>ERZ839823.3206-NODE-3206-length-11015-cov-5.737409_pt1 | contig 11015 bp, 5 predicted proteins | sample MGYA00519862_ERZ839823 | MGnify/ENA primary metagenome ERZ839823 (study PRJEB31850, sample SAMEA3708853) | human gut metagenome | biome: human gut; feature: human-associated habitat; material: faeces | place: China | collected 2014 ...
CCGTGCCGTCATAGGTAACGGCGGCGGAGTTCTCGGTGACGGTCACGGTGACCTTATCGGCGATCGGATCGATCTTGAGCCAGCCGTCCGTCACTTCGATGGTGATTTTCTTGTAGTTCGGGGAAGTCGCGGTAAAGTCGGAGGGCTTGAGCCCCATCGGGTAGGTATTCGCGTCCGTGCCGGAGGCGGCGGCCTCGCCGACGAGCGTCACGGTCGCGTCCGCAGGATTGCTCGTGACGGTGTAGCCCTCGACGGTCTGCTCGGTGCCGTCATAGATGACGGTCTTCGTGCTGCCCGCGATCTTCACAGCGATGTTTTCCGCCGGAGTGATGTTCAGCGCGCCGTCCACGACCACGAACTCGACGTTCGTGAAGTTGACGCTCGTGTTCTCAAGGTCGGATGCTTCGATGCCCACCGGGTACTCGCCGACATCCGTTCCCTTCGCCGTCCACGCCGCGGTCTGCGTTTCGGCGACGTTCTTCTTCACGTCGTAGAGCGCGTTGTTGGCCGTCATGGTCTCGTAGCCGGTGATGGAATGCTCGTTCGTATCGTATACGACGGTATCGGACTTCTCGGTGACGGTAACGGTGACCTTATCGGTGATCGGGTTGATCTTCAGATAGCCGTCCGTCACTTCCACGTGGACATTCTCGTAGTTCGGGGAAGTCGCGGTGAAGTTGGCGGCGGTGAGACCCATCGGGTAGGTGTTCGCGTCCGTGCCGGACGCGACGGCCTTGCCGACGAGCGTTACGGTCGCGTTCGCCGGGTTGCTCGTGATGGTGTAGCCCTCGACGGTCTGTTCCTTGCCGTTGTAGGTGACGGTCTTCGTGTGGCCCTCGATCTTCACAACGGCGACGCTCGCCGGGGTGATGACCAGATCGCCGTCCACGATCACGAACTCGACGTTCGTGAAGTTTTTGCTGGTGTTCTTAAAGTCACCGGGTTCGATGCCGACATGGTAGGTGCCGACATACTTTCCCTTCGCCGTCCACGCCGCGGTCGGCTTCTCGGCGACGTTCTTCTCCACGTCGTAGAGCGTGTTGTCCGCGGTCATGGACTTGTAGCCGGTGACGGAGTGCTCCGTGCCGTCATAGGTAACGGCGGCGGAGTTCTCGGTGACGGTCACGGTGACCTTGTCGCTGACGGGGTCGATCTTCAGCGTGCCGTCCACGATCGCGAACTCGACGTTCGTGAAGTTTTTGCTGGTGTTCCTGAAGTCGCCGGAGACGACGCCGACCGGGTACTCGCCCGCGTCGGTCCCCTTCGCCGTCCACGCCTTGGTCGGCTTCTCGGCGACGTTCTTCTCCACGTCGTAGAGCGTGTTGTCCGCGGTCATGGACTTGTAGCCGGTGACGGAGTGCTCCGTGCCGTCATAGGTAACGGCGGCGGAGTTCTCGGTGACGGTCACGGTGACCTTATCGGCGATCGGATCGATCTTGAGCCAGCCGTCCTTCACGACGACCTTGATATTGCTGTAGTTGCGGGACGTGACCGTGAAGTCCTCCGCCGTCAGGCCCATGGGGTAGGTCCCGGCGTTCGTTCCCTTCGCGGTGTCCTTGCCGGTCTCGTTGAGCTTGACGGAAATGGTCTTCGTGCCGATGTCCGTGGTGTAACCGGTCACGCTCTGCTCACTGCCGTTGTAGACCTCGGTGGCAGTATTGCCAGTGATGGTGACGGTGACCTCATCCGTGATCGGCGTGATCTCCAGCAGACCGTCTTCCACGATGACAAACTGTACCGACGTGAAGTTCTGCGTGTTGTTGTTCACGAAGCTCTCGGGCTCGAGATTCATGTAATACTCGCCGACGTTCGTGCCCTCGGCATGGGCGCTCTTGCCCTCCGCGAGGCTGAAGTCCGCCTTAGTATACGCGCGGTTGCTGATGCTAACGACCGTGTAGCCGTTCACTTCGTGCTTGCTGCCGTCGTAGACCACGCTGTCGCGGATGCCCTTGATCTCCACGACCACGGTTCCCGGAGCGACGATCTCGAGATCGCCGTTTCTGTAGGTGATCTCATAGTTCTCGGTCACGTCGTTGCCGCTTCCATCCACGATGCGCGTGTTGTTTTCGTCCGGCACCAGAATGCCGGGGTACTTGCCCACTGCGGTCCGGCTGCCGGTGATGACCGTTTCCACACTGTGACCATCGGCCAGATAGGTGATGGTGTAGCTCGTGCCGGCCTCGACCTTGCCGTCGGCGGTCAGGCACACGCCGTGCGGCTGGCCGTCATAAACGACGGCGTTGTTCGCGGCTTTCAAAATGACCTTCTCTTCGCCCGCGCCGCGCTTGGTGATGGTGAGCGTGCCGGGGACGAGTGTGATGGTCTTGAACTGATCGTTCACGACATTGCCCGCTGCGTCCGTGATGGCCACAACGGTGATCTTGTTATTGTCCTTCGCGCTGTCCTTGACGTCCTTTACCGTGCCGACAACCGTCGCCGTCAGCGTGAGGCCTCCGGTCGGCAGCTCCTGGCTCTCGCCCGCGGCCACGGTATATGTTTCGCCGTCGTAGACAACGGTGTAGCCGCCGTCGGAATGCGGCTGGCCGTCATACTCCCAGGTGCGGCTGTTCGCCTTGACGGTGATGACCTTCTCGTTCTTCGAAACGGTCAGCGTGCCGTCCACATAAGTGATATCGTAGTTCTGGGCCTTCGTGTTGCTCTTCAGCGTGTGGCCGGTGATCTTGTTGGCGCTGCTGCCGACAGCCGTCTGGCTGCCCTCGACCGTGACGCCCGCAAGACCCTCTTCGCCCACGAAGCTGCCGTTGCTGATGGTGTAGCCGCTGTCGGTGAGCGGCGTGCCGTCGTACGCCTTGGCGGCGCTGTTCGCCGTCAGCTCGATCGCCACCGGCGTGACTTCCAGCGTGCCGATGACGGGCTTGCCGAAGGTGTAGTTGGCGGTCACGTCCGCGCCGTCCGAACGCTCCACACGGTAGGACTTATATTCGTTCCGCTTGGTGCCCACGTCGGTCAGACCGGCGTCGGCCGGGAACTCCACGACCAGCCGGTCGCCTGCCGCCAGCGTTCCGGTATGCGTGGTCTGGTTGTCCAGCAGCTTTTTGCCGTTATACTCTCTGCTTTTGGACGCCGTGGTGATGACGATAGCGTTCGAGCTCTGCGTGATGGAGAGCTGGCCGGGGATCTTGGTGATCTTGTAGTTCTCCTCGCGGAAGGCCGCGCCCGTCGTATAGGTGATGGTATTTTCGACCGTGCCGTCGGACACATAAGTCACGCTGCCGGTGGCCGTGATGCCGGTCACCTCGCCGGAGACGAAGCCGTCACCCGTGACGGAAACGTCCGGGCGGGTCAGCGGCGTGCCGTCGTATTCCTTGCTCGCGGTCTCGGACGTGAGCGTCACGGTGCGCGGCAGAATGGTCAGCTTGCCGTCCGCACTGTCGGTAAAGGTGTAGTTGCCCGTAACGTCTGCGCCGCCGCGCATGACCTTATAGCTCTTGACGACGTTCTTGCCCTCGTCGCCCACATTCGTGGCGCTGCCCTCAACAACAGCCGTCAGCACGTCGCCGGGCACCAGCACACCTTCGGTGCAGCTGAAGCCGTTGTTCGTGAGCGGCGTTCCGTCGTACTTTTTGCTGCCGCTCGCCGCGGTGACGGTGATGGTCTTTTCGGAGATGGGGGAGATGGTGAGAGTGCTGTCCACAACGGTGAACACGACGTTCGTAAAGTTCTTGCTCGTATTCGCGAAGTCGCCGGAGACGATGCCCACCGGGTACTCGCCTACGTCCGTGCCCTTCGCCGTCCACGCCGCGGTCTCGGTCGCATGGACGCTGGTGGTCACGTCGTAGAGCGTGTTGTCCGCCGTCATGGTCTCATAGCCGGTGACGGAGTGCTCCTGCCCGTCATACACGGCGGAGCCGGACTTCTCGGTGACGGTGACGGTGACCTTATCGGCGATCGGATCGATCTCCAGATAGCCGTCCGTCACTTCGATGGTGACGTTATTATAGTTCGGGGAAGTCGCGGTGAAGTCGGAGGGCTTGAGGCCCATCGGGTAGGTGCCGGCGTCCGTGCCGGACGCGATGGCCGTGCCGACGAGCGTTACGGTCGCGTTCGCCGGGTTGCTCGTGACGGTGTAGCCCTCGACGGTCTGTTCCTTGCCGTTGTAGGTGACGGTCTTCGTGTGGCCCTCGATCTTCACAACGGCGACGCTCGCCGGGGTGATGACCAGATCGCCGTCCACGATCACGAACTCGACGTTCGTGAAGTTGCCGCTGGTGTTCTTAAAGTCGGCCGCTTTGATGCCGACATGGTAGGTGCCGACATACGTTCCCTTCGCCGTCCACGCCTCGGTCGAGGTCTCGGCGACGTTCTTCTTCACGTCGTAGAGCGCGTTATCCGCGGTCATGGACTTGTAGCCCGTGACGGAGTGCTCCTGTCCGTTATAGGTGACGGTGTCGGATTTCTCGGTTACGGTGACGATAACTTTATCGGTGATCGGCGTGATCTCCAGATAGCCGTCCACTACAACGACCTTGATGTTGCTGTAGTTCTCGGACGTGACCGTGAAGTTATCTTCCGTCAGACCCATGTCGTACTTGCCGGCGTTCGTGCCCTTCGCTTCCGCCTTGGAGCCTTCCTTCAGCGCGACGGTAATGGTCTTCTCGCCGACGTCCGTCGTGAAGCCGGTCACGCTCTGCTCGCTGCCGTTATAGACCAGGGTGTTATGGTTGCCGGTGATGGTGACAGTCACTTCATCGGTGTTCGCCGTGATCGTCAGCGTGCCGGGCTTATAGGTCGGCAGTTCATAGTAGCCGCCGGGCAGCGCGCCGCCCTTGAACCGGACGGTGGTCGTATCGATGTCGTTCGGCACGCTGCCGACATTGGTGATGGTGCTCTCCTTCGTCATGGAGAGGGTGATATCCGTCTTCTGATCGCCGTTGACAAGGCCCTCGACCTTGAAGTCCGGCTGCGTGAGCGGCTGGCCGTTGTAGGCTCTGCTCGCGCTCTCTGCGGTGATCGTCAGAGGAACGGTGTAATAAACGGTGATGACGTTCCCCGTCGCTTTCATTTCCAGCGACTGGCTGGGGGAGTAGCTGTCCACATGCGCCGACGCATATTCCGCACCCAGCGCGGTCGAGGCGCTCGCCGTCAGCGTATCGCCGATCGTCATGGTGCCGGTCTGGTCGGGAGCGACCTTCACTTCCGTGCCCTTGAGGTAATGGTGGATGGTGTACTCCGCGGTGTTGCGCTTGAAGTACAGCTTCAGCGTCAGCGAGCCGTCCGCGGCCACGATGCCGGACTCGAGGTTGTTCGTGTTGCCCTCATCGTACACATACGTGGGCGCGCCGTATGCCTTGTCTGTATTGGTGACGGAAACGGTGGTGTCCGTCGTGCCGGTGCGTGGCTCAGTCTTTGCGAGCGTGTAGGCGCCGTCGGTCTGCTCGCACCAGAACTCGACCTTATAGGCAGTATTCTCGTTCGCCTTCCACACGGCGTAGAGGATATTGTCCCCGGTGCTGTCCACGCGGGCGGTGCTGCCGGTCTTATATTCCGCACTGGCGGCGTTCGGATCGGTGCTCCAACCGTCGAGGGAATAGCCGGCGCGGGAGAAGCCGCTGCCGTCCCAGAGCGTCACAAGACCGTTATTGACGTACCCGTTTTCGACATGGGTCCCGCCCTGGCCGCCGTTGGCGTTATATGTCAGGGAGACGACCGCGTCCTTGTTGCCCCAGACGGCATGGAGCGTGACGCTCGCGTTCATGCGCAGCTTGTCGTTGGGCTGGTACTTGACCGCCCCGTCCGCCGTCTCTGCCCAGCCGAGGAACACCTTGCCCTCGGGAACGGCGAAGGAGTTGGCCTGCACGTCGGCGTGCGCACCGGAGGCATAGTGCTTCATATCCGTGACAGTATTCTTGCCGTCAGTATATGTCACGGTGAAGCTGTTCTTATTGGTATAGTAGGGGTAAAGCTCGATATTCTCGTAAATTTTGGTGCTGAAGTGGAAGGGCGTGTAAGTATCGCCGTTCTTCGTCGTCCAGCCAGCAAATGTTCAGCCATCGCCCGCCGCCGGCTTCTGCGGATCGGGGAGCATGCTCTCGTCAATGGTGCCGCCGTAGGGGATGGTGAGATTCTTTCCTCCGGTGCCTTCCATGGTGATGTAGGCAACGCCGCTTACCGTGGGCGCTGCCCAGTAGGCGTATACCGTAATGTTCTGCGCGGGCATGGTCTTGCCATCAAATACATATTCCGGCAGACCGAAGGGATCAGCACACCAGCCTGCGAAAATATATCTCTCCATGCCGACCGGCGGGGTCGTAAGTTTATAATTTCCAGCGTCGGCAATGCTCTGCTGGTATTTATACGATGCCGTGTTGACCGTCTGACCGTGGCTTATATACACTACATTGTAGCTGTTGCGGTCGTAGTAGAAGCTGGCGCCATTATAGCGCTCGCCGTCCTTTCCACTTTTGCTTTCATTTGTCTAAAAACCCGGTGATATTGTAGCGATCCTCTTTTGAAATAGTGGCAGTTGTACTCGCACCGGTATCCGTGTGATCCAGCACATAGTTGCCGTTAAGATCTTCCAGATAGTACTTAGCGGAACCATTGTACTGGCTCGTCTCATAGAAACTGGTGCCGCCCAGCGGCATAACATCTATATTGGTCTGGTAAACACTGCCGCTCGGACTGACCTTCCACTGTCCGCCAGGCCACTGGTCGCGGATATTCGCACCGTACTTAGCGCTGATTCTATTGTTGGTTATTTCGCTCCAACCGGGATTCCAGCTGCTTCCTGTGCTCCGGTAGAATTTCACTTCGTACACATTGCGCGTGTAATATATGTTGACAATGGTAGCGCCGTTGCCCTTGATGGTTTCCTGCGTAATCGCCTGAACGGTAAAACCATTATAGGTCTTAGCTCTGGCGCTCGTCTGCGCGCCGGTCGTACCATACAGCGTCTCGTTTTCCACATAAGAGTAGCCGTCGTCATCGGCATTCTCCTGCCAGTGGATGACGGTGTACCGCGTACTGGTATTGACGTTCCAGTGCGCCTTGAGCGTGATGTTCTCCGTCAGTGGGCTGCCGAAGTTGAACTGTGCTCCGTTGTATTCCCAGTGGCTGAACGTGTAGCCGGGCTTCGTAATCTCCACATTGGGCTTTGCCGTAGTTGCGTCTGCGCTGTAGAACTGGGGCGCGATATATGTACCGCCGTCGGAATCGAAGTGGAGCCAGTGGCCCGGTTCGACCTTGGCGTACACGGTGATATTCTCTTTGTCCAGCGTGACGGAGTCGACAGGGGTCTGGTAGCTGCCTTCCAGATACCAGCCGGTGATCGCGTGCGTTGTGTTCTCAAGACCGTAGGTCACATCGTCAGTCTTGATAACGTCGCCTTTCACGCCCTCTTTGGTATGGACAATGCGGCCGTTCGTGTCGGCAAAGAACACGTACAGCACTTCCGTGAATCCGGCGTCCACGTTGATCTGCGCCGATTCGCTGATCTCGCCCACGGTACCGAAGGTGAGCTCGGACGCGCCGACGAACCAGCCGGTGAATTTATAGCCGTCCTTCACGGGGGAATCGGGCTGATAGAGCGTGTCGCCCTTCTTGACGATCTGGCGCGAGACTTCCGCGCCGTCTACCCGAAAGACATAGGTGAGATATTTGTCCGTATCCGGCCGGACAACTCTCATGGGGACAACGTTTGTCTCGCCGCCCTCTTCGTCCTCCGCGGGCTCTTCGTCCTTGCCGGGCTCTTCGTCCTTCGCGGGCTCTTCGTCCTTCGCAGGCTCTTCCGCCGCACTGGGCTTATCGCCTGTGTCCGGAATGGAGTCTTTGTCTCCGGCGGGGTTGGTGCTGCCAGCCGTCGCGGGATCGTTTCCATTTTCGGAAAAAAGCGTTTCCTCTGCCGGGACGGTCCCCTCGTCTCCAACGGCGATCGCGTTCACCGGGAGCAGGGAGAACATCATGCACACTGCCATCAGCAGGGCGATCAGATTCCTCTTTTTCATACGGTCCTCCTGTTTTCACTTACCTCTCCCTCGTTGTCGGACAATTTCGGGAGAAAATGTACGGATTTTTTCTGTGCCGGAACAGGGTTTTTCTGCGCATGGGTATAGTTATTCCACTATGTTGTTTTCATTCTACACGGTACCGGGGAATTTTTCCATAGGTTTACGTAACATTTCATTATTTGTAACTAACTCTTAACAGTTTTTAACATTTTGTACAGGTAGTGATTGCTTATCGCAGAAACCACTATACCTTGTGGTTCCCCCGGTATTGCCGGAAGCGATTTAAAATGCCCTCTCGGCAGCCGAGAGGGCATATTCCCCTATACTATTATATTATAGACCCCGCAGGGTTATTCCTCTTTTTTTCTCTCGCGCGTTTTGACGCGCTCGTGCGGCGTGGGGCCCCAGCCGTCGAGCGGCAGGCGCTGCATCGCGCCGAATACCTTGCTGCGCACATCCGGGTACTGTGCCGAGAGCGTCGTGAGCAGATCCTTGATCTCCTGCCGCTTGGACGTGTGATCCATCGGGCAGGTGCTCTTCACGACCGGCAGCTCGAGCTGTCCGGCGAGATTCGCGCTGCGCTGCTCGCCGATGTACAGCAGCGGGCGGATCTGCGTCACGTCCGCGCGGGACATATACGTCACCGGCTTGAAGCAGTTGAGCCGCCCCTCGAACACGAGCGACATCATAAACGTCTCCACGGCGTCGTCAAAGTGGTGGCCGAGCGCAAGCTTGTTGCAGCCGTGCTCCTTCATTGTGGTGTTCAGCGCGCCGCGCCGCATTTTCGAGCAGAGCGAGCACGGGTTCTCCTCCTGCCGGGCGTCAAACACGATCTCGCGGATATCCGTCGGCACGCGGGTATACGGCACGCCGAGCTCCTCGCACATTTTTTCCACACCGGAAAAGTCCATGCCGGGGAAGCCGGTATCGATGGTGATGCCCTCCAGCTCGAACGGCGCAGGGTAATACCGCCGCAGATATGCGAGCGCGGCGAGCAGCACGAGCGAATCCTTGCCGCCGGAAATGCCCACGGCGATGCGGTCGCCGGGGGAGATCATGCCGTAATCGTCCACGCACCGGCGCACAACGCCGGTAAACGCATTGAGAGAATCCATAGTTCGCACCTCAAAAATTAAAAATCGAAACGGAGAAAAACGGAGCATTTGCAAGAAAAACGAAGCATTTACGAGCTTGCTAAGTCGTAAATAAAAATTTCAGAAAACAGGGGTTGACACCGACGGGGCGCTGTGCTATAAAAATAGAGCGCGTCTTGAGGGTATATTGTACCCGCCGCGCCTTGAAAAAGCAAGAAAAAACAATGATATTGGAGGCACATCAATGTCCACTACGATGGTCAGAAAAGAGGACGTCGTCCGCAAGTGGTACGTTCTCGATGCGGCCGGCAAGCCCCTGGGCAAGACCGCCGCTCTCGCCGCCGACCTGCTGCGCGGCAAGCGCAAGGTCGACTACACGCCGCACGTCGACTGCGGTGACTTCGTCATCATCATCAATGCGAAGGACGCCGTTCTCACCGGCAACAAGCTCACCCAGAAGTACTACCGCACCCACTCCGGTTACGCCGGCGGTCTCAAGGAGACCCGTTACGATCGCCTGATGGCGACCCGCCCCACTCTCGCCATGACGCTCGCCGTCCGCGGCATGCTGGCGAAGAACCCCACCCAGAAATGGCAGCTCCGTCGTCTGAAGGTCTTTGCCGGCAATGAGCACAAGCACGCCGCGCAGAAGCCCGAAGTCTGGACGGTCGAATAAGGAAAGGAGGAAATTTTAGAATGGCTACCTATCAGAGCAAGCGTCCCTACGCTTACGGCACCGGCCGTCGGAAATCCTCCACCGCCCGTGTCCACCTCATCCCCAACGGCAGCGGCAGCATCACCATCAATGGCCGCACGCTGGACGAGTACTTCGGTCTCGAGACTCTGAAGCTCATCGTCCGTCAGCCTCTCGCCGCCACCGAGACGGCCGAGAAGTTTGACGTTGAAGCCACCGTCGCCGGCGGCGGCATGACCGGCCAGGCCGGCGCGATCCGTCACGGCATCGCCCGCGCCCTGCTCAAGGTCGATGAGAACTACCGCGGCACTCTCAAGGCCGCCGGTTATCTCACCCGCGATCCGCGCATGAAAGAGCGTAAGAAGTACGGCCTCAAAGCCGCCCGTCGTGCCCCCCAGTTCAGCAAGCGCTGATCGGACGCAATTTCACAGCTCAAAAGCTCAAAAACCCCGGAAAATCAAGGTTTTCCGGGGTTTTCTTATACCCTTTTCGTCTGATTGCTGCTGATGCGGTTTGTACCAATTTCATAAAATATGACCTGCCGGGTTTGTACGCCAGCCATTCATAAGCTTGTCATTCTCCATGATAAAGGGGCTCGCCGTATCCTGTCCCCATGAGGTATCATATTTCCCCATAAGGTAATCGCTCAGTGCCGTTCGATCCGCAAAGCGCAGCAGCCGGTACGGCTCCTGAAAGGCCACCTTTTCCACAAAGTACAGTGTCCCATCCTCCGCCGTCAGCAGCACACCGACATGCCCGACAAACAGCAGAGATTCCTCCTCGGCCGGCTTATCATGGAAGAATACCGTGATGAGGCGGATTCTTTCATTCTCCCGAAAGGCAACGCCGCGGGAGGCCCATTCCTCTTGTACGGTTTGCACATGACGCCGGATCTCCGTGGTGTCCTCCGCCTTCATGGAGGAATACAGTGCGCGGAAATCCGCAAGACTGCTTCCGCCCAGCGCATCGGGATCTGCTTTCAGCGTCTCCTCGTCTACAAACAGCACATCTTCATCGGCGTTGATTTGAGAGTCTGCGCTCACGGAGAGGAAATCCCCAAACAGGCTCACGGCGGTGATCCGGCAGTTATAGCCCGGAAACGCCCCGTTCTTCGCCGCCCATTCGTCCTGCATCGCGTAAGGGTCATATTTCGTATACAGCAGCTCCGCTTCCTCAAAGCCCGTCGTCAGCCATTCCCCCCTCATGCTTTCATTGAAGCTGTCTACACGGTTGAAGAAGCCCTGAATGCGGTTTCCCGAC
>ERZ839823.3213-NODE-3213-length-10991-cov-2.601774_pt1 | contig 10991 bp, 12 predicted proteins | sample MGYA00519862_ERZ839823 | MGnify/ENA primary metagenome ERZ839823 (study PRJEB31850, sample SAMEA3708853) | human gut metagenome | biome: human gut; feature: human-associated habitat; material: faeces | place: China | collected 2014 ...
CCACAATGCCGATCTGCACGCCGGCATCCGCGCATTCCTTGACCGCGGCGCACACCTTGAGCACCGTGTCAAAATCCAGGCCGGTCTTCGCTTCCCCGGCCATCGCCTCCCCGCTGAGCTTGAGCAGTATCCGTTTATAGGTGGGCTTCATATCTGCCAGTCCTTTCCCGGAAAACCGCCGGCACATAATCCCGGCAGGCGCCGCGCCGGATCGATCTTCCACATATATCCGGGATATATTTTACTATATCCTTACATTTCCCGCAACCCTTAAACCAAAGAAAGTCGCGAAATTATCCGCAGCCGTATCGCCGGCGGGCCATACATAGCCGCAGGACAAACCGCATAAACTAAAGGCGTACACACAGTATTGACCGGCCGGCGGGCTTTCAGGCAAAAAGGCCAATAAAAGAAGGGATGGCAGCGATTTGGAGTGGCAGTTAGGCGACAGCGCCCGCAGGGTGCTGCACCTTTGGATATCCCTGGCGGGCATCATCGGCTGCCTGCTGGCCGGCGGGCTTGCCGGACTGTTTACCCCCTGGCTGCTGATCCCCGCCGGCGTCCTGGCCGGCGGGACGGTGTTCCTGGCCCTGTGGTATCCCGGCCGGTACGTGAGCGCCTTCCGCGGCTGTATGGACAGGCATGCGGTACGGGCACAGACCGGCGTGTTCTGGCGGCGCGAGTGGTACATCCCGCTGTCCGCGCTGCGCACCTTTGAAAGCTGGGAAACACCGCTGCAGCGGCGCCTGGGCTGCCGGACGCTGATCCTGCACTTTGCCGGCGGCGCCATTGTCCTGCCGCTGCTGTCCGCGCAGGACAGTGAGCAGCTCGTCGAAAAGCTGAAGGCTGCCGAGGGCTGAGCGGCACAAAATCGCCAAAAGGAGGGATTCCGCTTGGATACGCGGCCGCATCCGCTGTATATACTCTACGACGCCCGGCGCTGGATCCCGTTTCTGCTCATCCCGCTGCTGCGGGTCTTTTTCACACCGCGCGACGCGGTTTCCATCCTGCTCGCCTCACTGCGGGACGTTTCGCTCGCCCTGCTGCTGGTTGGGGTGTCGGTCTGGCGCTGGCGCAGCACCGGCTATCACCTCAGCGGCAGCCTGACCGTGCGGCAGGGGCCGTTGTTTGTCCGCTCCCACACGGTAGCGGAGGACGGTGCGGTCAGCCTGGAGATCACCCGTTCCCCGCTCATGCGCCTGACCAATGCGCGGCGGGTGCGGGTGAGCACCGCCGGCGTGCGACGCCGGGCGGATGTCACCCTGTTTCTGGCCAAGCAGCAGCTCGACGCCCTGCTGCCGATGCACAGCCTTTCCGACTTCGACGGCCGGGTGCGGCTGTGGCCGCTGCTGGTGATGGCGGCCTCGAGCTCCAACGCCGCACTCGGCCTGCTTACCCTGGCCCCGGCAGTCCGGCAGGCCGGCGAAATCCTCGGCAAGGAATTCGCCGACAGCATCTACAACCTCGTCGGACGCTTTCTCGCGCTTGGCCTGCCGCCGCTGCTTGAGGGCGCCGCCAACCTGCTGATCCTCAGCTGGGGCGTTTCGGTGCTGCGCAACCTGCTGCGCTACGGCGGGTTCCGCGCACGGCGGGAGGGCGGCCGTCTGCACATGACCTTCGGAGTGGTCTTCCGCACCGACACCCTCATCGATACCCGCCGCATCACGGCGCTCGAGCTGCGGCAGACCCTCTTTATGAAGCTGTTCGGCCTGCACACGGCGGCCATCACCGCCGCCGGCTACGGACGCGAAAAGGGGGTGCGGCCGGTAATCGTGCCGGCGGCAGGGCACAAAGAACTGTGCGGGCTGCTCAACCGGCTGCTGCCGGATTTTCCGCTGCACAGCAGCTGCCTGCGGCCGAAGCGCACCGCGCTGATGAGCTACGCGACGCCCCCGCTGCTCGTATGCGCCGCCTCGCTCGTTCCCCTCTGGATCGGCGGCGTGGGCCGCTCCATCGCCGCCATCGGCTTCGCCGTGGGGCTGTGGTGGCTGATCATCCGCCTGGCCGGCTTCGCCCAGGCCGGCTTCGGCGTCGGCCGGGAATCGGTGGTCATCCGCTATCCGCGCGGGCTTGCACTGTACGAGGTGCACATCCCGCTCGAAGTCACCGACTGCCTGACCGTTACCCAGAACCCGTTCCAGCGGCGTACCGGCACCTGCACGCTCGAGGTGCGCTGCTTCGGGGAAAAGCGCCGCCGCCACCGCGTCCGCGCACTGCCCTATCTGCCGCTGCTCGCCCTGATCCGGCGCTTCCGCTCCCATCGCGGCGCGCTGTAAAACACAAAAAAGAAGCCCGTTCATTGCCGAACGGGCCTCTTTTTTACTGTACCTTTCTCTTCTTCCCACTGTATACCAGCAGCAGGGAAACCGCCGCACCGGAAAGGGTCAGCAGGATAAACGGCATAGCGGCGAGGGAAATTCCCGTTGCCGTGATATCCTCATCGTCTTTGATCTCCTCGACGTCTTTTTCCGTCAACGCCCCCATGGCTTCCCGGATGGCCTGCGCCATCGCATCCACGTCTTTCTGGCGGGTGATATCCAGCCCGCGTTCCACCGCTTCCACCGCCTTGGTGACCGCGGAGAAATCTTCGTAGTCCGCCGGATCAAGCGCCTGTGCCTCGGCGAGAGCCTCGTCCACCTCAGAATAATCCGCCGCTGCAATCTTCAGCTCGTCCGTCTCCCGATCCAGATGCGCCACGCCCGCGCTGCCGCTGAAATCAAACTCGCCGTCCCTGATCACCACGTCGCCGCCATAATAGGAACGGATCGCATAGCTGCCGGTGTCCGCCGTAAAGCTGCCGCCGGTGATCTCAACGGCAGGTTTGTCCCCGGACTTTTCCGGGACGTACTGAACCATAAGCGCTTGATCGCCGCCTTCGACGGATATGCTTCCGCCGGAAATCGCAATATCCGCTTTGTCGTGCCCGGTACCCGTATAATTCGCCACATAAAATCCCGTGTCATACTTCCCGAGATATATATCCAAAACGCCGCCGGTAATCTCCACTGTTCCCAGGGTAAAAAAGGCATGGGTGGGGCTGATATACTCCTCCAGCACCAGACCATCCGGCGTATGGAAGGTCATTTTGCCGCCGGAAATCACAATGCCGTCGTTTCCTTCAAAACCGCCGACAATCTCCATTTCCCCGCAGACGCTGACGCCGGCAAAAGGCCGAAGGCCAGAAACGCAGCGGCAGCCAGAGCCAGACAACTTGTTCGTTTTTTCATAGCAAAGCTTCCTTCCTGTGTTTAATTTTATACCTTTTAAGATTGCTAAAAGACACAGAAACATATTGCTGTTTTCGGGCACAGTGACTTTTTTGCCACTGTGCCTTGATTATTTTTTATCCATCTGTCACAAAGAGGGGCTTGTGACAGATTTTTCTTAAAAGGTATGCCATTCAGATTACCCTATTTTATCCTAATTGTCAACATGATCCTGTGTTGAAAAACTCTACGCCACACCGATGCTGTCGGCCACAACATCCGCAACATGCCTGGGCGACACCGTACAGTCCGCCAGCTTATTGAGCAGTGCAACCACCACTTCGCGCTTCGACGAAATATCTTCCACCGCTCCCGTGACACCGGATTCCCCGAGCTCCACCAAAATGCCGTAAACCGTCTGTTCCCCGGCATCCGGGATATTGCGGACCGATTCGAGAAGATAGTAGCTCATCCGTACGTCCTCCGTATTTTCCGCCATGACCTGCCGTAAAAGTTCCCTCTGCATGCTCCTGTCTGCACCCTTTCTGCTTGTTCGGTTTTGCCGTGCGTTTTCCTCTTGAAAACGGCACCGCCGCTAAGTATGCCACAGGCGCTTTACGAAAACGGTCTGATCCTGAATGGCAAATATTTTCCATTTTATTCTAAATTTGGAATTATTTGTCGTTTTTTAGGAACATTTCTCCGAATAGTGGCCATTTTGCGGTGGATTTTCCACAAGATACAGTGGAAGAACGGTTCATTTCCTGCTGTATCTTGTTGTTTCGGCTGCCCGAAACCTGTCTGTTTGTCCGGAAAAGCGAGGCAAATTCCCGCATCCGCTTGCCGGCGGGGAGATGGTGTGATACGATGTCGATGAAAAATTTATTTTTTTATGCAATAAACCGCCTTCGCCGCGCATTATTGGGATGACGGGGTGAGACGGAAATGACGGGAGAAAACACAATGCTGTCGATCGATCGGATAATCTCCACGCAGGCGGAAAGCCCGGCGGAGCCATGGTGTGAGCGGGAAATCGCCGCCATGGCGCAGGGGGACACCCAAGCGCTGTGCCGCCTGTATGAGCACACACGCACGGCGGTGTACGGCTTTGCGCTGTCGATACTGAAAAACCCGGCGGACGCGGAGGATGTGCTGCAGGACACGTACATCCGTCTGTTCCACGCCGCCGGACGGTATGTTCCGCAGGGCAAGCCGATGGCCTTTATCTTCACGATCACCCGCAATCTGGCCCGCATGCGGCTTCGGCAGGCGCAGCACACCGCCGCTGTCACCGACGAGGAATGGGAACGGTTCGGCGAGGACCGCCCTGCCTTTACCTCCGAGGACCGGTTGGTTTTGCGCACGGCGCTGGAGGCGCTCAGCGATGAAGAACGGCAGATTGTCGCCCTGCACGCGCTTTCCGGCTTCCGTCACCGGGAAATCGCCGAGGTGCTCGAGCTGCCGCTGGCCACCGTCCTATCCAAATACCACCGCGCGCTCAAAAAGCTGCGCAGCCGTCTCGCCCCCTCTGAGTAACCGCGAAAGGACAGGTTTTGCTGTATGAAACAGAACGATATGGAAAAACGCTTCCAGACCGCCGTGGAGCACGCGGCACCCGACGTGCTGGAACAGGTGCTGGACGGCTGTGCGCAGCCGTCGGACAACGCCGCGGTGATCCCGCTGCCCCGCCGCAGGCGCCGGCTGCCGATCGCCATCCTGAGCACCGCGGCTGCGGTGCTGCTGGTCGCCGGTTCGGTTTTCGGATTCAGCCGCTATACGGCGTACAACCGGGTGGATTCGGTCATCGGGCTGGATGTCAATCCCAGTGTCGAGCTGCGGATCAACAGCCGGGAAAAGGTGCTGGAGGCCCGCGCGCTCAATACCGACGCGCAAAATATCCTTGACGGCATGGAGCTGCGCGGCACCGATCTGGATGTGGCCGTCAACGCACTGATCGGCTCCATGCTCAAAAACGGCTACATCAGTGATCTGGCCAACTCGGTGCTGATCTCGGTGGAAAACGGCGACGGTGAAAAAGGTGCCGCGCTGCGCGCCAGGCTGGCCGACGACATCAGCCGCATCCTGGGGTCGAGCGCGGTCGACGGCGCGATTCTCAGCCAGACCCTCACCGAGGATGACTCCCTGCAGGCGCTGGCGCAGCAGTACGATATCTCGGTCGGCAAGGCATCACTGATCCAGGAGATCCTCAAAAGCAATCCCCGGATGCAGTTTGCCTCCCTCGCGGGGCTGACCATCAACGAGCTGAACCTGCTGGCCTCCTCCCGCGGCTCCAGCCTGGATACGGTGACGGCCGAAGGCACCGCCTCGAGCAGCGCGTATATCGGCGCCGACCGTGCAAAGGAGATCGCCCTTACCAACGCAGGCGCGCCGGAGGCCGAGGTGCGCGGGCTGGAAATCGAGTTTGACTGCGACGACGGCCGCATGGTGTATGAGGTGGAATTCAACTGGAACAGCGCCGAATACGATTACGACATCGATGCGCTCGACGGCACCCTGCTGAAATCCCACAGGGAACTGACCGGATCGGCTGGCAGCGGCGGGGATATCGGCGAAGAGCGCGCCCGGGAAATTGCGCTTGAGCAGGTGGATGCGGCGCAGGTGCAGGAGGTGCGTGTTGAGCGGGAAACCGACGACGGCCGGATCTACCATCCGCCTGACCGACGGCACCTGCGAGGTGGACGTCGCTGCAGACGGCACCATACGGGAGATCACCCGCAAGCAGACCTCCGACGCCTCCACCGAGGACAGCCGCTATATCGGCCGCGACGCCGCCAGGGCGCGTGCGCTCGAGCGCGCCGGTGTCAGCGAAGCGCAGTCCAGCGCATGGAAAATCAAATTTGATTTCGAGGACGGCGGAGCGGTTTACGAAATCGAGTTTTATGCCGACGGTACCAAATACGAAATGGATATTGACGCGCTGACCGGCACGGTCCTCGACTATGACACCGAGCGCGAGGCGGCACCAGGCGGCGGCGGTACGCAGCTGACCGCGCAGCAGGCCCGCGATATCGCCCTTGCCCATGCCGGCACCTCTGCCGAAAACGTCCGCGACCTGAAAACCGAACTCGATGAAGACGACGGGCGCATGGTCTACGAGGTGGAATTCAAGCAGGGTGGTCAGGAATACGAATACGAAATTGATGCCGCCTCCGGCGACATCCTTCACCACAAGGTGGAAATCGACGACTGACGCAAAAAATCCGCCCCCAATGCAGCCGCATTGGGGGCGGATTCATTTTGTCGCGTCACTCAGGCGTATTCCCGTTCTTCCACCGAACGGGCGATATAGTCCTTCACCTGTTCCACAGGGATTCCCAGCGCCACTGCCAGCTCCTCGTGAAGAAGCTCCTCGGCACGCTTCCTGTACTGTATATCGGTCTTGCCGGGCTTTTTGCCTTTGTCCGCAAGCGTTTTGCTGCGCATATACAGCGTCTTGATCAGCTGTACCAGATCCTCGCAGGCGTGTGTTTTGAGCGAGGCGCTGTAATGCTCCGCCATCGCCCGCTGATCGCGGCTCTCAAAGGTATCCTCCTTGATTGCCGGGATCCGGTCAATCAGGTCGAGCGCCTCCTCGCGGGAAATCACCGGACGCATAAACACCGGGGAATCCACCGGAATATAGATCGTCCCGTTCCCGTAAACGGGGCTGAGCGTATAATACTGCCTTTCCCCGCCAGCCTCCGGCAGTCCCTGAGGCACACCGACATCGGTCACGCGGCACACCCCTGTGTTGCCGTAAATGATACAATCGCCCTTCTGATACATGCCAATCCATCCTTTCACCAGCACCGGTCTGAAAACGCCTTTCAAACCTTCATCCTATCCTGCAGCTCATCGTGCATCCAAACGAAACGTGCGGCCTCGACAAGCGGTGTTCTTCCCCCGTCAAAGCCACACGTTGTATATATAGTATACCACAAAATCCGCAAAAAGGTAAGGCCGGATCCGCCGGCAGCAAAAAATTTTTCTTACATCCACGCGGAAAACCTGCTATAATAGGCGCAGAACCGGATCAGCGGCAAAATGCCGCCGGGCGGTTTCAGATGTAAGTCCAGCTGAAAAGCGTGCAGTCTTCGGACGGTTATCCGTCCGGCTGCGCGCTTTATTTTTTATCGAAAAAGGAGTATCACCGCCATGCAAAATGATCCTCAGGAAAACCTGCTTGCCACGGCGCCGATCGGCCGGCTGCTGGTGAAGTTTGCCGTCCCCTGCGTGCTGTCCATGCTGGTCAGCGCGCTGTACAACATCGTCGATCAGATTTTTATCGGCTGGGGAGTCGGCTATCTCGGCAACGCGGCAACCAATGTCGTCTATCCCTTTACCGTCGTTGCCCTGGCTCTCGCCCTTCTCATCGGGGACGGCTGTGCCGCGCTGCTGAGCCTGTCACTCGGCAAAGGCGACCGGGAAACCGGCAGCCGCTGCATCGGCAACGGCATTTTCTTCACCGTGCTCATCGGCATCGTCCTGACCATCCTCGGTTTTGCGCTGGAGGACAGCATCCTGGTCCTGTTCGGTGTTACCGACGGCTGCTACGCCTATGCCAAGGACTACATGGATATCATCCTGCTGGGCATCCCGTTTTACGTGTTCGCCTCCGCCATGAACGGCCCGATCCGCGCCGACGGCGCGCCCGGCTACGCCATGTTCGCTACGGTGATCGGCGCTATCCTCAACCTGATCGGCGATCCGGTTGCGATTTTTGTCCTTGACCTAGGTGTGAAGGGCGCGGCGGCGGCCACGGTGATCGGCCAGGTGGTTTCCTGCCTGGTCACCCTCGCCTATTTCCGCCGTCCGAAGCTGTTCCGCCTGGCCAAAGCGGATTTCCGCCCGCGTATGCGCCTGCTCGGCCAAACCTGCCGGCTGAGCGTTTGCAGCCTCATCACCCAGCTGTCCATCGTCATCATCATGAGCGTCGCCAACAACCTTGTCGGTCTGTACGGCCCGCAATCGGTATACGGCGCGGACATCCCGCTGTCCGCGATCGGCATCGTGATGAAGGTATTCGCCATCGTCGTGTCGTTCGTGGTCGGCATCGCCCTCGGCGGCCAGCCGGTGGTGGGCTACAATTTCGGTGCAGGAAACTACCGCCGCGTTTTCTCCGTCTGCCGCCTGATCCTGCTGGCCAATATTGTCGTCGGCGTGATCGCGATGGCACTGTTCGAGCTGTGCCCGCTCGCGATTATTCATCTTTTCGGCAGTGAAAGCGCACTGTACAACGAATACGCCGTCCTGTGCTTCCGCATCTTCCTCGGCGGCATCCTGCTGTTCTGCGTCCAGCGGGCGAGCAGCATCTTCCTGATGTCGATGGGGCGCGCATTCGCCTCCACCCTGCTGTCGGTATGCCGGGATGTCCTGTTTTTCGTCCCCGCCATCGTGCTTCTCGCGCACCTGTACGGCGTGGTTGGGATGCTTTGGGCAGCAGTCATCAGCGACATACTGTCCTTCCTGCTGACGGTGGTACTCATGCTCCGGGAGTACCGCCGCATCCGGAAGCTGGAGACGGCGGATGCCCGTCAGGCCGTACCGGCTGCATAAAGAAAATCCTCCGTCGGCCAGAAGGCCACATCCGGCCGCCTTGACAAACGGCGGCGCAGCCCTTATAATAGATACATACCAAATGTATGTTAGTAGAAGAGGGAAAGCCGATGGCACGGAATAAATACCCGGAAATCACGGTGGCACGGATTCTGGACGTATCCGAGCGCCTCTTTCTGGAAAAGGGCTATGACAACACGACCATTCAGGATATTGTCGATGAGCTCGGCGGCTTGTCCAAAGGGGCGGTTTACCATCATTTCAAGTCCAAAGAGGAAATTATGGATGCGGTCGGCGACCGGATGTTCTTCGCCAATAACCCCTTTGAGGCGGTACGCGGACGGACCGATTTGAACGGTCTTCAGAAGCTGCGGGAGGTAATCCGGCTTAACCAGGAGGACAGCGCCCGCACGCGTCTGACCGTGCAGGCTATACCCATCACCAAAAACCCCCGGCTTCTTGTGGAAATGATTGCTTCCAACCGCCGGATTCTGACGCCGCATTTTCTTGAATTGATTGAGGAGGGGAACCGGGACGGCTCCATACATACGGCATATGCCCGGGAGATCGCCGAACTGCTGCCGCTGCTCACCAGCCTGTGGCTGCTGCCTTCGGTGTTTCCAGCCACCAAAGAGGAGATGAGACGGAAGTTTTCCTTCCTTGGCGATATGCTGGAGAAGATGGGGATCCCGCTGATGGATGACGCCGTTTATGCCCTGGTGGACGGCTTTCTGGAACAGCTTCCCGACGGGGAATAAAATTGCCGTAAGGCGATTTTATTTTAATCATATACATTCATTCGTTTGGTATTATAATTTCACGTATCCATCTGAAGCAGGGAATGCGCACTAGAAAAAAATTTCGGCCGGGGCCGATAGCAGAAAGGGATGGTCTGAAAAATGAAGCCAAAACTGTTTACCCGCAGCTTTGCGCTGCTAGTACTGGGACAATGCAGTTCGCTGCTCGGCAATTACACACTGAAGTTCGCCCTGTCCATGTATGTGCTGGAGCAGACCGGTTCGGCCTCGATTTTTGCCGGGCTTCTGGCTGTCGCCATGCTGCCCACGATTCTGCTGTCTCCCTTCGGCGGCATTCTCGCCGACCGGGCAAACCGCCGCAATGTCATGGTGGCGCTGGATGCGCTTTCCGGGCTTTCGGTGCTGATAGCCGGGTTTGCTCTTTCCTTCCAGCACGATTGCGGTCATCGGCGTACTTCTGGTGGTCCTGTCGGTACTGGGGGCCTTTGAATCCCCTACGGTGCAGGCCTGCGTCCCACAGATGCTGTCCGGCGACAACATTCTGAGAGGCAACGCGGTGGTCAGCCAGGTAGCGGCAATCGCCTCGCTGATTACGCCGTTTTTTGGCAGCCTCTTTTATACTGCATTCGGGATAAAGCCCGTATTTTACGCAGCAGTAGCCTGCTTCTTTATTACAGCCCTGCTGGAAGGCTTTATCCGGTTGGACGGCCAAAGGTCCGTCCAAAAAATGCGCCTCCTGACGATGGTCAAAGAGGATTTTGCGGTCACCACCCATTTTTTACGCCGGGTACAGCCTAATATCCTGAAACTGCTCCTGCTGGCCGCGCTGGTGAGCCTGTTCGTAGCCGGGACGGCCGTGGTGGGATTCCCCTATCTGGTACGCACGGTGCTGGGCCTTTCCGCCGGATACTATGGCGCAGCGGAAAGCGCCATGGGGGCAGCATCCGTTGCGGGCAGCCTGTGCGCCGCCCTGCTGGCCAAGAGACTGCGCCTGCGCAGCCTTGGCGTCATTTTCATCGGCTTCGGCCTGTGCCTGCTGCCGGGCGGCATCGCCTTTTTGCTCCCGCTGGGCGCCGGTGCGCGCTACGCTATCCTGCTGGCGGTGTTCTGTGTCTGCCAGCTCGGCTGCAGCGTTTTCTCCACCTACGCGATTTCGGTCATACAGCAACGGACGCCGGAGCATCTGATGGGCAAGGTCATGTCTTGCGTGTTTACACTCTCCCTGTGTGCACAGCCCGTGGGGCAGATTGTGTACGGCGCCTTGTTCGACCACTTTTCCGACCGTACTTACTGGGTGCTGATTCCAAGTGGTCTGCTCGTCTGTGTGGCCGGCCTCGCCTCTGCCGGATTTTTTGCCCGTTGGGAAAAGCGGGAATCCGCATGACGGAAGCGTGCCGGCGGCCTTCATAACGCAGCCAGACTGTCAAAAAAGTCGTTTCGCAAAAAATAATGCACAAAAAGTTTTCGCCCG
>ERZ839823.3230-NODE-3230-length-10955-cov-4.682661_pt1 | contig 10955 bp, 8 predicted proteins | sample MGYA00519862_ERZ839823 | MGnify/ENA primary metagenome ERZ839823 (study PRJEB31850, sample SAMEA3708853) | human gut metagenome | biome: human gut; feature: human-associated habitat; material: faeces | place: China | collected 2014 ...
AGAATGAAAAATTCGCGGCGCATCTTGGCGCATTCTTATCTGGAAATAGTATAACAACGGCTGCCTGCAAAGTACAAAAAAAGTACGGGTAAAAATTCGCAAAACACAAAAAAGCGTGTACAACCACGCTTGCACGCTGAAAATAAGTATGCTATTATACAGAAGATGAGGGAAAACGAGAAATAGCGGCATCGCGCAACGACATGAAAACGCGGGATGTTTCTTGCGCCCCTTCGTTTCAATCGCAAGCGTTTTGTCCTCCGCAAGCTGCAAGGTGTCACTCCCTGTGCGGGGAGCGTGGATTGAATTATCATTTATCCGAGATTCACGAAAACTGGAGGGATTTACGAATGCCAAAGGTCTGGACGGACGATACCGCGCTCATGGAGGGAATGACAGACAATCTCTTCGAGGCGCTCTACAAAATGCCGAAGTATTTCCTGCGCATTGATGATATTGCGCATTCGCTGGGGATGCCGATTTCCAGTCTGCTGGTGCTCTGCGTGCTGCGGGAGGGGAAAATCAGCATTGGGGAAATCAGTGAACGGCTGTGCATCGCCAAGCCGAATGTGACGCCGCTGGTGGAAACACTCTGCGCGCGGGGGTTGATTTCACGCCAGCGCAGCGACAAAGACCGGCGCAAGGTACTTGTCGGGCTGATGCCGGAAGGCGAGGCAATGGTAGAGCGCATTCGTGGCGCAATACGCGACCAAATGATGAGCTGGCCGCGCGACTATAACCTGAGCGAGATGAAGCGCGTCAACAATGCACTGGCGGCAACGCTGGAAGTGGCGGATGATGTGATGCGCCGCCGCCGCTGAGGTTCGCAGAGCAGTCAATGGTATCCGACGGGCAAACTATGCCCAAAAACAAGAACCGGCACATCCGCGTCAAGGGCGGGACATGCCGGTTCTTTTCATGTGGATTTTCTTACTGTGAATCTTCCTCCGCGCGGCAAAACAGCACCGTCAGCACGCCGTTCTGCGCTGATGCGTGAATCTGCACCCCGTACGGCAGCAGATTCACAAACGTGAAGTCGCTGTAACTGCCAACGGCGGCATCAAAAAACTGCGGCACATACACCGCCCCCTGCTTGCTGTGCAGCGCCCACTCCTCGATTTGCAGCGGCAGCGTCAGCGCGGCGTTGTAGAGCGTCGTCGTCACTTGACACACCCCGCCGCCGTACCCGAAGCCGTCCGTGCTGACATTCGGCGCAAGCTCATAGCCGTTTGAATGGCGGTATGGCGCACACAGCGCGTTGAAGGAGAATGTTTCCTCGCGCTCCACCGCCACGCCGTCAATGCGCTTGACACCTTCGCTGATGTTGTGCTCGCGCGCCGCTGCCTTGCCCTGCCCCTGCTGCTTGCCGTAGAAGGTGGTGAAGCCGCCGATGATGTCGCCGGGTTCGGCAGTCTCCCAATCCGCGAAGGGATGATAGGTGCCGATTTCGTCCGTCAGCTGCATCTCGCCGCGCCAGACGGGCAGCAGGTACGCGCCGTCCGCTTGTGCTTCCACACAGGCGATTTGCCCGGCGGACGCGGTGCAGCCTTTGAATTTTCCACCCGAAATCAGCGTATCCTGCGAAAATTCTACATATCCGCTCATGCGATGCGGCAGATTTTGCAGGGGATAATGCAGCGCATCCAGCGACTGCACGCGGTACAGCCATTCCGGTTTGGCATACCCGACCTTATTGCCGACCTGCACCTTGCACCACGCGTCGTCCCATTCCAGAATGAGGATTTTTGTCTTCTTCTGCACGGTGATGCCGCGGTCGCTCTCGCTGGGCGTTCGGCGCAGGCTGAAAGTGGTGTAGGAATATGCCTGATACTGCGCTTCGCTGTCCTCAGCGAGGCAAGCGGTGGCGGCAAGGGCGAAAATCAGCAGAGAAGTCAGCAAGACTTTCCAAATGTGCTGCATGGGGTGATGCTCCTTTTCTCTGGGGTGGATGAGGGCTGGAAATGTGCGCCCTGCGTATGAAACGAACGTAGGGGGAGGAAAATTCCCGGAAAAGGGAAATTTGAGGGGGAATTTCGGTACTTTCTTATCTGGAAATGCTATTACAGGTTGCTTTTTCTATATTCAATTGGAGAGATTCCGTAAATTTCTTTGAATTTGCGGTAAAAATATGTGACATCGTGAAATCCGCATTCTTCTGATATGACCGCAGCCTTCATTTCCGTGTTTGCCAGCAGTTCAGCGGCTTTTTTCAGTCTGTACTGTATTAAGTAGGAAACTGGAGACTGGCGAATGCCATTTTTGAAGATTTGCATACAACTGTTATTGCTTACATGGGCGAAATTTGCAATATCAGCAAGGGAAATCTGGTCAGCATAATGACTATGAATAAAACTCATCATCATTTGCAGGCGAGAAGCATTGAGGTCTCTTTTAACAGGCTGCCCCTGCTGAAGCCTGGATTCCATATTTTCATACAGCACTTCCCAAATGGAGGTCAGCAGTCGCAAAGTTGTCAACTCCCTGAAATTTGGCTGCTCTTGTGTTTTGAAAACTTGATTCAGCAGTGAAAGTATCTCCTTATGCCATAAAGAAAGCGGCTCAAAAACCAAATAGGGAATGTCGGAAACAAGCAATGGCTTAACATATTGTTGATATACAAAACTTTCTGGTGAAGCTAACAGCACCGGAGAAAAAACAATATTAGGTATCACGGTGGGGTGCTCTGCTGTAAATTGATGTAGTATTTTCGTATTGATAAATAAGCCGCTGCCTGCTGGCAGAGAAAAACGATCTTTTCCGACACAGCAGTGTGCTTCGCCGCTTTGCACATAAACAAATTCAATTTCTTGATGCCAATGCCAACCGAGCGTATGAAAGTCGAAATCCCAGATGTCTTCCAGATAGTATTGGAACGGAAATGCCGGTTGACCGTGGTTTCGCTTTTCCATGAGCGTTTCATCTGTGATGATTTTCAATTCGTTATTATTCTCCAAACATGCCAACCTCCTCTGTATTGTGATATTGTACAACAATAATGTGGAAAAGTCAATTGCTATTCCAAAATAAACGTGATATTATTCAAGAGAATTCTGAAAGGAGCGCTTCGAGTCATGAAGAACTACAGCAAAACATTAAGAGCCTGCTATCTTGGCCTCATCACGCAAGCAATTGCCGCTAATTTTGCGCCATTGCTTTTTTGGTCGTTTCATTCTGATTTCAACATTTCGCTGGGTCAGATTGCCTTAATTCCTGCGGTGTTCTATGTGACGCAATTGGTCGTAGACTTAATATGCGCAAAGTATGTAGATGCTATTGGCTACCGAAAGTCCATTGTGGCGTCGCAGCTGTTAGCTGGTCTTGGTCTGATTGGCATTGCGGTTTTACCCAATATCGTATCGCCCTATATCGGAATACTGATCGGCGTGTTTTTTTACGCATTCGGGAGCGGCCTTATTGAGGTACTGTGCAGTCCGATTGTGGAAGCCTGTCCCTTCGAACATAAGGAAAAGGTGATGAGCCTTCTTCATTCTTTCTATTGCTGGGGCAGTGTGGGCGTGATTTTGCTTTCTACGCTGTACTTTGCAATTTTCGGCATCGACAAATGGCAGATACTGGCTTGCGTATGGGCAATTATTCCGCTGTATAATATCTACAATTTTGCTACTTGCCCGATTGAGCGTCTGGTAGAAGACGGGCAAGGAATGTCGCTGCGTCAATTGCTGAAAAAGCCTATTTTTGCAGCTGCAATCATCCTTATGATTTGTGCTGGAGCATCTGAAATGTCAATGGCGCAGTGGGCATCAGCTTTTGCAGAATCCGCATTAGGATTAACGAAATCTGTCGGCGATTTGGCAGGGGCGTGCTTGTTTGCAACCACAATGGGAATTTCGCGTATGCTGTATGGCAAATTCGGAGAAAAGATAGATTTGATAAAGTTTATGCTTGTATCGGGCGTTATTTGCGTCGTGAGCTATCTTTTGGCCGGTCTATCTGCAATGCCGATTTGGGGCTTAGTTGGCTGTGTCATGTGCGGCTTCTCAGTGGGTATTATGTGGCCCGGAAGCATCAGCATCACTGCTCCGAGGATTCCCAAAGGCGGTACGGCGCTGTTTGCGCTGCTGGCAATGGCAGGGGACATGGGCGGCGCATTTGGGCCGAGTGTGGTGGGATATTTTTCGCAGCATGCCGGAGATAATCTTCAGGCGGGTCTGCTGACGGGCTGTATATTCCCTTTAATCATGCTGGCAACGCTGATTGCAATGAAAAAAATGACCCCCGAAGGATAAAAGCGGATATATCAGGACTGTTCCCAATTGCAGCATAGCATTGCAAACCACGGCACATGCTCTTCTTCCTTTACAGCCAAATCGGTTCATGCCCCAATGTCGGCACGACCTGCGTCCAGAAAACCTCCTGCGCAAACACCACCGTCGCCGTATTATCACATGGATGGAACGCAATCCGTCCTTCCCGCTTCACATCATGGTCAAAGACCAGCTGAATCCGCTTCTTCTCGTCAAACCACAGACCCAGCGGCGACAAGCTCCCTGATTCCAGCCCCAGCATCGTCGGCAGACATTCCGATGGCGCAAACGACAACCGCGAGGAATGCAGCAGCTTGCTTGTGTCCGCCGTGCGGAAGGGTTTGTCCGGCAGGGTCACATACAGATAGAACGCCGTCTGCTGGCGGTTGCACAAGAGAATGTTCTTGCAGAAGGTGACATCCGGCGCGGCGTAGGGCAGCGCAAGGCACTCCTCCATGGTGAAAACCGCGGGATGCTCGTAAACTTCGCAGGGAATGCTAAGCACCTGCAGGTGATTGAGGACGCGCGCTTTGTTCGACATGGGCAAAATCCTCCTTTTTCGGCGTGATGGATGGAGAAAAACGCCGCAACCAGGCACAGAACGGGCAATTTCGTCAAAATGACGGTGGAAATTTGCCTGCAACCATGTTATAATACGCTTGAATCCAGCAAAAATCAAGAGGAGGTCAGGTTTGGCAATGAAAAGAAGAATCGGTATTCTGACCAGCGGCGGCGACTGCCCCGGCTTGAACGCGGCAATTCGTGGCGTGACCCGCGCGGCGTATGAATTGTTTGACGCGGAGATTGTCGGCATCCACGACGGCTATCGGGGTCTCATCACGGGCGACTATCAGGAGATGAAGCGCAGCCAGTTCTCCGGCATCCTGACCCTTGGCGGCACGATTCTTGGCACGGCGCGCACGCCCTTCCGCGATATGCGCAAGATTGGCGAAGACAACGTGGACAAGGTTGCCGCGATGAAAAAGACCTACAAGGATTTGAAACTTGACTGCCTTGTCACCCTCGGCGGCAATGGCACGCACAAGACGGCGAACCTCCTTTCCAAGGAAGGGCTGAACGTCATCGGTCTGCCCAAAACGATTGACAACGACCTCTATGGCACGGACTTCACGTTTGGCTTCCACACAGCGATGGACATTGCGACGGAGGTCATCGACCGCATCCACACCACGGCGGCGTCGCACGGGCGCTGCATGGTGGTGGAAATCATGGGCAACAAGGCGGGCTGGCTGACGCTGTATTCCGGCGTGGCGGGCGGCGCGGATGCCATCCTGATTCCCGAAATCCCCTATAAAATTGAAAAGGTTGCCAAGGTCGTCGAGAGCCGCGCCAAGAGCAACAAGGGCTTCACGATTATCGCCGTGGCGGAGGGCGCAATGACCCCCGAAGAAGCGAAGATGGGCAAGAAGGAACGCGAAGCCAAGCGCGCGGCGGAACATTTCTCCTCCAGCGCGTATGTGGCGCAGCAGCTCCGCGACCTCGTGGGCGTGGAAGCGCGTGCGGTTGTGCCGGGTCACATCCAGCGCGGCGGCAGCCCGAACGCCTACGACCGCGTGCTGTCCACGCAGTTTGGCGTGCACGCGGCGGAACTTATCCGCGACGGCGTGTACGGCGTAACCGTGGCACTGAAGGGCAACGAAATCACCCACAACAAGCTGTCCGACATTGCCGGCGTGCCGAAGCTGGTTCCCCCGGACAACACGATGATTACGACTGCCCGGAATATCGGCATCTCGTTCGGTGACTAATCATACTGCTTTATCTGAAAATAGTATAATTGCGCAAGAGGCTGCGGAAGGACAAACCGTTCTTTCACAGCCCTTTTTCATGTACGAAAAGCAAAACGGAAAACGAAGTTGACAAATTCCTGTATTGTTGTATAATGGAAACAAAAAAAGATGCTGACAAGCACGAAAAATGGTGAATTACACGCCGTCAGCAGAAATTCGTAATTTCAAAAGGAGGCAGTCTATGCGCTTTTTCCACCTATCCGACCTCCATCTGGGCATCAAACTCTACGAGCATGACCTGCTGAAAGATCAGAAGGCAATTCTTGATGAAATCGTCGCGCTGACCCGGCAGTATCAGCCCGACGCCGTTGTTTTCGCGGGGGATATTTACGATCGTTCCGTGCCGCCTGTCGAAGCGGTTGCGCTGTTTGACGACTTCATGACGCAGCTCCGCGCGGCGCTCCCGAACGGCGAAATCATGCTGATTTCCGGCAACCACGACAGCGCGCAGCGGCTCGATGTCTTCCGCAGCGAACTGTCTGATCGCGGCATCCACATGATCGGCAATCCGCCCATGCAGAAGGGCGAAACCATCGAGCGCGTCACCCTGACGGACGATTTCGGTGCGGTGAATTTCTACCTGCTGCCGTTCGTGCGGCCGGGCATGGTGCGCCTTGTGACCGGGACGAAGGAAAACGGCGACAATTTGAGCTATCCCGAAGCATTTTCGCGTCTGCTGGCGCTGTCGCCGCTGAACCCCGACGAGCGGAACGTGCTGGTCAGCCATCAGTTCTTCCTGCCCGATGGCGGCGACGCGGAGAGCATCGAGCGCGCGGAGAACGAGGTAAAGCAGGTCGGCAATGTGGATGCAATTCCTGCGTCGCTGATTGCGGATTTTGACTATGCCGCGCTGGGGCACATCCACAAGCCGATGAAGGTTGGCAGTGAAACGCTGCGTTACTGCGGCACGCCGATGCCCTACTCCCTCAGCGAGGAAAACCAGCAGAAGGGCATCTTGATGGTGGAAATGGGCGCGAAAGGCGACGTGCAGACGACGGTTTTGCCGCTGCACCCCGTCCATCAGGTGCGGAAGCTGCGCGCGACGCGGGAAGCGCTGCTGTCCGGCGCGAGCGAGGATTTCGTGTCCATCTGCGTGACGGACGCGGAGGCGACGGAGATGGTGGGTCTGCGCGAACTGCTGCGGAAGAGGTACCCGAATCTGCTGGAGCTTCGGCGCGAGCGCGAGGAAACGGTGGAGCTGGCAGCCCTGCAGGAGCGCACGGAAACGTTGACCCCCTACGAGCTGTGCCTGCAATTCGCGGGTGAGCGGCTGAGTGAGGCGGAAAAGGCGCTGCTGGTTGAGGTGATGAACGCCATGAAGGAGGAAAACGCATGAAACCGATTCTTTTGACGATGCAGGCCTTTGGCTCTTACGGCGAAAAAACGGAGATTGACTTCCAAAAGGGCGGCGATTTTTTCCTCATCAGCGGCGACACGGGGTCGGGCAAATCCACCATTTTCGATGCGATGATGTTCGCACTCTACGGCGAAGTGAGCACAATCGGCAGCGGCAAGGAAAACGAGCTGCTGAGCCAATTTGTGGACGTGCGGAATGACAAGCCGCTTGTGTCGCTTGTCTTTACGGCGCATCAGCACGGGCAGGAGGAAACGTACAAGATTACGCGCACGCCGCGGCACATCCGCCCCGCCAAGCGAACAGGTGCAAAGCAGCAGGAAGAGGGCGAGACGGCGGAGCTGCTGATGCCGGACGGGTCACAGTATCCGGGCAAGCTGTCGGAAACGAACCGGAAAATCGAAGAGATTGTGGGCTTGACGGCAGACCAGTTCCGCAAAGTGGTGATGATTGCGCAGGGCGAATTTATGGATTTCCTGCGCGCGGGCAGCAAGGAAAAGACGGAACTGCTGCGCGATTTGCTGAAAACGGACTATTATTATCAGTTGAGCGAGCGCCTGAAAACGCTGGCGAAGGAGAAGAACACCGCGGCGAAGACCCAGCGGGCGAATATGTCCTTTTTTGCGGGGAGAGCGGTGACGGAAGGACTGCCGGAGGAAGATGCGCTGGCATTGGAAGCGGCGAAAGGCACGGTTATCACTGCAAAAGAATTGCAGCCCGAACAGGTGGATGCGCTGGCGGAGGTGCTGTCCGACGTGTGTGCGCGCTTGCAGCTGCAGCAGGGTGAATTGACGCAGCAGCAGAGGGCAGCGCAGGAAAATCGCGACGAATGCATGAAGCAAGTCGAGGCCGCAAAACCGCTGATGCAGCGTTTTGAGGAACTGGAGGATGCGGAAAAGACACTGCAAAAATGCGCGGTACAGGCGGATGAAATCGAGAAAAAGCGCGTGCTGATTGGCAAAATCCGCGATGCGTGGGCAATCGAACCGAAGTATCAGCGCATGAAGGATGGACAGAAGGCATTGACGGATGCACAGCGGGAATTGGCAGCGAAGCAGCAGGAACTTCCGCAGTTGAAGCAAACGGCGGCGGATGCGGCGGCGTTTCATCAGCAGATGGAAAAGACGAAGGATGCGGCAACAACACAATGCGCGGAGGTTGAAACAAAGGTCGAAAAGGCGCTGAAAACCTTTGATGCGCTGGATGAAGCGGAAAAGACGCTGCGTCAGGCGGAAGACGCGGATACGAAGGCGAAGGCGAATGCGGAATCAGCCAAGAAAGCACTGGATGATTTCAAGAAGCAGGAAGACGCATGGCGGAAGCAGGAAGCGGAATTGCAGGGCGCAGAAGCCGCTTATGAGGTCTGCAAGCAGCAGAACCAGCAGTATCGCGACCTGAAGAAATCGCTGGAGGACTTGCACGGCAACCAGAAAGACGTGCAGGAGAAAGCAAGGCAAGCAGCGGCGGCGAAGGACGCGTATGCCAGCGCAACGCAAAAATATCAGCGGGCACAGAATGAATATGATGATTATCGCTTGGCGTTCCTCAACGCGCAGGCGGGTCTATTGGCGCGTGAACTTGTGTCCGGAAAGCCCTGCCCGGTCTGCGGCGCGCTGAAACATCCCGCGCCGTGCCAGCTGACGCAGGAAAATCAGCAGCTGAACCGCGAGCAGCTGGAGCGGCGGCGTAAGGCGGCGGATGACGCGGCGAAAGCGCAGGAAGAGAAAGCAAAAGAATCGGAATCGGCGCAGGTCAAGCTGACAGAGCGGCAAAAAGCCGTTGAAGAAGCGGAAAAGAAGCTGGTAGAGAACGCGAAGAACATCCGCGAAAATGTGCCAATGGCGACGGCGGCGGATGTGGAAGCGATGCTGACGGCGTGGCTGCCGGAGTTGCAAAGCGCGTCGAAGTCGGTTCAAGCGAAGGTGGACGCACTGAAGAAAGTGCGGGAGAATCTCGACGGCGCGAAGGCAGAGCGCGAAAAGCTGGAAAAGGCAGCATCCGCCGCGCAGGAGACGGCAAAATCCACCGCAGTGAAAAAGGCTGAAGCAGAAAAAACGTGGAATCTGCATCAGGAAGAACTGTCCAGCAACGCATACCGCACGCGCGAGGACGCGGTGGCACAGCGCACACAGGCGCAGGAAGCAAAGCAAAAGGCGGAAGCGGCGGCAAGTCAGGCTGCGGAAAAAGAACGTCAGGCGCAGAAAGCGGAAACGGACTGCGAAACGCAGATTCGGCGGCTGAACGAGGAGATGCCGCAGAAACAGGGGAATGCGGAAGAATTTAACCAGCAGTATCAGCAGACGATGGCAGAAAAGTCGCTGGATGAAGCGCAGTGGCGGCAGCTGGCGGAAACCTATCCTGATGTGGAAATAGCTGACCGCTTGCAGGAGAAAGTCGAAGCGTTTAAGGAGAAAAAAACCGCAGCAGAAGAAAAGCGTAAGACGGCGCAGAACGCCATTGCCGAGCAGAAAAAGCCGAACATGGAGCAGCTGAATGCGGCGTTTGAGGCGGCAAAAGCAGCATGGGAAAAGGCATCAGCAGCGCTGAAAGCCGCGGAAAACCTACATTCGGGCAATGCAAATGTGCTGAAAGACCTGCGCAAGGGGCGCGAACCGCTGGCGAATGCGTGCAAGGAAGCAAACACCGCGCAGCACCTTTCGGACGTGATGGCGGGCACCGAAAGCGGCAACCGGATGAATCTGGAGACGTTCGTGCAGCGCAATTATATGGAAAAAATTCTGTGCGACGCGAACCGGCGCTTCCGCGATATGTCGAACGGACAGTTTGAACTGAAGCTAATTAACGTCGAGGACGCGGGCGAGGGCAAAAACAAGGGGTTAGACTTGGAAGTGTATTCCATCGTAACGGGCAAGACACGCTCCGTCAACACGCTGTCCGGCGGCGAGTCGTTCATGGCGGCGCTGTCGCTGGCGCTCGGCATGGCTGACCAGATTCAGGCGGCGACGGCGGCGATTCATCTGGATGTGATGTTCATCGACGAGGGCTTTGGCTCGCTGAGCGACAACGCGCGCAACGAGGCAGTCAATATATTGAAGGAAATGGCGGGCAAGCAACGGCAGATTGGCATCATTTCGCACGTTTCGGAGCTGAAGGACGAGATTGAAAATCAGCTGATTGTGAAGAAGGACGACCGCGGCAGCTACATTTCTTGGCGATAATGAGCAGATCGGGCATCCGTGGCAGAGAAAGGCTGCGGATGCCCCTGCTCTTTTGGCGGACAAAAGGCAAATGATGGGCGGAAAAGGTTCGCCCAAAAGCGACGAACAATGGACTGCTAAATCCGGCATATTCGTTCGTCTTTCTAAAAAGTCTTGAAAAAAGCCCAAAAACAAAAGAAAAAAGGGTTGACGCAGGACTGAAATTGTGTTAAGATAACAAAGCTGGTTGCGCGAGCCGCTGAAAAGCCGCTTGCGAGACCGGTACGAACCTTGAAAACGATACAGAACAAAAACAACGCAAACAAGACAGTAATTCCGAATGAGTGAAACTTGGTCGGGGAAACCT
>ERZ839823.3234-NODE-3234-length-10947-cov-3.335108_pt1 | contig 10947 bp, 8 predicted proteins | sample MGYA00519862_ERZ839823 | MGnify/ENA primary metagenome ERZ839823 (study PRJEB31850, sample SAMEA3708853) | human gut metagenome | biome: human gut; feature: human-associated habitat; material: faeces | place: China | collected 2014 ...
GCCCCCAAAGGGAAGCTGCCGTCTACCGTAAGATCCGGGAAATCAAGTATTTTGTAGGTAATATATATGCCGTAGGAAAGCATTGCATATATAAACCCTTGGGTCAATGTGCTTATAATTAAATCAAGCATTTTTTCTCTCCGACAAAGTATTATTTACACTCTATTGCCTTTTCGGCTATATCCGACGGAACTGTAACGCCTAAAGCACTTGCTGCGTCGGAATTGATATAGGTGCTGTATTCGGTAACGGTTTCGTAGGGCATATCGCTTGCTTTCTTTTCACCCTTTAAAATTGCCGCCGCCTGCTTGCCAGCCATTTTGCCGAGCTCAATGTAATCAATACCGGCTGATGCTACGCAGTCCTTTTTAACCTGCTCAATTTCGCTGCCGTATACCGGAATTTTAGCGGCGTTTGTCTTTTCGAGAATTGAGGGTAAAACGCCTACAACATTGTTATCGGTAAGGTTTGTAATGCAATCAACCTTTTTGTTTATAAGCGTATCCGCCGCCTGTGTAACAGATGCCTGATCCGCCACGCCGATATCAACTATTTCAAAGCCGTATTTGCCCGCTTTTTCCTTATATTCGGCAATGGCTGATACCGAGTTCGGCTCGCTTGTGGTGTAAATAATGCCTATTGTTTTAGCGTTGGGCTGTAACTTTCTTATAAGCCCCAATTGCGGGTCAACGGGCAGCTTATCGGAAACGCCTGTAATATTGCCCTCGGTAAGTTTTGCCTCTTTCGGGTCGGTAATCGCGTTGAACACTACGGGTATATCCTTATCCTCAGCCGCGGCAAAGCAAGCGGTAGCCGAGGGGGTTGCTATTGCGCACATAAGCGCAACGTTTTTAGAAGAAAAGTTCTGCGCTATCTGTGTGGCGGTTGAGTTATCGAACGAAGCGTTCTGGTAATCAATTGTAAAGTCCTTGTTTTCTTCAAGTCCTGCCTCTTTAAGACCCTGTAAAAAGCCCTCGCGGCAGTTATCGAGCGAGGCGTGCTCGCCGTACTGGCTTATTCCTATAACGGGAATTTTTGTCTCTTTTTTATTTCCGCAGCCTGCAAAGCTGAGCATTAAAACGGCAATTGTTAATATAGCAAATATTTTTTTCATGGTGAATTTCTCCCTTTAATTTTTAGTTTAATTTTTTTGGTTTTAAGAAAAATTACACCGGCGCCATCGTTTGGTTAATAATATCATAGTTAATTCCTCCTAGGAAAATAAAAAAGCCTTATCCCATATAAAATATGGGACAAGACTTGTAATCCTGCGGTACCACCCAAGTTGCCGGCTGTGCCGACCGCTCATTTCTTACACCTCATTATGTAAGCCGAATTGATAACGGGTACGGTTCCCGTCGGCCGCTACTCACTGAAAAAGCTTTCGTGCCGCCCTCATAAGTCCATTCACTAAACGTCGCATCGCGGTATTTCCACCGTCAACCGCTCTCTAAACACGCTCGGAAAAGCTACTCTTCTTAATCACAGGTTTTTCTTGTTGTTAACAATATATCACTGCTCGGGCGATTTGTCAAGACTTTTTTAAAAAATTTTTAAAGGTCAAGAAAATCCGTTCTGTATTTAAGCCCGAAAGCGTCGGCAACCGCCTTTAATTCATCGTCATGAATAGTGTTAAGGTGCGGCAGGTGCGCTGTAAGCATATAAAGTTGTGCCGCCTTTTCCACGGTCTCAATAAGTCCGAAGGTTTCGTCCATATCCTTGCCCGCGCCGTAAATTCCGTGAAGTCCCCATACCACAAGGCGGTAGTCCTTCATCTTTTCGGCGGTGGCAACGCCTATCTCGTTGTTGCCGCAAACCATCCACGGCAGAACGCCTATACCGTCCGGGAACACAACTATGCACTCGGTGCACATCTCCCAAATGGTGTGGGTGAACTTTTTATCGTCAAGCTCGTGCACGTGGGTCATGGCAAGCGTATAAGTCGGGTGCGTGTGCATAATAATCCTGTTTTCAGGATTCTGTTTAAGCCTTGCAATATGACTCATAAGGTGCGCGGGCAGCTCGCTTGTAAATCTGCCGCCGTCCTTATAGCCCCAAAGCAGCTCGGCGGTGGTGCCGTCTTCCGCTATGCGTATAATTCCAAGGTTTGTTTCGGGGTCTTCGGCAACGTTTTTAAAGTATTTGCCCGTGCCCGTTACTATAAAAATCTTGGCTTTAAGCTCTGCCGCGTCAAAACCCGTGGGAATAGTGCGAATAACGTTATTCAGGTCAAGGTACTCCCCTACAGTTTCCGCGTCCAGCATATAGCTTATGTTGCCGCCGTTTCTTTCATCCCAGCCCTGGCGGTACATATTGGCGGTTACTTTTTTCATTTCTTCAACAAACGGTGCGGTTAAAATGTCTTTCATTTTCAGTTACCTCTCTTTGATAATACGTCTTTTTCATATTTTTCAACGGTTTCAAACCATTCGCCGTCCGCAGGTGCGCCGCATTTTTTGCAGTACTCGTTCCAAACATCGCCGAACGGCATTGTTTTAAGCTCTTCTGCGCGTACCATAAGCTCGGTCCAGCGGTTCTCGTTCTGCATTTCGGTCATATCGGGTGTTAGCAATGCCGAAAGCAGAGCTTTCTGAACGTTTCTGAACCCTACGGTCCATGCGGAAATTCTGTTAATTGACGCGTCAAAATAATCAAGCGCTATTTTAACTCTGCCGTCAAGCCCGCCGCAACGAACAATTTCCTTGCATATTTCCTTGGTCTCGTCGTCAAGCAGAACAACGTGGTCGCTGTCCCAACGTATTGGTCTTGTAATGTGCAGCGCGATTTCGGGGAAGAAAGCGAGCAACGCGGGAATTTTATCCGATACAACCTCTGTCGGGTGGTAGTGACCGTTATCCATAAGCGGTATGCACTTGCCCATATTTGCGGCGGCATAAGAGAGTGAGAACTCGGCGCTGCCCACGGTATAAGCCTCAACGCCTATGCCGAACACCTTTGACTCAACGCAGGGCTTAACCTTGTTGAAATCGTAAGGCTCCGAGAGTATCTCGTCAATAGACTCTCTGTAGCGCACGCGCGGACCCATTCTGTCGGCGGGAATATCCTTAAAGCCGTCGCCCGTCCATATATTCATAACGCAGGGCTGACCCAACTCTTCCGCTAAGTACTGCGAAATTCTTATACACGCCTTGCCGTGGTCTATCCAAAATTTGCGGGTCTTTTCATTCGGGCTCGCAAGAGTGAGTGGGTCGCACATGGGGTGCGAGAAAAACGTGGGGTTAAAGTCGCAGCCGAGGCCGCGCTCCTTGCAGAAATCCACCCACTTTTTAAAGTGCTTGGGCTCAATTTTATCCCTGTCTACCCAGCCGCCGTTTTCATCGTCAAAAATAGCGTAGCAGGCGTGAAGATTCAGCTTTTTAGTACCGGGGCAAAGCTTTAAAACGGTATCGATATCCGCCATAAGCTCCTCGGGTGTGGTGGCTCTGCCGGGGTAGTTGCCCGTGGTCTGAATTCCGCCCGAGAGCGAATCAACCTTTTGGTCAAAGCCCCTTACGTCGTCGCCCTGCCAGCAGTGCAGCGCCACGGGCACCAATTTAAGGGTCTCGATAGCCTTATCGGTATCAACACCGATTTTTGCGTACATTTCTTTCGCATCTTGGTATCTACTCATTTTTTAAACCTCCGTTATACTGAATGATTTTTTAACAATTTCCCGCGCTTTTTCGAGCGTGAGAGATTTATCCGAATACATCATCTGCGCTATAAGGTTGCCTATCGCCGTAGCCTCGGTAGGACCCGCAAGCACCTTTTTACCCGTGTACTCCTTTGTGAGCCTGTTTAAATACGCGTCCTTACTGCCGCCGCCTATTATGTTTATAAGCTCAATTTTTTTGCCGCACACGTTTTCTACCGTTTCCACCGCCGCTTCGTAGGAAGCTGCAAGCGAGTGGTAAACAGAGCTTAAAACATCACCTATCGGCAAATCGGGTATGCCCAGATATTTTCTTATAGCCTCAACCATATTTTCAGGGGCGGTAAATTCCGCAGCGTTCGGGTCTATAAGCCCGCGGAAATCGCTTTCTTCCGCCATATGCATCATTTCATCGTATGTATACTTTTTATCAAGATTTTTCCTTATGTTCTGGAAAAGCCACATTCCCATAAAATTTTTAAGGAAACGGTAGCGGTAGTTAATGCCGCCCTCGTTTGTAAAGCCGCCGTTCAGCGCGTCTTCGCTTAAAATAGGTTTTAAGTTTTCCGTTCCTATAAGACTCCAAGTGCCCGAGGATATATACACGCCGTTGTCCCCCACGGGGCATGCGGCAACTGCCGAAGCCGTATCGTGCGAGGGACAGAAAATAACGGTGGAATCAAAGCCCAGCTCCGCTTTTACTTCGTCGCTGAAATTGCCCACAACGTCGCCGGGTACGGAAAGCTCTTCAAAAATATCGGTCTTAATGCCCAGAAGCTCCAAAAGCTCTGTATCGCGCTTTTTGCTTTCTGCACCCACTATCGCTCCCGTTGTGGCGTTGGTGTACTCGTTTTTCATAACGCCCGTAAGCCTGTAGGATATGTATTCGGGTATCATTAAAAAATGCTCGGCGTTTTCAAGCCTGCCCGACTTTTTATCGCAGTAAAGCTGATAAATAGTGTTAAAGTTTATCGGCTGTATTCCCGTGCGCCCGAAAAGCTCCGCGCGCGGAATAATTTTGTCGATTTCCTCTTTAATGCCGTCGGTGCGACTGTCTCTGTAAGCGTAATTCGGCGTAATTTCCTTTTTGTCTTTATCAAGCAAAACGTAATCCACGCCCCATGTGTCAATAGCCACCGTTGCGGGTATTTTTCCCGCAGCAAAGCAGGCTTTAAGCCCCGCCTTTACCTCGCTTACAAGGTGCTCGGTGTCCCACACAAGCGAGCCGTTTTCATTTTTCATACCGTTTTCAAAGCGGTACATTTCAAGCTGTTTTAACATTCCGTCTTCCAGCCAGCCCAAAATGTGCCTGCCGCTTGAGGCGCCTATATCAACTGCCAAAAAATATTGCATAATTTTAACCTCCGAATTTATTTTAACATAATCGTTTTAAAAATCAAATGTCCTATTTTGCTGAAAAAGTGTCTTTTCTTGCAGCTTTGCGTTTTCGCGGTATTTTTTGGGCGATACTCCGTAGCGCTCGGCAAATATTCTGTGGAAATAGCTTACGTTCTCATACCCCACCGCGACGGATATATCAGAAACCCGCCTGCCCGTGTTTTTAAGCAGAAAAGCCGCCTGCGAAAGCCTTTTTTCCTGCACAAGGCTTGTGTAGGTCTTGCCCGTTTTTCTTTGAATCTCGCGGGAAACCCGGCTTATGTCGTAATGCAGCCCCTCCGCCGCCTTCGCCAGCGTGCCGGAAGCGTAATTTGTTTCTATATAATTTAAAATCTTTAAAAAGTCGGTGTCTTCTCTTGATTTCACTTCGAGATTTTCAGTCCTGCCCATGAGCTGCATAAAAAGCAGTGCCATGGTCATTTGCCCCAGCTTGCGTTTATTAGGCGCGCTGCCCGTAACGGTAAGCAGCAAATTTTCAACCGAATTTTGTATTTCCGTAATATCCGAGACCTTATAATGCAAATAATAGTTGTTATCCCCGTCGCCGCACAGGCAGTCAATTAAAAACCTTTTAAGGGGCGTATCATCATCGCCGAGCAAAGCAAGCGTACTGCCGAAAAACTGCGGCAGGATAATGAAATTCAGCGCAATGTCGTTCTCCCCCGCTTTTTCTATCGCGTGGCGTGAATTTTGCCCCAAAAAAAGCAGCTCGCCCTGCTTTAATACTATTTTTTTGCCGTCTACAATATGTACTGTCTGCCCCGAGAGCATATACACAAGCTCAACATAGTCGTGCGTGTGCTCGGGAAAATCAATAAAGCGGGTGTGCTTTCTCACGGTTATTAGCTTTCCAAGCTCAAGCAGCTTTTGGCTGTTTACCGTGTTCCCGCCACCGCGCATATAAATATTACGGTTAATTTCAGACTGCCCCGAAAGAATTTCCCTTTCCTCGGGTGTTATTTCTTTGAGATTTGCTATTACTTCGGGTTTTAACATACTATCACCGTACCTATTTTAACAAAATTTTTCCGTGTTTTCAAGAAAAACGAAAAAAACACTTGATTTTTGAGGTTATACCGATTATAATATATCTTGTCGCTGTAAAACAGCGTAAGTAATCGCACGGAGATGTCGCCTAGTCCGGTCGAGGGCGCACGATTGGAAATCGTGTAACTCGGAAACGAGTTCGAGAGTTCGAATCTCTCCATCTCCGCCAAGGACTCCTTGAAGGTTTTATCCTTCAAGGAGTTTTCTCTTTTATCCCAAGGCTGAGCCAATTGCCATCGCACTTGCTTTTTTACTCTCTCTATCAATGTGGCTGTAAATGTTGGCAGTCGTTCCCATATCGCTGTGGCCAAGCCAGTCCTGAATCATCTTCATTGGCACGCCGTTTGCGAGGAGTAGCGATGCGCAACTGTGCCTAAGGTCGTGAAAGCGAACGGGTTTTAATCCTTTTTCTTTCAGCACCACTTTGAAATGGTCGGTCACATAATTCGGTTTTATAATTTCACCGATTGCATCTAGATGTAGTCGGTATATTTTTTGCAATAACCACGGCGCATTACTCGCATCATTTCTTCTTGCTTTTCTCGCTCAGCGAGGAGAGCTTGTTCTACTTTCGGTATCAAAGGAAGTGTGCGGTAGGAAGATTTCGTTTTCATGACGTCCATTCCTACAACACCCTTGTCGTTCTGCACCACCTTGTGACTGATGCTGACCGTCTTGTTTTCAAAGTCAACCGCCGACCATTTGAGACCGAGCACTTCGCTTCTTCGTAATCCATAGTAAGCTGCGAGGAATATTACAATGTGTATCGGATCGTTCACCGTTTTATCAAGCAACTCTTTCAGTTCACCGGCGTTATAATATTTGCCAATGTACTGTTGCGCTTTCGGTCTGTCGGCTTGCTCAACGGGGTTGCTCGGTATCACTCTGCGCTTGACCGCCGACTTGAAAGCAAGATGCAACAGCGCGTGATGGCGTTGTGCGGTGGTGCCTTTGAGTCCATCGTTGCGAATGCGGATATAGTAATCATTGATTTCATCACCCGTAATGTCTTTCACCTTTAGGTCACCGCAGGCACGGAAGAACGGAACCATTCGCGACTGTATCATCAGCTTGTAGCCTTCGTAAGTGGTCTCACTCACATTTACTTTGTGCGACTCGAGCCACTCGGGAAGGTAATCTGCCACCTGCATATGCGCTACTCGGCTACGCTCTTTGTCAGCGTGGGACATATTCTCACGCTTGTAGAGGTCGTCGGTATTGTATTGGTCAAGGATTTGGCGGAGGCGGTGTTCCGCCTCACGCTTGTTACCCTTGTTCGCATCAAGATTCAGACCTTGCCATTTCTCTTTGCGCTTACCGTCGGTGTCATATAGATTGATGACCGCATACCACTTTTTGTTTTTCTCGGTCAGGTGTCCTGTGATTCGTTTCATTTACTCACGCTCCTTTCTTTTGAAGTTGTCCTTCGGTTTCTCGCGCAACACCAACACTATCACAACATCCTTCACAAGTCCAGAGATTATTCGGGACTGTTTGGGACGAAGTCTGATAGTTTCCGGCGTTGGTCAGAAACTCAACCAAGCACACCTTCGGCACAATAATTTTCTTGCCTTGCTTGATGCTTGCGATGCGTCCTTCTTTGATCAGCGCATACACGGTGTTCTTGCCAAACTGCAACAGCCTTACCACATCCGGCACGGTCAACACATCGGGTTCATTTTTAAACATCGTATAATAATTTCTAATATTCATAAGCGGTTCCTTTCTTCAAGATTTCCGTACCGGATATCTCAATTACATTTTCATAGTTATTTCGTTTTGTTCTTCTTGTTCTTCCGCGAGATCCTCGGGAAGTTCATCATCGGTGGTGTCGGTTGCGGCAGAGACAAGCCCTACCGCAAGACCGATAACTGCACCAAGGTTTGAGGCATTTTGTTCTGCCTCAATTCTTTTACGGCGTTCTTCGGGATCTTCATCACCGTCTGTTACACCAACCAAAGAGCGCAGAGCAGAGTTGATAACACCGCCGCCAACAGCGATGCTCCCACCGATATCGCCGTGCGGACCAACCATGTGCGGCGGTCTGTTTTCTCCTGCGCCTTGGCGATAGCCTTCTCCAGTTCCTTGCCCTGTGCCAAGGTATCGTTCATAACTTTTTCGAGATGACTCCCAGCCTGTTGTTCGTGGTTCTTTATCTGAAGTAAAATATTTTCCACCGCCGTCTGCTGACTGCTCAGCTTGTAGGTCATCTCCTTGATCGCCTTGTCGAACTGTTGCTGTTCCGATGACGACCACTGTTCCATCATCGATTTCATTTTTGATACGGTCAAAAGGGTTCTCATCAGTTCGTACACCTTCGGTTGAAAGTCTACCGCCGACTGTAACAGGCTCACCATCGTATCCCAATCCTTTTCCTGAATCGGAACCATAACGGGCAGAGCGTCCGTTCGCATCTCGGCTATCCCTTGCGCGTTCTTCTTGGTAAGGTTCTCTACTAAATTGTTTTCTGTTCTTGTAGAGCTGTTGTCTGAATTGTAATTCATATTCGATATTCTCCTTTAAATATTTTTCACCGTGCAAAGTTTTATCTCTGCATTTTTTACCGTTAGGACAAGTGAATGTAATATATTTTCGCTCGTCCGTCCATGTGATTTCATATCCGCGCCTTTGCATTTCGGATATAAAACCTTGTTTGCTGCCACTTTTGTTCATTGCCGAATCGATGTCGGACATCAACCTGAACTTCCAACTCTCACCCTTAACGGCGGCTCAGTACTCGCGGCTTGAAACTTTTGAGCCACCCCCTTCATATCGGGTGAGGATACTTAGTACATACGCTTTGCAGATCTCATCACTGAGTGCACGAAGTTTTATCAGCGACTGTGGGTTTTGGCGGAGCTTATATCCGTTTTCAAAGTTCACAGAGTTTATAACAAAGTGGGAATGGATATGCTCGGCATCACTGTGGGTGGTCACTAAAACTTCGTGACCGGGCCACGCTTTTTGTGCAAACTCAAAACCTATTTGATGCGCTCGCTCGGGAGTGATGTTCTCTCTCGGCGAGAAAGATTGCACGTACTGATAAAAATTCATACCCGTTGTTTTGCCGTAAGAATTTTTTGTTGTCATAAACTCAGTGTAGGCGTTCTCACCGTAACAATTTACACCGCCGACAAGTCTGCGACCGCTTTGCTCGTCACGGACTTTGCTTTCCTGCAAACAGTAGTAGATAAGACCGCGCATGGCGCTGACCGATTGCTTTGCTTCTGGAATAAAAGTTACCGTTGCCATCTGCATTCCTCCGTGAGTTTCAAAAGTAAATCGTAAATCTTATTTTGATTTTCGATTACCTCTGTGAGATTTTCTACATAGGTCACACCCGAATTGACCTTCGCTGCTATCTGATTTAGGTTGTTGCCGATACGTTTTAGTTCCAAAACTATCGGCGCAGTGTCGGGGGCAACACGATTTTTGTGTCCTTTGATATCGCCAAGATGTACTCGGTCAATGTCATCTTGGCTTTCTTTGATTTTGTAATGATTGCCGCCTTTTCCGCTTTGGTGAGGCGGACGGTCAGCGTTTCACTGCGCCTACGGTTTTCTGCCATTTTCATCATTCCTTTCGTAATAATAGTGGGTTCGGGCTACCGCCCGTAATTTTTGCGACACGGCGGATAGCCGGACGCTCTGCTTGCCCCAGACTGAAGTCTGGGTGTCAAAACCCCGAAGTTTCCAAAACCGCCCCAAATTTGCGTTTTAATTCGGAGGTGGGGTGTTTACTCCTTTTTGTGTTTTGGTCGCCTCACAGGGCGAAACACGACGCATAATCGGCGGCGGAATTTAACAATGCAACAATGCAAATGACTCCCATTGTCATCATTTTTACAATGCAGAAAGGACACACTGCAATGTTGCAATCTTTATTCGGGTATCGACCACGCCCAGCCTTTGCTGACCTTTCGGGTTTTGATATTCGGTATCTTTTTCTTGGCTTCGTTAACGGTTCGGCGAGAGATGTTTTTGCTTTCAGCCATACGGAAGATTTCATCTGCCATAGCCTCTTTGCCGTCATCAAGAATATCCCTAATCAGTTCTTCAGCCACCGCCGTTTTGGTTTCGGTAGAATAACCACAGAGCAGTTCTTCTGCGCTTATCTCGCTGTAACCGTCAAGCCAATAAAAGCCGTCCTCATTTCCAAGGTTGAATGCCATTGACTTTCCCTCGGGTGCCAGTGAAGATTTATCGTGAACGATGATGCGCACATTCGGTTCTTTGCGAAGGCGACCGACGAGCAACACACTACGAGCGGTGGCACGGAAGTCAATAGAGCCGAGTCCTCGGTACTGTGAGCTTGCACCTTTGGCTTTGTTAAGATGACCAACCAGAACGATTGCACAGCCTGTCCTATCAGCAACAGCTGCAACCTTTTTCAGTACCGTTCGTATTTCGTTTGCGCGGTTAATATCTACGTCCTCGCCGATATAACCTTGGATAGGATCAAGTATCATAAGGCGCGCACCCGTTTCGGTTATTGCTTTTTCGATGCGCTCATCCGACAGAGAAAGAGGATCGGCATCTTCAATGATATTGAGCACCATGTTCTCATCTGCGCCTGCTTCAATGAGCCTTGGCTTGATGGTGTCGCCAAGTCCGTCCTCTGCCGTTTGGTAAATCACATTGAAGGGTTCTGTTGTTTCCATGCCGGGCAGAGCCACGCCTGACGAACAAGCGGCGGCAAGTCTTAACGCAAATGTTGTTTTGCCCTCGCCGGGATCACCTTGGATAATGGTGAGCTTTCCGAATGGGATATACGGTTTCCATAGCCACCGTACCTCTTGTAGTTCAACCTCTGACATTTTTCTGATAATTGTTTCTGACATTCCGCCACTT
>ERZ839823.3239-NODE-3239-length-10936-cov-2.539105_pt1 | contig 10936 bp, 7 predicted proteins | sample MGYA00519862_ERZ839823 | MGnify/ENA primary metagenome ERZ839823 (study PRJEB31850, sample SAMEA3708853) | human gut metagenome | biome: human gut; feature: human-associated habitat; material: faeces | place: China | collected 2014 ...
GGTTCATCTATGCCTGCATCTTTCTGGATGCTGTGGGCATCGGCCTCATCATTCCCGTATTGCCCCGCCTGATCGGCGTACTCACCGACACGCGCGACGAGCAGATGTGGTGGTACGGCACGATCATGCTGAGCTACGGCGTCATGCAGTTTCTTGCCTCCCCCTTTCTGGGAGCCCTGTCGGATCGCATCGGCCGTCGTCCGGTTTTGTTAAGCGGCATCTGCGGCCTAGGCATCATGTTCGCGGTGCCCGCCGTCAGCACTTCCCTCACAGCTATTCTCGCAAGCCGCATTTTAGGCGGACTCCTTTCGGCCAATATTTCCGTTGCTCAGGCTTATATTGCCGACGTCACCACGGGTTATGAACGCGCGGCCGCCTTCGGCCGGATCGGCGCCGTGTTCGGCGCGGGCTTTCTGGTCGGCCCTGCGTTGGGCGGTCTTCTTGGCGGCAACGACCCGCAGATACCCTTTATCGTCGCAAGCGTCGTCACGCTTCTTAATTTCGGCTACGGCCTGCTTGTGCTGCCTGAGTCGTTGGCGCAACGCAGCACCGAGCCCATCAGCCTGCGCAAGAACAACGCCTTCGGCAGTCTTGCGCATCTGCTCAAGCTGCCTCAAATTCGCGTCTTTGTTCTCACGCTCGCGCTCTTTAGTCTGGCCAACAGTCTGATGCAGTATTCCTGGGCGCTATACACCGAGTTTCGATACGGCTTTACGCCCAGAGAAATCGGCCTCACCATCTTCGGCTTGAGTCTGGGCATCGCCGTCGTGCAAGGCTACTGTCTGCAGCGACTGTTGCTCTACATTTCACCCGTCAAACTCACTCTCACGAGCCTTGGTTTGGGTGTAGGACTCTTGATCGGGGTTGCACTAAGCCCCACCGGCTTGATTGCGAGCCTGTGCTTCTGCCTCTATGCGCTCTCGGCTTCCGTGACACCGCTTTTATCAGGCACCGTGAGCCGTCGCATGCCCATGAGCGTGCAGGGGGCCACGATGGGAACGGTAAGTTCCGTGCACTCGCTCATGGGGGCCATCGCCCCGGCTTTTACCACGCCTATGCTGATGGTAGCAGGCCACCACGCCGACGATCCGCTCGCGGGCCTTCCCTTCTTCGGTGCGGCGGCGCTGTGCCTGTGCGCGCTTGTGGTCTTTGCCGCTGCAAGCCGCAAACTTTTGGCTGAAGAGCGCCGCGAAACCGAAGACTTCCTCGAAGACTGATCAAGATCAGACTTGCGGCTTTTCTTCGGTCTGATCCTGCTCAGACATCTGCTTTTTAAGAGCAACGATCATCTGCAGCAGCTGATCCACCGCATTCTGCTTGCCCTTCGTGCTGATCAGACTCGGATAGATCTCGCGCACAACATCGGGCGATGAAGCCGTCATCAGCAGGCAGGGCGAGGTGAGCGCCATCACAATGATCTCGATTCTCGAGCCTTCTTCAGGAATGCCGAGGTAGCTTGCAATCACCTGTCGTATGGACATCACACGACGGGTACCGCGCGAGCGAACCACGCTGATGAATTCCTCCGACGGACCGGTAAAGACTTCACGTGCCCACAGAGCCAGATGCCACTGACTGCGGCCGCGCGGAGCCATCACCACCGTCTCGAGCACCTTGCGGACCTTATCAAGCGGATCGGCATCGCTGCGAAAATACGCCTCGAGCTTGCTGTCAACGATTCCGTCGGGAATCTGCCGCACCACCTCACGGTAGAGCTCGTCGCGGCTGCCAAACCAGTAGTTCACGCTTGCCGCGCTCACTCCTGCAAGCTCGCACACGTCCTTGGCGTGTACCGACGCCCATCCGTAGCGCGCAGCCAAAATGCCTGCGGCATCAATGAGCGCCTGTCGCGTCGCCTGCCCGTCAATTCGTGCTTTTGCTGTTTCTTTTCTCATAGTCGCTTTTTGAAGTAGTGGTATGCAAAGGGAAGAGTGACAGCCGCTACAGCAGCCGTCGGAATCATGGTTTGTGCAATATGCAGCCAACTTGCGTCAGCCAGATAGATGCGCCGCACGCTCAAAAGGGCAAAGCGCAGCGGATCGGCCCACGTGATCGCCTGTACCCAAGCAGGCATATTGTCCACCGGCGTAAAAAGCCCGGACAAAAGCACCATCGGCACCAGCGTCACAAAAGCGATCAAAAGCCCCTGCTGCATCGTCTTGCTGTAAGCTGAAATCGCCAACCCCAGGCCCACGACGGCAAGCACAAACACCGCCATCACGGCATAGATCTTGAGGACACTGCCCATAAGTGGCACCTCAAACCAGAAGACCGAAATCAGGAAAATCAACGTCCCCTGGAAAATACCGATCAAAATCGGCACCACCGCTTTGGAGGCGAGCAGTTCCCCGGTCGTAAAGGGGGTCACCAAAAGTTGCTCGAAAGTTCCCATTTCACGCTCGCGGGCGACGGACAATGCCGAAAGGACCATGATCTGCAGCATCGACAACATCATGATGAGGGCTGGCAATATGAACCATTGCGTGAGATTGTTCGGGTTATAGAGGTACCGAATGCTCTCAAAAACAGTCCCGGCACCCGATACGTTGCCCGCAATGATCGAAAGGTACCCGGCAGCCAGCTGTGCCGTCGTAGAGTTGCGCCCGTCGATGATCACCTGCACCTGCGCCGGTTTGCCTTCGGCCAGATTCTCGGCATAGTCCTGCCCGATCACCATCACCACCAACGCTTTGCCCGAATCAATCGCCGGCGCAATCTGGGCCGTGTTTTGCAGTGTCATCACCCGATCAAAGACCGCGCTCTGATCGACGGCGCGGATCAGCTCGGCGCTCTGTCGGGTTTTGGACATGTCAAGTAGCGCATACGGAGCGTAGTCGAGATTGAATGTGGCGACGTAGCCGAACAAAATGACGTAAAGGATCAACGGCCCCACGAGAATCATGCGGCTCGTGCGATCCTTCAGCGTCGTCAGCATCTCCTTGTGCAGCAACGCGCGAAAACGGGCGCTGCGGTCAAGCATCACGCGCAATGGGTTCGTCATTTTCGCAACCTCTTCTGACACAGACGGTAAGAAGCAGCAAAAGCCACCGCCGCAAAAAGCGACAGAATCACCATGTTCTTGAGCACCAGATCTTCCATGCCGCCGGTGAGGAATCCCACCTTGAGCACCTCAAGGTAGTACGCAGGCGGCAGGCAATGCGCCATCACGTCGGCCCAGGCCGGCGCCGAACGCAGATCAAAGATAAAACCCGACAGAATCACGGCAGGCAAAAAGCTCACCAAAACCGTGACCTGAGAAGCCAGAAACTGCGAACGGGTCACGCCGGAAATCATCAGTCCCAGTCCTAGCCCCATCAACAGGTACAAAGCCGAAGAACCCAAAATGATCCAGAAGCTGCCGCGCACCGGCACTTCGTAAAGGAAATAGGCCGCCGACATGCACAGCGCCCAGCCGAGCATGCCCAGGCAAAAGTACGGAAAAGTCTTGCTCACCAGGATGGCCGAGGGCGAAGCAGGCGTTGCAATCATCGCCTCCATCGTGCCGCGCTCCCACTCGCGCGCCAATACCAGACTCGTCATCATGCAGCCCGTGAGCGTAAGCACGATCACGAAAAGACCCGGCACCAGGAACCACGTACTGATGACCGATTCGTTAAACCAAATGCGTGGCACCACGATGATGCCAGCACCGTCGGATTCCCGGCGGCGCCTGACACAGCATTAACGATCATGGTGGCGCGCGGCGCATCGATGCCGTCAACCACGATCTGACGCGAAACGGTCGAGGTGTTTTGCTTTTCAAAGACCGCCAGTGCCTCGATTTCGAAGTTTTCTAACGCCTTGAGCGCCTCGCCGCGGGCAGCGTAGACAGTTGTCTTAAACGACTCGTTGGAAACAAGGCTTGCCGTGATGCGCTCGGTTTGCTCGGTGCGCGCCATATCGACCACTCCCAGCCGAATATTGCGCACATCGAATGAAAGGCCGTAGCCAAACAGAATGATCAGCATCAGGGGCATGAAAACGCCGAGCAAAATGGCGCTCTTGTCGCGCAGAATCTGGCGCGTTTCTTTGAGCGTGAGCGCGGCGGCGTGCGTCAGCCACAAGGAGAAGGCGTTCATGCAGCCTCCTTTCGACGATCAGCCTCTTCACGGCGCGACTGCGTCACCACGCGGATAAATGCTTCGTTCATCGTCGCACAGCCTGCACGCACCGCCTCGGGCGTACCCAGAATCAGACTTTTGCCTGCATCCTGAATCAGGATGCGGTCACAGTAGAGCGCCTCTTCCATAAAGTGCGTCGTCACCACCACCGTGGTGCCGCTGCGCGCAAGCGCCGTCACCCAGCGCCAGAAACGACGTCGAGTCGGGATGTCGGCTCCGCTCGTGGGCTCATCCAAAAAGAGAATCTGCGGCCGGTGCAAAAGCGCCGTGGCCATCGACAGGCGCTGCTTGTAGCCGCCCGGTAACGTACCGGCAGGCCGATCGGCAAACGGCTCGAGACCGAAAGCCTGCATCACCTGAGCTATGCGCTTTTTGCCACGAGAACCCGTAAGCCCATAGGCACCGGCAAAAAAAGTCAGGTTTTCCAAAACGGACAACCCTGGGTAAAGCGAAAACTTTTGCGACATGTAGCCCAGAAGCTCACGAGCCTTTTCCCGGGCGTGGCGCACATCAACGCCCGCGACGCACAGTTCACCTTCTGAGACTTCCAACAATCCGCACAGCATCTTGAAGGTCGTCGTCTTACCCGCGCCGTTGGGCCCGAGCAACCCGAAAATCTCGCCTCGCGCTACATCAAAATCGGTCTTGTCAACCGCTACAAAGGTGCCGAAACGCCGTACCAGCCCCTTGGCGTGAATCACGCTGCCAGGATCGCCCTCAAGAACCTTTTCGTCAACAGAAGCACCCGACGATTCAAAAAGCGACAAGCTTTCTTCAGCTTCAAGACGCCAGTCGCCCAAAAATCCCTTTCGTAGCACCAGATAACCGTCTTCAAGCGTGCTCGGACGCTCGGTGAAACGCACACCGGGATAAAGAGCCTGCAGCTGCTGCGTGTCGCTTGCTCCGTTTGTCAGAAGTCGGACGCCGGCCGCCTCCGGCACCGCGTCCAGCAGATGCTCCGTATCGGCAATGAGACGATCCTGCAGCAGGCGCACCGGCAAACCGCTTTTTTCCTGCTCGGCAAAAAAAGTGCAACCCTTGGCGTGTCGGGCAATCGACTCGGGCGTACCGGCCACGCGCATGTGTCCTTCTTCAAGAACGATCACGTCGTCGCAAAGCGCCGCTTCGTCCATGTATGTGGTCGCCACCACGATAAGCATGTCACGCGCGGCCGCATTTTCGCGCAGGATGCGCCACAAATCGCGGCGCGAAAGAGGGTCGACACCAACCGTCGGCTCGTCCAAAAGCAAGATACGGGGACGGTTTAAGAGCGCACAGGCCAAACCCAGCTTCTGCTTCATGCCGCCCGAAAGTTTTCCTGCCGGCCGCTCGGTAAACGCGGTAAGCGCCGTCATCTCAAGAAGCTCTCGGGTGCGCTCCTTTCGGTCGTTTTCGGAAAGTCCGAACAAATCGGCATAGAGCTTGAAGTTTTCCGCAACGCTCAAGTCTTCATAGAGCCCGAACTTCTGCGGCATATAGCCGCACTGCTTTTGCAGTCGTGCAAGATTTTTGCCATAGAGCCGCTCGCCGAACACCGTCACGCGTCCGGCCGTTGGTTGCAGAATGCCCGCCGCAATGCGCATCAGCGTCGTCTTGCCCGCGCCGTCAGCCCCTACGAGCGCCACCAGGCGCGACGAGGCAAAGCGCGCCGTGATGCCGCTTAGAATTTCACCCGCTCCTTTCTCCGAGCGGCTCACGGATTCAAAGGCAAGTGCACAGTCCCGCCCTTTGTCCGAAGTCAAGCCAATCGCCGCGTCCGTCATAGCGTCGCTTCCGTCACTCGCTCAACTGAACCGTGGCTGGCATTCCCAGCCGCAGTCGGTGGTCGGGATCCTGAACGGTCACACGAACTTCGTAGACCAACGCAGTTCTCAGAGCTTCGGTCTGCACCGTCTTGGGCGTGAATTCCGCAACGGTCGAGACAAAGCCCACTGTGCCGTCAAACGGTTCCCGCGGGTAGCTGTCGGAATAAACCTTCACTTTCTGCCCCACGGAGATCTTTCCGAGGTTGATCTCATCAATCCAGGCGCGCACCCACATGGGGTCCATCAGCGCGATTTCGTAGACCGGAGCGGACGCAGAGACCATGTCTCCCTTTTCCTTCAGACGACTACGCACGACGCCGTCGGAAGGGGCCTTAAGTTCACAGTTGCGCAACGCGCGGGCGGCATCGTCAAGTCCGGTCCTAGCCAACGCCACATTGGCTCGCGCCACATCAATCTGTTCAATACGCGTGCCCGCAAGCAATAAATCGAGATTCTTTTTGGCGGCCAACGCCTGGGCCCGAGACACGCGCGCCTGCGAGCAGGCCTGATCGACCATCTGTTCGGTCGTCGCCTGGCCAAGCTTTTGTTCGCGCTCGCAGATGCGCTGCGCCAAATCGGCCGAAGCGGCATTGGCCTTGTAAGTCGCCCGAGCCGCATCGATTTCTTCAACGCGGGAGCCCGCAAGCAGCAAATCGAGTTCTTTCTGACGCACCTGCAGCGTGGCGCGGGCGTTTTCAAGCGCAATGGCGTAACGCTCGTCGTCAAGCTTGGCAAGAACATCGCCCGCCTTGACTGTATCTCCCTCTTCAACCGACACCTGCCCGATGCGTCCGGATTCCTCAAACGCCAAATCCACCGTGCGCATGTCGACGCTGCCATAGATTTTCAGCGCATCGCCGGCCGCTTGGCGATCGGAAACATAGACGTAGCCCAAACCAGCCGCCACGCACAACGCCAAGACCGCCGCCACGATTTTTTTGGACGCCATATCTGTAATCCTTTTCGAATTTATCTGTTTGAATTCTAATTGTAATTTGAACTCAAAAGCAAAAAAAAGAAACCCTCACTCTGCACAGGCGGCCGCAGTCGATCGTCCGCCCGCGCAAAGCCGGATTTCAGGTTTCGGGTACCGTCAGATGTCTTCGCTCACCATGTCGATGGCACCGCACGGGCATTCGTTGGCACAGATGCCACAGCCCTTGCAGTAGTCGTAGTTGAACTTGAACTTCTTGCCGGGTCCGAGCTTGATGACCGCGTTGTCGGGACACACGCCGTAGCAGTTGTCGCATTCGAAGCAATTGCCGCAGCTCATGCAGCGACGCGCTTCAAAAAGAGCGTTTTCTTCGGTCAGTCCGTGCTGCACTTCGTCAAAGGTCGTCGTACGACGTGCGAGGTCAAGCATCGGACGCACCGTCTTCGGAGCGTCTGCGTAGTACCAGGTATGCAGTCGATCGAAGCTTGCCAGAGGCGCTTTCGGGGGTTCGACGTACTTCTCGCCCTTGAGGTAGGCGGAAATGGCGCGTGCGGCCTTCTTGCCGTGGCCGATGGCCACCGTCACGTTCTTGTCGCCCTTGACCATGTCGCCGCCCGCAAAGATGCCGGGCACCGACGTCATCATGGCTTCGTCGACCACGAGTTCGTCGTCCTGAGCCTGCAGACCGGGGAAGTTGGCAAGAAAACCGAGATTGGTCTGCTGACCGAGCGCAAGCACCACCGTATCGACGGCGATGTTTTCGTAGACGCCCGTGCCGCGCGGCTTGCCGTTTTCGTCAAGCTCCATCTTCTCGATCTTGATTTCGCCGCCCTGCGCCTCACGAATGGTAGAAAGCCACTTCATGTTGACGCCTTCCTCAATGGCCTCCTGAATTTCGGTCTGATGCGCCGGCGCGCGATCGCGCGTGCGGCGATACACCACAAGAGGTTCTGCTCCCATGCGGCGCACGGTGCGGGCCACGTCAATGGCGGTGTTGCCGCCGCCGTAAATGGCCACGCGGCGGCCGAGCATCGGCTTTTCATCCTCGGCAACATCCTTAAGAACGCTCACGGCGTCCAGAACGCGCGAGGCGTCGCCAGCGGGGATATAGGTGCGGCGGGCCAAATGTGCGCCCACGCCCAGGAATACGGCGTCGTACTTTCCGTCCTTCATTTCCTGCGCGAGATCGGTCACTTCACGACCGTATTCGATCGTCACGCCCGTACGCACAATGCGCTCGATTTCCGCGTCAAGCACTTCGCGGGGCAAACGATACTTCGGAATGCCGTAGCGCATCATGCCGCCGCCGGCCTGTGCACCTTCGACAACATGCACGGTGTGTCCGGCCTGCCGCAGATGGTATGCGGCGCTCAAGCCGGCGGGACCGGCGCCCACCACGAGCACGCGCTTGCCGGTTTCCTGCTGAGGCTTGGGCAGATCCCACCCCTTGGCAAGCGCATTGTCGCCCAGGAATCGCTCCACCGAATTGATACCCACGGATTCGTCGAGTCCGCCGCGGTTGCAGGCCGTTTCACAGGTGTGATAGCACACGCGGCCCATGCAGGCCGGGAACGGATTGTCGGCCGTGATGCGCTTCCAGGCTTCTTCGTAGTTGCCCGACTCGGCCGCATACAACCACGCCTGGCACTTTTCGCCGGCAGGGCACTTGGCGTTGCACGGCGGCAGTCGGTTGACATAGGTCGGCTTAACGGTACGCCAAGAGCCCGTGCGGTTTTCCAGAGAACTGCCCACATCGAGCGTAATGGCAAAAGGAGTATTTTTCTGAGTCATTTTCTTAACTTCCGCTCACAGTCAGTCGCTTTGACAGCGGATCAAATCACATGATGACGTTCTTCGGCCTGTTCGGGCACCGGAATATCGTCGCCCTGCTCGTCGCCGAGCAAGCCGTAGCGGGCGATGTTGCGATCGGCAAGCGCCTGCATGCGCTGCACGATTTCCGGATTGCCCTTCTTGCCGAACAAGTGCGCAAAGCGCTTCTGCAGCATCAGATACTTCTCGACGGGCTGCTTGCGACGGATCTTGGAAACATTGGTTACCTCACCGTATTCGGCTTCAAAGACCGGGAACAAACCGGTTTCGTGTGCAAGACGCGCGAGTTCAATCGTCTTGGCCGACGGAGCACCCCAGCCAAGCGGGCATGGAACGAGAATGTGGATATAGCGCGCGCCGTGAAAACTCATTGCATAACGCACCTTGCGTTCCAGATCGTGCAGATCGGCCACGGTGGCAGTTGCCACGTAGGGAATGCCGTGCGCCATGGCGATGGCGGGCACGTTCTTGCCCTGACCGAAACTGTTGCCCGGGAAATCGGGCGTCGGCATCGTCGTCGCCGTACGGGCCGCCGGAGGCGTTGCCGAGGAACGCTGCACGCCGGTGTTCATGTAGGCCTCGTTGTCAAAGCAGATATAGAGCACGTCGTCGTTGCGCTCGAACATGCCAGAGAGGCAACCGAAGCCGATGTCGGTGGTGCCGCCGTCACCGCCCAGAGCAAGGATGCGGACGGCTTCGCCGCCCTTCTTGCGAGCCTTGACGCGCGCGGCAGCGGCCAGACCGGTCGCAACGGCCGCCGTATTGCCGAAAAGCGAATGGAACCACGGCAGCTGCCAGGCGCTTTCGGGATACGGCGTGGAGAAGACTTCCAGGCAGCCCGTGGCGTTGGTAGCAATGATCTGGCCGTTGGTGGCGGCAAAGGCCGCGTCAACTGCGTAGCGTGCGCCGAGTGCTTCGCCGCAACCCTGGCAGGCGCGGTGACCGGAATTCAGAGCGTTGTGACGCTCCTGAGAAGACTGAACGGTACGATCCGTCGGGTCAAGGAGGCGATTGCCGACCGTCCAGGTGCCCGTTTGATAAAAGCGGATTGCTGATTCCTGCATTTGGTAATGCCTCTTTTGACGTTACTGGTGCATCGCCGCATCGCGGATCAATGCTTCGGGCACGGGGCCGGACTTGCGGGTCTTGCGCTCGCGTTCCAGCTGACGCTCAACGAGTTCCTTGTTGAGATCCATAAAGGTAAGCGCTTCGAGTTGATGCGCCGCTGCATCCTTTAGCATCTTCTTGAGGGAAGCCTTCGTGATGGCGCGGCCGCCCAGACCGGCGATAACCGTGTAGCGGGCAACGTTCGGATCCTTGAGCGACACCATGATGTCACGGCTCAGCACGCCGCCCGAACCCACGGCAAGCGTACGTTCGAGCACGACCACGGTCTTGGTGCCTTCAAGGGCTTCGCCCATCACTTCGACCGGGAACGGGCGGAAGCACTTGACACCCACGACGCCGATCTTGAGATCCGACTCTTCGCGCAGTTCGTCGACGGCGTCCTTGATCGTGCCCAGGCACGATCCCATGGCAACGATGCGGATATCGGCATCTTCGCAGCGATAGGTGTGCACGAGGCCGCCCGAGCTGCGTCCGAACACTTCCTTGAATTCGGCAGCCACCTGCGGGATAAGTTCAAGCGCCTGGCGCTGTTTGACGTGCGCAAGATAACGCACTTCGGTAAAGGCCTCGGGACCGACCATAGCACCGATGGAGATCGGATCGCTCGGGTCGAGTTCTTGGCGGGGTGAATAGGGCGGCAGGAACTTGTCGACTTCTTCCTGAGAGGGAATGTCAATGCGTTCAAAGGCGTGCGTGAGCACAAAGCCGTCCATGCAGACCATCACCGGCAGCGAGAGCTCTTCGGCGATGCGGAAAGCCTGAATGTGAAGGTCGGCCGCTTCCTGGTTCGTTTCGGCAAAGATCTGAATCCAGCCGCTGTCGCGCTGGCTCATCGAGTCCGAATGGTCGTTCCAGATGTTGATCGGCGCGCCGATGGCGCGATTGGCAACGGTCATTACGATGGGCAGACCCAGACCGGAAGCGTTGTAGACAGCTTCGACCATGTAGAGCAGGCCCTGAGAGGCCGTCGCGGTGTAGGCGCGGGCGCCGCCCACGCTGGCGCCGATGGCCACCGACATGGCGGCAAATTCGCTTTCGACGTTAATGTATTCGCAGTTAGGGATCAGCCCCTTGCGGGTCATCGTGCCGAGCGCTTCCACAATATGGGTCTGCGGCGA
>ERZ839823.3240-NODE-3240-length-10934-cov-3.654380_pt1 | contig 10934 bp, 10 predicted proteins | sample MGYA00519862_ERZ839823 | MGnify/ENA primary metagenome ERZ839823 (study PRJEB31850, sample SAMEA3708853) | human gut metagenome | biome: human gut; feature: human-associated habitat; material: faeces | place: China | collected 2014 ...
TTGCTGTTATCAACATATTCGTTTTTGTCTATCTTTTCTGCCATAATGAAACCAAGCCTTTCCGGTCTGTTTTTCTAATGGATTGTGGCAAGTGAGTGGGTAGGTGGTTTATAAAAATTATTAGAGAGTTTCTATGCTTGACTTATATGCCCAATGTCCATTTATGCGACACTTAACAAGGGTGTTTCGTGTCACTAAGTCAGCAAGAATCCGGTTTGCCGTAGCGGAAGACACATCAAACAGTGCTCGGACATCTGCATTCATGATATACGGATGCGTTTCTAAGAACTTCTCAATCTGTTTCCGCCGCATTGTTGCCTTATCCATCGCTCCATCGCTCATTTCATCACTCGTGTTAATCGCGTCAATGAGCGATGTTTTGATGGCTGAAAGCATGAACTCGATAAATACCGTGGACTCTCCGGCATCATTAGAGGCATTGATGGCCGCGTAATACTCCTGCTGGCGGTCATGGATGATGGATTCTACCGGTAGCCAGGCAAAGGTGGGATTCCACTGTGAGAGCAGCAACGTATGCCACAGGCGGCCAACGCGGCCGTTTCCATCTGTAAAGGGGTGGATCAGTTCAAGTTCATAATGAAATACACAACTGCGGATCAACATATGCACATCGCTATTTTTCGTCCAGTCCAGCAGCTCCATGACTAAATCGGGAACATACTGCGGTAGCGTACCAAAATGAAGGACATGCCCTTCCTGGTCAACGACGCCGACAGGTTTGGAGCGGAACACCCCGGACTCATCCACCAGCCCCCTGGTCATGATGCTATGGGCGGTCAGCAGGTCATCCACAGAAAAGGGATTAAGCTCGTCCAATCGCTCATAGATTTCGTAAGCATTCTTGACCTCGGCAATATCCTTAGGAGGAGCCAAAACCTGCTTGCCGTTGAGGACAGCCGTGACCTGCTCCAAAGTCAGCGTGTTCTGCTCGATGGCCAGCGAGCCATGAATTGTCCGGATGCGATTGGTGCGCCGCAAAGTAGAGTTGGCTGAAAGCTGATTCGTAGAGGTCAACCGTCCAACTAGCTCAGCAATCTCTGTAACATGGTCAATCATCGCATTTGTGATTTCAAAAGGAGGTTTTTTGTTCCGCATCCTGACACCTCATGTAAAAACTTGTTTATATTATTATATCAAACATCACTCATTTCATCAATCATAATTTGCCGCGATTTGAGTGATGTTACTCTTATTTCTTACATCAAAAACGAAGGAGGAACCACAATGGCATCAATTGTTTAGCGGGGCAACAGTTACAGCGTAGTCTACTACAAAAAAGAAAACGGCATCCGCAAACAGAAGTGGGAGAGTTTTCGCACGGAAAAAGATGCGCTGCACCGGAAATATATGGTCGAGCAGTACCAGGAGATGTTTTACGCATATTCCCGACTGACACGTGCAGCAGAACAGCACTCGTTCTAAAATCGCCTAAAACAGAATCAAGCAATCGCATCGTCTATTTTCCACCATCGTTAAAGCGCTCCCTGTTTGAATGGCAAAATGAGTAGAAAAAATCAGCCATCGGTGAATTGCCAAGGTTGATTTTCACTTATGAAGATAACCGGCCACTGCAAGGCGGTGTTCTTACGAATCATTTTCAAAAACTTCTGGCGAAGTGCAATCTCCCGAAAGTGACCTTCCACAGTTTACGCCACAGCAGTATCACCTATAAGCTGGTTCTGACAGGCGAGGACATTAAAGCAGTCCAGGGTGATTCAGGCCACTCTCAAGCAGATATGATAACGGAGATCTATGGTCACACACTGGATGCAAATCGCCGTAAGACTACGGAACGGTTTGAGGGAGAATTCTATTAAAATTATGGCATCATTTCGTGTAATCGAACCTAAGAGCATCCGCTTAGGAGATATGTTTGTCGAATTGCCTGCGATGTCCTCACATATATCACTGTGCATTTCGCCCTCGTTTCGGCTATCATCCCCATTTCCTATTGTGCAATATAATCAACTTGCAGAGCATTTTATAACCAGATTGGTCATTAGCAGAAAATTAGCAGGTCATTAGCAAAAAATTAGACCGAATTTCCCTATGCGTGTTCAAAACCACAGCCTAATATAATGGCGAAAACGGGCACCGCTTTATGTATGCAAAAGTGTATGCCTTTAGCAATGACCTACTAAGTTTTGTCAAGAAGGAGGCCACCCATGGCAGACTATCAACTTGAACTCAGGCAAATCGTAGATTATCCACGATGCCGAATCTATCGAGAATTTATACAAACTCTGATTGCAAACCGGAGCATTCGCACAGGCGGATGCTCCGGTCTTTTTTATTATGTCGTTCTTTGCTCCTATGCCAACTTCAGAACCTCTTATCGGCGCATAGACGGGATCTCATACACGGTGTATCCGGGCGAATGGATCTGCTCCATCGCCGACATTACGGAATGGTTTCGCGTGCGTTTCCATTATCAGGCATTTGCGATCCTAAAATCCTTGCAGGATCGGCAGCTCATTACATTTACCCGCCTTGGCCGCGGGCATATTGTAAAGTTCTCCATTATAGACTGGCGGCGCAACAACACCGCGCTCGATTATAACTGCCCCTGCCAAAAAGATTCTGGCTTTTTCTTCATCCCTGTTTCAACAGCCACAGAATTGATTTCCGCAGGTCGTGCATCTGAGATGGATGTCCTTCTGGATCTCTGGATCTCCGCAATTTACAAGGATCAGCAGGTGCGCGGCTCTGAAATCGGACCAGTTGCGTACTTCAGGAACGGCACAAGAAATCCACTTGTCAATTATACCGAATTGTCCGCGCGTTGGGGGATCTCCCGTTCCAGTGTGGGCCGGATCCTCAAAAAGCTGTCCGAACTCGATCACCTCTCGCTGCTGACCTTCCCTGGTCGCAGCGGAACAGTGATCTATCTGAAAAATTATCTTTCCACCATGTTCCAAATTTCAGATGTCATGATAGACAAGGAGGAGGTCGCTATGTGTCTGAATCTTCACGTATCCGTACCAGATACCACTCCGCCAGAGGCCAGTACAATTTCCGATGAGCAAATCAGCGTTTCAACGGGACTCTCCAGCGTTTCAAAACCGCACATACTCTTCTTCATCCGAAAAGTGCTGCAAGCCCTTGAGACACAGTGGATTCCCTGCCTTTCATGCTCCAAATCCAAATATATGTTATATCCATTATCCGACGACTGCACGGTAGGAATAGAAGAAGGCACTGTCTTTGCGGGCCTAACGATCTGCTGCGGTACCGGCAACCCATTGTATCGGTTTGAACTGTCGATTACCCCAAGCGCCGAAGTAGAAGGAGTGTGCGATCATGGCAAAAACGAAGTTTGAAAAGCGGCCGGAGGAGGATACCCGCTATCACGACACCTGGAAACTGCTCAAAAAATATCGGGACGTGATATGGAGCCTGGAGGTTTCGGTCCAGCAAGTGAAGAATCAATTTCGCATTGATTACGATTGCAGCATTGAAGACTTTTTGGAGTCCATCTATATGGCGGGGGCAGATCTCGGCGGCACGGGCATCGAAAATCATGCCAGGTGCATTGAGCGAAGTTACAAAATGCTGACCCTGCTTGAAAATTCCGTCAATCTTCTCCGCACACGTCACCAGAGTGGCGAGGTGTATTACTGGATCTTGTATTACTCATTTTTATCTCCGCAAAAGTTGAAAAATGTTGAGGAAATTATCGAATCACTCCGGCCTCACATTCGGGACATCAGTTCCAGCACCTATTACCGTCTACGAAAGTCTGCTGTGGAGTCATTGAGTTCTGTTCTTTGGGGTTTCTCAGCAAAAGACACCTTGAACTCCTTGGATGCTTTTTTCCCTTCTATTATCTGATATCCATCAGATAGTCATTTTCAGTCTTCTACCATAGTTTATATCCAAGCCATCGCTATTGAATTGAAATTGAATCGTTTCTTGACTTGCCGATGGTGCAATGTTATACTATTTTTGAAAAAGGGGGCGGGATATCTTGGAGCAATATTCACTTGCGCAAGAATTTGTCAATCTTATGGCCAAAGCATTGCAAATATTAGTCTCAGTTTCAAGAGAAGATCTATATACACTCAATGCAATGAAAGACTATTCAGCCATAGGGAACGACGTAAAGCAGAAAATTGATACACCAACAATCGAGAGCGCGCAACAGTTGCTTGAAAGGATTCGTTCCATTCTATCCATAGCACAAAGTTGTACTAATCCAGATCGTCTTCTTTATGCAAAAGCACTATGTCAATACTTAGACCAACTAATATCTTATTCTGATGATATGTGTAATTCTACCGGTATATGGGCAAATAATAGAATTTTTTTACATTGTCTCGTTCCTGTTCAGAGTGACCGAACGCCCGTGATGCTTAAATCATTGAATAGTAATTACTTGGAAACCGGCGTATGTATTTCCCCAAAGTTCCCTGTCAGCAATGCTATTAATACAACCAGTACTCCTGCTACGCCTCGGTCATTAGTCTCTCAAAATGCGCTGTACGGCATCAATGGAAGTCTTCTAAATGTCAGCTATCGTCCATATGAAAAAGATAGTCCTGAAGTGCAACACATCATATTGTCAGAACGAATTTGCCATAAAGATGAACTACTGCCTCAAGAAACTCGAATCGTCTTCTCACCGTTAACTGATCGATCAAATTTACTAGTTACGGAAAACTGCGATTTAACTAGATTGGGACAGCAATATTGCGGATTTGAAATAACGAAATTAGCCGATCCTCAATACATTGAGGATCGATTCTCTAAAACATGGTTAGAATCTTGCAAAATCAGTCCAGACATTTTCTTCGCACCGGAAATGTTAGCCACCGATAATATGATTCGTATTGAACACGGAGGAAGTACATTTTTAAAACCCTTGTTAATGTTAGCTGCTATAAATGGCTTGAATGCGCCTCGATTAACAATTATGCCGACTCATTGGAAAAACCGTGAGAATCGGCTCTTGATATTTGATGAAACCGGACGACATTTAGGCACCCAGTTTAAGTGTACACCATATGTTGACAAAAAAGCGCACCGAATGGAGGCCCTCTCTCAAGTCAATGATTCAAATATTTTAATGATTCACATGAAAAACCAACAGCGCATAGCGATAGCAATCTGTGCAGAATTTATCGCAAATCCGGAACGCATAAATCATTTCCTCTGTGAACAGTTAGGCGCAACTCTTATCCTCGTTCCTTCTTACTCCAATGGTGAGCGGGATTTCATCGATTCTCTTTCAACATTGAAGCCCTACGGCACATCGGTTATCTGGGGAAACTGTTGTGGCGCTGTCTGTGATGACAGCCCTCAAATGCATACACAAAGAACAATCGGCGGTTGCAGTTATGCTGGGATTGATTGCCCTAATCGATTTGGTACAATAGCCAATTGTAACTTTCACTGTGGTGCATCTAGTGTTTGCCTTTTTGTGGTTAACATTCCAACTGCAGTTTCTCAGGGTAAAATCAGTCCAGGCAGCATACCAAAGATAGAGCATATCAATAATTAAAATCAACATAATACAACACACACTTAGGTGTAAAATAGATAATGCCAATCAAAAATTGTTAATTACAGCAATAGTTAAAATGCTTGTGCAAAGGACAGGAAACGATTATGATAAACGAAAAACAGCTTATATTAAAGCAAAATCCAGAAAATACACTCTCTCAGACTCTCAAAAATAGTTTTACTACATGGATTTCTCCAGAATGCAATTTTGAAGAACTCCGCAATAAAGCCCAGTATAAAGATATGGTTCAGCTGTCAAAAGACAATATCAGTCTGCTGACTTCCCTTTGTAGCCACCGCGAAACACCAAAGCTCAGAAAAAGTATTTCTTTCGGAATGGTCGTACTTTCTTATTTTGAGCGAAGTTTACAAAAAGAAGATGAAGACGTTGCTCTATTTTATGTCGGCAAACTCATGGGTTGCGTAGAAACATTAGATCGACTTCAGTTCGCTGGGGATCAAAATCAAATGGCGGTTGAACGCGCAAAGCTGTTCGGAACTAAGCACTTAGATGAGGTAATACTTTCTCTATGGACTCACGGTTCTATGTCACAAACAGCGTTAAGAAAATCCTTGAATCTTCGTCCATCCACGTTATCAGAAGTTCTCAAAAAAGTTCGAAAAACTCAGCTCGTACAAGTTGTTCCATATGGAAAATCAAAGCTTTACTCATTATCCGATACCGGCATTCAATATGGGAGAATGTTATTAAGTAAAGGAGACTCGTCTTCTTTGCTAAAATCTGTACCTAACTATTATATAAATATTATTATGTATTCAAATACGCCTATTAATAACGATCAAGACCCCCATCTTGTTTATCCACAGGTATTAGCGAGCATAATGTTCGACGATTCTTCTCTGCCAAATCGCAGTCCCTCCTTACCATTTTCCCTTTCTAATTCTTACGAGCCATTGCCCTCGGAACCAAACGACATGCAACACAACCATCATCCCATCAATCTTTCTATGGAGGTAAGTGCCAAATGAAACCACTTAACAGTAATAATTGCAATCCTCAAAAACGCCTCTCCGACATGATGGCAAAAAAATCAGAAAACTCAATAGATATATATTACACAATCTATCAAGAATTCTTTTTACATGCTGAAAACCCATCAGACTTACTCAAGCAAGTTATTGAATTCCCAGGAAATGTCGGAGACGATAGTCTTGCTCCACAAAAAATATCACAGCAAACCGTAAGCGAAACTATCAAACAGTACCAATCATTTTTAACAAGTTCCGTTGACCTTCTCATAAAGCAAAATCTCCCCCTTGATTCATTTTACGAAAATCTGTGGAAAGTAGTTTTTTGTTCACCAACCTCCCCTAAAGATGTCGAATCATGCGCTATTATCCTAAAGTCTTTAAAAAGCAATCCCGCGCTGCCATATTTTCAAGCTATAGATTTGCTTGAAATGGATAACAAGGAGTTTACAAGTCGATTAGAAAAGCTCCGTCCTCATATCACAGAGGCCATACATATGTTTAATCGACATTTCCCTCAAAAAACGCAGGAGAGTTCTCAAATATGCCGTTTAGCGCAGTCCCTCTCTTTTGAGGATGCTTGTGTTTATTGGGCCGCAATAATCAATATTATCCGCAAAAGCGCTTTTACTTCTGGATATACGCAATCTTCTGAAGACAGTAACCCTATTAAACATATGTCGGAATAGGCACGCTATCATTGCATATGTTAAGATACGCACGGTAGCGTTTATATAGCAACAAACTACTGAAAAATTTAATCCAAGGCCAATCACAAACAAGGGCAAAGAATTTCTCTCATCACCCCCTCTCTATCAACATAGCGGTTCACGATTTCTGCTTTGAGCAAGTACCAGCGTCTTCAGCAAACGCTTCATAGCTGATTATTGGTAGAAAATTGGCAGTGTTTTGCTATTGAATGCAAAATCCCTATATGTTAGACTAAGTACACTCAAAACTATAAACAAATAGAAAGCGACCGCAAATGGCATCACCTATGGTGGTGCCATTTGCGGTCAACTTGACGCAGCATCCGGATAACGCTGGATGCTGCGTCTTGCTTTCAGCGCGCAACGAGGAGGTAATTGCATTTGAATCACAAGCGTCTGTTTCCCCGCAACGAAAGAAATTCGCACACCAACATCGGTCGAGGGCTGTATACAGCATTTTTGACCACCACCCTGACAGCTTCACTCTGTTTGTCGGCATCTGCCGCAACCGTGTGGGAAAAAGCCAACGAGATCATGAAGGATGTCTACAAACAGATCCTCGGCATTTCCACGATTGCAGCCATCGTTACGGCCGCAGTCGCATTGCTGATGATGAATTTTTCCCGCAGCGGCCGCACCGTGGATGAAAGCCGGGCTTGGCTCAAGCGAATCATCATCACATGGGCTGTTTTGAACGGTCTCGGCTTCATTATGAGCTATGTTACGCCCTTCTTCAGCGGTGGGCAGTGGACCGCCCCGTAAAAGCTATGGGAATTTTAGACGGTATTGTAGAGTGGATCGCGGAGCAGATCATGTACGGTCTGGATCTGATCAACACCTCTGTTTTAGGTGCGTTGGGCTGTGACATGAACACATTCCTGCGATATTTCCCCGCAGCGAAAACTATGTATAGCCTTCTGGTGGCACTCGCCATCGGGCTGATCCTGTTGGGCTGGGTCTGGAATCTGTTCAAGAACTATGGACTGGGCCTGGGCGTGGACGCAGAGGATCCGGTCAGGCTGACCGCCAAAGCGATCCTGTTCATTGTACTTGCGTACTACGCGGATGAAATCGTAAACATTGCGCTGACGATAGGCGGAACGCCTTATGCGTGGATACTGTCCTCAGAGCTTCCTTCTTTGGACTTTGCCAGCTTCAATTCTGTTCTGCTGACCATCATCGGCGTCTGTGCCAACGGCGGCGTTGCGCTGATCGTTCTGATTCTGACACTGATTCTTGCGTGGAACTACATTAAGCTGCTGTTTGAAGCGGCAGAACGGTATGTACTGCTGGGCGTCCTGGTCTATACCGCACCGGTAGCCTTTGCCATGGGCGCATCGCAATCCACCGCAAATATTTTTAAGAGCTGGTGCCGGATGTTCGGCGGGCAGATATTCCTGCTGCTGATGAACGCATGGTGTCTTCGGCTGTTTATCACGATGGTCGGCACATTCATCTCAAATCCGCTTTCCATGTAGGGGGTCATTAACACGAAGAAATATCATAAAATCATTCCTCTGCTGGGCACCGTTCTTTTGCTTGCGCTCACCTTGGCGGTACCTGCGTTTGCTCTGGAAGAAAGCGATGTTGAAGCAGCGGTCAGCAGCTCCAGCCGCGAGGCCGTAGCCGGAAATGTGCTGGTCTGGTTTCTCTGCGCAGTCGGCTTTCTCAAGGTTTCGCAGAAAATTGACAGCTTCATGGCAAGTATCGGCGTCAATGTGGGGCACACCGGCGGCTCGATGCTGGGCGAGGCGATGGTGGCATTCAAGGGTGTCTCCCTCGCCGCCGGGACAGTTGGGAAAGCGGTCGGCGGCTTTACCGACAAAGCTCGCGCCGGCGGCAAAACCGCATCCGGTTCTTCCGGCTTTCTGCAAGGTGGTCTGGCTGGCGTTGTCAGTCGGAAAATCACCAATGACGCCGTAAGAACCGCAACACAAACAACGCAGAAAGCATCCTCGTCCATCACGTCCGCTGCGCATCAGGCCACGGAGCGTACTGTAAATGCCGAGCGGCAGGCGGCAAGTGTTGTTCATCAGGCAAAGCAGACGCGCAGCGAAAGCGCTTCTCAAAAGTCGCAGATGGGCGTGACCCATCAGCAAGTCGCTTCCAGTACCCGAACCGCCTCGGTTTCCTCACTTCACAGGGAGTCACAGCATTCTGTTGGGCTTGGTGGGCGCCTTTTTGCCAATTCCTTGCTTGAGGGTGGGCGTTTTGCCAACGATGTGATCGGTATGGTCGCAGCCGGAGACCTGCACTCTACCGGCTCCATCACCGGAGAGTTTGCGTCACAGGCGCTGTCCTCCTATATGGGCATTACCGCTCAGGGGGATGCCGCCCCGCAAATATCCTATTCCGATATTGAGATCGGCGGCGGGCGTATCACCGGCACAGAGTATTCTCCAGAGCATCCGGAGGGCATTTCCTTTGGAATGTACCATACCGGGCAATACGCGGCGCCGGACGGTGAACACCAAAAGGTCTTCTCTGCCGATGGCGTCCAATGGTACAAGCAGTATGCCGTTGATACCGTAATCAAGAAGCCCTTTACCGCACCGGACGGCGAAATCGACTATCATAAGGAGATCGTCAAGAAGATGCCCGATCCGCCGAAGCGGAAAGACCGGATGTAAGGGAGGCTGTCTATGAAACCGGAAGAATTCGAAGTTTACATAATTCCGCCAAACTTTATGGAGGGCGGGACGCTGTTTGGTGGGCTTTTGAAAACCCGCAATACGATTGAGGCGGTCATCCTTGGCCTCGCGGTCGGCGTACCGGTTCTGCGCCTTCCGTTTTCCCTCACCGTCCGCGTTGTGATTTTATGCCTGACAGCTCTTCCGCTGGTGCTTCTCGCTTTGATCGGCGTATCCGGCATGAGCCTGTCCGCTTTTATCCGCCTGTTCTTTTGCTTTCTGCACAACCGCAGAATCCTTTTACGCGATGGGACGCAGGGCGGCAAAAACGGAAAAACGCTGCTGCCCAGCTGGGCGCAGCAGCGGAAAAGCGACTGCGAAGCAGAAGACCCTCCGCTCCCCAAAAGCCGCAGCCGATTTTCTGTTGATCTGAAGCAGCGCAGCGTGACGCAGTTCAAGACCTTCTTGCAGGAGGAAGAAGCCGTTCAGCCGCTCAATGCTCTGGCGGACTATATCCCTATCGAGAAGATTGAGCACGGCGTCATTTATACAAGAGATCACCGCTATGTCAAGGTTGTAGAGGTGGTTCCCGTCAACTTCCTGCTGCGCAGCGCGAGAGAGCAGCGCAGCATCATTTACTCCTTCATTTCCTATCTGAAAATTGCCCCGGTCAAGGTGCAATTCAAGGCATTGACAAAGCGTGCGGACATTAACCGGCACCTGGATACCGTCCGCAGGGAGCTGGAGCATGAGCAGGATCCGCGCTGCCGTGTCCTGCAGGAAGACTACCTGAAGCTCATTCGGCAGCTTGGCTCCCGTGAGGCAATCACAAGGCGCTTTTTCCTTGTTTTCGAGTATGAGCCGTTGCCGGGCACCAAACGCGGCCATGAGGAAGAGGATGCAATCGCTTCTCTGCAAACGGCCGCACGCACGGCATCAAATTATCTGCGGCAATGCGGCAACGAGGTCATTTCTCCTGAGAACGAGGACGATGCCACGGCAGAGATCCTTTATAACATTCTTTGTCGCAGGGCCAGCAGTGAGCCGTTCTATCAGCGGGTGAAGTCCGTTCTGGCGGACT
>ERZ839823.3243-NODE-3243-length-10931-cov-6.567120_pt1 | contig 10931 bp, 9 predicted proteins | sample MGYA00519862_ERZ839823 | MGnify/ENA primary metagenome ERZ839823 (study PRJEB31850, sample SAMEA3708853) | human gut metagenome | biome: human gut; feature: human-associated habitat; material: faeces | place: China | collected 2014 ...
GCTCGGCTCGGCTCGGCTCGGCTTGGCTTGGCTTGGCTTGGCTTGGCTCGGCGTATAGCGCCGTTTTTTCAGTGCGTCAAGTCTTAATTCATATAATTTATAACAAACCAGCTACCGAAGCAGGGCGTATTATGCCTTGGCTTCGGTTTTTTGCGTTTACCGGGAAGGCGGTGGTTTGATGATGAAAGCCTTCGCTATGGCCGGTAAACATATCTTTTCCGGATAAGCCTTTCCGTTTCTTCTCGGTGTGTCCGCCGCCGGAGAAAGCGGACAGAAAACACTTTGGAGGAATGAAAATGAAGAAGAAAATGCTCGGCCTTCTGCTTGCGGTGTGCATTGCGATGGCGCTTGTTCCCATGGCGGCGTTTGCGGAAGGAAACAGCAAAACCTCAATCACAACGGTGGACGAGCTTTTGCAATTTGCAAAAGCGGTAGATAATGGCGAATATGATGATAAAACAGATGCGGTTGTATCGCTTGACGCGGATTTGGATTTGAAAGGCGTTGCGTGGACACCGATTGGAAGCGTGTTTGCCGCCGATGGAACGCTGTTACATTACTTCAGCGGCAAATTTTACGGAAACGGCCATACGATTTCCAATTTGGATTTTTCCGAAAACTATGGAAAGACAGCGTATCCGTCTTTCGGATTTTTCAGTGAGGTTTCCGGCGCTGAAATTTCCGGCTTGACAATTCAAGGCAAACTGGATGTGTCCAATTTCGGGTATGTCTATTTTGGAACGGTTGCGGGCGTTGCAGCAGACAGCAAAATATCTGACTGTGTATCGGATGTATCGTTCACGGATACAGAAAAATATATTAACGGTACTGTGGCTTTGTGCGGATATGCGATCAATAGCACAATTGAATACTGCCAAAACAAAGGAAATTTTTCAATAACAAAGGATGTCACCTCTTTTCAGATGGGCGGTATCGTAGGCCTTGCTCAAAACAGTACCGTACAGTATTGTGCTAATACAGGCGATATGACCTCTTGGGCATCCTGTACCGGCGGAATTGTTGGGCAGTTGTATCAAGCCTCAAAGATTATCAATTGTTATTCCACCGGGAAAATAGTTCCTCTTGGTAAGGGAACTACGGATTTCGGCGGCATTGCAGGCGTAGTTGGTGCAGGCACAGAAATCAGACATTGTTATTTCGCCGGTGAAATGGATTTATCTCAATATACGGCCGCTAAACCTTATAAGCGTTTAGGTGGCATTGCAGGCGGTGTTTCTTCTGGTACCCCTGTTTTTGAAAACAACTATTTTACCGAAACGGAAAATGTTACGGCTTGCTTTAAGTACCAGAATGCCGGAAAAGAAAAGACCCTTGACTTTATGAAAACGGAAGATTTCTTTAATGAAATCACTGCTGCTGGCGGCAATTATCGGTTTAATCCAAACGGCACGCCGGTTCTGCCTGCGCCGAAATATGCGGTTTCGTTTGTTGTAACGCCTGCTGTGTTGACAAATATAGGGATTAAAGTAAATGGTCAGGAAGTAACAACCCCCGTTGCTTTGGAAGCGGGTACGCATACGGTTGAAGTCAGCGCAGATAATTGTAAGGTTTTCAATTCCAAGATGACGATTACGGCTGATACGGCAACGCATACGCAAATCGTTGCGATGACTTATTTGCCTGCCGACTACGCCAAGGTCGATGCAGCCATCGCCAAGGCAAAAGCGCTGAACAAAGATGACTATAAGGACTTCGCCGCGGTTGAAAATGCGGTGAAGGCTGTTGTCCGCGGTAAGAACATCACCGAGCAGAGCGAAGTAGATGCCATGGCAAAAGCCATTGAAGACGCGATTGCGGCGCTTGAAAAAAAGCCCGATATTAAACCCGAAATTATCGATAATCTTCCTCAAACCGGCGACACAAGCAACCCCGCTTTGTGGATTGCTCTGCTGTTTGTCAGCGGCAGTGCGGCTATTGGCACGGGAATTATCAGCAGAAAGAAAAAGTGCAACAGATAACTGAATATAACAAAAGATGCGAGAAGGGATGACCAACTCGCATCTTTTATTGTGGTTTAGTGTGTCATAAATTCGAGCAAAAAACAAGACCGCTGTTTTGAACGTTTCAAATGCTGATCCCCTTCTCGGCATAGGGGCAATACGTCAGATAGGCCAGCAGCAGGGTGGAGGTATCCGGCAGGGAGAGGCAGTAAACCGCCTGTTCGCCGTGCTTGCCCGCCGTTTCCAGCGGCTGAGAGAGCAAAAACATGCCGCTGACCTGCGCGCGGCGGTGAACGTAGCCGAAATGCACGTCCTCCCAAGGCATATAGACGCCCACGCCCGCGCGGACGCCCTCCTCGTTGATCCACGGGCAGGTGGTGACGGCGACGATTGCGCGATAAAGCAGGAAAAGCCCCGTGGCGAACATGCCGCAGGCGGCGAGCGTCAGGCCGACGACGGAGAGGGGCAAGGCCAATTCGCTGGCGCGCAGAAGCATCATCGCGCCGGTGAAGAACGCCAGCGCCGCGCCGGGGATGAGCAGCAGCATGTACATGGCGGCCTGCCGCCAGAGCGGGCGGAGGGGATTGACGGGATGCTTGCGCGGCGCGGGCGCGAAGTCGATGGTCTCCGGGCAGAGGTCGAGCACGGCGCTGATCAGCCGCCTGCTGGTCGGCACGACGAAGCCCCAGCTTCCGCAGCCGGGCGCGCGGTGCAGCAGCTCCAAAAAGCCGTTCGAGCCCTGATACAGGCCGTAGAGATAGGTTCGGCGGCTGTTGCAGCTCAGCACGCCGACGGAGGCCAGCTCGTGCCACGGCGTGCGGCGGACGCGCAGCAGAAAGCCCACGCCCACGCCCAATTCATCCGCGAAGAAGCGGCAGGAAAGCAGCGCGAAGCAAAGCCCGAGCAGCACGAACGTGCAGACCAGCAGCACGCGCGACCAGCCGAGCAGCCCCTCGCCGACGCAGAGATCGCGGGCGACGGCGCACGATATGGCGCACAGGCAGGCCGCGCCGGTCAGGTATGGATAGCGCAGAACGCGAACCAAGCGCATCCCTCCTATTCGAAACAGAAAAAGGCCCTCTCGTCGCTATGTCGCGTCTTTGCGGGCCTTTGCTGTCCGGAAAAATTCAATTAGGGGTTGGTCGGCGGCAGCGTGGCCTCCGGTACAGGGGTTGCGGTGGCCTGCGGCGCGGTCGTTGCGTCGCTGAAGCCGTAACCCGCGTTCGTGCCCGGCAGGTTGTCCACGATCGTGATATCCGAATTGCGCTCCGCTTCGGCCTTGGCCTTCGCCTCTTCCTCAGCGGCTCGCTGCGCGGCTTCCGCTTCGGCCTTGGCCTTCGCCTCGGCTTCCTCGCGCATGCGCTGTGCCTGCGTCACGGCGGCGGCGGTGATCGGCTGACGGCCGGATTCCACCACGCCCAGCGCCTGCTGCATCACGGCGTAGGGGCAGTCGCTGGTCAGCACGATGTCGCGGTATGGGCTGGAGGAGGTGTGGCGGCCCTTGCGCAGTTCCACATGGGTGTAATGCGTCTTGTCGCCGCCCTTGATGTTCTTCTTGCCCTCTTTGGCAATCATCGCGCCCGCTTCAACCGTGTCGCCGCGGCGGACGACGCTGTTTTCGCAGTGCAGATACAGCAGCGTGATATCGTACTCGGCGTTGTAGATGGCGACGGTGCCGTTTTTATCCGTGCCGCGCGTCACCTCGCCGCCCAGAATCGCGTACAGCGGCGCGCCCTTGACGTTCACGAAGTCGATGCCCTCGTGGATGCCGGTATACCCCCATACGCCCTTGCGATCCTTCTCGCGCTGGCAGTACTGGCCGTAGTAGAGCGCGGTTTCGCCCACGTCCGCGCCGTAGAGGCGCTCGCGCATCGCGTCGGTGATATCCAGCACGATCGGCGCGATGGCCAGCGTGCCGTTCTCGTCGGCGACGAAGTATTCCTCCGGCACGGTGCTGGCGAACGGGGTCAGGCCGTATTCGCCGTGGTTATAGGCGTACACGTTGTCGAAATAGGAGACCTTGCGCTCGCGGATGTAGTGATACTGGCTGATGAAATAGCGGTATTTGGTCGTGACCTTGAGCTGGTGCTGCGGCTCGGCCGTCGCTTCCGCCTGAACGGGCGCGGCTGTCTCCGACGGCGTGTTTTCGGCGTAAGCGCCCGTGGTCAAAAGCAGACCCGCCAGAGCGAGCGCCGCGATCCATTTGTTTTTCATAATATGCCCTCCGATAATCAGAGTTTACGCGCCCAAGGCGGACGCAGGGTAGCTTTTTCTCCCTTCATTATAACCAGAAGATGATGAAAACTCAAGCGTTTTTTGCCATTTTTGGCGCGCGGCGGATTTTCGCGCGGCAGAAAGGTTTGCGCGGCTTTCTTTTTCCGTCGCCCTGTGCTATGATGATGCCAACGGATGACGGAAGGGAAAGGACTGGCGGAATGAAAAAGGCGGCGGCGTGGGCGCTCTGCGTCCTCTGGATGATGGTGATTTTTATGATGTCCGAAATGCCGGGCGACGTTTCCGGTGCGCAGAGCGGCTTTGTGACCGAACTGGTTGAAAGGGCGCTGGCCTTCGTGCTGGGGGCGCAGACGGCGGCGCGGATTCCGACGGACATGCTGGAGCTGGTGATTCGCAAGGGCGCGCACATGGGCGAATACGCGATTCTCTTCTGGCTGTGGGCGCACGCGCTCGGACTGAGCGGCGCGAAGCGTCCGGCGGTTACGGCGCTGGTGGTCTGCGCGGCGTATGCGGCCAGCGACGAGTTTCACCAGTGCTTTTCCGACGGGCGCGGCCCAAGTCCCGTCGATGTGATGATCGACACCGCCGGCGCGTCGATTGCGCTGGGGGTTCGGGCGGCGGCGCGGCGCATCGGGCGCGGAAAGGGGGAAAAAAGGCCGTGACGGATTATAAAATCGGCGAGGTTGCGCGGCTGCTGGGGCTGACCACGCAGGCGCTTCGCTTTTATGAGCAGGAGGGCGTCGTCACCCCGAAAAAGAGCGAAAACGGCACGCGCTATTACGACGAGGATCAGCTCATCCTGCTGCTGTCGTTCAAAAAATACCGGCAGGCGGATTTCTCCGTGCAGGATATCGTCACGCATTTTTTCAAGGAGGACGATCTTTCCGGCCTGCGCGGGCAGACGCTCGCGCGGCGGGATATGCTGCTGGAACAGAGCGCGCTGCTGCGCCGCCGCGCGGAGGCGTTCGGCGCGTTTGAGGCGCGGCTGGCCTACGCACAGCGCCATCTGGATGAGCCGACGCTCTGCGAGAGGCCGCTTCTTCACATGCTCAGTCCGTCGCTCAGCGAGCTGGATTTTGTGGATTTCAAAAGCCGCGATTCGCTGGAACAGTTCATCGCCGCCATGCCCGATACGCGCATCAGCTTCGCCCGCAAAAGCGCGCCGGGAAGCGAACGGGATTTCCGCCTCTGCGCGAACGACGAGGCCTGCGCGGCGTGGCACCTGCCGCTTGCGCACACGCGGCCGCTCGCCCCGGCGCGCTGCGTGCGGGTGATCCACCGGTTTCCGTGCCAGCCGTGGGACGACGAGGCCATGCCGGAGCTGACGGCGATCGGGCGGAAGGCGGGCTATGCCATCGCGGAGGATCAGCCGTATCTGGGGCTGCATCTGGCGACGGAGAACCATCAGGAGCACATCTATTTTTACGCGACGTTTTATCTGCCGGTTCTTGAAGGATGAACCGGCTTGCCATGCGGGGAAAATTGCGCTATAATGCTTTACAACGCTAAAGCATCGGAGGAATCGCGCCATGATCGTCCGCTATATGCCCGCAGACCCGGCCGGAAACCTGACCGCCATCGTCCTTTCGCCCGTTGCGCCGCAGGCTGGGCGAGAAGAGGAAAATCGAACTGTAAAGGTAATACTAATTCTTGTTAAAATGGCTTAATCCGCGCACCATCTTTTTCGCTCTGACTTTGCCTCGTTCCGTTCAACGTACCTCCAGTACGCCTCACTTCACTTGGCTTCGTCAGAACAAAAAATCTGATGCGCTCTGTTAAGCATTTTAACTGCGAATTAGTATAAAAACCGCCAAACAGAGAATTTCTGTAAGGCGGTTTATCTGCGTCGAACAAAAATTTTCACGGGTGCAACAAAACGCGCCCTTCCCATCGTCTATACAGGTGAAACACGAAGGAAACAGAAAAAGCCGCTCGGCGGACGCGCCGGGTGAGGAAAGCGAGGGATTCCCTTTGACTGAACCCATGCGGGCGTGGACGGCGGAAACGCTGATAGACGCCTACGGAGACGAACTGCTTCGGCTCTGCCTGCTCTATCTGGGCGACAGGCAGCTCGCCGAGGATGCGTTTCAGGAGACGATGGTGAAAGCGTGGCGCGCGCTGCCGGGCTTTCGCGGGGAGAGCGGCGCAAAGACATGGCTGTTTCATATCGCGGTGAATACCTGCCGGGATATGCTCAGGAGCGGCTGGATGCGCATGCGCAGGCGCAGCGTGCCGCTGGAGGTCATGCCGGAATTGGCCGGGCAGGAGGATGAACGCCTGCGCGAAATGACGGCCGCCGTGCTGGCGCTGCCGGATAAATACCGCGAAACCGTCGTGCTCTTTTACTATAAGCAGATGAAAATTCGTGAAATCGCCGAGGCGCTGCACATTCCGCAGAATTCCGTATCCAGCAGATTGCGGCGCGCGCGGGCGATGCTTCAAATCGACATGGAAGGGGGAAAGGACGCATGAAGGAAAGCCAAATTTCGGATGCGCTGCGCGAGTCGATGAACGCCGTGCGCCTCTCCCCGGCGCTGCGCGCCAAGGCGCTTTGCGCGATGCGCGGCAGCGAGGAAAGGAGACCGAAAATGAAACGTAAATTTTCTGCGGCGCTGGCGTTTGCGCTGGTCGGCGTGCTGGTTGTGGCCGTCGCGCTGGCGGTGGCCAACCGCAAAGGTGTGCTCGATTTTCTCAGTTATTCGGAAGCAACGCTTCCCGAAAACGCTAGCGACTATGTGCAGACGGATATCGCGTCGGACGAGCGGGACGGCCTGCACGCCGCGGTGCGCGAAGTCGTTTATGATGGCCACAGGCTGTGGGCGACGGTGGATATCAACATGGACGGCGAAAAGCCGCTGCTTACGGGTCTTGATTACGGCTTGGACGAGGAAAAATGGGCGTGGCTGAGACACGATGAAAGCGAGACGGACGACCGATCCATTCTGGACGTCTATCGAGAGGAAGGGTATACGGACGCATGCTATATCGTGGCCGCTATCTATGACGAAGACGACGAGCAGAATACGTCCTGCGAAGCTCATTTGCAGGACGACGGAACGCTGACGTTTTACGAATCCCTCGTGTTTGAACAGGAAAAGGCGGAACGCGAAATCACGGTGTCCGTCCGGGCGTTCAAGTATGAGGAAAAAGACGGCAAGATGAACGTGAACCAGAAACCGATGGCGGAATTGAAGTTCCATTTCACGGCGAAAGCATCCGCCGTAGAGGAGGAAAAAACCGTCAGCGTCGAGCCTGTCGAATACGAAAGCATCGGCGTTCGGGTTGACCGGGTGACGGTGACGACCAAGCCGCTGGAAATGGATTATGCCATCGAGTACACCGTTGTGGACGCCGAAAAATTTGCGCAGACGGACGACGGCCTCTGGTTTGAATTCATCGACCCGAACAGCAGGGAAGAACAGCCGTATGACCAGCGGCTGAAAGAGGGGTTTTCCAGCATGAGATCGGTCGAGCCCGTGGACGACACGCATTTCCGGCAGATCGGCACGCTGTCGCTCAGCGAGAAGGCCGACCGTTACACCCTCCGCGCGTATGAGTGCTGGGAAAAACGGCGGTTTGATACGCATGAAATTCGGATGAAAAAGGCGGAATAAAAACAGGCGCTCCCCGCGCGGCGAAGAATCGTCGCGCCGGGGAGCGCTTTTTGGCGGCATGGCGTTAGAACGCCGCTTCCAGCATCCCGTTTACGCCGACGTAGACGGGCATCTGGCTCTGCTCGATGATTTCCGCGCCTTTGGAGAGGCTGGCGCACAGCGTCAGCACGCAGGCGGCGCTCGGCAGGGCACATTCCAAAATGCCGATTTCGCCGCCGCGCGGCGGACAGGGGCGCTTGAGCGTCGCCAGGCGCTTGCCGTCGTCATCCTCGAGCCACGCGCGGGCGATCAGCGCGTCGTCCGCGTCCCGCGCATCGACGAACGCGCAGACCGACGCGCTGAAGGCCGAACCCGCGAACCACGCGCCGCACAGGGGCAGGACGCTCAGGTGCGTCGGTGCGAGCGCGGTTTGCAGGGCGGCGAATACATCCTCGTCCTGCCAGACGCCGGGCGGGCAGAGCGCGCCGGAAAAGCGCCCCTGCCGCGCGGCCTCGGCCAGCAGCCGGATGCGGACGGCGCGGAGCCACAGCAGCACGGCGGCGATGTTCGGGCTTTGCGCGTCCAGCTCGCGTCCGGCGGCCTCGAGAAGCAGCTCGGCGGGCGTGGCGTCTGCGGGCGGGGTGCGCGGGCAGGCGGTCAGGCCGCAGAGCAGCCACGCATCCAGCGCGGGCAGGCTGCGCATGCGGGGGAGCGGCGCGTCGCCGAAGACGACGCAGGCGTGGCGCGCCAGCCGCTCCCGCAGGGCCTGCGTCGCAAAGGGATGCAGGACGGACACGCCGGAAAGCGTCATCGCGCGGTAAAACGCATCCGGCGCGGGCACATCCAGCCGAACGCCGGGCAGACGCAGCCGCCCGATGCGCGCCAGCAGCGCGTCGGGATCGAGACATTCGGCGGGGAGCAGCGGAATATCGTATTTCGCGGGCGCGCCGGAATAGCCGCACAGCAGCGTGAGCTCGTCGCAGAGCGCGCCGTGCCGCCCCGGCGTGAGGAGCTGAACGCGGAGGGAGGGGCCGTCCGCCGGCTGACCGGGGATAAACGGTTTTCCCGGCAGGGGCAGGGTCATTTCGACCGTCTGCGGTTCGCCCGCCGTCAAAAAGACGGGCAGATCGTGCACGGGCAGCGCCTCGCCCGCGCAGGCGGCGCGCGCACGGAGGACGAAGCGCCCCGTCTCCATCGCGGAGAGCGCCGCGCGGAGGCGGACGGTCTTTGTCTGCACATCCGGCCAAAGCGCGATGTCGCGCAGGCGGGCGCGCGTCGTCAGATGCAGGCAGACCGGCCCGAGCACGCCCGCCGGACGGGATGCGTCAAAGCACAGGCGGAGCGTCTGCCTGCGCCCGGCGTGCAGCGCGTGGGCGAGCGGCACGCGCACAAGGCCGTCCTTGGGATTCTGGAACGCGCAGAGGGGCACGTCGTCCGCCAGAACGCGCCCTCTGCCGCGCACCAATTCGAGCGTCAGCTCCGCGTCGTCGGCGCAGAGCGCGCCGAAATCCAGCGCATACGTCAATTCGACCGCGCCGCCCACATCGCCGGGGATCGCGGCGGGCAGGGGAAAATCGGCCTCCTGCATCGCCTGCGCGTCGTCCGCGCCGCCCTCCGGCGGCGCGCCCAGCAGGTCGGCAAAGGCGCTCAGCGCGTCCGCGCCGGGGAGATGAAAGGCCTCGTCGGGCGGCGCGTTCTCCGTCAGGCGCTCGGGCAGCCTGGGCGCGCGGATGCGCCAGCGCGTCAGCGGTCTCACGCCTTCTGCCGCGCGACGATTTCGCGCGCCATCATCAGGCCGCAGATGGTCTTGCCGTCGCAAATCTCCCCGCGCATGACCATTTCAAACGCCTCTTCCAGCGGCAGGCGGACGAGGCCGAGGAACTCGTCTTCATCCGGGTGCGTGTCGCCCTGAGAGAGCCCCTGCGCCAGATAGACGGCGATTTTCTCCGTGCAGAACCCCGGCGTGGTCAAAAGCGTGGTCAGGTGGGTCATGCGCTCGGCGGAAAGGCCGGTTTCCTCGCGCAGCTCGCGCGTCGCGCAATCCAGCGGATCCTCGTTCACGCTGTCCAGCTTGCCCGCCGGAATTTCCAGCGTCACGCGATCCACGGCCACGCGGTGCTGGCGAACCAGCAGCGTATCGCCGTTGTCAAACACCGGCACGACGGCCGCCGCGCCCTTGTGCACCACGATTTCGCGCGGCGCTTCGCGGCCGTTGGGGCAGGTGACCCGCCACTTCTCGACGTGCAGAATGTGGCCGTCGTAAATCGTCTCCCTGGCGAAGGGAACCTCGCGGAGCGCGTCGTCATGGGTTGTGTCAATCGTAACCATATCCAAAAACCTCCCGAATCCAAAATAAAAACGGATTTTGCAGGATAATTCTCTGAACCGGGGAAGAATCCCTGCTTTTCATTCGTCTTATACGCAGGAAGCGGCTGTGAATCCGTGCCAAAACGGCTCGCGAGGTTGACAGTCGGCGCTTCCCGCCTTAAAATGAGGATCATACACAGCGATTCATGGGCGTAAGCCCTTGGTTCACCTGTAAAGGAGGATACAACATGAAGCAAATCATCCGCAGGCTGACAGCCCTCGCGCTTTGCGCCATCCTGATGATGGCCATGCCGCTGGCCAGCGCGCAGGAGCTGATGACGCCGGAGGGCGGACTGCTGACGGTGCAGATCGTCATCACGCAGCCGGATGGCACGATGAGCCTTCTGCCTGTCACGCCTGTGACCAACACGATGGGCAACACCGTTTACTGGGTGGATGAAAGCATGCTCAGCGACGACGAAATCGCCTCGCTGTCCACGGCTCAGCTCCAACTGGTGAGTGAAACGGGCGAGCTGTACGCCGAAGTGCCGCTTTTGGAGAGCGGCTTTGCGGGCGCGATTGACGAGCGGCTGGATATCGTAAGCGACATGATCCCCGGCGGCGTGCTGACCGTGCTGCCCGCGGAGACGGCCGCGCCGATGGATGGCGAGGAGGCCGACAACGCGCTCTGGCAGTATGGCTTTGAAACGCCTGCGCCGACCGAGCCGGAGCAGCCGGAGCAGCCCGAACAGCCCGAGCAGCCGGAGCAGCCCGAGCAGCCGGAGCAGCCGGAGCAGCCGGAGCAGCCGGAGCAGCCGGAGCAGCCGGAGCAGCC
>ERZ839823.3244-NODE-3244-length-10931-cov-4.167985_pt1 | contig 10931 bp, 9 predicted proteins | sample MGYA00519862_ERZ839823 | MGnify/ENA primary metagenome ERZ839823 (study PRJEB31850, sample SAMEA3708853) | human gut metagenome | biome: human gut; feature: human-associated habitat; material: faeces | place: China | collected 2014 ...
AAGGGTCAAGGGACGAAGTCCCTTGCGGAGTCCAGAGGCAGAGCCTCTGGTGGGGGTTAGGGGCAAAGCCCCTCGGTTCTCCCTTTACCCCAAAATCTTCTCAATCGCCGCTTTTTCCTCGCCTGTCAGCGGCACATGCTTCCGCACCGTCTCCACGTTTTGGAGAATCTGCGCGGGGCGGCTTGCGCCGGTAATCACGGTCGTAATCGCCTGGTTTTCCAGCACCCACGCAAGCGCTAACTGCGCCATCGTTTCGCCGCGCGCCGATGCCATCGCGTTCAGCGCCCGCACGCGCGTCAGAACATCCGCCGTCACGTTGCCTTCGTTCAGGAACACGCAGGAGGATGCCGCGCGCGAATCCGCCGGGATGCCGTGCAAGTAGCGGTCGGTCAGCAAGCCCTGATTGAGGGGGGAGAACACTGCCGCGCCGATGCCGCGGTTCAGCAGCACGTCGCACAGGCTGGGCGTGCCGCGCTCAATCCAGCGGTCAAGCATATTGTAGCGCGGCTGGTGAATCGTCAGCGGCACGCCGAAAGCCGCCAGCAAGTCCGCCGCCTGCGCCGTCTGCTCGGCGGAGTAGTTGCTGATGCCGACGTAGAGCGCCTTGCCCTGATGCACAATATCCGCCAGCGTCCGCATGGTCTCCTCCAGCGGCGTGTCCGGGTCGAAGCGGTGATGGTAGAAGATGTCCACATAATCGACCTTCATGCGGCGCAGGCTTGCGTCAAGGCTGCTCATCAGGTACTTGCGGCTGCCGCCGTCGCCATACGGGCCGTCCTGCATGGTGTAGCCTGCTTTGGTGGCGAGAATCAGCTCGTCGCGGTGCGGGCGCAGATCACTGTCCATAATTTTCCCCAGCGTTTCTTCTGCCGCGCCGGGGCGAGGGCCGTAGTTGTTTGCCAAATCGAAGTAGGTGATGCCCGCGTCGAACGCCGTCAGCAGCATGTCGCGCGCGGTGTCCTGCGGCGTGACTGAGCCGAAATTGTTCCACAAACCGAGGGAAATGCGGGGGAGCTTCAGCCCGGAGCGGCCGCAGCGGACGTAGGGCATGTGCGCATAGCGGTCAGCGGCGGGGGCGTAAAAACCGGATGCGGGCATGTTCATTCTGGTATTTCCTCCTTACTTGCGCTTTGCGGATTTCGGGTCAAGAAACGTCATAAATTCGCACTCCAGCCGTCCGTTGTACAGGCGGCGCTTCTTGTCCGCGCGGCGGCCGAACGACCGCTCGAACGTCGGGTCGGATGTGATGGCGCACAGGCTCCAGCCGGGGTGGCGGCGCATCATCCGCCCCAGTTCGCGGTAGATGCCCTCGCACGTCTTGCGGTCTTCAAGGCGCTCGCCGTAGGGCGGATTGCACAGGAATACGCCCGGTTCGCCCTCCAGCTTCAGCTTTTCCAGCGGCTGGCACGTCAGCTCGATTTTGCCCTCCAGCCCCGCTTGACGCACATGCCGCCGCGCCAGTTCGAGCGCTTCGGGGTCTTTGTCCGATCCGGCAATGCCGAAAACGTGGTCGGGCAGCACGTCCGCCTTGCACGTCTCGCGGATTTGACGGCATTCCTCCGCCGGGAAAATGGAAAACTGCTCCATGGCGAACGCGCGGGTCAGCCCCGGCGCGCGGTGCTCCTGCCGGAACGCGGCTTCAATCAGCAGCGTGCCTGTGCCGCAGCAGGGGTCGTAGAGGCGCATCCCCGGCCGCCACGGGGATAGCTCCACCAAAGACGCAGCGAGCGTTTCGCGCAGGGGCGCTTCGCCGTTCCAAGTGCGGTATCCGCGGCGGTTGAGGGCTTCGCCGGAGGTGTCAAGGGTGATGCGCACGCGGTCTGAGTGGATGGCGACGTCGATGGGGTACACCGCGCCCGTCTCCGGGAAAACCGCGCGGTGCGTCGCCGCTTTCAGCCGCTCGATGATGGCTTTTTTGGTAATCGCCTGACAGTCGCGGACGCTCATTAATTGACTGCGGACGCACTTGCCGGACACGTTGATTTTCGCGTCGGCGGGCATGATGTCCTCCCACGCGATGGACTTGACCAGCTGGAACAGCTCCTCGAACGTCCGGCATTCGTCCTCCGCCAGCACGATGAGCACGCGGTCGGCGCTGCGCAAGCGCAGATTGCACAGGAACGCGTCTGTGAGCGTGCCCGTGAAGCGCGCGCCGCCGAGTTCCGCGCGGACATTCTGCATTTTCAGGCGCTTGAGTTCCGCGCCGACGATGCCCTCCAGCCCGAACGCGGCGGTGGCGTAGAGGTTGTATTCGTGATGATTCATGATGATTTGCTCCTATATAAATAATTGCAGTTGATGATTGGAACGCGGGGGAACGCCCTTCGGGATGCTCACGCCCGCACCACGCCATATCGCTGCCACATATCGCCATCGACCCCCGCGCCGAGCGCCCACAGCCCCCACGCGCGCCGCTCCACCTGCGCCCACGCCGCGTCTTTCCCGCACTGTGCCGCGCTGCTGACCAGCGGAATCGCCCCTTGCGCCAAATGCGACAGCAGCGGTTCGCACCCGCGCCGGAAGCCAAGCAGGAACGCGGCGGGCGGCAGCGGATTGCTGTCAACGACCGCCTGCGTCACGCCCAGCAGCGCGTGCGTCGCCAGCCGCGACAAGCGCGCATACGGGTATCGCCGCGTCTTGGCGGCTTGCAGGAGCGTCTCGCGCGTGCGGGCAGTGTCGGCAAATCGGCGCAGTCGGCGCTCGATGCCTTCGCTGATGTCCGGCAGCGCGGCATAATCCACCTCATCCATCAGCCGAAGCCGCGCCAGCAGCAGCGTGTCCAGCGCCTCCGGGCGGTGCAGGTGATTTTCCAGCGCCTGATTTTCCAGCAAGTCCGCCGCACTCCCCGGCATGGCGGAATAGGCGGATGACCAGTCGCCGCGCAGGATGGCGGAGCGAATCGCCGTGGCGGACGAAAAGCCGTCCCCAATGGCGGACGCGTGATAATCCGACGCGCGGGCAATCGGGTACACGTCGGTGGACGCGCCCAATCGCCGAAGCGCGCGCAGGTAGCACACGCCGAGCGTGTTGTTGGGGGATTGAAGGACGCGCGCGGCAGCCGGGGCGACCTCCGCCATCGCGGCGGAAAGCGCAGCGGGATAGGGCAGCCCGGCAGACAGATGCGGCTGAATCGCTGCGGGTAAATCGGGGGATTCGAGCGCATCCGCCGCCGCTTGCAGCAGGGGCAAATCCGCCGTTTCCGCGCCGAAGGAGATCGAGTCGCAGCCCAAGCCGGTCAGCAGATGTACGCCGCCTAAGGCGAAGTGCTCCGCGTCGCGGACAGACCACAGCGCGGGCAGCAGAATCACGGCATCCGCGCCGTTTTGCAGCGCCATTTTTGCGCGGACGGCGGGGGAGACAATCGCCGCGTCGCCGCGCTGCACGAAGCAGCCGGACATGACGGCGACGACCGCATCCGCGTGAGCGGCTTCCCGCGCCTGACGCAATTGGTGCGCGTGCCCCGAATGGAAGGGGTTGTACTCGGCAATCACGCCGACAATGCGCATGGAAAAACTCCTTCTAATTAGCAATTAGCAATGAGCAATGAAAAGGTGCGTTCCTATTATAGCAAAAAGAACAGAAACGTCAAGCGAACGCGCGAAATGACGTGGAATGATGCAATTTTGCCGCCGTTTTTGCCTTTACAGAACCGCCGAAAGATGGTATAATAGATTGGGTTCATCCCCAAACAAGACCATGAAAAGGAAGTAATTCATATGAAGCAGTTCATCGTGGAAACCTCCGCTCGTCACGTTCATGTCACCCAGCAGGATCTGGAAACCCTGTTCGGCAAGGGCTATGAGCTGACCGTCAAGAAGATGCTGTCCCAGCCCGGTCAGTATGCCAGCGCGGAGCGCGTGGACGTTGTCGGCCCGAAGAAGACCCTGACCGGCGTGAGCATCCTCGGCCCGGTTCGCAGCGCGACGCAGGTGGAGCTGTCCCTGACGGATGCGCGTTCCATCGGTGTGACCGCGCCTGTGCGTGAATCCGGCGACATCGCGGGTTCGGGCGCCTGCAAGCTGGTTGGCCCGGCGGGCGAAGTGGAACTGACCGAGGGCGTGATCGCCGCCAAGCGCCACATCCACATGACCCCCGCGGACGCTGAGGAATACGGCGTGAAGGACAAGGACGTTGTGTCCGTGAAGGTGGATACCGACGGCCGTTCCCTGATTTTCGGCGACGTGGTTGTCCGCGTGAGCGACAAGTACGCGCTGGCGATGCATATTGACACCGACGAGTCCAACGCGGCTGGCTGCGGACGTGCGCAGATGGGCGAAATCGTTAAGTAATGCCAAATTTCATGCAGGGTTTTCCTCTGCTGGAACGTTTGATGTTCACAGAACAGTTTGATGTTCACAGAACAAAGGAGGAGAACCCTGCATGAAAAAACGGCTGATTTCCCTGATTTTAGCGGCGATTGTGCTGCTGTCCTGCGCTTTTGCGGAGGAATCACAGAACGAAGAGTACCTGCTGCCCTACATTGATCTGTACGCCGTCCCGCTGGGTGAAAATGCCATCTTCGAGATGTCGAACGACTGGGCGTATCAGGTGCGGGACGAAGATGGTCTGCCGCCGATGACTAACATCATGACTGACAAGAATCAGTTCGCGATGGCGATGAAGCTGCCCGCCGACTGGGAGGCCACCGACGCGAGCGACGCGCTGGGCATCCAGTCGTTTATGGTCGAGGGAACGGCGCTGATGCTGGGGCTGACCACGCCGCAGAGCACCCGCCTGCAGGAAATGACCATCAACGACATGCCCGCCGTGCTGGTGGAGATGAACGGACAGGGCTTCGATATCCTCTGGATTGGGGATTCGGGCGACCTGTACTTCTTCCTCTTCCCGAACGACGACGACGCGCTGGTGCAGCAGATGATTGCCGTCGCGCAGTCGCTGTGCGTGTTCCACCGGAAGGGGGAGCAGGTCAATCCCGCGTCGGATTTTGCGTACGCGGCGGACGGCGGCGAGGTCACCATCACGGACTACATCGGCACAAGCGAACATGTGCTGATTCCGGACGCCATCGACGGCTTGCCCGTGACGACGCTGGGGCATCGGGCGTTCTACGAGAAGACGGTGACGACGGTTGTCGTGCCGGACAGCGTGACGGAAATCGGCGCGGCGTGTTTTTCCGGCGACAACTATCTGGTCAGCTTGAAATTACCCGACGGCTTGAAGAGACTGCCGCCCGCTTCGCTGGAAAGCTGTATGCGGCTGTACGATTTCGACCTGCCGCAGAGCTTGGAGAAGATTTACAGCAGCGTCTTTGAGTTCAACTACTACCTGACGCACCTAACGCTGCCGAGCAGTTTGACCGAAATCGAGCAGCTGAACTTCATCGGGCTGTACGGCTTGCAGTCGCTCACCCTCGCGGAGGACAACGCAGCGTTCAAGCTCGACGAGGCGAACGGTCTGCTGATGACGGCGGACGGAACGAGATTGCTGCACTGCTTCTCCGACATTTCGCCGGCGGAAGAAATCATCCTCCCGGAGGGCGTCAAAATCGTTGACCCGTTCGCGTTCCATTATGATTACGACGTCAAGCGCATCGTTCTGCCCGAAGGCGTCGAAACGATCGGCGCGATGGCATTCGCGATGTGCCCGAACCTGACGGAAATCGTCATTCCGGCAAGCGTGACGGACATCGGCGTGATGGACGGGCTGGAAGGGCGCACCGGCATCATTTCCTACAAACGCAACGTCATTGTGACGCCGGAGGGCTGCCCGGCATGGAACTGGGCGGTCGAAACGGGCGCGACGGTAAAATCCCCCGAAGAAAATTAACGAAACATCTGGTTGATAGAAATAGAAGGAGTGTAACCATCCATGAAGGTTCTGATTGTCAACGCGGGTTCTTCCTCCCTGAAGTACCAGCTGGTGGACATGGACAACGAGCAAATGATCGTCAAGGGGCAGGTGGAGCGCATCGCGATTGAAGGCTCCCACCTGAACCAGAAGACCCCTGACATGTCGAAGGTCATCGACCTCTACGAGCCGATTCCGGACCACGTCGTGGCAACGAAGCTGATGCTGCGCGCGCTGCTTGACCCGGAAAAGGGCGTGCTCAAGTCCGTGGATGAAATCGGCGCGGTGGGTCACCGCGTGCTGCACGGCGGCGAGGAGTTCACCGCCAGCTGCATCATCACCGACGAAGTGAAGGCTGCCATCCGCAAGTTCATCCCGCTGGGCCCGCTGCACAATCCGGCGAACCTAATGGGCATTGAGGCGTGCGAGGAAGTTATGCCGCACACGCCGCAGGTGGCCGTGTTCGACACCGCGTTCCATCAGACCATGCCCCCGAAGGCGTTCATGTATGGCGTTCCGTACCGCTATTATAAGGAAATGGGCGTCCGCCGCTACGGCTTCCACGGCACGTCCCACCGCTATGTGAGCAAGCGCGTGTGCGAGTTCCTCGGCGTGAGCCCCATCGGCAAGAAGATTATCATCTGCCATCTGGGCAACGGCTCTTCCATGTCCGCGGTGGTGGATGGCAAGTGCGTTGACACGTCGATGGGTCTGACCCCTCTGGAAGGCGTTGTCATGGGCACGCGTTCCGGCTCCTGCGATCCGGCAGTGGTGCAGTTCATCGCCAACAATGACCACATGACCGTCAACGAAGTGCTGACGATGATGAACAAGCAGTCCGGCCTGATGGGCATTTCCGGTCTGTCCTCCGACATGCGCGACATCGACAAGGCGGCGGATGAGGGCAACGACCGCGCGGCGCTGGCGCGTGACATGCTGCACTACGGCATCAAGAAGTACATCGGCTCCTACGCGGCGGCGATGGGCGGCGTGGACATTATCGCGTTCACGGCGGGCATCGGCGAGAACGGCCCGGAACTGCGCGAATCCGTCATGAAGGACATGGAGTGGATGGGCGCAAAGCTGGATGTGGAGAAGAACAAGGTGCGCGGCAAGGAAGCCGTCATCTCCACCGACGACTCCAAGGTGACCATTTGCGTCATCCCCACGAACGAGGAAATCATGATTGCGCGCGACACCAAGGAACTGGTCGAGGGCGCGAAGAAGTAAGTTTCAGTCAGACGAGGGCTTTTTTCGCGGGGGCGCGCAACTTTTTTCGGGGAAAAGACGCTTTTTTCCGCGAAAAGGTGTTGACAAAACCCGCGAAAAAACCTATAATATGAAATGGTCTAATTTGAGGTGGTGAGCATTTGAAGCTGGATGTACTTCATGCCCTGCGTGATCCGGGAACGGCTTACGCATTCGCTGTGGAGCAGACCATTGCCCCGCAGGATGTGAGCGGCGAGGAGGTCGCGTTTGACCCCGTGCAGCTCTCCGGGCATCTGACTGCCAATGAAGATGGCAGTGTTGTGGTAGAAGGAAGTCTGACGACAACCGCTCATGCCCATTGTGCCAAATGCCTGTCTCCTGCGTCCTGCCCCGTTACGGGGGATTTCCGGGAAACGTTCCTGCATGGAGGCGCCCCGGAGGATGATGAGATTTTCGCGTATGAGGGCGCGCAGCTTGATTTTGCGAAACTCACCCTGACGCATGTGCTGCTCAACCTGCCGATGCGCTTCCTGTGCAAGGAAGATTGCAAGGGATTTGAGGAGTACGAGGAGGTCAACCAACACAAGCATTGCCGGGACGATGCGAATGTACAGCGTCCTTTTGCGGCATTGCAGCAGTTGCTGGCTGAAAAGTCCGACAACAAAGAATAATTCGGTCAGCAATTTGGCTGCCAATAACGAGGAGGTGTAACCATGGCTCTTCCGAAGGGAAAAATCTCTAAGGCTCGCAAGCACAGCCGTCGTGCGAACTGGAAGCTCACCGTGCCCGGCATCGTTGAGTGCCCCCAGTGCCATCAGATGAAGCTGGCTCACCGCGTGTGCAAGCACTGCGGTTTCTACAAGGGCGTGCAGGTCGTTGCGGTCAACGAGGAAAAGAACGCCTAATTGGTATCCGGGGGGCAAATGAGGGGAGGAAGGCAGCAGCGGGGTCATCCTGTTCTGCCTGATTTCCTACATTCCCCGCAATTCCATATGCTCGCAACGTGATGAGGAGTACCCTGATTTTGCTGGCTCAGAGAGGGTGGTTCACCGGCTGAGAGGCCGCTCGCACAGCCGTCAGGGGAAGGTCGCTTCACAGAGCGTTCGGTGAGGATGATGCAGGAGTTTTTTCCGCATGGAAAGTAGCCGAATGCGGTTCGCACCCGTGACCGTGCGCTTGAGGCAGTGTTTGCGCTGCGAAGCAAGGTGGTACCACGGAAACAGCTCCGTCCTTCGGGATGGGGCTGTTTTTGCGTTTTGGCAATCATTTCACGCGGAAAGGACACCCGTATGAACTACTTCCAGCAGATTGCGGAGCGCTTGCTCCAGCCGGGCACATTCCTGCTCGTGCTGGGCGCAATCCTCGTCTATACGTCCGGCATCGTCGCCCGACAGCTGTTTTCGGGCAGCGAAAAGGCCAATATCATCACCAAAATCGTCGGCTGCGTTGTCGCACTCGTCGGCGCAATTCTCATTTTTGCATGATACTCTTTCCAGATTCACCTGTGCTAACTGTAAATCGTATATAGGAGGTCGTTCACATGGAAATGGAGAAAACATTCAATCCACAAGCCGTGGAAAGCGAAATTTACCGCGACTGGGAATCCTCCGGCGCGTTTGAGGCGCACCGCGTGGAAGGCAAAAAGCCCTTCACCATCGTCATGCCGCCGCCCAACATCACCGGTCAGCTGCACATGGGTCACGCGCTGGACTGCACCCTGCAGGATCTCGCCATCCGCTATCACCGCATGAAGGGTGATCCGACGCTCTGGCTGCCCGGCACGGATCACGCCGCCATCGCGACGGAAGTGAAAATCGTTGATGCGATGCGCAAAGAGGGGCTGACCAAGGAGTCCCTCGGCCGCAAGGGCTTCCTTGACCGCGCATGGAAGTGGAAGGAAGAGTACGGCGGACGCATCGTCACCCAGCAGCGCCGCATGGGCATCAGCTGCGACTGGAGCCGCGAGCGCTTCACGATGGACGAGGGCTGCTCCAAGGCAGTGCGCGAGGTGTTCGTCCGCCTGTACGAAAAGGGGCTGATTTACCGCGGCAACCGGCTGGTCAACTGGTGCCCGTGCTGCGAGAGCGCGATTTCGGACGCGGAAGTGGAATATCAGGAGAAGGAAGGCAACTTCTGGCATCTGCTGTACCCTGTGAAGGAGACGGGCGAGATGCTGGAACTGGCGACCACCCGCCCCGAAACCATGCTCGGCGACACCGCCGTGGCGATTAACGCCGCTGACCCGCGCTATGCCCACCTGCACGGCTGCCATGTGATGCTGCCGCTGGCAAACCGCGAAATCCCGATTATCTGCGACGAACATGCCGACATGGAAAAGGGCACAGGCGTGGTGAAAATCACCCCCGCGCATGACCCGAACGACAACGAAGTCGGTCAGCGCCACAACCTGCCCGTCGTGCGCGTGTTCACTTATGATGGCCACATGACCGGTGCGGAGGACGCCGCGAAGGACGCCGACGGTCAGGCGATTGACTGCGGCAAATACGCCGGCATGACGACGCTGGAAGCGCGCAAGGCGATTGTCGCGGACTTGCAGGAATTGGGGCTGCTGAAGAGCATCGAGCCGCTGACCCACGAGGTCGGCACCTGCTACCGCTGCCATACGGTGATTGAGCCGATGGTCTCCCGGCAGTGGTTCGTGAAGATGAAGCCGCTGGCGGAACCGGCGATTGCCTGCGTCAAGAGCGGCGAAACGAAGTTCGTGCCGGAGCGCTTCACGAAGCAGTATATGAACTGGATGGAAAATATCCGCGACTGGTGCATCAGCCGTCAGCTGTGGTGGGGCCACCGCATTCCGGTGTGGTACTGCGACGACTGCGGCGCGATGACCGTCAGCCGCGAGGACCCGACTTGCTGCTGCAAGTGCGGTTCTGCGCACATTAAGCAGGATGAGGACGTGCTGGATACTTGGTTCTCGTCTGCCCTGTGGCCGTTCTCCACGCTCGGCTGGCCGGACAACACCGAGGATTTGAAGTACTTCTATCCCACGAACCTGCTCGTGACGGGCTATGATATTATTACCTTCTGGGTTAGCCGCATGATTACGATGGGCTTGGAGGAAATGCAGGTTCCGCCCTTCCAGACGGTGCTGATTCACGGCCTGGTGCGCGACGAACTGGGGCGCAAGATGTCCAAGTCGCTGGGCAACGGCGTTGATCCGCTGGAAGTCATCGACCAGTACGGCGCGGACGCGCTGCGCTTCTCACTGGTGATGGGCGTGAGCGCGGGCAACGATACCCGCTACATCCCGGCGCGCGTGGAATCCGCCCGCAATTTCGCCAACAAGATTTGGAACGCCAGCCGCTTCGTGCTGATGAACGTGACGGAGAAAGCACCGCTGGACACCGCGCATCTGACCGCGGCGGATCAGTGGATTCTGTCCCGCTTCCAGGACGCGACGCGCGCGATTTCTTCCAATATGGAGGAAGGCGAGTTCGGTCTGGCGGCGGACCGCATCTATGATTTCGCGTGGAGCGAATTCTGCGACTGGTACATCGAGCTTGCGAAGAGCCGCTTAAATGGCGACGATCCGGCGGCAAAGAAAGCCGTGCAGGGCGTGCTGCTCTATGTGCTGGAAGGGCTGCTGAAGCTGCTGCACCCGTTCATGCCGTTCCTGACCGAGCAGGTGTACAAGTTCCTGCCGGGCAGCGAGGGCTTCCTGATGCTCAAATCGTGGCCAGAAGTGAAGCCGGAGCTGGACTTCCCGGACGAGGAAGCGAAGATGGAGGGCGTGATGGAGGTCATCCGCACCATCCGCAATCTGCGCGCGGAGATGAACGTTGCCGCGGGCAAGCGCACGCACCTGATGCTGCTTCCCGCGGATGGCTGGGCGGAGACGCTTGCGCACGCCGGGCAGTATTTCCAGCGTCTGGCAGGCGCAAGCGAAACGGCAA
>ERZ839823.3259-NODE-3259-length-10904-cov-2.436630_pt1 | contig 10904 bp, 12 predicted proteins | sample MGYA00519862_ERZ839823 | MGnify/ENA primary metagenome ERZ839823 (study PRJEB31850, sample SAMEA3708853) | human gut metagenome | biome: human gut; feature: human-associated habitat; material: faeces | place: China | collected 2014 ...
ACTTCACTCTTGCCAGACCCTGCAAACCATTTTGCGAAAAATTCTTGACACTACCGTCGGCGATTCGTAATGAGTCGCCGGCTGTTTTTTTACACCGGCTTTCACCGTCGGATTTACAGAAGTCATTCAAACAGAAAAAATCCGCAGCGGGCTGGGGAGCCTTGTCCGCCGCGGATGGCATGTGAAATGGTTTAGTCCCCGACCGCAAACTGAACGGCATCGCTGGTATGCAGTGTGCGGTAGGTATCGGCTTCCACAATTTTGAATTTGAGTTCAACCGATGTTACCTTGTCGATGTTGTTTGTTTCCAGCTCGCTGGACAAAAGGATAAGGTCGTCAATCGCCATGCAGCCTTTATTGACCCGGGAGGAGAATACCGGCATCATCATAAAGCCGTTGACCGACAGATCGTCGCACTGCACAATGATGTCGCCAGCGGTCTTGTTTTCGATGAACATGGTCACGGCGGTGCCGGACAGGGTGTTGTCCTCCACATACTTGGCCACAATCCGTAAGCCGTCGGCATTATACAGCTCTTTGCCGTCGTCGGCTGCCTGGATTTCCATGGTATCGTAGCTTGAGGTCCTGACCGCAACCTCATCGGTCACAAAAAGGCTGTCGTACGTATCCCTGTCAAACACCTTGAACCGGATCGCAATCTCGCCGATTGCGGTGATTTCTGCGGCATCCAGATCGTCCTGATTCAGCGTCAGGGAGTCGTTTGCCTTTTTGCCGGCGGCCACCGTGCACGAGAATATATGATCCATCATGTAGCCATTGACTGCCACGGTATCGCACTGGACGCCGATGTTCTTTTCGGTATCGTTTTCCACCAGCAGATGGAGTTCCGTACCCAGAAGGCCTTTTTCCATATCCGTGGCCGTGATCCGGACGCCCTCCCGCTCAAACAGAAGCGCTTCCTCCACGGTGCTTTCTCCGGCCGTATGGCTGCTTTCCTCCGACGAAGACGTGCCGTCCCGGAACGGACGGAAATCGGTGAACATGCCCGAGCATCCGGTGAGCGCGACAGCCATAGCTGCCGCCAATACCGCCGCAATCCCCGGCTTGTTTTTCCGTTTCAAGCGTTTCCCTCCATTCGCGTTGCGGAGCTTCAGCCTGGCCGCAGATTCCCGCACAAGGCGGACGTGCCCGCGAAAGCACTACTTTTTCCGTTTTTCGTCCGCGATTATATCGAGATTTACCCGTCTTGCGGGCGGACGCCGCGCAGGCGGCTTGGCGCTCAGAGAGGTAACAAACCGCAGCAGTCCGCCGAGCGTCTCGATGCGGGGAACCTCCACCTCTTTGGCAATTTGGGGCGGTTCCTTTTGCGGAGGAAGTGGAGACGGGGAGGTCTCCGGGGGACGGTAGGTCTCCGCCTGCTCAAAGGTGCGGGCGGAATCGAAATCATCCCGCAGCAGATGCTGCATTTCGTGCAGCAGGGCTTCCTGCTGCTGATCGGCGGAAAGCCGGGTGTTGATGTAAATGTTATAGTGCCCGTCGCGGTCGCGGGCGGTCAGCGCGCGCACGGTTGCCGGCAGGGCGATATACCGGATGGAGCAGTCCCCTTCGTCGATCACACAGGCCATGCCCCGTCACAATCCCCTTTCGCTAGTGATTTGTCTGCTCCCTCGTCGAACCGTTTTGGCGGGCAAAGATGATGCGCTTGCTGAAAAAGTAATTGAGAATCACCACGACAATATTGACGGCGAGCTTGGAAATGCCGGTGTTGAGGCGGGCCACATCCACCATCAGCCACATCCCGAGCTCATCGATGCCGAAGGAAAACAGCCGCGCAGCAACAAACAGGCCGAACTCCCGCAGCAGGGCGCGGGCGTCTGCGGTGCTGCTCTGGAAAACAAACAGTTTGTTGACGATATACGCCACCAGCACCGAAAGCACCCAGGCGAGGGCGTTGCTGACCAGGTTCGGGATTCCCAGCGCATGATAGAAGATCTGATAGCTGAGTATGTTGACCACGGTGGTTACCGCACCGAAAAGCACGTAGCTGACGGTTTCCCGGTTGACCAGTCTCGGGAACTTTCGCTCGGCCCATTGATACAGCCAGATACAGGCCGCCACAGCGGCTCCGGCGCCGGCGGAAAGCAGGCAGTCGGAAATCCGCGGCAGCCGTCCGGGGATAAAAATCTGCAGCAGTTCGGCGACGACGGCAACCAGCGTGCAGCCGGCGGCGGTCAGCGCGGCGCTGGCGTGCCGTCCCGGCCCGGAATGGGAAACGGCCAGCCATAAAACCAGCGCCAGCGCGGCATAAGCCACAGCACTCAGCAGATCGGGCGCCAGCGCCTGAATAGTCTGTTCGGTCTGAGGGGAAATCTGTCCGGCCGCCAGAGCGAAGCCCCTGGCCAGCAGCCAGACCGCCCGATCCATTACCGCCGCGACGGACGGTTCCTGCACAACCGAGGACAGGATCAACAGTATGGCACCGGCAAGGGTAATGCCCCAGGCGGCAATGACCGCGCCGGAACGCTTGGCGGTAGACATACCTGGACTCAGCCCCTTCCTAAATGGTTTCAAACCGCAGGAGCGCCTGCGCGGCGCCGTGTTGTTCGAGCGTACCGGTGACCCAGTCCGCCGCCGCCTTGACCTCCTCCGGCGCGTCCCCCATTGCCGCGCCGATCCCGGCATAGCGCAGCATATCGAGGTCGTTGGCGCTGTCGCCGACCGCGAGAACAGCCTCCCGGCTTATGCCGACCGCCTCGAGCACCCGGCGTATGCCGTCCGACTTTGAGCAGCCCTTGGGCACCACTTCGATGTAGTGCGGGTGCCGAATCAGGGAAAAAGAGTCGTCCATCCACTCCTGCATGGCCGGCTGCGGCGGAGTATACAGCGTGAATTTGTTGATGGCATGCCCGGCGTATACCGTATCAAAATCCTCCGGCGTGCGCACCGGTGCAAAGCTCTTGGCCAGCTGGGGATACGGCTCGCCGTTGATCATATACATGCCCTGCTCGCCCTCGAATACGCAGACACAGCCGGTCTTCCGGCAATCCGCGATCATCCGGCGCAGCACCTCCGGAGCGACCGTCCGGCGGTACAGGATTTTTTCACCCAGCGTGACGTGGGCGCCCGCGCTGGCGACTACGCCGTCAAAGCCGATATCCAGCACCGAAGGATAGATGTAGCCGGAGGCCCGCCCGGTGCACAGAAAGGCCAGATGACCCGCCGCACGGAAGCGCCGGATCGCGTCGGCGTCCTCCTGGGCGGGAGGAAGGTTGTGAACGGCGAGCGTGCCGTCCAGATCGAAAAAAGCGGCCTTGCGGGAAAATGCGGGCATATCGTAAACCTCCGTGGAAGGAAATCAGCCGAGAATCCGGCCGGCATTGCCGCCGAGTATAGCGTCCTGCTCCTGCGGGGAAAAGCCGTAATGGGTCAGGAAACGGCAGGCGGCCTCCAGCGATTCCTTCTGGTCCGCCCAGGGAGAGTCGGAGCCGAACAGGACGTGCGCCACGCCGATGCGGCGAATAATGCGGGCAAAAAGCTCGTGCGCCTCCGGGTGGTTGGGCAGGCAGAAGCTCATGTCGATGTCCACCGGCATCTCCGGCAGACGCTGCAGCACCTCGTCCCACATGAGATAACCGCCCATGTGGGCGAGAATGATGTGGGCATCCGGGACGGCGTCGCACAGCCGCGCCACATGTTCCGGCGCGCAGTGCACCGGGGGAGGCATGCCGATGTCCGCGCCGGCGTGAAACACCACCGCGAGGCCGCATTCCGCTGCGGCGCGTACTACGGCGATCACCTCGGGGCTGTCGGCGTAGCAGCCCTGGTATTCCGGATGCAGCTTGATCCCGCGCAGCCCCAGCGCCCGGATGCGGTGAACCTCCGCCTCGGCCTGCGGGTTGAGCGGGTGCACGCTGCCAAAGGAGCGCAGCCCCGGCTGTTTGTCCGCGAAGGCGGCAAAGTTGTTGAGCGTCTCGGAGGGCTTGGTCGAGGTCGCAATCGGCAGCACCAGGCTGATATCCAGGCCTGCCGCCCGGCTGGATGCGGTCAGCCCGGCGAGTGTAGCATCGGTATGGGCGTGAGCGGGGCCGTAAAGGGATTCGTAGGCCCGGGTGTTTTCCAGCAGGTGCGCCAGAGCGCCCGCTGCGATCTTATCGGGAAACGCATGGGTGTGAAAATCAATCCGCATGGATTCAATCGGTCCTTTCGCCTTTAAAAGGGATGTTGGTTTGGTACGTCTTTTTCCGGAAGACCGGGCCGCGCTCAGGCAGCAAGCGCGGAAAAATCGTACCGCCCGTCGGCGTGGTACAGGATAAAGGCGGCGTCGCTGCCCATCAGTTCGGTCAGGGCGCGCATCTGTTCCTTCGCGTCGGCGGCGGAGCCGGAGCCGTCAATCCACGGCAGCAGCGCGGGCTGCTCGTCTGCGGGCATCATCCGGATGCGCTGCAGGATCTGGCCGGCCGCCAGCCGCACCGCGTCATACGGATGGGAGGCGGGGGAATCCACCGTCTCGTCCTCAGCCGTCAGCCGGCTGCCGAGGGTGCTCGGGATCAGCACCGGGGAAATGACCGGGGCGCCGAAGGTGACCGGGTTCGCGCCGAAAGCCTTGGTGTCGTTGCCGAACACGGCCAGACCCGGCGCGCTGAGCATGATCTGCATATCGGGCTGTGCGGCGGTCAGGTCGGTGACGAATTTTTTGAGGATCTCCCCCTGGCTCATGGATGTCCATTCCGAGGTGCCGTAGTAGGCGCTTTTGGTTTGCTCGGGGAACTGGACGCCGTCGAGCATAACGGCGGTAAAGCCGGCATCCCCCAGCTCGCCGACCAGCCCGGCGATATAGCTGTGCGCCTCCGGGGCGTACGGATTAAGCCAGGAGTGGCCGCCGTTGTCGAGGTCGGCATCGTACCAGGTCCAGCTGGGCTGGTCGCGGACGGTTATTTTGGCGGCATGCAGTTTTTTGGAGGCGGTGTTGTCGCGGAAGGCAACCAGCCGCGGCACCGGCGTGAAGCCCTTTGCCTGCATTGCCTGCGCGGCGGCCTTCAGCTCGTCGAGGGTGAGCGCATCCTCGGTGATGCCGCCGCCGGCGACGGCCAGCTCGGTAGCCGAGACGTAGTACAGCCGCCCCTCCTCATCCTTGAGATCAAACAGCACCGCATCGAAGCCGGCAGCGGCCGCCTGCTCCAGCGTCTCGTCGAGTGCCGCCGTGTCCCTGAGCGCGGAGACCGGCAGATAGAACGCGCGGGACACCGTACCGTCCGACGGTTCGGGCGGCTGTGGATCAGAGGACGTCTCCGAGGAGTCGTCCGGATGGGAACTGTCGGAGACGTCGGGAGAGGAAGCAACGTCCGGAGACGATGCCGCAGAGGACGTATCCCCGGACGACGCCGGCGGGTTAAGCCCGCCCTCCATCAGAAAGCGCGCACCGAAATAGCCGCCGGTCACCAGACCCGCGCAGCACAGCACGGTGATAATGATCTTCAGGGGATTGGCACGCCGCTTGCGGAACAGGTTTTTGCGGCGATGGAAAGTCTTCGCCATACAAACGATCCGACCTTTCGTCAAAGAAGGTGAGGGCGGGATGCGGCCTTACAGCAGCGGTACGTTCTGGAAAAAGCCGAGCAGCGCGAGCGCCAGCAGGCCGAGATACACAAGCGTCGCCGGGAGCCCGCGGAAGGACTGCGGCATATCGGGGTTGTCCAGCCGCTCCATCCCCTCGGCGGTCAGCCAGGCCAGCACGAGGAACCCGAGACAGGCGCCCAGCGACAGGCCGACCGCGCTCGGCAGGGAGGAAAAGCGGTGGTTGGAGATCAGCGCGATGCCGATGACGACGTTGTTGAAGGCGGCCAGCGCGAGCAGCCGGCTCAGCCGCTGGAAAACAGCCGGCAGGAACCGGCGGAGCACCACCACCGTCAGGATGTACAGCACCGCCGCGATGGCAATCATGACGACCGGGCGGATCAGCTTGGCCAGCTGCCCGGTGCCCATGAGCATGTCGCAGGGATAGCCGATAAGCACGGTCAGCAGCGAAAAACCGGCCAGAAGCCCGGAAAACAGCAGGATGTCCTTCGGCCGGCGGACGATGCGCAGCATAACGGAGGAGCCGAAGCCGGTGGTAAGAATAAAATTCTGAATAAAGGCCGCCGCCAGAAGGTACAGCAGCAGATCCGAAAGGGTTTTCATGCCGTGCCGCCCTCCTTCTTGTGCAGCCTGTGGGAGACGACCGCCTTAAACCACTGCAGGAAGGCAGCCATAAAACCGAGCATGATGAACGCCGCAAACGGAAGCCCGGCCTCCGGCAGCTGCAGGTCAATGCCCAGCGGGATATCCCAGATGGTGTTGCTGATGGCGATTTCGCGCAGGCAGGAAACGATGCACACCACCAGCCCGAAACCGCAGGCGGAGCCGAAGGCGTCGATGAGCGCGGGCACCGGCCGGCTGCCCACCGAGAAGCCGCCCGCCCGGTAGGTGAATATCGTGTTGACCGCCATCAGCGGCAGGTAAAGATAGAGCTTGGCATAAACGTCGGTGGAAATGAAGCTGTCCAGAATAAAGGCTGCGAGCAGCAGCAAAAGGGAAGCGCCCACCGTATAGACCGGCGGCCGCAGCCAGGAGGGGATTTTTTCGCCGAACAGCGACATGCACAGGCTGGTCGGCAGCAGCACAGCGGCCGTGCAGACGGTCAGTGCGACTCCGTATTTCAGGTTGACGCCGGCGCCGATGATCGGGCAGATGCCGATCGCCTGAACCAGGACGATGTTCTGCAGCAGGAAGGTGTCGAAGAACAGCGAGGCCAGATGCCTCCAGTCGGCTTTTGCGGGACGTTTCATGAATGGGCCGCCTCCTTCCGATAGGCGATAAAGTGCACCGCGCGCCAGCACCAGCGGTCCAGCATCGGCGCGATGGCATTGACCAGCAGGATGGCGAAGCAAACGCCCTCCTCAAAGCGGCCGACGTGGCGCAGGACCATCACCAGGATACCGGCCAGCAGGCCGTAGACGATGCGGGAGAGCCAGTAGCGGGGGGAGGTGACCGGATCGGTCAGCAGGAAGATCCCGCCGAACAGCAGGTAGCCGGAGCACAGCTCGAGGGCAACGCTCGCCGATGCGCTGCCGGCGGTGCGGGGGAACAGCGCCGCGATCAGTGCGCATACCGCAAGATACGGCAGGACGGTCAGCGGCGATACGGTGCGGCGGATAAACAGATACAGCAGGCACGCCGCCAGCACCACGACAGCGGTCGCCCCGATCGGGCCGGCGAAATCGCCGGACAGCAGCGTGTACCACGGATACTGCGGATTCCCGCCGGTGGCAATCAGGTTGGCGGGGGACAGCTCGGTGGGGATTCCGGTCATCGGCCCGGTCAGCGGGAGAGAAATGCCGCTGCCGGGATCCGGATAGGTGAACAGCCGGGTGGAAAAGCACTGCGTGACCACAGCGATACCGGCCGCGGCGGGGTTAAAAACGTTGCGGCCGGTTCCCCCGAAGGGCATTTTCACCACGATGATGGCGAAAGCCGCGGCGATGGCGGGCAGCCAGTAGGGGGACAGCGGCGATATCATCATGCCGATGAGCGCGCCGGTGACCGCAGCAGTACCGTCGGTGACCGACGGCTTTCGGCGCAGCAGCAGGCAGACCACGGTTTCGCACAGCATGGCGGTAACCATGCCGGTCAGCACCAGCAGTACCGGTCGGAAACCGTAATAGAACGCGGAAAAAATGCACAGCGCCACCAGGGTGATGAGCACATCCGCCGTCATATGGGTGAGCTTGTCGGAGCGCCGCAGGAACGGCGCTTTGGCGGTGTTATACGTCATCTTCATCCCTCCAGTCGAGCAGGATGGTGCTGTGGGCTTCTCCCGCCTCGAGCACCCGCTGGGTCACCTCGCGTCCGGCCGGGCAGACGACCGAGCAGGCGCCGCAGCCGTCGCATTCCTCCGGATGCAGCGAGGAAAGCCGTTCGTAGTGCATGTTTTCGAGCCGGCGGATGATTTCGTACGGCAGCAGCCCGGCGTGGCAGACCTGCGCACAGCGTCCGCAGCCGATGCAGGGATGGAACGGTACGGTGCGGCGGGAGGTCATCGCGAGCAGGCAGGTGTTGCCGGGTATTACCGGAATTTTTGTGTCGCTGACGGTCACGCCGGTCATCACGTCGCCGAGCAGGACATATGCCGGGTCTTTGGCCAGGCCGCAGAAAGAAAGGATGTCCTCGATCAGGGTGCCGAACGGCACGCGGACGTTGCGGGGATTGGCCACCGCATCGCCGGCCACCGTGAGGACGCAGTCGTGATGCGGGGTGCCGAAGGCCGCCGCCTGATAGAGGGCAAGGCAGGCCTGCACGCCGATGCGGCCGACCGGTTCGTCGCCGGCCTTGCCGTAGCGGTCGACCGGATAGCGGCGGCCGACCTGGAAAACGTGTTCCTCGCCCAGCCGCTGGATAATCGGCCGTCGCCGGCTGGCCGGCAGCTGGACGGCGACATGGTACGCCGCCGCGTCTGCAGCGCGGGCGGCGAGGGAAAGTCCTTCGAGGACCTGTTCAGCGTTTTCGTTGAGCACCACCCAGCCGCTCGAGGTATACGGTTCGCTGTCGGCGGCGTCCGCCGCGACCAGCCGCACCGAAGCCTCCCGGAAGGCGCGCAGCCGGCGGTGCAGCGGCATGCCGTCGGTTTCGTCGATGATGCCGGCCAGTCGGGCGATTTCCACGATTTCGTCCGGGGAGAGGGCGCTGGTATCCCGGGGTTCAGCCTGCGGCGGCAGATCCATGGCCACCTGGTCGATCACCGCACAGGTGAGTTCACCAAGCTGCGGATGGTTGACCGGCAAGGTTTCGGCCAGTATGCCGCTGACGGTGGACAGCACCGGCGTATCGTCGCCGTCCTCCGGCTGGATCAGCACGTCGCCGCAGCGCACCGTGTCGTACAGACCGGCGGCCGGATGTTCGGTCATGTCGTGGCCGGCAGAGATCGGCAGAAAGATCCGCCCCGGCGTTTTCATGGTTTCGATGGTGCGGGATGCTGCCGGCTCCTTGGCGGGGGGCAGAAAAATTCCGCGGCGCGGTAAGTTCGACATTTGGTTTGAGCCTCCGTTCTCTGGGATTCCCGCTGTACGCCGGGCCGGCAGGAAAAACCGGATTCTCTCGACAGGATCACCGGATAAAGGTACCGGTATCCCCAGTTTTATCCGCTTGCCAAACGGCGTGCAGCATAATATGATAAGAGTAGGGCCTATCTTGGCAGGCGTGCATCGTCAGTCCCCGCCCGCCTCGACACACCCGGAATCATCGATAGGCAGGGAGGTGCAGCCGTGCAGATGGAGTTGCTGGAAAACGGCTGTCTGAAGATTATGCTCTCCGAGGAGGACCTCGTCATACTGGGGCTGAATTTTGCTTCGATGGAAGAGGATAACGATGCCACGCGGGACGCGATACAGATGCTGCTGCTTGCGGCGCGGGAGGAAACCGGTTTTGCACCGGAAAACGGGGTAACCGTGGAGGCGCTGCCGGTGGACGGCGGCTGCCTGCTGCTGTTTACCCCTTCGGCCGGGCACCGGCGGGTACGGATGAAACGGGCTTCCGGGCCGTACGTATATGAGTTCGAGGATGCGGAGCAGCTGTTCCGGCTTGCCGACGGGCTGTGCCGCCTCGGCGGTGCGCGCAGGCGCCCGCTGCCGCCCATGGCCGGCAGCTCGCTGTACCGTTTTGACGGGCGCTACCGGCTGGTGGTGTATCCGGCATCGGCGCTGCCCAAGGGGGTCGGCCAGCTTTTTGCTGAATTTGCCCGCTCGGCGGGCGAAGGGGATGCCGCGGCGGCCTTTACCGCCGAGCACGGGCAGGCGGTCGCCGTGGGCGATGCCCTGTCGAAGCTGTGTGCGGCGCTGGTCAAAGCGCCTGGATCGTCTTCACCAGGCCCGGCGCATCCGCCGATGTGAACAGCGCGCTGCCCACCACCGCGACCGAGGCGCCGGCTTCGGCTACCCGGCGCGCCGTGTCGGCGTTGATGCCGCCGTCCACCTCGATGGCGGTGTCCAGCCCGCGGCGGCGGCATTCCTCGCGCAGCGCGGAAATTTTTGGCAGCATATCCGCCATGAATTGCTGTCCGCCGAAGCCGGGTTCCACCGTCATCACCAGTACCATGTCGAGCTTGTCCAGATAGGGGAAAGCCGCCTCGGCCGGTGTCGCCGGCTTGAGGGTGAGCGCCGCTTTTTTGCCGAGCCTGCGGATTTCCGCAAGGGTTTCGGCCAGCGGCGAGGCGCATTCGGCGTGGATGTTGAGGATGTCGGCGCCCGCCTTGGCAAAGGCGGGGATCAGCCGGTCGGGATACTGCATCATCAGATGGACGTCGAGAGTCATCCCGGTAAGCGGGCGGATCCGCTCGATCACAGGCGGCCCGAAGCTGAGGTTCGGCACAAAAACACCGTCCATCACATCGAGATGGATCATGTCGGCGCCGGAGCGCTCCACAAAAGCGATCTCGTCGGCCAGATGGGCAAAATCACAGGTGAGTATCGAAGGCGAAACCTGCATAACTGGTCCGGTCCTTTCTGGTTTGCCGGCGCGGCATGGGAGACACGCCGGGGATATGGCGGGACAAAGATACCCTTATTCTACATGATTTACCGGCAAAGGTCAATGCCCAGACCGGCGGTGCCGGCAATAAAAAACGGCGCAGGCTCCGGATGCCCGGAAGCCTGCGCCGTTTTTTATCCGTAAATATATTCGTGGAGCTCCCGGACCGATGCGGCCGGGTCGGTCAGCTGGAGCGAGGAGCCCACGCCCGGCACCGATACACCCCTGTACGCGCCGTCCTGCGGAAGATGGTAGGAGGCTTCCACCGCATAGGAGCTGTAGGAAACCGCGTCCAGGATAAAGCCGGCGAATTCGCCTTTGGACATGTTGGTGCGCACGTCGCCGAGCACCGCGTCGAGCACCCGGTTGAGAGTAAAAACATCCAT
>ERZ839823.3261-NODE-3261-length-10897-cov-2.682623_pt1 | contig 10897 bp, 8 predicted proteins | sample MGYA00519862_ERZ839823 | MGnify/ENA primary metagenome ERZ839823 (study PRJEB31850, sample SAMEA3708853) | human gut metagenome | biome: human gut; feature: human-associated habitat; material: faeces | place: China | collected 2014 ...
CCTGTCTGGGGGCGAAGGTGGGGCTGATCGGCACCATGGCCAATATGATCGGGCAGGAGACCATCCCCACCGAGCGAACCACCCCGGAGAGCTTTGAATTGCAGGCGCTGTTCGCAAAAATGCGGGACGCCGGATGCACCCATGTGGTGATGGAGGTTTCCAGCCACGCCATTTCCTTGGAGCGCATCGGCGGTATACGGTTTGACGTTGCCGCTTTTACCAATCTGACGGAAGATCATCTGGACTTCCACAAGACCATGGACGCCTATTGCGAAGCCAAGGCTGAGCTGTTCCGCCGCTGCCGTCTGGCCGTCGTCAATGCGGACGACAGCTATTCGGACAGGATTCTCGCGGCGGCTGCCTGTCCGGTGCTGACCACCGGCGTACACCGTCCCGCCGATCTGCGGGGCGAGGACTTGGAGCTTCTGGCGCAGGGCATTCGCTTTACGGCCGTATCCGGCGAGGAACGGGCGGCGGTGTCTCTGCCCATCCCCGGAAAGTTCACCGTCTACAATGCGCTGACGGTTATGGGTATCGCAAAGCAGCTGGGCATTTCCCTGACGGACTGCGCCGCCGCACTGAAAACGGCCTCCGGCGTCAAGGGCAGGGTGGAGGTAGTCCCCACCCCCGGAAAGCCCTACAGCATCCTCATTGACTATGCCCACACCCCCGACGGACTGGAAAACGTGCTTTCCTCCGTGAAGGATTTCTGCAAAGGCCGGGTCATCGCGGTATTTGGCTGCGGCGGCGACCGGGACCCCATGAAGCGGCCCATTATGGGACATATCGGCGTGAAGCTGTCGGATTTTGCCGTCATCACCTCGGATAACCCCCGCACGGAAGACCCCATGGCCATCATCGAGGACATCCTGACAGGGGTAAAACAGGAAGACGGGGAATATATTGTTATCGAAGACCGGCGCGCGGCCATCAGATATGCTATGGACATTGGGAAAAAAGATGATATAATTATTCTGGCAGGAAAGGGTCATGAGACCTATCAGGACATCGGCGGCGTAAAGCGCCACTTGGATGAACGGGAAGAGGTTGCCGCCCACCTGCGGGAAAAAGAGGAAACGGCATGGGAAAATTAACGCTCAGACAGGCCGCCGAGTGGTGCGGCGGCGTGGTGGAAGAAAAATATGCGGACGTCGAATTTTTAGGCGCGGCCAATGACACCCGGGTCATGCAGCCGGGGCAGCTGTTTATCGCGCTTCAGGGCGCGCGGGACGGCCACGACTTCATCAAAAAGGCTATGGACAGGGGCGCTGCGGCGGCTCTGTGCAGCCGCAAGGTGGGGGACTACCCCGCGATCTATGTGGACGACCCCCGCATTGCTTTGGGGAGAATCGCCCGGGAAGAACTGAAACGCATCGGCGCAAAGGTGGTGGCGGTCACCGGCTCCGTGGGCAAGAGCACCACGAAGGAAATGGTCGCTGCCGTGCTGGAACAGGCTTTCGTCACCAGTAAGACCCCGGCCAACCACAATAACGACATCGGAATGCCCATGGCGGTGCTTGCCATGCCGGAGAATACCGAGGTCGCGGTGCTGGAAATGGGCATGAACCATTTCGGCGAAATTGCCTACCTGTCCCAGATCGCAAGACCGGACGTGGCCGTTATCATCAACATCGGCACCGCCCACATTGAATTTCTGGGCACGCAGGAGGGAATTCGGCAGGCGAAAATGGAGATCGTGGAGGGCATGACCCCTCACGGGATGCTCCTGCTCAACGGCGACGATTTTCTCCTGCGCAATCTGGACAAGGAGCCGCAGCAGCGGGTTACATACTTCGGTTCCTCCGAAGGCTGTGCCGTCCGGGCGTTTGACGTCAATCAGGACGGCGACTATCTGCACTTCCGGGTGGAGGCCGGGCGTTTGTCCTTCCCGGTGAAGATGCTTCTGGAAGGCGAGCACTACGTCAACGACGCGCTGGCGGCGGTGACGGTCGGCCTGAAGCTGGGGGTGCTGCCCGAAAAGATTCAGGCGGGGCTTTCCCAGTTCCGGAACATTTCCGGCCGTCAGGAGATCATCCAGGCCGGCGGCATGACCATCATCAAGGACTGCTACAACGCAGGCCCCGAATCCATGGCGGCGGCGCTGGCCGTCCTTGGAAAGAAGCAGGGGCGGCGGATCGCGGTGCTGGGTGACATGCTGGAACTGGGGGACTGCACGCAGGCGGAGCACTACCGGGTGGGCAGGATCGCCGCGGAGAAAGCGGATTTTGTCTTTGCCTACGGCCCCAATTCCGGGCGCATTATCAGCGGAACCATCACCGGCGGTATGCCGGAGACCCGGGGAAGAGCCTTTACGAACCGGGAGGAGCTGGTCGCGGCGCTGAAACGCACGGCAAAGCCCGGCGACGTGCTGCTGTTCAAGGCCAGCCACGGTATCCATCTGGAACAGGTTATCGATGCGTTCTTAGGCGAAGAGAAGTAACGGAGGAAGAAGTCATGACAAGAATCTTGATTACGGCGGCGGCGGGCTGCATCCTGACCGGCGGCATTGGGTATCTGCTGCTGCCGGTGCTGCGGGCGCTGAAAGCCGGACAGTCCATTCGGGAGATCGGCCCCACATGGCACAACAGCAAGGCCGGCACCCCCATGATGGGCGGACTGATGTTCATTTTCGGGACAATTCTCTGCCTGGTGGGCAATTTCCCCGCCATGAGCGATGATTCCCCGTTTTATGTGCTGGCGCTTGCCCTGTGCTTCGGCCTCATCGGGTTTCTGGACGATTTTACCAAGGTCAAATTCCACCGGAATCTGGGCCTGACGACGCTCCAGAAGGCCATGCTGCAAATGGCGGTATCGGCGCTGTTCCTGTACGCCATGTACCGTTCCGGCTTTATGGATACCCATCTGTACATTCCCTTCATGAATGTGAGCTTCCAGCTGCACCCCATCGTCTATATTTTCTTTGCCATGTTCGTCATGGTGGGGACGGACAACGCGGTGAACCTCACCGACGGTGTGGACGGCCTGTGCGCCAGCATCACCCTGCCTGTGATGATATTCTTTACCGCTGCGGCCGCCGCCATGGGCAAATACGATCTGGCACTGCTGCCCGCGGCTCTGTCGGGCGGACTGGTCGCATACCTCTTTTATAACTGGCATCCTGCCAAGGTCTTCATGGGAGACACCGGCTCGCTGTTCTTAGGTGGCGTGGTGTGCGCCATGGCCTTCGCGCTGGAGATGCCCCTGATTCTGATTCTGATCGGCTTCGTGTATGTCTGTGAAGCCATGTCCGATATTTTGCAGGTCTCCTATTTCAAGGCGACCCACGGCAAGCGCCTGTTCAAGATGGCGCCCATCCACCACCATTTTGAAATGTGCGGCTGGAAGGAAGAAAAGATCGTGCTGGTATTCGCCGGTGTGACGGCGGCCATGTGCGTGCTGGCGTGGTTCGGCATTGCTGGCCTTGTCGGCTGATTACCACTCCTGAAAGGAAGTATCTTATGGCGTCGGAGCGTGACCTCCATGCCAAAGAGAAACGCCGCCCGGGACTTTCCCGGACGGGGGAAAGCGTTGATTACCCCTTTTTGCTGCTGGTGCTTCTGCTGCTGACGGTGGGACTGGCTATGCTGTATTCGGCAAGCTACGCCCAGAGCGAATACGACACCAGCTACGAAATTTCCACAAAATATCTCCAGAAACAGGCGGTTTGCGCCGCGATCGGTCTTGCCGCCATGTTCTTTTTCAGCCGGATACCCACGGGCGTCTGGTACCGGTTCGCATGGCCGCTGTACGGCGTGAGTATCGCGCTGCTGCTGAGCGTCCTTGTCATCGGCGAGGAGGTCAACGGCGCGCGGCGCTGGATCAATCTGGCGGGCATTCAGTTTCAGCCCTCCGAGATTGCGAAATTCACTATGATCCTGTTGTTCGCCCGGCTGACCCGGCTGTACGGGCAGGACGCGAAAACCTTCCGCCACGGCGTTCTGGGCTTTGGTCTGGCGCTGATGGGGATTCTGGTTCCGCTGGCACTGGAAAAGCACCTGTCGGCCATTATGCTCTTGGGCATGGTGGCGGTGGTGATGATGTTCGTGGCGGGCACCCGAACCAGATGGCTTCTGGCCGGGGCGGGGGCTGCCGCCGTGTTCGTGGTCGTCTACATCAGCTTTATGGGCTACGCCGGCGACCGGGTCACCGCGTGGCTCCACCCGGAGCTTGACCCGGGAGACACCGGATACCAGATCTTGCAGTCGCTGTACGCCATCGGCTCCGGCGGGCTGTTCGGGCTGGGCTACGGCAAGTCCCGGCAGAAATATCTGTACCTGCCTTTTCAATATAATGACTATATCTTTGCGGTGATCTGCGAGGAGCTGGGACTGGTGGGGGCAATGGCAATCGTTGCGCTGTTTGCCGTCACCATCCTGCGGGGCTACTGGATTGCGCTGAACGCCCGTGACCGGTTTTCCACCGTCCTTGCGGCGGGACTGGTGACGCTGATCGCGGTGCAGACCATTCTGAACCTGTGCGTGGTCACAAACCTGCTTCCCTCCACCGGCATTGCGCTGCCGTTTTTTTCCTATGGCGGCACGGCGCTGGCGGTGAATCTGGGGGAAATGGGCATTGTTCTGGGTATTTCCAGAGGGCGAAACCGGAGAAAAATACAGGAGGCATGACCTATGAATCTGATTTTTACCTGCGGCGGCACGGCGGGACACATCAACCCGGCCATCGCGGTTGCCAATATGATGCGGGAACGCCACCCGGACTGCAATATCCTCTTTATCGGCGCAAAAGGCCATATGGAGGAAAAACTGGTGCCGCAGGCGGGGTATGACCTGAAATGTCTGGAAGGTTCCGGCCTCAGCCGGGGAAAGAACCTTGCCGCAGTGAAAAAGAACCTCCACGCAGTGAAATGCGTGCGGGAGGGCGTGAAGGCGTGTAAGAAGATTTTCCGGGAATTCAAGCCCGACGTGGTCATCGGCACCGGCGGCTATGCCAGCTTCCCGGCACTGTACGCCGCCCAGTCCATGGGCATTCCCACCTGCGTCCACGAGAGCAACGCCGTCCCCGGCGTCACCACCCGTCTGGCGGCGAACAAGGCCAGCCGGGTGCTGGTGGCCTTTGAGGAAAGCGTCCGCCACTACAAGCACCCGGAAAAGGTGGAGGTCGTGGGGATGCCTGTGCGCAGAGAGTTCATTTTCGACACCAAAGAGGGCGCGCGGAAGGAGCTGGGCTTAAGCGGCTTCGTGGTCGTTTCTGCTTTCGGCAGTCAGGGCGCAAAGGTCATGAACGAGACCATTGCGGACATGATACCTCTGGAGCAGGCCGACGGCTTCCCCTTCCACCACATCCACGCCACCGGCAGCTTCGGCAAAGAGTGGATGCCTAAGCGGGTCATGGATAACGGCGTGGACTGGAAAAACTGCCCGGCGCTGGATATCCGGGAGTATATTTACGACATGCCCACTGTCATGGCGGCGGCGGATATCGTCATCGGCCGGGCGGGCAGCGCCACCTGCAATGAGATCGGCGCTTCCGGCACGCCCTGCATCCTCATCCCGTCGCCCAATGTGACGAACAACCATCAGGAAAAGAACGCCCGTGTGCTGGAAGCGGCGGGCGGCGCGGTGGTGGTGCTGGAAAAGGACTGCACGCCCGGGAAGCTGTACGAGCTGATCCGTTCGCTGCTGGCGGACGAAGACCGCCGCAGGGAAATGTCCCGGAAGCTGCACACGATGGTTCGGTTGGATTCCGCGGAACGGATATGTGATATTGTGGAGCAGCTGACCCAAAGCGAAAAATAACCCGCCTTACCCCAGGAGGAACACTATGGATACAACACAGGATAGCCGGGAAAACGGCGGAAAGCGCCGCCCGCAGACAGGCGGGCAGAATCGCGCTTCCCAGCGCCCCGGACAAAGCGCCCCGGAGCAGCGCCCCCGCCCGGCAGAGCAGAGCGCTCAGGAGCGTCCACGCCGTCCAGCAGAACAGGGCACGCAGGAGCGCCCTCGGCGCACGGCAGAGCAAAACGCTCAGGAGCGCCCGCACCGCGCACCAGAGCAGAACGCCCCGGAACAGCGCCGCCGCGCAGCGGAACAGAGCACTCAGGAGCGGCCCCGTCGCGCACCAGAGCAAAGCGCACAGGAACGCCCCCGCCGCCCGGTAGAGCAAAGCACGCAGGAGCGTTCTCGCCGTGCAGCAGAACAAACCGCCCCGGAACAGCGCCGCCGTGCGCCAGAGCAGAGCGTACAGGAGCGCCCCCGCCGTGCGCCAGAGCAGAACGCTCAGGAGCGTCCCCGTCGCGCGCCGGAACAGGACGCTCAGAGACGCCCCGCCCGGCAGGAAGAGCCTGACCGTCCGGCCAAAAGGGAAGCGCAGCCCCGTCAAAGAGCCGGAGAAGAAGCCACAGCACGTCAGCGTGCAAAGCACCCCGCCGATTCCCGGAGGGGCGCACCCCGCCGCAAGCCCGTGGACGATGATGTCCCCAACAGGAAGCGCGCCTATGGAAACAGCAAGCCCAAAAAGAAATCGGCGCTGACCATGCTTGCCGAGACGCTCATGAGCGCAAAGAACCGCCCGAAGAAGCGAATCTCCCGGCGAACTGAAAGCAGCCGCCCGAAAACGCCTACACCCGCCGTGATCTATACCCAGCCCCTGCCCTTCAACCGCGACCGGCTGATCGTCCAGCTGATAACGGTGACGGCGGTGGTTCTGGCCATCGTCATGGGACTGTCGGTGTTCTTCAAGGTGGAGACCATCACGGTCACCGGCGCGGATACCTACAGCGCGTGGGCGGTGCGGGAGGCCTCCGGCATCTCCGAGGGTGACAAGCTCCTGACCTTCAGCAAGATCCGCGCCGCCAGCCAGATTATGGCAAATTTGCCCTATGTCAAGGGCGTGCGGATTGGTATAAAATTGCCGGATACGGTCAATATTATGATCGAAGAAGAGAGCGTGGTCTATGCCATCAAGTCCAGCGACGGACAGTGGTGGATGATGGACTCCGACGGCAGGGTCGTGGAGCAGGCGAATAACGCCAAGGCGGCCACGGCCACGCAGGTTCTGGGCGTCACGCTGGAAGCCCCCACGGTCAACGAAAAGGGCGTCGCCACGGAGATGACCCCTAGTGAGACCAACGAACTGGGAGAGCTGATCCCGGTGTCGACCACCGGTGCCCAGCGCCTGACAGCAGCGCTGCAGATCCTCAAGGCGCTGGAAAACAACGACATCGTGGGCGAAGCCGCCAGCGTGGACGTGACCAGCACCGAGGATATTATCCTCTGGTACGGCACCCGGTATCAGGTCAATCTGGGCGACACATCCCGCCTCGATTACAAGGTTGACTGCATGAACGACGCCATTTTGCAGATGAGCGACTACCAGAGCGGCGTTCTGGACATCAGCTTCACCATCTGGCCGAATCAGGTGGGCTATACGCCTTTCGCATGATGTTATTATTTTGTAAATAATTTGCCGAAATGCCAGATTTTCTATTGACCAAATCGGGTTTTCGGGATAGAATGGGAAAGTACAGATGCAAAATTCAGGCAGCAGCGGCTCCGCCGTGTCTGCGAAAGATACATAGGAGGAAGAGATTATGTCCGAAACTATACAGGATCGCGTTGTGAAAATCAAGGTGATCGGTGTCGGCGGCGCCGGCAACAATGTTATCAACCGCATGATCGATGCCGGTGTAGGCGGCGTGGACTTCGTCGTGGTCAACACCGATAAGCAGGATCTGAATAAATCCGTCTGCAAGAACAAGATCCAGATCGGCGAGAAGCTGACCGGCGGCATGGGCGCAGGCTCCAAGCCCGAGATTGGCAAGAAGTCCGCCGAGGAGTCCCGGGCTGCCATTTCCAAGGCACTGGAAGGCACGGACATGGTCTTTATCACCGCCGGTATGGGTGGCGGCACCGGCACCGGCGCGGCTCCCATCGTGGCCGATCTGGCTCACGAGGCCGGTATCCTCACGGTCGGCGTTGTCACCAAGCCCTTCAAGTTCGAGGGCGCGAACCGGATGCGTCAGGCTGAGCAGGGCATCACCGATCTCAGCGGCAAGGTCGATTCTCTGATCATCATTCCCAACGATCGTCTGAAATACGTCACCGACCAGAAGATCACCTTCGCCAACGCCTTCGGCATCGCCGACGATGTGCTGAAGCAGGCCGTGACCTCCATTTCCGAGCTGGTGGGCTTCTGCAAGAACGTCATCATCAATCTGGACTTTGCCGACGTGTCCGCCGTCATGAAGAACGCCGGACGCGCCCACATGGGCGTCGGCACCGCTTCCGGCAGGGAGAAGGCCGAGCAGGCCGCCACGGCCGCCGTTTCCAGCCCGCTGCTGGAGACCTCCATCAATGGCGCCACCGGCGTGCTGGTGAACGTCACCGGCTCCAACGAGATGACTTTGGACGACGTGGAGACCGCTGCCGGGATCGTGCAGGAAGCTGCCAACCCCGACGCCAACATCATCTTCGGCGCCACCATTTCCGACGAATTTCAGGATGAAATGCGCGTGACCGTAATCGCCACCGGCTTCGAGATGAAGCCCGAGAGCTTCGCCCCCAGCGCCGGTGCGGACAAGACCGCCCGCCCCAGCAAGCCCAGCTTTGTCCCCGACGACATTGATACCCCCGTGGCCGCTTCCAAGCAGCCCACCAAGCCGGCGGACATGAGCGACATCGACGAGATTTTCAGCATTTTCAAGCGCTGATAAAATTGGGATAATGTACCGCATCCCGTCCCTTTCGGGACGGGATGTTTGCTGTAGCGGGGAGGAAAGCTATGGGTGCCTATGAAGCGCTGGCGGCGAGCTACGACCGCCTGACCAACGATGTGGACTATGGGGCAATAGTGACCTTTTATGAGGAAATTTTGAAAAAAGAGGGGTTAAAGCCCCGGACGGCAGTCGATCTTGCCTGCGGCACCGGTTCGGTGTCGGCAATCCTTGCCGGGAAGGGACTTTCCGTTATTGGCGTGGATATGTCCGAGGAAATGCTCACCGCCGCCCAGCAAAAATGCGCAGACCTGCCAAACCCGCCCCGCTTCGTCCGCCAGAGCCTGCAAAGGCTGTGCCTTCCCAGAGGCGTCGACCTCGCCGTCTGCGCGCTGGACAGCCTCGACTATATCACGAACCCGGGGGACTGCAAAGAGGCCATCCGGCGGGTCTGGAAGGCACTGAACCCCGGCGGGATATTCATTTTCGACGTGAACACCCCGGAAAAGCTCCGCGCCATGGACGGTCAGGTGTTTCTGGACGAGGACGATGATGTCTACTGCGTATGGCGGGGCGAATTTGACGAAGAAAGCAATATCTGCTCCTACGGCATGGATTTGTTCCAGCGCAGGGGGAAAACGTGGGTTCGTTCTTTTGAAGAACACAGGGAGTATGCCTATTCTCAGGAGCAGCTGACGGCCTACTTAAAAGCTGCGGGCTTACCCATATCGCGGTCTACGCCGACCGCCGTTTTGAAGCGCCGGGGGCAGGGGAGCAGAGGGTATATTTTAAGGCAAGAAAGGGAAAAATAAAATGAAGGATTACTTAGTCCGGGGCATGAGCATGGACGGCTTTGTGAAGGCCGTGGCCATCCGCTCCACGGAGCTTGTGCGCCGGGGTGCCCAGATTCAGAAAACGACTCCCAACGCCACTGCGGCCTTTGGACGCTGCCTGACGGCGGCTTCCATGATGGGCAACATGCAGAAGGTGGAGGACGGCTCCATGACGCTGCAGGTGCGGGGCGGCGGCCCCATCGGCACCATCACCGTGGTGTCCGATTCCGTGGGCAATGTCCGGGGCTGCGTCACCGAGCCGCGGGTGCCGCTGGTGGAGAAATACCCGGGAAAGCTGGACGTGGGCGCGACCGTCGGCACTGACGGCACGCTGACGGTCATCCGCGACCTGCAAATGAAGGAGCCGTATATCGGCTCGACCCAGCTGGTCTCCGGCGAGATCGGGGACGACGTGACCGCCTATTTCGCCCAAAGCGAGCAGACGCCCACGGCCTGCGCCCTTGGCGTGCTGGTTGACCGCGACCAGAGCGTAAAGGTGGCAGGTGGTTATCTGCTGCAGCTGCTGCCCGGCGCACCGGACGAAGTGATCGACACGCTGGAAAAAGGCATTTCCCGGGCTGGGGCGGTGACGCCCATGCTGGAAGCGGGCATGACCCCGGAGGACATTCTGGGGGAGGTCTGCGGAAGTCTCGGCGTGGCGTTTCTGGAAACCACCGAGGTGACGTACAAGTGCTACTGTACCCGTGAGCGGGTAGAGCGCGCCCTGATAAGCCTTGGCAGGAAGGAATTGGAGGAGATCCGGCAGGAGGGCAAGACCTTCCCGGTAGAGTGCCAGTTCTGTGACGCGGTTTACAGCTTCACGCCGGAGGATATTGGAAAACTGTTGGAAAAAATTTGATATTCGACGGAAAAATGGTGGGAAACGGTGATTGCCCCTAAGCAAAATTCCATAGAAAAAAACGGAAAAAATGCTTGACAAAAAAGGGGTTTCTGTGTATAATAAACCACGTCGCTGAGGTGAAGAGCCAAGGGCGGCGCTGTTTGGGAGCATAGCTCAGCTGGGAGAGCACATGCCTTACAAGCATGGGGTCACAGGTTCGAGCCCTGTTGTTCCCACCATTTATCTGGCCCGGTGGTGCAGTCGGTTAGCACGCCAGCCTGTCACGCTGGAGGTCGACGGTTCGAGTCCGTTCCGGGTCGCCAAATAAAAGCATCTATGGTGCAGTTGAGCAGAGAATTCTGCTCAATATGCCTCTGTAGCTCAGTAGGTAGAGCAGAGGACTGAAAATCCTCGTGTCGTTGGTTCGATTCCGACCGGAGGCACCATTCTACTGGCCCCGGAATCGAAGCAATTCGATTCCGACGGTCGGCACCAGATGCGGGCGTAGCTCATCCGGTAGAGCGCCACCTTGCCAAGGTGGAGGTAGCGAGT
>ERZ839823.3290-NODE-3290-length-10804-cov-4.410178_pt1 | contig 10804 bp, 9 predicted proteins | sample MGYA00519862_ERZ839823 | MGnify/ENA primary metagenome ERZ839823 (study PRJEB31850, sample SAMEA3708853) | human gut metagenome | biome: human gut; feature: human-associated habitat; material: faeces | place: China | collected 2014 ...
CTCCCTCTTTGAGGGCGCAGAGCTTGCCGCCCGCTGTGCGGGAGGCAGGCAAGCGAAACGCCGAAGGTCTGGCACGGCGTAGCCGTGACTGAAGGAGTCAGGTGATATTACGGCAGATTCAGCTTTCGGGTGAGGATCGTCTGGGTAATCAGCCAGAGCACCGCGTCGATGACGATTTCGACCGCCGAAACGCCGATGAGCGAACCGAAAATCACCTTCATCTCGCCGTTCGGGCTGCTGAGCAGATCGAGGGCGAAACGGCTGAACGAATCGAGCAGAACCTCCACCCGCGTCGCGGCGAAATAGACCGCCAGCATGAAGAGAACCTGCGCGAGGAATTGCAGCGCGAAGAACGAGAGGATGCTCGCCAGCTTGCGGTGCTGGGGGAACAGGCTGCCGACGGCGCAGGAGAGATACGTGTGCAGATAGCCCATGGCCATCCCGGCCAGTGCGATGACCGCGGCCAGCAGAAGCAGCGAGAGCCCGCTGCCGCGCACCATGTCGCGCCCGTCGCGCAGCATATCCGTCAGCCACGATGCGCCGGCCGGAAACGCCATCAGGGACGAGCAGACGGCCAGAAACAGGAACGTCACCAGCGTCGTCACGACGGCGGCAATCAGCTTGGCCGCGATGTGCTGGCTCATCGTCGCGGGCAGGGTGAGCTGAATGTAGCCCTCCTCGCCGAGCATGCGGTAAAAGCGGTTGACGTTCGCGAAGAAGCAGACCGCCAGCACCGAGATGAAGCAGACGGCCGTTGCAAAGGCCAACAGCGCGCCCAGCCAGTCAAAACCGGCAGAGCTGACGCGGATTCGCGCGGTAATGGCGGAGTTGAGCGCCGTCAACGCGCTGAGCACGAGCATGCCCGCGCCGACGGGCAGCATGGAGGAAAATGCCTCCCTGAATTCAACCTTGAGCAATTTGCGGATCATGCCCGAAACACCTCCCTGAAATATTCGTCCACGCTGCATCCGTGCGCCTCGCGCAGCTCGTCCACGCCCTGATGCAGGAAAACCGTGTTATCCTTGAGCATCAGCACCTCGTCCAGCGCGCGCTCGATGTCCCCGATGAGGTGGGTGGAGAGCACGACGGATGCGTTTTCGCTGTAATTGCGCAGGATGGTGTTCAAAATGTAGTCCCGCGCCGCCGGATCGACGCCGCCGAGCGGCTCGTCGAGCAGATACAGCCGCGCCGCGCGCGCCATCACCAGACAGAGCTGCATCTTTTCCTGCATGCCCTTGCTCATCGCGCCGATGCGCTGGCCGTCGTCGAGCTTCAGATCCAGCAGCATGTCGCGCGCCTTCACGCGGTCGAAATCCGCGAAGAAATCCGCGTACATGGCCACCGCGTCGCGCACGCGCATGCTCGTGGAGAGCGCCATGCGGTCGGGCAGATAGGATGTGATGGCCTTGCTGGCCGGGCCGGGCTTTACGCCGCCGATGGTGATTTCGCCGGCGGTCGGCGTGAGCAGCCCCATCGAGCATTTGATCAGCGTCGATTTGCCCGCGCCGTTCGGGCCGAGCAGGCCGACCAGCCGCCCCGGCTCGATCGAGAAGCTCACGTCGCGCAGCGCGACGCGGCCGCCGTAGTTCTTTTGAAGATGGTTCGCGGTGTAGATAGCCGCCATGGTTATGCCTCCTCCTGTTCGAGCAGCGCGGCGATTTCGGCTTTCGTGAGGCCGAGCGCCGCCGCCTGATGATAAAAATGGTGAACCAGCGTCTGCGCGAGCGCCCGTCGGGTCTGCGCGATTTTTTCGACGTCGCCCGTCACGGTTCGCCCTGCCGTTCGCTGGGTTTCCAGCAGGCCGCGCGCTTCCAGCTCGGCGAGCGCGCGCTGCATGGTGTTGGGGTTGACCTGCGCCTGCGCGGCGAGGTCGCGCACGCCGGGGATTTTTTCGCCCGGCGGGTATTCGCCGACGACGATGGCCAGCTCCAGCTGTTCGATGAGCTGGAGATAGACGGGACGACCGGCGACAATGGACCATTCCATGATGAAGCTCCTTTCTTGTGTTACTGTACTAAGGACTTAATACAATGATACATCAAAACGGGCGCGTTGTCAAGACCAAAATAAAAAAAATCTGCCGCGAAAAACGGCAGACCAGCTTGTTGACATAAGCAAACCTGACTTGAATAGCAAAATCAAGAAATTCAGCTATTCTTTCATTTGCGGAAAGGGCTATTCTCCCCCCCCCCCTTCGGGAGGAGAATAGCTTTTTGTCTACAGTCTGTTCTGCCGCAAAAAACGGCAGATAAGCGCGTCATGCCCTGAGCGGAACAGCGTCAGGCGGGACGGCGATTTGAAAAGAGAATCAGCAGCGCCAGCATCGGGACACAGATCATAAAGGGATACGAATAGCGAATCAGGATGCACGCCGAGAAGAGCAGCGAGAGGATGATGCCCCAGACCGGCAGCGTGCAGAGCGCCCAGCGGCGTTCGCGGCGATAGAACAGCAGCAGCGTCAGCGCCAGCAGCAGATACACGTAGGTCGAGGGTTTGAACAACTGCGAATAGAGCGGAACGTTTTCGTGCCTGGAGTGATGCGTCGAATTGTAAATCCACGTCCGATAGGCGGGCAGATACGAATGGGCGGTGACCTCGCCGACCATTTCGGGCACGATGTTGACGGTTCGTAGATAGACGTTATCCCATTCCTCGGTATCCATCGTGTGGGCATGGGTCGTGTCGTCCGGATACCAGATGCCCATGCAGTTGGCGAAAAACGCCTCGATATAGACGCGCGGGTAGCGCTTGGCGTACTTTTTCCACAGCGACCAGTATTCCTCGGGATGCGCCGTGTAGCGCGCCAAATCGAAATTGCCGCCCTTGGCCGGGTCGGCGTAGCTCGGGCGATAGCGATGGATGGCGCCGGAGAACCACGCGGCAATCTCGTCGTATTCCTCATCCGTCAGCTCGTCCACCCGCGCGGCGGTGCGCATGAGCTGCTGGCAGGGGACGCTCATCAGCTCGGAGCTGAGCAGCGCCTTGGCATGGGTCGCGTATTGCAGACAGCGGGGCATGCCGAGGCAGAAGAGCATCGTCACGACGCAGAGCGCCGCGGCCTTTTTGCGCGCGCCGTGGCAGAGGACGACGACGGCGAGCACCGCGGGCAGGACGGCGAAGACGGCGTTGTGGCGAAGCAGCGACATGACCAGACAGATGAGGAACACGCGCAGGAGCGCCGCCCTGCGCGCCATGAACGCATCCGGATCTTCGGCGATTTCCCACAGGGTCAGGCAGAGCATCGCGCACAGGCCGGTGAAGAGCGTATCCTTGACCGTCGAGATGGCCAGTATGCCGTTGAAGGGCAGGATGGCCATGGCGGCCGCGACGAGCAGAACCGCCCACAGCGGCACGCGCTTTTGCAGGAAGCCGCAGCACCACGCGAACATGGCGGACAGGCAGAGAAGCTGAAAGACGCTGTACGTCGCCGCGCCGCCGGTCGCGCTGCCGAAGAGCGCCGTGCCGATTTGATAGAGTACGCCGGTCAGCATGGAATGGAAAATCGGGTGAGAGGCCAGATATTCGCCGGTCATATACTGTACGATTTCGCCCTCGAAATCATAGTTGATGACGCCGGGGAAGAAGGCCAGCAGCGTCGCCGTATAGGAGAGCGCAAAGACCAGAAAATAGAGCGGAACAGGCAGGCGGCGGCCGCCGGGCGCATCATTCCGCGCAGGCGCGGCAAAGAGGTAGGAAAACAGCGCGCCCAGCAGCGGGGTCATCAGGCAGGGAACGGCAAGGCGGCGGATGAAGCTGCCCGCGCCGGGCAGAAAGCCGTCGTAAACCATCAGCTCGCTGCCCAGCCCGAGGAAAAACGAGGAGACCAGCGCCAGAAAGCCGCCGTATTTCAGTGCGCGCGCAGGATGCTTTTCAAACGCCGCGCGGGCGGGATAAGCCGCCGCGAGCAGCAGCAGCGCGGGCAGTATGCCATCCCGAAAGACCAGAGAATCCGGGCTGTCGGGGACGAGATACGGCGCGGCATATGCGGCGGCCAGAACGGAAACCAGCGTGAGCAGGGCGGAACGGCGTTGTTTTAGGGGCAGAAGGTTCATGGAGGGCTCCTTTCAAAGCGGAAGCGCATTGCGGCTTTGAGCCGCTTAAATCATTACGGTTTCTATTGTAGCTGAATTGCGCGCAAGAATCAATAGCGGGGCAATCAAAAACCCGATGCAGGGTTTGATCTGCATCGGGGGAGAATGTCAAACGGATTTACTCGGCCTTCGGCTCGGCTTTCGGCTCGGCCTTCTTGCGACCGCGCTTGGCCTTGGGCTTTTCCTCGGCCTTGGGGGCTTCCTTGGCTTCTTCCTTCACCTCGGCAACCTCGGCCATGGCCTCAACCTTCGGCTCGGCCTTCTTGCGGCCGCGCTTGGCCTTGGGCTTTTCCTCGGCCTTGGGAGCTTCCTTGGCTTCTTCTTTCACCTCGGCGGTCTCGACGACGGCCTCAACCTTCGGCTCGGCCTTCTTGCGACCGCGCTTGGCCTTGGGCTTTTCCTCGGCCTTGGGGGCTTCCTTGGCCTCTTCCTTTACCTCGGCGGCTTCGGCGACGGCCTCAACCTTCGGCTCGGCCTTTTTGCGGCCGCGCCTGGCCTTGGGCTTTTCCTCAGCCTTGGGGGCTTCCTTGGCTTCCTCCTTCACCTCGGCAACCTCAACGGCGGCCTCAGCCTTCGGCTCGGCCTTCCTGCGGCCGCGCTTGGCCTTGGGCTTTTCCTCGGCTTCTTCCTTCACCTTGGCGGCTTCGGCAACAGCTTTCTTGCGGGGGCCGCGCTTGGCTTTGGGCTTCTCCTCGGCCTTGGGCGCTTCCTTCACATCCCCGACCTCCGCCTGAGAAGCCGGGGCGGTCTTAGGGTTTTCGGGCGTCTCCTCGGTGAGCGTGAAGCTCGTCGCGGGACGGGTCACGTCCTCATAGAGCGCCATGTACTTGCCGGCGGAGGAATACCAGCTATAGTCGCCGGTCATGCCGCGCACGATCAGGCGATACCAGACCTCGCGGTTGTTCTGATAGTAGTGCACGGCGCGGCGGACGGTGTGCAGCATGTCGTGCGCGTTATAGTTGAAGAACGTGAAGCCGTTGCCCTCGTCGGTGAACTTGTTGTAGGAGAGCACGGTGTCGCGCAGGCCGCCGGTCTCGCGCGCGATCGGCACAGAGCCATAGCGCATGGCGATCATCTGGGAGAGGCCGCACGGCTCGAACTGGCTGGGCATGAGGAACATGTCGCTGCCCGCGTAGATGCGGTGTGCCAGCTGGTGGTTCATCGCGAAGCGCGCCGCCAGCCGACCCGGATACTCGCTCTCCGCCCACGAGAACAGGTTGGTGTATTTCGCCTCGCCCATGCCGAGCACGACGAGCTGAATACCGGTCGCCATCAGCTCGCGGATGACGCACTCGATCAGGTCAAAGCCCTTCTGGTTGGAAAGGCGGGAGATGATGCCCACCAGCGGCACGGTCGGGTCAACCGTCAGGCCGAGCTCCTTTTGCAGCTCCGCCTTGCAGGTCTCCTTGCCGCCGAGGTGATACGGATCGTAGTTCGCGTAAATCTGCGGATCCTTCGCCGGGTCGTAGTCGTTCACGTCGATGCCATTGAGGATGCCCACGAGCTGATCCTTGCGCGCGCGCAGGAGGCCGTCCAGACGCTCGCCGTAGAACGCGGTCTGGATCTCGTCCGCGTAGCTCGGGGAAACGGTGGTCAGCTCGTCCGCGTAGACGAGGCCGGCCTTCATGTAGTTCGCGCAGCCGTAGCACTCCAGCTTGTCCGAGGTGAATAGATCGTCGCCCAGGCCGAGCGTATCCTGAACCGCCTTGATCGGGAACACGCCCTGATACTGGAGGTTGTGGATGGTGTACACCGTCTTCATATCCTGATAGAACGGGAACTGCGCGTATTGAATCTTGAGCAGCGCCGGGATCATGCCGGTCTGCCAGTCGTGACAGTGGATCACGTCGGGCTTGAAGTCGAGGTGAACCAGCGCGTCGATCACCGCGCGGTCGAAGAAGCCGAAGCGCTCGTATTCGTCGCCGCCCAGACCGTAGATGTAGGAACGGCCGAAGTAATACTGGTTATCCACAAAATAGAAGGTCACGCCCTGATATTCGAGGCTCTTGATGCCGCAATACTGGCGGCGCCAGCAAAGCTCGACCTCAAACTCACATTCCAGCTTCATCTGGCTGACGTACTGCTCCGGGATGGCGGCGTACAGCGGCAGGATGACGCGCACGTCCGCGCCCTGCGCCTTGAGCACCGGGGAGAGCGCGCCGACCACGTCGGCCAGACCGCCGGTCTTAATGAAAGGGACACATTCGGATGCCGCAAAGAGAATCTTCATGGGAATTCCTCCTATGGTTTGATGAAAATGCGGGAACCGTCCACACATGAACAGCCCCCGCTTGGCGTTAAATCACAACGTTTTTGGCGATGACGATCGGGTAAGCGGCGGGCGCGATCAGGCGGCCGTTGCGGCGGATGACGCTCTGCTTATCCAGAATGCAGTGGTCGATCTCCGCGCCTTCCTGAATCTGCGCGTCCTGCATGACGATGGAGTTCTTGACAACCGCGCCCTTGGCGACCTTCACGCCGCGGAAGATGACGGAGTTGATGACCGTGCCTTCGATCATGCAGCCGTTGGCGATCAGGGAGTTGGAGCACTCGCACTCCTCCACATAGCGGGTCGGCAGGTCGTCGCGCACCTTGGTATACACCGGGCGATCCGCCGGGAAGAGCTGACGGCGCACGTCGCCGGAGAGCAGCGACATGTTGAAATTGAAGTAGGACTGGATGGAGTCGATCTGGCAGGCCAGCCCCTTGTATTCGTAGCCGTAAACCCGGAGGTTGCCGTCGTTGATGTTGCGCTGGAGAATGTCGCGGTCAAAGTCGTGCATGCCGTTGGCCGCCGCCTGCTCGACGAGCTGGCGCAGCAGCTCGCGCTTGGTGATGTAGACCTTCAGGGAGGCGCAGTCGCGGGTCGGCACGGAGGAACCGATTTCCATGCCCGTCACCTTGCCGTCCTCATCGACGGAGAGGAACGTGTCGTTTTCGCCCTCGGTGCCGACGGCCTTCGCGCCGTGCGCATAGAGCACGGTCACGTCCGCGCCCTTTTCAATGTGATACTTGAGCGCGTCGGTGTAATCCATGTTGTAGATCGTGTGGCTGTTGGTCAGCACGATGTATTCCTGACGGGAAAGGCGCAGATAGGTGCAGTTGGATTTGAGCGCGTCCAGCAGGCCGGAATAAACGCCCATGTTCTCGCGGGTCAGGAACGGCGGCAGCATCACAAGACCCTGCTTGCCGTGCAGATCCCACTCGCGGCCGGAGCCGATGTGATCCATCAGGGAGGAATAGTTCTTCTGGGTGATCACGCCGACGTTCTTGATGCCGCTGTGCACCATCGAGGAAAGCTGGAAGTCGATCACGCGGTAACGACCCGCGATCGGAAGGGCGGCAACCGCGCGCAGGCTGGTCAGCTCGCCGAGGTGAATGTCGTTTTCACCGGTAAAAATCAAACCCATGACGTCTTTCATTGTGGGTGCCCTCCTTACTGCTGCGCGCTGGCGTCAACCTGAACGCCGGCGGCAACCTTGTCCCCCGCGGGGATCACGGCGTTGTGGCCGACCACGGCGATCTTGCCGGTTTCCTCGCCGACCACCGCGCCCGCGCCGATGTGCGCGTTCTCCGCGACGATTGCGCGGCGAACCACCGCGCCGCGCTCGATGACCGCGCCCGGCATGATGACCGCGTCGGTGATCTCCGCGCCGGTTTCCACCGTCACGCCCGCAAAGAGCACGGAATGGTTGATGACGCCCTTGACCTCGCAGCCCTCGGTAATCAGGCAGTTGACGACCTTCGCGCCGTCGGCGATGTAGTGCGGCGGCATGCCCGGATTACGGGCGTAAATGCGCCAGCGCTTGTCGTACAGGTCGATCGGCATGGGCATTTCGAGCAGATCCATGTTCGCTTCCCAGAGGGATTCGATCGTGCCGACGTCCTTCCAGTAGCCGTCAAACGTGTAGGTGTAGAGGTTCTCCCCGGCCTCGAGCATCGCCGGGATGATGTTCTTGCCGAAGTCGTTGTCGCTGTTCGGGTTGGCCTCGTCCAATTCCAGATACTTGCGCATCTTGCTCCAGGAGAAGATGTAAACGCCCATGGAGGCCTTGTTGCTCTTGGGCTGGGCGGGCTTCTCCTCAAACTCGGTGATGCGGTTGTTCTCGTCCGTGTTGAGGATGCCGAAGCGCGGCGCTTCTTCCCACGGCACTTCGCGCACGGCGATGGTCAGATCCGCGCCGTTCTTGATGTGCTCGCGCAGCATCGCGTTGTAATCCATCTTGTAGATGTGGTCGCCGGAGAGCACCAGCACGTACTCCGGATCCCACTGCGCGATGAAGGGGATGTTCTGATAGATGGCGTTGGCCGTGCCCTTGTACCATTCGCCGGTCTTGCCGGTCTGGTACGGCGGCAGAACGTAAACGCCGCCGTTGGAAAGGTCAAGATCCCACGGAGAGCCGGAGCCGATGTAGGCGTTCAGCTCCAGCGGGCGGTACTGCGTCAGCACGCCCACCACGTCGATGCCCGAATTGGTGCAGTTGGAGAGCGGAAAATCAATGATACGGTATTTTCCGCCGTAGGGAACCGCCGGCTTGGCGACGTCCTTGGTCAGGATGCCCAGACGGCTGCCTTGGCCGCCTGCAAGCAGCATGGCAACGCATTGCTTTTTCCTCATTGTGAACACACTCCTGTGATATTGGGTTTATCTTGCCGAAAGCACATTGGAAAGCCCCCGCGCCCTGAAAGCGCAGGGTTTTTCCGCTTATCTGCATTATATCATAATCTGCGCAAAAGGGAAAGCGAATTCATGTGATGTTTCCATGACAGCCCCCGGAAACGGGACAGTTTTTGAACACAAAATGTCCATCCGGGCGAATTTCGTCCCGCGCATGCTAAAGGCGGGACTAAAAGGCCGCAGGCCGAGGCTGACAAAAAATCGCCAAACCCGCCGCGCGATTGCAAAACCGTCCGCCGTGCGGTATAATGGAAAGCACTTGAAACGACGCGGGTATGGGGGACGGTATTTTGGGCGAAAAGATGCGGCTGGACAAGCTGCTTGCGCTGCTCGGCGAGGGCACGAGGAGCGAAATCAAGGCGATGGTGCGCGCGGGGCGCGTGACGGTGGACGGCGCGGGCGCGCGGGACGCGGGCATGCAGGTGGACGGCGCGCAGAGCGACGTTCGGCTGGACGGCAGGCGGCTTTGCTATAAGGCCGTGCGCCATGTGATGCTCAACAAGCCGTCCGGCGTGCTGACCGCCGCACGGGATAAAAAGCAGAAGACCGTGATGGATCTGCTCCCGCCGATGTACGCGGCCATGGGCGCGATGCCCGCCGGCCGGCTGGATAAGGACACCGAGGGGCTGCTGGTCATCACCTCCGACGGCCAGCTTGCGCACCGCATCATTTCGCCCCGGCACGAGGTCGGCAAGGTCTATTACGCCCGGCTCGACGGCGAATTGACCGATGAAGACGTCGCCGCGCTGGAAGCGGGGATTCACATCCGCGATGCGGACGGCGAATTTGACGCGCGCCCGGCGAAGCTCAGGCGCGACGGCGGCGACGCGGCGTATATCCGCGTGACCGAGGGCAAGTATCATCAGGTCAAGCGCATGTTTGCCGCACGGGGAAAGCACGTCGTCTACCTCAAGCGCATGGCCATCGGCGCGCTTGCGCTCGACCCCGCATTGAAGCCGGGCGCGTGGCGCGAGCTGACGGATGATGAGGTCGCTCTCCTTGAAATTGAACCGGTCAACGGCGATTTTGGTCCTTTGGATGGAACTGCGAATGAGACGAAATGAGTTGGTGCTGTCAAGCTAACAAAACCGATATTTAAAAAAACTAAGTATTTTTGCCCGAAGGTTTCCAAAGGGCGATGCGCCAAACAGGCGCCGTAAACGCTCGGAAAGCCCTTTGGTGGGGCGATGGGGCAAAGCCCCATATCCAAAAATGCTTAGACATTTGTTTTTGAAATGTTTGGTTTAAGCTTGACAACTCCGGCGGGAAATCCAAGAACCTCCGGTTCTTGGTGGGGGTTGGGGCAAAGCCCCAAAAAGGAGCTTTTCAATGGCTGAATATTACTACACCAATAACCCGACCAGCGAGCACGAGGAAAGGCATTTCACCAGCGTGTTTATGGGCAGGACGCTGGCCTTTGAAACCGACGCGGGCGTGTTCTCCAAGCAGCATATCGACCCCGGCAGCGAAATCCTCTGCAAGAGCCTGCCGGAGCTGCATGGCCGCGTGCTCGATATGGGCTGCGGCTGGGGCGCGATGACCGTCATGGCGCTTGCCCGCTTCCCGGCGCTGGATGTGACGATGGCCGACGTGAACGAGCGCGCGCTCGATCTCGCCGTGCGCAATGTGCAGAAAAACGGCATGCAGGCCAAGGCTGTCCTCTCCGACGGCTTTGAGCGCGTCGAAGGCGAGTTCGACGCGGTGATGACCAACCCGCCGATTCGCGCGGGCAAGGCCGTGATTTATCGGATGTTTGAGGATGCAAAGGCGCATCTGGCGGAGGGCGGCAGGCTGTTCCTCGTCATCCGCAAGCAGCAGGGCGCGCCGAGCGCGCTCAAATTTTTGAAAGAGCTGTACGCCGAGGCCGAGACCATCGAGCGCGACGGCGGCTATTGGGTGGTCGCATGTAAAAAGTAAGCATATAAAAGGGACTGGCAAGCTTAAACCGAACATTTCAGGAAACAAATGTCTGAGCATTTTGGGATATGGGGCTTTGCCCCATCGCCCCACCAAAGGGCTTTCCGGTCGCCCTTTG
>ERZ839823.3307-NODE-3307-length-10760-cov-2.155255_pt1 | contig 10760 bp, 7 predicted proteins | sample MGYA00519862_ERZ839823 | MGnify/ENA primary metagenome ERZ839823 (study PRJEB31850, sample SAMEA3708853) | human gut metagenome | biome: human gut; feature: human-associated habitat; material: faeces | place: China | collected 2014 ...
GAGGAGGACCATTTGGGCGCGATCATGGAGATCAACTCCGGAGCCGGCGGCACTGAAAGCCTCGACTGGGCCGCGATGCTGCTGCGTATGTACATGCGCTGGGGCGAAGCGAACGGCTATCAGGTACGCATCGCCGACCTGCAGGAAGGCGACGAAGTCGGCGTCAAGTCGGTTACCGTCGAGTTCGTGGGCGAGTTCGCCTACGGCTAAGAGCGAGAACGGCGTGCACCGGCTCGTGCGCCTGTCGCCGTTCAACGCGAACAACAAGCGGCAGACGACGTTCGCCTCGGTATTCGTTTCGCCGGCGGTGGACGACACGATCGAGATCGTCGTGAACCCCGCCGACATCGAGTGGGACACCTACCGCAGCGGCGGCAAGGGCGGACAGAACGTCAACAAGGTCGAGACCGGCGTACGGCTCCGTCACCTGCCCTCGGGCATCGTCGTCGAGAACACGGAAACGCGTTCGCAGATCATGAACAAGGAGAACGCGCTGCGCATCCTTCGATCGAAGCTCTACCAGCGGGAACTCGAGAAGCGCATGGAGCTGCAGAACGAGCTGGAGGGTCAGAAAAAGAAGATCGAATGGGGATCGCAGATACGCAGCTACACGCTCCACCCTTACAAGCTCGTCAAGGACCATCGCACCGGCTACGAGACTTCCGACACGCAGGCCGTACTGGACGGCGATCTGAACGAGTTCATCAAGGCCTATCTGATGGGCGGAGGCAAATAGTCCGCAGGCCGAACCTATCGCGCGAGGCGTTTCCAAAACGGGAACGCCTCGCGGGCTGCAAACCGACGCCAAACACGCAACGGACAACCGTACCGGGCAGGGCGGCAGGTCAGCCGGTTTTCGAGTTCCCGATGTTTCCGGTTTCCCCGAATGAAATCACTTCCGACGGAGACTTCATCGGTAGCAGCCTAATCGGATGCGCAAGCTGTGGACGCAAGCCGCAGCCCATTGGCTGCGGCTAACGCTTTTGTGGCGATCGGGCCATGTGTTAGCCGCGCTTTTTTATTTCTGCGCGGCCCAACAGATGACAGAAACTCCGGATGCGAACATGCCTGGTACATGGAAGCATATAATTGCCAACCGCAGGCCGGGCAAGGAAACATCCCGAATCGACCGCACAGCAATCCCGACGTCCCCTTTTGGGCTGAAAAACATGCGATCCGGGCGAGCGACGGCGCAGCAGGCCGGAATGGATCTTTCATCTTCTTTCCGGCCGTACCGTCGCGTGCGCTTTCACCTACCCCGGTTCCGGTGCGCCCGAAAAATTTCGCCGATAGGACCGGCAAGGCCCGTACCCACGAATATGCCTCTGAACCGGAATCGTCGCTGCTTTCCTCTCCGTTCAGGCCGGGCGAGAACGGGAAGCAGAACCGGCGGCAAGGCAAGACTCAATTGCTGACGACCGTCTCGCGGGCCGCATCGCCTGAAGCGGCATCGCCGTTTTTCGGCGTCACGTAAAATCCCTGCGACGGAGTCCACTCGACACAGAACAGGTCGCCGGGATCGTCGTACCCCAACTTACCGAGACTTTCCTTCAGCCACTGCTCGCTCTTGCCTGCGTTCCGGAGCGAGCTCTCCAGCACCGCGCCGTTGTTCACCAGCAGATAAGACTGCGAGCGGTCTCCGCGGCGCGAGACCGTCAGCCGTCCGTTCGTTTCGAAACGGACATCGTCGACCTCGAGCATCGAGAAAATACCGTTCTCGCGCAGCATCGTCCGGAACTGCTCCATTTCGAGCCCGTTGCGCCGGAACTCCCTCAGGTCGATCTTCCCGTCCCGAACGATCATCACCGTATCGCCCTTGATCAGGCGTCTCAGGTGCTTGAAGCGCAGCAGGAAGCGAATCAGCATGTTGAAAACGGTCCACACGCCGAGCGCGAGCACCAAATACCAGACCGACATTTCCGGACTGTATATCGACCCGCCGACCAGCGCCCCGAGCACGAAGGCATTGACCGAATCGAGCGGCGTCAGCTGGGCCATCTGCGTCTTGCCCGAAATGCGCAGAAAGATCAGCACGCCCAGCATGCCGACCAGAATTTTCACGACGATACTCTCGACCATAAGCGAACGGTTTTACGACACGGACTCCGCCGTAAAAATCGTACCGGAATCGCGGCCAAGCCCGCAAAGACGGAAAATCCACTGTCCGCACAGAATAAGAGACAGGGAACGAGCGGCCGGAGAGAGCGACAAAATCGTATAAAAAGGCCCCGAAAGATTCTCTCTCCCGGAGCCGCATCGGACAAGCCGATACATTTATTTCCGTCGTACAAGCCGCCCGACCGGCATCTCGCATAGCTACCGGGTTCGCGGGAAATTCCGTGTTCCAGGCACATCCCCTCCAGAACGGCCTCTCCATACCGCCGCTGCCGGACTGCCGGTCCCGACCGACAAACGCGAGCTTCCGGCGACAAGACCCGTCATTTCGGCAGAACGGAAACTTCTTCGGCCGGCCGCTCTCTCCCGTACGCTCTACCGGTGAATTACTCCGGACCCGATCAGTTCCTCTCCGTCGTACCATGCCGCGAACTGCCCGGCCGTCACGCCGCGCTGCGGCTCGTCGAATACGACGAATCCTCCTTCCGCAGTCCGGTACAGCACGGCTCCCTGCAACGGCTGGCGGTATCGGATACGGACCAGATAGCGGCGGCTTTCGCCGGTCTTCAGCGCCAGATCGGGGCGCACCCAGTGTATCTCGTCCGGCAGCATGTACAGCGCCCGGCGATACAGCCCCGGATGCCGCTGACCCTGTCCCACGTACAGGATATTTCGCTCCACGTCCGTTCCGATCACGAACAGGGGCTCGGGTTTTCCCCCGACATTCAGGCCCTTGCGCTGTCCGATCGTGAAAAAGTGAGCGCCCCGGTGACATCCCACGCGCGCGCCGTCCGAAGGTTCGTAGCGGAAAGGCTCGGCCAGCCGCCCGAGCGGAGCGTCCGCAGGCAGCGAACGATAACCCGGCCATCCGGACGGGATCTCGACGATGTCGCCGTCCTTGGCTGCGAGCTGCTGCTGCAGGAAAACGGGCAGATCGACCTTGCCCACGAAACAGATGCCCTGAGAGTCCTTGCGGGCAGCCGTAGCCAGATGCTGTTCCGTAGCGATGCGCCGGACCTCGGGCTTGAGCAGATGTCCGATCGGAAAGAGCGCGCGCGAAAGCTGTCGCTGCGAAAGCTGGCAGAGGAAATAGCTCTGGTCCTTGTTCGGGTCGCTGCCCGCAAGCAGGCGATGAATCGTCCGGCCTTCGGCCCCGATCTCCTCGCGGCGGCAATAGTGGCCTGTCGCCACGAAATCGGCGCCCAGCTCGAGAGCCGCATTCAGAAAGGCGTCGAACTTGATCTCGCGGTTGCACAGCACGTCCGGATTGGGCGTGCGCCCCCTCGCGTACTCGGCGAACATGTAGTCGACGCCCCGCCGCCGATACTCGTCGCTCAGGTCGATCATATGAAACGGGATGTCGAGCCGCTTGGCCACCAGTTCGGCGAACAGGTGGTCGTCGTACCACGGGCAGTCGCCCTCCAGCGTGCCGGTCGTATCCTTCCAGTTCCGCATGAACAGGCCCACCACGTCGTAGCCCTGCTCCTTGAGCAGATAGGCGGCCACGCTCGAATCGACGCCTCCGGAGAGGCCCACCACGACTCTTTTCACGGTAGAATCACAGGTTCGGGTTATTAGAACGGACGATCCGGGGCCGCGGGCAGGGCGAAAAGCCGCTTCCCCGCGTTCCCCGGATTTTCAGAAAAAACTCAACGGTCCGACAACGCCAAGCGAAGCACGTCGTCGTTGGTCCGCACGTAATCGAACGTCAGACCCTCGAGATACTCGGGCTTGATCTCCGAAATGTCCTTGCGATTGTCCTCGCTCAGGATAATCTCGTTGATACCGGCCCGCTTGGCTGCCAGTATCTTCTCCTTGATCCCGCCTACGGGCATCACGCGTCCGCGCAGCGTCGTCTCGCCGGTCATCGCCACGCGGTCCCGCACCGGACGCCCCGTGAACGTCGACACGAGCGAGGTCACCATCGTGATACCGGCGCTCGGCCCGTCCTTCGGAATGGCTCCTTCGGGCACATGGATATTCACGTCGAACTTCTCGAACTTCTCGCGGTCGATGCCCAGCTCTTCGCCGTGCGCCTTGACCCACTCGAGCGCGATCGTCGCCGACTCCTTCATCACGTCGCCCAGATTGCCCGTCATCGTCAGACCGCCCTTGCCGGGCGTCAGGATGGACTCGATATAGAGAATGTCGCCGCCGACCTCCGTCCATGCCAGCCCCGTCACGACGCCGACCATCCCGGCGATCTCGTACGACTCGTTCTGGTAGCGGGGCACGCCGAGAATTTTCTCGACGTCCTCGGCCGTCACCTCGGGCCGGAATTCTTCGTCGAAGCCGATATTCTTGGCTCGCGTGCGGACGATCTTCGCGATCCGCTTGTCGAGCGTCCGCACGCCCGACTCACGCGTATACTCGGCGATGATCTTCTCGATGGTCTTCGGCGCGATCCTCAACTGCTTGGCCGAAACGCCGTGCGCCTCGAGCTGCTTCGGGATCAGATGCTTGCGGGCGATCTGCACCTTGTCTTCGAGAATGTATCCCGGTATGTTGATCATCTCCATACGGTCCCTCAGGGCCGGATTGATATTGGCGATGTTGTTGGCCGTAGCGATGAACAGCACCTTCGACAGGTCGTACTCAGTATCGAGGTAATTGTCGTGGAAGGTCGTGTTCTGCTCCGGATCGAGCACTTCGAGCAGGGCCGACGACGGGTCGCCATGGTTGCTGACGGTGATCTTGTCGATCTCGTCCAGTATCACGACCGGATTCGACGAGCCGCAGCGCTTGATCGTCTGGATGATCCGGCCCGGCATCGCGCCGATGTAGGTCTTGCGGTGTCCGCGAATCTCGGCCTCGTCGTGCAGACCGCCCAGCGCGATGCGTCCGAACTTACGCTTGAGCGCCCCGGCCACCGATTTGCCGAGCGACGTCTTGCCGACGCCCGGAGGACCGTACAGGCACAGGATAGGCGACTTCAGATCGCCCTTGAGCTTGATGACGGCCAGATGCTCCAGGATGCGGTCCTTCACCTCGTCCAGCCCGAAGTGGTCGTTGTCGAGCCGCTTCTTGGCATGGTTCAGGTCCAGATTGTCTTTCGTATAGCTTTCCCACGGCAGGTCGAGCATCAGCTGCAGGTAGTTGAGCTGCACGGAATACTCGGCTACGGCCGGATTCATCCGCTCCAGCTTCGAGAGCTCCTTGAAAAACAGCTCCTTCGTCTCGGCTTTCCAACGCTTTTTGGCAGCCCGCTTGTGCAGCTCGTCGATGTCCTTGTCGGCCGGATCGCCGCCCAGCTCGTCCTGAATCGTGCGTATCTGCTGCTGCAGGAAATACTCGCGCTGCTGCTGGTCGATGTCCTGCTTGACCTTGCTCTGTATCTCGTTCTTCAGCTCGGCCAGTTGCTGCTCGCGGACCAGAATCTCGAGCAGACGTCGCGCGCGGGCCAGCAGGCCCGGAGCTTCCAGCAGGCGCTGGCGGTCGCTGTCGGGCAGATCGAGATTCGAGCAGATGAAATTGATGATGCCGCGCTTGTTGTCGATGTTCTTGATCGCGAACGTGGCCTCCTTGGGCATCTGCGGCGACACGTTGATGATATTCAGCGCGACGTCCTTGATCGAATCGACGAGCGCCTCGAACTCGATGTTGCTCGGGTCGGGCGTCGAATCCTTCAGCGTCGCTACCGACGCTTTGAAATAGGGTTCCGACACGACGAACTCGCTGATCTCGACCTTTTCGAGCCCGTGCAGGATGACCGTCAGGTTGCCGTTCGGCATTTCGAGCACTTTCAGAATACGGGCGGCCGTGCCGATACGATACAGGTCGTCCGGCCCGGGCTGCTCGACCTCCGGCTCCTTCTGCAGCACGGCGCCGAGGATTCCCCCGACGCCCTCGACCTCGCGCACGAGCTTCATCGACTTCTCGCGCCCGACCGTAATCGGCGTGATCGAGCCCGGGAAAAGCACCGAGCTGCGAAGCGTCAGAATAGGCAATATCTGGGGTATATCCACTTTCTCGGCAGCTTCCTCGTCGTCGTTGGACATGATCGGAATCACATGGTGACGGCCTTCGAGCATATCCGATATGCCCGAAAACTCCTCTTCTTTCTTGCTATATTTTTTATTCATCTTTTCCTTTCGTTTAATCGGCAAATATAGTGCAATTTACCGGAATTAAAAAACAAGCCGCCCGACATCCGGCGAAGCACGGCGGGAGATCGGGCCGAATCCGCCGGCCGTTCCGGCGGAAGTTCCGGAATATAAACGGAACCGAAACCACTATTATTGCAAATGATTATCTTTACGGTTTCCATTCACACCGTGACTGCCATGACTCGACACTTCCTGTTGCTCCTGCTCCTTTTGCCGGGAGCTTTCCGCCTATCCGCAAAACCCCTGCCGAAGGAGTACGTGCGCGACAGTCTGCCCGTGCTCGCCGAGCGATGCCGGCAACTGCTCGAGACGGCCTACATGGCCGACAGCCTGGTCGGCGAGACCGACTCGCTGCCAGGCTGGGAAGGACTGCCCGTCAGGCTGTACGAATACCGTACGGGACCCGACATCCGGACCGGGCAGCCGAAAAAAGGGAAGGTCTATCTGCTGAATCCGTCGCCCGAAAGGCTGGCCCGCTGGATCGCCACCGCCTGCTGGGAAGCGCGCGGCAGCCTCGAGTACCGCTACACCGACAAACTGCTGCGATGGATCCGCAGCCAGTCGGGCGGCCAGTTTCCCGTGCGGGGCGTCGTCTACGAGGCCATGTACGAGCCGGGACGCTACGATCCCTATGTGTTCAAGGACGGCGTGACGGTTTACGTGGCCGATCCGAACCGGATGCCTGCCGACGGACACTGCACGGACGAGCAGCTCGAATTCTACCTGAGGCTGACCGATGCGGACCTGAAACCCTACACCGGCCGCTACGCCCGGATCGCCAGCACGACGCGCGAGCAGTATCGCGCCGCCGGCGGCACGGAACGGGTGGGCGACAGCGACAAGGATCGCCGCATCGAGTGGCTCGACGTCGTCCGGCGACTATACCGGCAGGCATGGGAATCGGATGAAAACCGGCTGATCACGGCATGGGCCGAGGCGAACCTGTAAATGTCCGATAAATTTGCTATTTTTGCGAGGATAAACGCTAAACATTTCTGACAAGCCATGAAAATCGACGACAAATACGCTCCGCAGCAGATCGAGCCGAAATGGTACGACTACTGGATGCGGCACGACATGTTCCACTCGGAGCCCGACGAGCGGGAGCCCTATACGGTGGTCATCCCGCCGCCGAACGTGACCGGCATGCTGCACATGGGGCACATGCTCAACGAGACGATTCAGGACGTGCTCGTGCGCCGCGCCCGGATGCAGGGCAAGAACGCCTGCTGGGTGCCGGGAACCGACCATGCGTCGATCGCCACGGAGGCCAAGGTCGTCCAGAAGCTCAAGGCCGAGGGCATCGACAAGAGCTCGCTCACGCGCGAAGAGTTCCTCCGCCATGCGTGGGAGTGGAAGGAAAAGCACGGAGGCATCATCCTGAGCCAGTTGCGTAAACTCGGGGCCTCGTGCGACTGGGCCCGCACGAAGTTCACGATGGACCCGGAGATGAGCCGCAGCGTGATCAAAGTGTTCGTCGACCTCTATAACAAGGGAAAGATATACCGCGGCGTCCGGATGGTCAACTGGGACCCGGCCGCGCAGACGGCGCTGTCGGACGAAGAAGTGGTCTACCGCGAGTCTCAGGGCAAGCTCTACTACCTGCGCTACCGACTCGAGGGGACGGACCGCTATCTGATCGTCGCGACGACACGCCCCGAAACCATTCTGGGAGACACGGCGCTATGCGTCAACCCCGACGATGAGCGGTACAAAGACCTGCCGCAGGACGCCCGCGTCGTCGTGCCGCTGGTCGGCCGCTCGATTCCGGTCATCCGCGACAGCTACGTCGACATCGAGTTCGGAACCGGCGCGCTGAAGGTAACCCCGGCCCACGACGTGAACGACTACATGCTGGGCGAGAAGTACAACCTTGAGACGATCGACATCTTCAACGACGACGGCACGCTGAACGAGCACGGCGGCCGCTACGCGGGCATGGACCGTTTCGCCGTGCGCGAGCAGATCGAGCGCGATCTGGCCTCGGCCGGCCTGCTCGAGAAGGTCGAGGCCTATACGAACAACGTGGGCTACTCCGAGCGGACCAGCGTCGCCATCGAGCCGAAGCTGTCGATGCAGTGGTTCCTGAAGATGGACGAGCTGTCCAAACCCGCATTGGAGGCCGTTATGGACGACACGGTGCGTCTGGTTCCCTCGAAGTTCAAGAACGTCTACCGGCACTGGATGGAGAACGTGCGCGACTGGTGCATCTCGCGCCAGCTGTGGTGGGGTCAGCAGATTCCGGCCTACTATCTCCCGACGGGAGGCTACGTCGTGGCCGAAACGCCCGAGCAGGCGCTGGAGCTGGCCCGCGCGAAAAGCGGCAACCCGGACCTGAGCCTGCACGAGCTGCGGCAGGATCCGGACGTGCTCGACACGTGGTTCTCGTCGTGGCTGTGGCCGATCTCGGTATTCGACGGCATCAACCGCCCCGATAACGAGGAAATCAAGTACTACTATCCGACCAACGACCTGGTCACGGCTCCCGACATCCTGTTCTTCTGGGTGGCGCGGATGATCATCGCCGGGTACGAATACCGGGGCGAACGCCCGTTCCGCAACGTCTACCTGACGGGAATCGTCCGCGACAAGCTGCGCCGCAAGATGAGCAAATCGCTCGGCAACTCGCCCGACCCGCTCGACCTGATCGCGCAGTACGGGGCCGACGGCGTACGCATGGCCATGTTGCTGTGCTCGGCCGCAGGCAACGACCTGCTGTTCGACGATTCGCTCTGCGAGCAGGGCCGCAACTTCGGCAACAAAATATGGAACGCTTACCGTCTGGTAAGCGGCTGGCCGGTCGACGAAAGCCTCGCGCAGAGCGAATGCAACGCCGCGGCAGTCCGCTGGTTCGACTCGATGCTCGAGAAGACGCTGCGTCAGGTCGAGGAGCATTTCGCCGAATACCGCATTTCCGAAGCGCTGATGCTGATATACAAGCTGTTCTGGGACGAATTTTCGGGCTGGTATCTCGAGATGGTCAAGCCGGCCTACGGACAGCCTATCGACCGGCCGACGCTCGACGCCACGATCGGATTTTTCGACAAACTGATGCGGATGCTGCATCCGTTCATGCCTTTCGTCACGGAAGAAATCTGGCAGGACATCGCGCCGCGGCGCGACGGCGAGAGCGTCTCGCTCGCACCGATGCCCGAACCCGCCCCCTGCGACGAAACGCTGCTCGAACAGGTCGAACTGCTCAAGGAGACCGTCACGGCCGTGCGCAACGTTCGCAAGCAGCGCAACCTGCCCGCCAAGGAGCCGCTGGAGCTCCGAGTGATTGCCGACGAGAACTATCATCCGGAACTCGGCGCGCTGCTGCGCAAGACGGCAAACCTGACGGACGTCGAGACCGTCGCGGAAAAGCCGGCCGACGCCGCCTCGTTCATCGTCAAGACGACGCAATATTTCGTACCGCTGGACGGAAAGATCGATGTCGAGGAAGAGCTCAAAAAGCTGCAGCACGACCTCGCCTACTACGAAGGTTTTCTGGCTTCCGTACGGAAAAAGCTCGGCAACGAGCGCTTCGTGCAGAACGCCCCGGCACAAGTGGTAGAGAACGAGCGAGCCAAACAGAACGACGCTGAGGCCAAGATCAAAGCGCTGAAAGAGCGTATCGCAACGCTCGGGCGATAAGACTTCCGCATAACGAACAAAACCGCGATTCCCCGAGCCGTTGCGGCTCGGGGAATCCGTTTTTACCGGCCGAAGGCGAGGCTTATCTCGCCGTTCGTCGCCGGTTCTGAATATCGGCGTACAGACAGCAACGCCGTTACGAAGCTGAACGACCCGCCGGAAGACACAGGGGCGGGAGCGCCCGACTCGTTATTCGTCAGACCGCACACAGACACGATTCCCGCCGCTTTCCGACCGGTAGCAGCAGAATCCGGACCGTGCGAACCATTGAGAGCCCAGTCTTCTCGGAGCATCGAAACTCCATTTCCGACCAACGCGCCGCACCCCGCCGTCCCCTTCCGAATGCCTTGTACACGAAAGTTCCTTATGAAAAAGAGAAACGCGCTCCCGACACCGTTCCGCCCGCTTCCCGTCCCGGCAATCTCTCTCAACAGTCGCAAGACGTCACCGGATTTTCCGCATTTATTACTAACTTAGCCATGTCGAATCCCCCTCCCCTTTCCCAGCCGGAGGAGCGGTTCCGACGCCTAAACCCACAACGATTCCATGCTGCCTGCCACCGACTCGACCGCCTTTCTGATCGGACAAACGATCGGTTTCCTGTTCGTTTTCTTCCTGCTGGTGATTTTCCCCATGCTGGCGATTCTGCGCATGGCCCGCCATGTCGGAATCAGCGGGTCCGACCGGGTCCTCTGGGTCGTCGTCATCTATTGTATGCCCCTGTTCGGTCCCGTCACCTATTTCATATGGGAGCTGACCAAAGGGCGGAAACTACGCCGCACGGTTCCGGAAGCGGTCAGGCCGAACTCGGGGACGCCGGTCGCCCCGGAAAGAAAAGCGAACCGTATCCCGGCCGGTCCCGGTCTCCGAACCGGCCGGCCGCGCCCGGGCATTCCGGAATCG
>ERZ839823.3310-NODE-3310-length-10753-cov-3.111142_pt1 | contig 10753 bp, 10 predicted proteins | sample MGYA00519862_ERZ839823 | MGnify/ENA primary metagenome ERZ839823 (study PRJEB31850, sample SAMEA3708853) | human gut metagenome | biome: human gut; feature: human-associated habitat; material: faeces | place: China | collected 2014 ...
AGGTTCAGGTCGGAGCAGGCCTCATCGATCAGGTCGATGGCCTTATCCGGCAGGAAGCGGTCGGTGATGTACCGCTCGCTCAGCAGCACCGCCTGACGCAGGATACCGTCGGAGATCTTGACGCCGTGATACGCCTCGTAGTTGGGGGCCAGACCCTTGAGGATCTTGATGGAATCCTCGATGGAAGGCTCGTTCACCGTCACCGGCTGGAACCGTCGCTCCAAGGCGCTGTCCTTCTCGATGGACTTGCGGTATTCATTAAAGGTGGTGGCGCCGATGACCTGGATCTCGCCCCGGGAAAGAGCGGGCTTCAGGATGTTGGCAGCGTTCATGCTGCCCTCGGCATCTCCCGCACCCACGATGTTGTGGATCTCGTCGATCATCAGGATGATGTTACCCAGCTTTTTGACCTCGTCGATGAGGCCCTTCATCCGCTGCTCAAACTGGCCCCGGAACTGAGTCCCGGCCACCAGCGCCGTCAGGTCGAGGAGGTAGACCTCTTTATCCCGCAGCTTGAAGGGCACATCCCCCGCAACGATCCGCTGGGCAAGGCCCTCCGCGATGGCGGTCTCGCCCACGCCGGGCTCGCCGATGAGGCAGGGGTTGTTCTTCTGGCGGCGGTTCAGGATCTGGATGACCCGCTCGATCTCCTCCGCCCGGCCGATCACCGGGTCCAGCTTGCCCTCCTTGGCCTTGCGGTTCAGGGAGATGCAGTAGCCCTCCAAAAATTTACGTTTTCCGTTGGGCTTCCCCTCTTTCTTTTCCCGGCGTTCACCCTCACCGGCAGGGGCGTCCTCCTTGGAGGCAGGCTCTCCGCTGTTGTTGAACAGGCGGTTCAGAAACGGGAAGGTAGCGGTCTTGCCGGCTTCCTCGTCATCTTTTCCGCCGGGCAGATCCTCCACATTGTCGATGGAGTCCAGCGCCTGCATCATTTCATTATTCAAATTATCCAGGTCTTCATCCGTGATGCCCATGCGCTGCATCATCTCGTTCACCTGCGGCAGTCCCAGGCTCTTGGCGCACTTCAGGCACAGACCCTCGTTAACGGTCTTGTCCCCCTCCATCCGGGTGATGAACACCGTGGCAATATTCTTTTTACATCTGGAACAAAGTGTTGGCTGCATAGTTACCTCCGTACCCCACGGAGCGCGCGGCGCTCCATAGGGAAATTATGATAGGGATGACAGCAGGCCCATTGGTCCGACCGTCATGAAAAAGTGAAGCAGATAGGTGTTCTCCGCGGGAAGGGCGATACCAAGGCGGGGGGCCAGCCAGATCAGCAGCCACACCACCATCATGCCCTCTAACAAGCCCAGCAAAGCGCCGCCCAGCGTGTTGACCCCGGAGAGCACCGGCAGGCGCAGGACCAGATTGATGGCCAGCGCCGCCAGCCGCAGCAGGATCACCAGCGCCACAAAAATCAGAATGTACAAAATGGCATAGGCAAAGGTCTCCACCAGTTCCCGGGCCACAGCCGCCGCAATGGCCTTGGCCGTGGCGGCAACGCTGTCCTCTGCACGGCGCTCCAGCGTCCCCCGCAGCGTATCTAAGAGTCCCGTCCGGTCCAAAAGGCCCTTCAGACTGTCCGGCAGCAGTTCTTCCAGCGTTTGACCGCTCTCCTGCCCTTTCTTTTCCAAGGTCTTTTCCGCCGTTCCGGCGATTCGCTCCTCGATTTTTGGCGTCACCCAATCGGAGACCGGCCGGGTCAGGGCCTTCGCCCCCAGATTCGCGCCGATCATGGCCGCGATCAGAACAAGGATGCCGGATAGGGACAGGAACAGCCCCCGCCAGCAGCCCCGCAAAGCTGCGGCGATCAAAAGTGCCGCAATCAGAACGTCTAATATTATAGCAGGTGTCATGGGACTTGCCTACCTTTCACCGTGAAAACAATTTGTAAACATCGCTGTAAATCCTACCTTTTATGGCAGAAACAGTTCTGCGGAATCCGCACCGATCATTAGAACGGAGCCATCCGCCCGGGTCAGCACCTCGCGGGTGTGCTCCGGGCCGTGGAGGGTAGCATAGGCCTGTAACTGACGGTTGTAGACTACCAGACGGTCCGCGTACAGCACGGAGAGATACCGTCCGCAGGCGGAAACGTCCCGGATCTCCTCTGCAACGTCCAGACTGGCGATCTCCTCGCCATCGTCATCCACCGTCACCAGCCGTCCCACACTGCCGGACTGATACCGGTTCAGCTGCAGCACCGTGTAGTCCTCGCCCCCGAGGTCATATTCCCGGAGGTACTCACCATTGTAGGAATAGGTGCCCAGAAGCTTTCCGGCGGTATTCCCCACCGCCAGACAGGTATCGGTGACGGTGAGGATCCGATCTCCCCGGCCTGTTATGGCCGTCACCAGACCGTCCGGCACAGAGTAGTCCGCCACGGGGTCCTCCTGGGTCAGATCGTAGATCACCAGATCGCTGATAAACACGCTGTCCGCCTGCCCCATGGTCACAGCGGCCAGATAGCCGCCGTCCTCCGTCACGCAGGCATCCGCCACAAAGCGGCGGTGGGCGTTGAAAGCGAACAGCACCTGCATATCGGCGCCGTACACGTCCACATGGCCCTTGGTGCCGCTGATCTGGGTGGTCACAGCCAGCATCCCGGAGCTGTTGAGATTGGCGGAGACCAGCGGCCCGTCGGAGGTCAGTTCCAGCCGGGGCCCGGTCTCGTCCAGCACGTAGAGGGCCGTGCCGCCGATGTCATAGGCTACGGCCAGACCGCCCCCCTGTCCCAGCGCCGGAGCGTTCATCTTCACGTTGGCGCTCCATACCTCGCTGCCGTCCGGTCCCAGCAGCCGCAGGGACGTATCCGACAGGATGACCAGTGAGCCGGTCCCCACCCGGGCGAAGCGGTTGGTATTGTCCGTATCGTAGCGGTAGACGGTCTTTTCCCCTCCTACCGCCTCCGTACCGTAGGCAAAATACCGGCGGAGAGCGTCGAACCCGGTGCCGTCCCGCCACGCCGCTACAAGCACGAGGCCCAGCACAGCGATGAGCACCAGCAGGAAAATCAGGAACTTCCGCAGCATACGCCGCTTTTTCGGCGGTTCCTTGGCTCCGTCATCGTCATTCCAAATGTCTTTTGTCATATTTTCAGCCATTGAGCCGTTCATCCTCATACCAAAGTCTTGTCAGGTACAGTCCCCCCGGCGGCACCGTGGGTCCCGCCAGCGTCCGGTCCCGGCTTTCCAGAATGGCCGGAATATCCTCCGGCAGGAACTTCCCTTCGGCGGCGTAGAGCACCGTGCCGGTGATGGCCCGCACCATGTTATAGAGGAAGCCGTCGGCGCAGACCTTCAGTTCCAGCAGCTCCCCGCTGCGGGTCACGTCGCACCAGTAGATCGTGCGGACAGTGGTCCTTGTCTCCGTGCCCACGCTGCGGACCGCCGCAAAATCGTGGGTGCCCACAAACTGATGGGCTGCCCGGTTCAGAAATTCCTCGTCCAGACGCTTGGGGTAGAAATACGCCCGGTTGACATAAAACGGATTCTTCACCCGGGAATTGTAAATGCGGTAAGTATACTCCTTTTTCAGGCAGGAACCGATGGCGTTGAAATCCTCCGCCACCTCCAGCGCCTCGCTGACGGCAATGTCCTCCGGCGTGTGGGTGTTGATGGCAAAGGGCAGCCGTTCCAGCGGAATCCGGCTCTCCGTGCGGAAGTTGGCGATGTACCGCTCCGCGTGAACGCCGGCGTCCGTGCGGCCGCAGCCGGTGAGGTGCACCGGCGCGCCGGTGATCTTCTCCAACGCCTTTTGCAGCGTCTCGCAGACGGTGACGGCGTTTTTCTGCACCTGCCAGCCGTGGTAGGCCGTTCCATTATACATCAGTTTCAGTGCGATATTACGCATATTGGCTCCTTTGACGGCGTTTGCCGCGTGATTAATCCCAGGACACTTCCACGTTGTAATCTGTGACCGGCCAGACCTCTTCCACTATCGTCCCATCCTGATCGATCTCATAGGTGCAGACGGTAAAATCATAGGAAAGGCCGAAGCTATCCCGGCAGAGCAAGTGCAGCTCCACGGTGTCCTCCGGCTGACAGGAGACCGCGATGCCGCCATTCTCCGAAGCCGGGGTATAGTAGACCACATCGGGATCGCTGCTGACGGTAGACTCCGAAATCTTTACCGGAAGGGTCTGGACGGTCTCTCCGTTTTTCAGCACCTGAAAAACAGGGGCGACCACCTCTGTGCCGTACTGCTTTCTGACGCCCAGATCGTATTGAAGCTGGAAGTTCCCTCCCCGATAGGTGGGATCACCATAACCGCTGCTGTCATTCGACAGGGGCAGCAGCACAGCAAGGTCACTGTAACTGGTGACCTCTTCCCGGCTGGTCTGACCGCCGGCGGTGATATTCGCCGCGAAGGACACTTCGCCGGTATCCTCCACCGGCAGGCTCACCGGTGTGGTGAACACGCCGCCACTCCCGGACATAGGCTGCTCCGTTATCCGGCCACTCTGGGTCACCAGCAGCGTCACCTCCGTGTCCGCCGTCCAGCGGCGGAGGGTGATGCTCATGTCGGCTTGCAGCGTATGGCTTTCCGGGTCCAGGCCGGTGGGTTCAAAGGAAAAATCCGACAGATCCTCCGTCTGCTCCCGCTGTTTCGCGGACAGGTTCGTGATCTGATCATCCATATCGGAAAGCCGATATGCGATATCGTCCAATTTGCTTTTCAGGATCGTCTGCTTATCCACCAGCTCCGCCCGGGTTGCAAACAGAGCAATCAACAGCACCGCATTCAGTGCCAGAGAGAGGTTCTGAAACCGTTTTTCCTTCATAAGGCCGCTCCTTTCACGCAAAGCACTTTTCCTTTACAGAGTCTGTGTTTATAACGTTTTTCGATTTTAAGCGCCCAGTCTCCGCAGGGCTACCACCAGCACCAGAATGACCACGCCGCCCGCCAGCGCGACGTAGTCCCGCCGCTGGTATTTCAGAACGTGGAGCTTGGTGCGGCCCTCGCCGCCGTGGTAGCAGCGGCACTCCATCGCCGTTGCCAGTTCGTCCGCCCGGCGGAAGGCGCTGATAAACAGGGGTACCAAAATAGGCACCAGCGCCTTGGCCTTCTGGAAGATGTTCCCGCTGTCGAAGTCCGCGCCACGGGCCTTCTGGGCGGACATGATCTTGTCCGTTTCCTCGATCAGCGTGGGGATGAACCGCAGGGCAATGGCCATCATCATGGCCAGCTCGTGAACGGGGACATGGATCTTTTTCAGGGGGTTCAGCAGGGATTCCAGTCCGTCCGTCAGGCGGATGGGGCTGGTGGTGTAGGTCATCAGAAACGTCCCCATCACCAGCAGCATGATGCGGATGACCATGAACAGCGCGTTTTCAATACCCTTCACGGAGACCCGGAGGATGCCCCACTCCCAGAGGTAGTGGGTGTCCGGGGTGAAGAACATATTGAGAATGCCTGTGAACGCGATGATGAACACCAGCGGCTTCAGGCCACGCACCAGCGCCCGCAGGCCCACATGGGACACCTTCACGCACGCGGCCAGCGTCACCGCCATGACAGCGTAGCCCATCCAGCCTTTGGCGCTGAACAGCGCAATGATGTACAGCGTCACCAACAAGATTTTCGTCCGGGGGTCCAGCTTATGGGCGATGGAATTTCCCGGGAAATACTGGCCTAAGGTAATGTCCTTCAGCATCCCGCTCCCCCCTTCCGCAGGGCAAGGAGCTGACGCTCCAGCGCCTCCACCGTATAAACAGCCGGGTCGATGTCCACGCCCCGACGCTTCAATTCCATAGCGATCCGGGTGATCTGCGGCACGTCCAGGCCGGCGGAGAGCAGCTCCTCGCCCCGGGCGAACACCTCCGCGGGCGTTCCCTGCATCAGCACATGGGCGTTTTTCAGCACTAAAATGCGATCCACGTTCCGGGCGATCTCGTCCATGCTGTGGCTCACCAAAATAATGGTTTTTCCCTTGTTGCGGTGGTAGTCCCGGATGTTGGCCATGAGGTTTTCCCGGCCCGCCGGGTCAAGGCCCGCCGTGGGCTCGTCCAGCACCAGCACCTCCGGCTCCATAGCCAGTACGCCCGCCAGCGCCACCCGGCGCTTTTGTCCGCCGGACAGCTCAAAGGGGGATTTTTCCAGCTGATCGTCCCGGATACCCACTAACTTGGCGGCCTCCCGGACGGCGTGATCCAGCTCGTCCCCGGTTTTTCCCTGATTAGCGGGGCCGAAAGCGATGTCCTTGTACACTGTTTCCTCAAACAGCTGATATTCCGGGTACTGGAACACCAGACCCACCTTGAAGCGAACCTCCCGGATCTTTTTCGGCTCCGCCCAGATATTCTTCCCCCGCAGCAGGATCTCTCCTGCCGTTGGCTGGAGCAGACCGTTCAGATGCTGGATCAGGGTGGATTTGCCGGAGCCGGTATGACCGATGATCCCTAAGAATTCTCCCTCGTTCACATCAAAGCTCATGTGCTCCACGGCACTGCGCTGGAACGGCGTTCCGGCGCCATAGGTATGTGTCAGGTCTTTTACCTGTAGAATCGGTTCCAATCCTTCTGTCCTCCGTCAATTCTTCGCCAGAGCCGCAGTAATGGCAGCCGCACATTCGTCCACCGTTAAAGCGTCCAGGGGTACGTCCAGCCCGTCCTTCCGCAGACGGTCCAGCAAGTCCACCGTGTCTGGCACCGTCAGGCCCATGGTCCGCAGCGGCTCCACTTGGGTAAAAACCTCCTTGGGGGTGCCGTCCAGCGCGATGCGGCCGTCATCCATGACGATGACCCGGTCCGCCTCCTCCGCCTCGTTCATGTGGTGGGTGATGAGCACCACGGTGATGTCCTTCTCCCGGTTCAGCTTATGAACGGCGGAAAGCACCTCCTGCCGCCCGATGGGGTCCAGCATGGCGGTGGCCTCGTCCAGCACGATGCACTCCGGCTCCATGGCGATGACGCCGGCAATGGCCACCCGCTGCTTCTGGCCGCCGGAGAGGAGATGGGGCGCGTGGGTCATAAAGGCGGTCATATCCACGGCGGCCAGGGCATCGTCCACCCGGCGGCGGATCTCCTCCGTGGCCACTCCCAGGTTCTCCGGGGCAAAGGCCACGTCCTCTTCCACCACGTTGGCGACGATCTGGTTGTCCGGGTTCTGGAACACCATGCCTACCCGGCGGCGGATCTCCAAAAGACATTCCTCGTCCTGGGTGTCCATGCCCTCCACGTACACCTTGCCGCCGCAGGGCAGCAGGATGGCGTTCAGGCATTTGGCAAAGGTGGATTTTCCGGAGCCGTTGTGCCCCAGCACCACCACAAAGCTGCCCTTTTCAATGGCCGTCTCCACGCCCCGCAGGGCCAGGACCGGCTTCTCCCCTTCCTCCGCCGGATAGGCGAATTCCAGAGCCTTGGTCTCGATCATATCCATGTATCGGATACCTCATTTAACTTGATATTCAATCCAACGGGGCCCGGTAAAAGCCGCCGTAGAAGTTTTCCGTGCGGAGCACGTTGATGATCGCATGGGGGTCCACCTGCAAGATCAGGTGCACGATGTCGCTCTCCTCGTAGCTGGAGATCACAGTGTGTAGGACGCTCATATCCTTGTGGCTGTATCCGCCCACCGCCTTCACGCAGGACATCCCGTGCCGGCACCCGCTCACATAGGCCGCCATGATCTCCTCCGCCTTTTGGGTGGTGATCTGAAGCGTCAGCCGTTCGTAGCGGTGGTGGAAGGTTTCCACCGTCTTTGTGGAGATAAACTGAAACAGGATGGAGTAGCCTGCGTACAGCCAGCCGAACAGATAGCCAAAGATGCACAAAATACAGGCGTTAAACACGAAAACATAGGACCAGATGGATTTTCCGGTCTTATTGGAGACATACAGCGCGATAAAGTCCGTGCCGCCGGTGGAGGCGTTTCCCTTCAGGGCCAGCACGATGCTGATGCCCATAAGGAAGCCGCCGAACACCGCGCTGAGCAGAATATCGTCGAAAATCGGCGGCAGAGAGAAGTATTTCAGGAATAAGCTGGTCATGCCTACTTGCAGAAGGGAAAAAAGCGTGAATCTCGGACTGATGCTGCGGTAGCAGAGGACTGCCACCGGCAGATTCAGCGCCACCAGCGCAAGGGAGGTGGAGATGGTCCCGCCGTAAAGCGATGCCGCCCGGTCGATCAAAATAGCAACGCCTGTAAAGCCGCCGGAAAGCAGTCCGGCGGAATGGACAAAGCTTTCGATCACAAACGTCTGCAGCAGCGAAGAACACAGGACCGCAAAAAATGTGATCACATACCGCAGATGCTTATTCTTCGTTTTTAACATAGCCGCTCCTTGTTTATCTGTTTATTACTCAGAAAACCATCGTCCGGTGGCGCCGCAGGGCAGCGCCATGCCGGTAGCCGTCACCGGCAGACCCAGCTCGTCCCAGCTGACGGTGCCGCCGTACTTCTCCGCCACCAGCAGGTGCAGCAGATACCCCAGCACACTGGGGGCCAGACCTGTGGTGTAGGAGTTGATGAGCACGAACAACGGCTTGTCCGACAGAACCCCGGCGCAGAGCTTCACAAAGGGGTACAGGCTCTCCTCCAGCTTCCAGACCTCACCGCCGGGCCCCCGGCCGTAGCTGGGCGGGTCCATGATGATCGCGTCATAGGTCTTGCCCCGGCGGATCTCCCGCTCCACGAACTTGGCGCAGTCGTCCACGATCCAGCGGATGGGCGCGTCGGAAAGGCCGGAGAGCCGGGCGTTGTCCTTGGCCCAGGCCACCATGCCCTTGGCCGCGTCCACATGGCAGACGGCAGCGCCGGCCTTGGCACAGGCCACCGTAGCGCCGCCGGTATAGGCGAACAGGTTCAGCACCCGGATGGGACGGTCAGCCTTGCGGATCTTGTCCATGACAAAATCCCAGTTCACCGCCTGCTCCGGGAACAGGCCCGTATGCTTGAAGTTCATGGGCTTGACCTGGAAGGTCAGATCCTTATAATGCACCTGCCAGCTTTCCGGCAGAGCCTTTTTCTCCCAGTGTCCGCCGCCGGTCTGACTGCGGAGATACCGTGCGTTGGCCCGTTTCCACTCCGGCAGACGCCGGGGCGTTTCCCAGATGGCCTGGGGGTCCGGACGCACCAGATACTGCTTGTCCCAGCGTTCCAGCTTTTCACCGCCGCCGCAATCCAGCAGCTCATAATCCTGCCATTGATCCGCGATCCACATAGATGGTTCCTCCTCCATGTCCCGCAAAGCACCGAGGGACATACTTTCTCATAATAAATCATTTTATTATACCTTTTTTATCTTGCCCGGTCAACCAAATTCCATCAATTTTGTCTGTCCGGTCCCCTGTAAGCAGCAAAAAAGAGAGCCGCCGAAGCGACTCTCTTCAAAATCAGATATTTGCGCACAGGGACTTGGGTTTGGAAAGCTTGGCAGATACAGACGTCCGGACCTTCGGCAAGTCGGCAGGCGGCTCCCGCCGCTCCGACAGACGTTCTCTTGCCACCGCCAGCATCAGCTTAATTCGATTCTCCTGATTGACCCGCGTGGCGCTGGGATCGTAGTCGATGGGGGTGATGTTGGCCTCCGGGTACAGCTCCCGGATCTTATTCACCATGCCCTTGCCGCAGATGTGGTTGGGCAGGCAGCCGAAGGGCTGGGCGCAGACGATGTTCTCATACCCAGAGCGCACCAGCTCCAGCATTTCCGCCGTCAGCAGCCATCCCTCGCCCATCTTGCAGCCCATGCCGATGGTGTGGCTCTGCTCCGGCAGCTTGATCAGCTCGCTAAAGGGCATGGGGGCATGGTAGCCTGCGTCCTTGAGGGTCTTGATGATGACCTTCTCCATGCCCGCGATGAGGGCCAGCGCCGCCTCCGCGGCGGTTTTCTCCACCAGAGAGCCACCGTAGAGCCGCACGGTCTCCGCCATGTTGTAGGCGCAGTACTGCACGAAGCCCATCAGCCCCGGCAGGTTCACCTCGCAGTCCTGAGAGGCCAGAAACTTTTCCAATTCGTTGTTGCCCAGAGGGGAATATTTGACATAGATCTCCCCCACTACGCCCACCTTGACCTTGGGCACCCGCCGCACCGGGATGGCGGCAAACTCCGCCGCGATCTTCGGCATGACAGCCTTCATCTCCCGGCCGGAATAGCCCTTATCGTGGCGGACCTCATCGCAGAGAATGTCCAGCCACTTGTTTTGCAGCCGCTCCGCCGCCCCAGCTTCCAGCTCATAGGGCTGGGTCTGGGCCCGGAGGGTCATCAGCAGGTCGCCGTAGTAGATGGCAGCCAGAGCCTGCCGCATGAATTTCAGATCCATGGGCATACTGCTGTCCTTTTCCAGACCGGAGAAGTTCAGGCTCAGCACGGGGATATTGCCGTAGCCGGCCTTTTCCAGAGCCTTCCGCAGCAGGAAAATGTAGTTGGACGCCCGGCAGCCGCCGCCGGTCTGGGTGATGATGAGGGCGGTGTGGTCCAGATCATACTTGCCGGAATCCAGTGCGTCCAAAAACTGGCCGATGACCAGCAGCGCCGGATAGCAGGTGTCATTATGGACGTATTTCAGTCCCAGCTCCGCCACCCGCTCGCCGCAGTTGCCCAGCAGCTCCACCTGATAGCCATGGTTCTCCATGCTGGCTGCCAGAATGCGGAACTGCACCGGTGCCATATTGGGAATGAGAATTTTATGGGTCTTTTTCATGTCCGGTGTAAACCGGGGATAGGTCTGTTCCATATCAGGTCTCCTCCTGTTCCTCCAACGCCGCAAACAGGCTCCGCAAGCGAATACGCACCGCGCCCAGATTGGTG
>ERZ839823.3311-NODE-3311-length-10751-cov-4.160153_pt1 | contig 10751 bp, 7 predicted proteins | sample MGYA00519862_ERZ839823 | MGnify/ENA primary metagenome ERZ839823 (study PRJEB31850, sample SAMEA3708853) | human gut metagenome | biome: human gut; feature: human-associated habitat; material: faeces | place: China | collected 2014 ...
CCACAAGGGACGCTGTCCCTTGACCCTGCAAGGGGCAGACGAAAAGGGACGAAGTTCCCCCCTTGACCCCTTCGCGCGATTGGGTTGAGCGCTCTTCCATACTTTACCCGCGTGTTAATCCGTCAGGCGTTCCTTCGTCTCGCGTCCCTCACGCAATAATTTTCTCATTCCTTCCCTATCCTCATCCCGCAGTGCGTCCCGATACTCCGTCACCCGCTGCACCAAGTCCTCCACCACCGGCAGAAGCGCCTCTCGATTATCAAAGAACAGCTCCGTCCACATATCCTCATTCAGCCGTGCCACGCGGGTCATATCCGCGAAGCTCCCTGCCGAGAACCCGCGGTGCTTATCCGCCAGCGGGCACTTCACATACGCGCTCGACACGACATGCGCCAGCTGCGACGTATACGCAATCATCTCGTCATGCGTCTTCGGCGTCGTGAACTGCACACGCAGGAAGCCCAGTTCCATGAAAAAGTCACGGGCGCGCTGCAGAACCGCCGGGTCGTCGTCGCCGTGACCGCACAGAATCATCGACGCATGGTCGAACAGATCGTCGCGGGCGTACTTGAAGCCGCTGTACTCGCGCCCCGCCATCGGGTGTCCGCCGATGAAGTGCCACGCATACCGCTGTGATACGGGAAACAGTGCGTCGCAAATCACCTGCTTCACGCCGCCGCAGTCAATCACAAGGCTGTCGGGCTTAAAGTCCGCCGCGTGCGTGGTCACATAGTCGATAATCCCCTGCGGGTACAGGCAGATCAGCACAACATCGCACTGCGGCAGCGTCTCCGCCGTCAGTTCGCCGTCAATCGCTTCCATCAGGAACGCGCGGCGCATCGTGTCCGCATTCTTGTCCGTGCCATAAACCGTGTACGGCGTGTGGAGTTTGATGGTTTTCGCGAGTGAGCCGCCAATCAGCCCCAAGCCGACAATACCTACATTCTGCATAAAAAAATCCTCCGTTCTTCTGCACTCCCGTTTCAAGGAATGCGCTGCAACGGAGGATTTCGACATATCATGCGTTTTTTCCTGCTGATTTACGCCTGAACCGTGGCTTTCTGCTGCTTTTTCTGCTTCTTCGCCGGCTGCTCGCCAACTTTCGGGACGTGGTATTCGCACTTTTCGTCAAAGCGGACGGATTCCGGCGGCTTCTCCAGTTCTTCCGGATGATTGAGCAGATACGACATCGTGCCGAAGAACGCCGCGTAGTGCGCGCCGGAGCAGACGCGCTCATCCGCCGTGATGCCGATGGGCAGGAAGCGCTTCATGCGCGCCTCCCCCTTCTCTACCACGGCAACCTTCTCCACGGTACCCATGCCGAAGAACAGCGTAACCGAACCGAAGTTGTAGATGTGGTGGTTGACGTGATGCAGGCCGATGGAGGCGTTGTTGGTGATATACATGCTGGTATGGAAGGGCAGCTCGTCCAGCAGTGCGCCGGGGCAGAGCCCGTAGCGATCAAGCAGGCGAACCAGCGCGACGATGCCCGTTGCCAAGCCGGGGACAGCCAGCACGCCCTTCGCCAGCTTATCCGCGAAATTCTTCTTGTCCTCGCCGCGGTTAGCGTTGATGACCTTTTCCATGCGGTCGCGCACGTCGTAGATGGTGTCAGTCAAGTCGTACTTCACCTTCACCGCCGTCTCGCCCATTTCGGCGTTCTGCGGGTTCTTGAGCATCGTGAAGGACACGGCGCACATGTTCCGCGCAAAGAACTGCTTATTGAGGATGAAGCGGTTGATTTCCGGGTGCTGGGACACAGTGCGGACGAACGCGGCGGTAATAATCTGCATGAACGTGATTTTCTCGCCCTTCGCCGCCTGCGCCGCAATGTAGCGCGTCAGCAGCTCATAGTCCACGCGGTGCTGCAGAAAAACCTGCGCGTCGCAGCGCATGGGCATCAGGTACGGCGTAATGCCGACGATGGGGTCAATGGACGACACGCGCCGTCCGTCGGGTCGAAATCCGAACATGGTACTTTCCTCTCTCTCTTGTCCTCGGCTGTCCATCGGAATGAATGAAAAATGAATGATTTCAGCCGCAATTTTATTGTAAGGATTTTGGACGATTTGTCAATAGGGCATCGGCGGATGATTTCGGATGTGCGCAAAAAGGCACTGCCGCGCTGCAGCAGTGCCCATTGCTTTGCCCTTTGACTGGGATTTTTACCAAGTCGCCTTCATGGCCTGTTCCACGCACTTCTGGTGATCTGCATCCACGCGGTCTGTACCGTGGGTCTTGCTGCCGTAGAAGTGCAGGCAGAACTGCCCATCGAAGTTGTTGTCCAGAATTGTGTTTGTGCCGTGGGGTTCGGAGTAAATCGACGCGGCATACACATGCCCGTTGTACTTCACCAGCACTGCGCGGCGGCGCCAGCTGAACGTGCCGCCGTTGATTTTCTTGAGAATCGCGGTATCTTCCGCCGTCAGCGGCTCGGCGTCCATATGGTTGCCGCCGCTCTGCCGGCGCGCGGAGAAAATCAGCCCCGTGCTGACGTCCTTAATCTGGAATACAGCGCCGTTCGGGATGACGTTCTTGCCGCCATTGAACCATTCCAGTCGCTCAGTGGTAATCTTGCCGCTGCTGGCGCTCGCCACGGCGGATTCAATCTTCTTGAGCGTCGCGCTGCCTGCCACGCCGTCCGCCGTCAGACCGTATTTTTTCTGGAATGCCTTGACGGCGCTCTCGGTCGTCGCGCCGAACGAACCATCGACATACGCCGTGTAGAAGCCCAGCTTCTTCAGGTTGGTCTGCAGCGTCTTGACTGCCGTGCCGGTTGCGCCCTTGCGGAGCGAATCGTCATCGGTGCTGGTATTGCTGTCCGCGTTTTTGTATGCGCTGTCGAGCTTTTTGAGCGTTTCGCTGCCCGCCACGCCATCCGCCGTCAGGTTATACTTCTTCTGGAACGCCTTGACCGCCGCAACCGTCGTATCGCCATAATCGCCGTCAATGGACGCGTTGTAGAAGCCGAGCTTTTTCAGCTTCGTCTGCAAGTCCTTGACCGCGCTGCCGGTTGCGCCCTTGCGGAGCGAGCCGTCGTCCTTGTCGCTGTCCGCGTTCTTGTACGCGCTGTCGAGCTTTTTGAGCGTTTCGCTGCCCGCCACGCCATCCGCCGTCAGGTTATACTTCTTCTGGAACGCCTTGACCGCAGCAACCGTTGTATCGCCGTAGCTGCCATCGACATAGGCGTTGTAGAAGCCAAGCTTTTTCAGCTTCGTCTGCAAATCCTTGACCGCGCTGCCGGTTGCGCCTTTGCGGAGCGAGCCGTCGTCCTTGTCGCTGTCCGCGTTCTTGTACGCGCTGTCCAGCTTTTTGAGCGTTTCGCTGCCCGCCACGCCATCCGCCGTCAGGTTATACTTCTTCTGGAACGCCTTGACCGCAGCAACCGTTGTATCGCCGTAGCTGCCATCGACATAGGCGTTGTAGAAGCCAAGCTTTTTCAGCTTCGTCTGCAAATCCTTGACCGCGCTGCCGGTTGCGCCTTTGCGGAGCGAGCCGTCGTCCTTGTCGCTGTCCGCGTTCTTGTACGCGGTGTCGAGCTTCTTGAGCGTTTCGCTGCCCGCCACGCCGTCCGCCGTCAGGTTATACTTCTTCTGAAACGCACGAACCGCCGCGTATGTGCCCGAACCAAACGTGCTGTCCACCGTGCCGCTGTAATAGCCCAGCTTCTTCAGCTTCGTCTGCAAGTCCTTGACGGCGCTGCCGCTGTCGCCCATGCGGAGCGAATCATCGTCCTTGTCGCTGTCCGCGTTCTTGTAGACACTGTCCAGCTTTTTGAGCGTCTCTTTGCCTGCAATGCCATCCGCCGTCAGGTTATACTTCTTCTGGAACGCCTTGACCGCCGCGACGGTCGTGTCGCCATAATCGCCATCGACATAAGCATCATAATAGCCGAGTTTTTTCAGCTTTGTCTGCAAATCCTTGACGTCGCTGCCAGTGCTCCCCTTTTCCAGCCGCGTCGTGCTGCTGGAAGAACTGGAACTGCTGGCCGTCTTGGTCACGCTGACATACGTTTTATAGACATAGCCGGTGTATTTCCCGTAAGTCACTTTATACCAGCTGCCGCTTTTGCCGAGAACCTCCAGCTTCGTGCCTTTGGGCAGGGTTTGCAGGGCATCGCTGGTCGAGGATGCTTTTTCGCGCAGAATGAGTTTGCGCGCAGTGACCGTCGCCGTGTCCGCCAAGGCGGAGGAACAGCCCAGCAGCATCAGCGCCACCGCGCCGGACAGCAGTCGCCGCAGACCGGAATTCATCATAGGGAAATCACTCCTTTCCGTACAGCCTGATTTTATTACAAAATTGTTTCATTGTCAAGAGGCTTTTTCCCTGTGAATTGTAAATTCTGCGGCGTTTTCGCGGATTTTCCCCTGTTAAATTTGGCGATTATCTTCCCGTTTGCAATATCTTTTTTTGTTTTCCCATGAACATGTTTCCGATATTTGATAAAATGTTACGTTTCTGTTGAGCGGGTGAAAATTTTTCGCGCCGCTTTGCTGTCCGAGCGTCATTTTGCTGTTCGCCTTGATGAATCGGCGGAATTGTGATATAATGAAAATTGGTGCTTTGTCACCGTTGCGATTTTGATATACTTCCTTCATTATAAGAGGAGTTTTTTCATGGCAAATCAAGCAAATCACTATGATGCGGGCAATATTCAGGTGCTGGAAGGGCTGGAAGCGGTTCGGATGCGTCCGGGCATGTATATCGGCACCACCTCGACGCGCGGTCTGCATCACCTGCTCTGGGAAATTGTGGATAACGCAATTGACGAGGCGTCGAACGGCTTTGCGGATGAGGTGCGCGTGACGCTGCACACAGACGGCTCCGCATCGGTGTACGACAACGGGCGCGGTATGCCCGTGGATGAGCACCCGACCATGCACGTCAGCGGCGCGGAGGTCATTTTCACCGTGCTGCACGCGGGCGGCAAGTTCAACAACGAGAATTACAGCTATTCCGGCGGTCTGCACGGCGTGGGCGCGTCGGTCGTCAACGCGCTGAGCAAGTGGCTAACCGTGGACATCTACCGCGATTTCAGCCATTATGCCATGCGCTTCACAAGTCAGTTCGACGAGAAGAAAGGCAAGGTCATCGCGGGCAAGCCGGACGCACCCTTGGCAAAAGTCGGCAACACACGCAAGAAGGGCACACTCGTGCGTTTTCTTCCCGATGACGCGATTTTCGAGGACGTGCGCTTCAATTACGACACGGTGTTCCGCCGCTTGCAGGAGTTGGCGTACCTGAACCGGGGCTTGAAAATCGTCTTTCTCGACGAGCGTGTGAGCGACCCTGCCCGCCGCGAAACGACCTTCCACTACGAGGGCGGCATCATCGACTATGTGCGGTATTTGAACGACGGCAAAACCGTCCTGCACGATCAGCCGATTTACCTCGAAGGCCAGAAGGATTCCGTCATCTGCCGCGTCGCCATTCAGTACACCGACGGCTATACCGAAAGCCTTTTTTCCTATGTCAACAACATCCCCACGGGTGAAGGCGGAACGCACGAAACAGGCTTCAAGGCGGCATTCACGAAGATGTTCAACGACTACGCCCGCCGCAACGGCTTCCTGAAGGAAAAGGACAGCAACCTGACTGGCGAGGACTTCCGCGAAGGCTTGAGCTGCGTGCTGACGACGATGGTCAAGAATCCGCAGTTCGAGGGGCAGACGAAGGGGCGGCTGGGCAACAGCGAAGTTCGCCCCGCGGTGGAGGCCATCATCACCCAGCAGCTGACGGACTGGCTGGAGAACCTCAAGAATCAGGAGATTGCCCAGCAGATTGTGCAGAAGGCGATTCGCGCCGCGCAGGTGCGGGAAGCCGCGCGCAAGACCCGCGACAACGCCCGCAAAGCAAATCAGCTTGATGCCGCGCCGCTGGTCGGCAAACTCAGCGCCTGCCGCGGCAAAAAGGCGGAGGACAATGAGCTGTTCATCGTCGAGGGCGATTCCGCAGGCGGCAGCGCCAAGCAGGGGCGCGACAGCCGCTATCAGGCGATTCTCCCCCTGCGCGGCAAGCCCCTCAATGCCGAAAAGAAGCGGCTGGATCAGGTGCTGAGCAACGAGGAGTTCCGCTCGCTGATTACCGCGCTCGGCACGTCCATCGACGAGAATTTCAACCTCGCCAACCTCAAATACAACAAAGTCATCATCCTCTCCGATGCCGATCAGGACGGCGCGCACATTCGTGCTATCCTGCTGACGTTCTTCTTCCGCTACATGAAAGAGCTTGTCACCGGCGGTCACGTTTATATCGGAATGCCGCCGCTGTACAAGGTGCAAAAGGGCAGCAAAGTCCTCTATGCCTACGACGACAAGGAGCTATCGAAGTGCATCAAGGAAGCGGGCAAAGGCTACACGCTTCAGCGCTACAAAGGCTTGGGCGAAATGAATCCCGAACAGCTCTGGGCGACGACGATGGATCCTTCCCAGCGCAAACTGATGCAGGTGACGATTGAGGACGCAGCGCTGGCTGACCGCCGCATTACCATCCTGATGGGCGACAAGGTCGAGCCGCGCCGCGACTACATCATCGAGAACGCCGACTTCAACAAGCCGGATAATTTCGAGCTGCCGGAAGGTCAGCGAGGGGAAGGAAAGTAAGTTATGGCAAAGAAAACAAGCGATAACCGCCCGATTCCCAAGGACGACCCGTCGCGCATCCTGCAAACGACCGTCGAGGACGTGATGCACCAGTCCATGATCCCCTACGCGGAGCATGTCATTCTGGAACGCGCCCTGCCGCGCGTCGAGGATGGCTTAAAGCCCGTGCAGCGCCGCATTCTCTATACCATGATGGAACTGGGCACGACGCCCGACAAGCCGCACCGCAAGTGCGCCCGCATCGTCGGCGACTGCTTGGGCAAATATCACCCGCACGGCGATTCCTCCGTGTACGACGCGCTTGTGCGCATGGCGCAGGACTTCTCCATGCGCGGGCCGATGGTCGATGGGCACGGCAATTTCGGCTCCATTGACGGCGACAGCGCTGCCGCCATGCGTTACACCGAGGCGCGCATGACGCCCCTCGCACTGGAAATGCTGCGCGACATTGAGAAGGACACCGTGCCGTTCCGCCTGAATTTCGACGACACGCTCAAAGAGCCGGACATGCTGCCCGCGCGCTTTCCGAATCTGCTCGTCAACGGCGCAAGCGGCATCGCGGTAGGGCTGGCGACGAACATTCCCCCGCACAATCTGGGCGAAAGCATCCGCGCGGCAATTGCTGTGATGGAGAATCCGAATATTCCGCTGGATGAGCTGATGAAAATCATCCCCGGCCCGGACTTCCCCACCGGCGGCGTGCTGGTGAAAAACGAGGAAATCCGCAGAGGCTATGAGACCGGACGCTCGAAGCTGTCCCTGCGCGCGCGCGTGCATGTGGAAGACGGCGTGAACGGGCGCAAGCTGCTTGTCATCACGGAAATTCCCTACATGGTCAACAAAGCCGCGATGCTGGAGAAGATTTTGAAGCTGTCGGAAGAAAAGAAGGGGCAGCTGCAAAACATCTACGACATCCGCGACGAATCCGACCGCGAGGGAATGCGTGCCGTCATCGAGCTGAAGAAGGACGCCGACCCGGACAAGGTGCTGAAAGTGCTCTACAAGTATTCGGACTTGCAGGTCACCTTCGGCGTGAACATGGTCGCCATCGCCGAGGGCAAGCCCGTGCAGATGGGGCTGAAAACGATGCTGGGGCACTTCATCCGCCATCAGAAAAACGTCATCACCCGCCGCACGGAGTACGACCTGAAGCAGGCGAAAGCCCGCGCGCACATTTTGCAGGGGCTGATGATTGCGGTGGACAACCTCGATGAGGTCATCGCGCTGATTCGCTCCTCGAAGAACCCGAAAGAAGCGAAAGCCCGCCTGATGGAGCGCTTTTCGCTGTCCGACGCGCAGGCACAGGCAATCCTGGACATGCGCCTGCAGCGGCTGACGAATCTGGAAATCATCGCCCTGCGCAAGGAGTACGAGGACATTCTGAAACTCATCGACCGCTTGGAGGGCATCCTGCACAGCGAGAAAAAGCTCTTGGCGGTCATCCGCAAGGAATTGCAGGAGATTGCCGAGGAATTCGCCGACGAGCGCCGCACAACCATCGAAAAAGCGGACGAATCCCCGCTGGAAGTTGAGGAAGAGACCGCCGCGCCGGAAGAGGTCATCGTGGCGTTCACGGGCGCGGGGCAGTTGAAGCGCATGAATCCCGCGCTCTACAAGAAAACGCCGCTCCCGACCCGCGCGGAGGACGACAAGGAGTTCGCCGACTTCCTGTTCATGGCCAAAACAGACGAAACGCTGCTCATCTTCACCGACCACGGCAACTGCTATCCTCTGCCTGTTGCGTCGCTGAACGAAGTCAAGCCCAAGGATCGCGGGCAGCTGCTTTCAGGCGTGCTGGCCGGGCTGGAGGACGACGAGAAGGCGCTGTGGATGACGTGCATCCGCATGGCGGACGTCGGGCATCTGCCGGACATTCTCTTCATCACCCGGCAGGGCATGGTAAAACGCACCGCCGCCGCGGATTACGACGTGCGCAGCAAGAAATTCGCCGCCGTGAACGTGAAAGACGGCGATCGTCTGCTGACAGTTCTCCCCGCCGCCAGCCGTGACGACCTGCTGTTGTTCACCCGCAGCGGTCTGTGCATCCGCTTCTCGCTCGACAGCGTACCGGTGCAGGGGCGCGTCGCCGCCGGGGTACGCTGTATGCAGGTGGAGAACGGCGACGAGGTCATCTGGTGCGGGCAGCTGCAAGACAGCGACCAAATCGTGCTGCTGACCGACCGCGGCTACGCCAAACGCCTGCTCTCCGTTGATTTCGAGAAGCAGAACCGCAACGGCAAGGGCGTGAAGTCGTTCTATTTCAACAAGAATGGCAGCAACGGCAAGCAGCTTGCGGGCGTGGTGCGGTTGGAGAAGGACGATCACCTGATTCGCGTGCAGCAGGCGAAATCCCCCGCGACGCTGGTGGAGCGCGACGCGGTGCGCCTGCAAGGCAAGCAGGATCGCGGAACGCCGCTGGTTATCGCGGTGATGGACGACGTGGTGACGGGGGCTGAGCTGTTGGAATAACAACACCCGCATGGCGCCGAAAAAAGGGTCAAGGGGCAATGCCCCTTGCGGGGTTAAGGGGCGGCGCCCCTTATGGGGCTTGGGGCAACGCCCCAACTGTTTCTCGTCAAAACCACTCAAAAGGAACAGCCAACAAGGCGCAGGCAGCGAAGCGTCCCTGCCAGTAACTAAAAAACCGTCCAATAAAAATCAAGTAACAACCGGAGGGCGACCCCGAAGGAGTCCAGAGGGCGATCGCAGACTTCGTCTGTTTTTATGCCCTCTGGAACTCGCGGAAGTTACCACGATGGAAATGAAGTCAACTATGCCTATCCGCATAAGCATCCAACTGCTTCATAGTTGGCTTTTCCCCTTGCAACAAGCGCCAAAACGTGATATGATGAGGACGAATGACGGAGGTGAACGCGTATGAATTCGCGCAACTCTTTTTCCTCGCTGACCATTACACAGCTGGTGATTCACCTCACCGGCGCCCTGCTGGAACTCTACGCCGATGACACGCAGGAAATCCAAGTCATGGCATCCGGCGACGACCACGATATGAAGGCGGTTTCGCTCGCCCAGAACGGCGATACGCTGACGCTGGAGCAGTCCGCCGCCGCACTCTCGCCCTTGCCGCTCAGCGCCCGCTGGCTGCAAGTGACCATCCGCATTCCGCGCGCGTGGAAGGGGCGGGTCGAGATTCGCACGACGTCCGGCAGCGTGCATGTCCGCGGTTTGCAGGTCAGTGACCTGTCCCTGGAGTCTCTCTCCGGCTTCGTGATGCTCTCCGACTTGAGCAGCCTGAGCCTGAAGGTCAAGAACGGCAGCGGCGACATTGCCGGCAGCGACTTGTCCGGTCAGGATTGCAGCCTGTTCACGACGACGGGGATGCTCTGTCTGGAGCGCCTTGCGTTTCTGAACATCTCGCTGTCCTCGGTCAGCCGGGGCGCAATGCTCTCCTTCGCGGAGATGTTTTCCACCTTCAAGGGCGGCTCGGTCGCAGGCGGCATCAGTCTGGAGATTCCCGGCGCGCAGTGTGACGCCATTCTTCGCTCGGTGTCCGGGCGGCTGCTGACGGACGGCGTATCCATCGTCAATGGCGCACCGTCTGTCCGCGTGACGACGGCTTCGGGCAACCTGACCATCCGGCGGATTTCCCCGGAGAAACTGACAGAAAACGAATAATTAGGAGGACGATTTTTATGGCACGACAGAACTTTGGCTTCGGCGGCGGCGCGAACATGCAGCAGCTCATGCGTCAGGCGCAGAAGATGCAGCAGGCGATGACGGACGCGCAGGAAAAGCTGGATGCGCAGGAGTACGAAGCGCAGTCCGGCGGCGGCGTGGTAAGCGTGAAGGTGAACGGCAAGCGCGAGCTGCTGTCCCTGACGATTGACCCCAAGGTCGTTGACCCGGACGACGTGGAAATGCTGCAGGACCTTGTGATGGCGGCGGTGAACGAAGCGCTGCGCAAGGGTGAAGCAAACCGCGAAGAGACGATGAACAAGATGGCGCCCGGCATGGGCGGTATGGGCGGTCTGTTCTAATGCCCGGACAAATCGAACCGATTGAGCGGATGGTGTCGGAGCTGTCTCGGCTGCCCGGCATCGGTCACAAGACGGCGGCGCGGCTGGCGTACCATATCGTCGGGATGCCGCTGGAGGATGTTCACGCGCTGGCAGCGGCGCTGTGGCAGGG
>ERZ839823.3317-NODE-3317-length-10730-cov-2.529649_pt1 | contig 10730 bp, 9 predicted proteins | sample MGYA00519862_ERZ839823 | MGnify/ENA primary metagenome ERZ839823 (study PRJEB31850, sample SAMEA3708853) | human gut metagenome | biome: human gut; feature: human-associated habitat; material: faeces | place: China | collected 2014 ...
TACGCCGCTGGCTGCTGAAACAGCAGCCGAATAAAACGGTTTTTAACCGTTTTATGAAAAACTAGTATCACACAGCAATGCCCCCTCCCGACTGGGAGGGGGCATACCGCTATTTACGACACCCGAAACTCTACATCGCCGTCCAGAATGACGGACGCGATCTCGTTCACGTCGATCATGCGGTTGAACATCAGGGTGACGTCACGGTCGGTGTATCCTACCGCAAACATATGGTTGGCAACATTCTCGTCCATAACCACGTACTCCGTGCCGTCCTTGAAGGAAATCTTCACCCGTCCAATGCACCTTTCTGGATAGTCCTGCATTTCTCTGGTATCCACGCAGATGGCAATGGGCGAAACCTTGATATTCCCGTTCGCCAGGGTCAGATTGCTCATTTCTCCCAGCGCTTTTTCGGGGATCGTGATCTTCTCCGGGCAGTCAAACCGCCCATCCAGCCGCTCGTACACAAGTCTCTCATATCCGGTATCCACGATTTCCTCACGGGAAACCCCAGACGCCACTTCCTCGTATTCGTCGCCCAGCGCCTGCTTCAGATGCTCTATTGCCTCGTCCTCGCTGAACTCCTGCTTGACCTGCTCCTTGGTCTGCTTCCACAGTTCCTTATAATCCGACAGACGGATCGGCGCCCACTGGGTGAAGCTCAGCACCAGATCGGTGCTTTCCGGGTTGTCCAGCCGGTAGTAATACGCCGCCGTCAGCTTGGTGTCCGTGGACTGATCGGGAATGATGTAGCTGTAGCCGTACTGATTGATGTCCAGGATTTCCCCCTCCGGGAAATAAATTTCACCGTTCTCCTGTAATGCATAGTCGGCAATGCCGTCGGGATTCTCCAAAGTGTAGGTCAGCACGCCGCATTTGGTCACCTGATCGTACATATTGGCATCCACCGTCAGGGTGTAGCCCTCCCAGGAAATGCTCTGCCCCACGGGGCTGACCAGCGGCACCGCCTCGGACGCCGCCACGCTTTCGTCCACCGGCACCCGGTCATAGGCCGGGATGTCGTAGACCTCGCCGGGCTTTTCGGGGTCTGTAAAATGCGTCACATCCTTGTGGTCATAGCCCGTTTTGTCGCCGAACAGACCGGATATCATGTCCTGGGGGCTGTCGAAGATCACAAAGCCCGCCACCGCGTAGGCTGTCACCGCAAGCGCACTTACGATCAGCGCCGCCACCAGCAGATTCCGGAGAATCCGGGAAACATTTCTTTTCTTCATTGGGGGTTCCTCCTGTTCCCTTTGACCGGAGGGTCTTGCCGCCGTCAGTTCACTGCGCGTCAGGCGGCTGGATTCCACCTCGCCGATGGCGAGAAACAGTTCTTCCGCTTTCATACCGTATAGCCCTCCTGTGTCAGATAATTTTTGAGCTTCTGCCTGGTGCGGGAAAGGGTGCGCAGCACCGTGGCAGGCTTCATGCCGTACCGCTGGGCGATCACGCCGCTTTCCTCCACGAAGAAGTACCGCCGCAGGAAAATGTCCTGCTCCCGCGCCGGGAGGGTATTCAGGAACGCCCGGATGGCCTTGGCCAGCTCCTTTGCGTCCATCCCATCCCCCACACAGCCGGGCGCGGCAATGCAGTCGTCCAGCTCTTCCAGCACCAGTGTCATCTCCCCGCCGCCCCGCTTCTCGGCGTTCATGCTCCGCCAGCGGGAAAAGGCGAGGTTCCGGGTGATTTTGGCGAGGAACATTTTGAAGATGCCCGGACGCTTGGGCGGGATGGTGTTCCATGCTCTTAAATATGTATCGCTCACGGTTTCCTCCGCGTCCTGATCGCTGTGCAGGATGGAATTGGCGAGGGTGAAGCAATAGCCGCCGTATTTCCGGTCGGTTTCCGCCACCGCCTGTTCATCTCTGGCAAAATACAAGTCCAGAATCTGTTCATCGTTCATGCTGTTCCTCCTTGGGAAGCCCGGGTCTATCCCGGGGCATCCCGCTTCTGTGAAAGGCCCTTCTGCTCTATAAGACGCAAAGGACGGGCGGTTCGGACAGAAAATAAAGAAAAAAGTCGCCTTGGCTCTCCCTCTGGGAGAGCTGTCACCGAAGGTGACTGAGAGGGCTTTTCACCCTTGTTTTCCCTCTCCGTCCTCGCTGCGCTCGGCCACCTCTCCCAAAGGGAGAGGCAAGGGGTGCTCATACACGAACAGGCACAGCAGAGATAATCCTACTGTGCCTGTTAAGTGTCTGATGCGGCCTGCTCATTGCAAGGCGGTGCTATTTTGTGAAACGCAGTGTGCACACATCTTTCTGGCAAGACGCAAAAATGGCCTAGTTCAACCGAATCGGAATCTCTCGACCGCAAACAACAATCGCATACAACTCGTCAAGCTTTATCGGTTCCCCGAACACCGCTTCGGCAGTTGCCTGAAAAGGAGCCTTTTTCCCACGGATTGAATGATGTAATTCCAGTTCAATAACAGTTCCGTCGTTAAGGAACAAATGCGCCTCAAACTGATTTGCAAAATCGACAATGTCGTTCTGTGGAATTTTCATTTCCATATGAACGCCTACCTTGGAAATCTGTACGCTGGACAGCTGATAGCTTCCACTATTATCAGCCGTCTGCAATTTTAGATCATCCGCAGACAGTTCTGTTTCCTCTTCCGTTTGCATTCTGTATGACGTTTCCCATTTTCCATTCACAGGTTTAAGCGCACCGTCTTCACCGAATGTCAGATTTCGCAACGTGACCGTGCAGACATCATCTAATCTCCCGGAGCCTGACTGGGCAATATCAATCCAGATTATTTTTCCGTCATCACTTAATGTATACTTAACCGTCCCTCCGGAACTCGAACCATTGTCATTGACCTCAAACGATTCAAACCGCGCATCCGGCGCAATCTTTGCGCCATCACCTCGTCTCAACGAACACCGAATCCGTGCATTGTACTGGTCTGCAACCGCTTCCTCGATGCAAAATACGTAATCGCCTATGTTGATTTTTCCTGTCATATCCGGCGGACTTGCCGCCGGACTGTGACAACCTTGAGTAAAGAACAAGATAAGCAACACAATTGTCAGGAGCCTGTACTCACTTTTCACTCTCGATTCTCCTTAAACTATCAATACGTGTTTAGCCATTTGGATCTGTCGATACGCTTAAAAACAGCTGCTCGCGTGTAGCAGTAATGGTCGCATTTGTTCTGACTCTAAACGTATACCCTATAAACCCAGAAGGTGCATAGCTAAATTCCAGAGGTGGATTGTAATCCGGGACACGATCCGTCTGTTCATCGTCTGTGTCGTAAGAACTGTAAACGACCCAGCGGTCGTCAGTATCATCTAGAATTTTCAAGGGCAATGACTTCAATTTCGGCTGCATTTGCAGGCACTGAAATTGCTCCCACAATCGCAATGCAAGCCAAAACCATACAGATTATTCTTTTCACCCGCATATTCATCACCCCCCCTTCAAATGGGATTATTCAAAGGAGAAAGTATACGTTGTATAGTCAGTTTCCTCTGCAACTGTCAAATCCGTTATTGGCATGACTTGACTTTGTTCTCCTTTTGAATTTTTCGCTGTAGCAATAGCAGTCACCACCACTGCTAAAATAATCGCCATCAGCACTAAGCCAATCGCAGCGCCAATGTACCATCTCCTGCGGTTGCGGAATCCGTTTTTCTCTTCCGTTTCACTGGCTGATGATTGATCTTGCTTTACCTCATTATGCTTGCTGACATTCTCCGCCGCGTCATTCAACAGATAATCAATAGATACGCCGTACAGCTCACTTAAAACTTTCAGATTATCTGTCGTTGGTACTGCCGAGCCGACCTCCCATCGGGATATCGCCTGACGGGAAACATTCAGTTTCTCTGCCACTTCCATCTGTGTTATCCCTTTTTGCTTTCTCAGAGAAACCAGTTTCGCCAGTAAGTTTCTTGCGGTTTCTGTCTCCATTTTAGTTCACCCCTCCCGAAAGTAAACCACATGCGGTTTACATTTAGGCAATCTGTGATTGCATTTCTGAGCATGTTGAAAATGGGCTTCTATCCTTCCGGCTCGTTTACTGCCCGAGCGTCTCCAACGCCAGTGCATTCTGCGTCTTATACAGCTCGGCGTAAATGCCGCCCTTCCTGAGCAGTTCGTCGTGGGTGCCGCATTCCGTGATGACGCCGTCGGAAATCGAGATGATGCGGTCGGCGTTGCGGATGGTGCTTAAGCGGTGGGCGATGATCAGGGTCGTCCGTCCGGCCGCCAGCTTGTCGAAGGCATGCTGGATTTTCGCCTCCGTCACGGAGTCCAGCGCGGAGGTCGCCTCGTCCAGAATCAGGATGGGCGGGTTTTTCAGGAAGATACGGGCAATGGCGATCCGCTGCTTCTGCCCGCCGGAAAGAAGCGTACCCCGCTCGCCCACGTAGGTGTTAAAGCCGTCGGGCATGGCCTGAATGTCGTCGTAGATCTCCGCCTTCTTGGCCGCGTCGATGACCTGCTCCATGGTGGCGTCAGGCTTGCCGTAGCGGATGTTTTCCAGAATGGTGTCGGCAAACAGGAACACGTCCTGCTGGACAATGCCGATGTTTTCGTGGATGCTTCGCTGGGTCACATCCCGGATGTCCAGAGCGTCAATGGAAATAGAGCCGGAACTGACGTCGTAAAACCGGGGGATTAGCTGGCACAATGTAGACTTACCGCCGCCGGAGGGGCCGACGATGGCGACCGTTTCCCCGGGGGCGACGGTCAGGCTCACGTCGTGAAGCACCGCCAGATCGGCGTCGTAGGCAAAGGAAACATGGTCGACCCTGATTTCACCCCGGACGTTTTTCAGTTCCTTCGCGTCGGGCTTATCCTGCACGGTGGGTTCGGTGCGCATGACCTCCACGAAGCGGTTCAGGCCCGCAAAGCCGTTGGCAAACGTCTCGGAGAAGTTGGCGAGCTTGCGCATGGGGCTGATAAAAGAGGAAATATACAGGCTGAAGGTCAGCAGGTCACGGTAGTCCATTTCCCCTTGCATGACATAATAACCGCCGAAGCCGATGATAATGACATTCAAACTGCACAAAAAGAACTCCACGCTGCTGTGGAACATGCCCATTGCCTTGTGGAACGCCCGCTTGGAGGTTTTGAATTCCGCATTGGCCGCGTCAAAACGGGCGGCTTCCACCGTCTCGTTGGCGAAGGCTTTCGCGGTGCGGACACCGGAAAGGCTGCTTTCGATCTCCTGATTGATGTGGCCGATCTTCTCCTTTGCCTCGGCGGACGCCCGCCCCATCCGGCCGCGCATGGCCATCGCCACCGTCAGAAACACCGGAATGGTCAGCGCCACGATCACGGCAAGCTGCCAGCGAATGGACGCCATCACGATGAGCGCCCCCAGAATGGTCAGCACGGAAGTGATCAAATCCTCGGGGCCGTGGTGGGCAAGCTCCGTCAGCTCGAACAGATCGGAGGTCAGCCGCGCCATCAGCTTACCGGTGCGGTTGCGGTCATAGAAATCCACGCTCAGCTCCTGCATATGGCGGAACAGGTCACGGCGGATGTCCGCCTCCACCCGGATGCCGAAGGTATGGCCGTAATACGCCACAACATAATTCAAAAACGACCGCAAAACATAGCACACCGCCACGATGACCATGATGGTAAAGAACGTGCGGTACATCTGGTTGGGCAGCATCTCATAAAGCGCACTGCGGGTCACCAGCGGGAACAGCAGGTCGATGGCCGCGATTCCCACAGCGCAGGTCACATCGGCGGCAAACAACCATCTATGGTTCTTGAAGTAGCTCAGGAAAATCATCAGCGGCGATTTTTCCCGATAATCTTGCGTCGTCATGTCATAAATCCTCCATTTCTTCGTTCATTATACATGATTTTACAGGAAATTCAAGCGTCTACCTTTCGGAATCCGGAAAACTGTGCTATAGTAGCGTCACCGTCAGCTGAACCGAAGGAGGCTCCCAAATGGAGATTTTATTTTACGATCATGACCTGGCCGTCTGCGTCAAGCCCGTGGGGCTGGATTCCGAAGCGCAGGTTCCCGCAGAGCTGAAAAAAACGCTGGGCGGGGAGATTTTCCCCGTCCACCGGCTTGACAAAAATGTGGGCGGCGTCATGGTTTACGCCCGCACAAAACAGGCTGCCGCCGCCCTGTCCAAGGCAGTGCAGGACGGCGCTATGGTAAAGGAATACGTAGCCATGGTTCATGGGCTTCCCCCGGAATCCGGGGACTGGGAAGACCTTCTGTGGAAAGACAGCCGGAAAAACAAGGTGTATGTGGTAAAGCGGGAACGGTCGGGCGTCAAAAAAGCGCGGCTGGAATTCACCCGTCTTTCCGCCGGGGAGTGCAGTCTCGTCCGCATTCGCCTGCATACGGGGCGGAGCCACCAGATCCGGGTACAGTTTGCCTCCAGAGGGTATCCGCTGGTGGGCGACCACAAATACGGTTCCCGGGATGAGCGCACAGACCCGATGCTGTTTTCCTGCTGCATCCGCTTCCCCTGGCGCGGGGAACAGCGCCGGTTTGAAGCTATGCCGGATTTCGAGGCAAATCCGTAACACAGAAGCGCCGCCGATGGGTCATCCATCGGCGGCGCAGCGCATTATGAGGGAATATATTTACTCTGCCATTTTCCCGAAATCATCCGGGTCACAAAGAACGCGGTCCGGCATACCCAGTCAATAATCATGGCGATCCAGACGCCCATCGCGCCCCACTCCATCTTGACGCACAGAATCCACGAGCCGAGAATGCGGAACGCGATCATGGAACCGATTCCGACAAACATGGTAAACCGCACGTCGTTGGCCGCCCGCAAGGCATTGGGCAGGACGAAAGCCGCCGGCCACAGGATGATGGAAAACGCCGCATGGCAGATGACCAGCTTTTTTGTCAGCTCAACGGTCTGGGGCGACAGGGAGCTGTAAAGGGAAATCAGATTTTCGGCAAATACGATAATGAGGGCATTGCACACGGCCATGGACAGATACGACCAGAGCAAAAGTTTTTTAACATAGTGCCTGACCTGCACCGGGTCGCCAGCGCCCACGCACTGGCCAACCACCGTCACCATGGCAAGTCCCATAGCCTGCCCGATGATGATGCCCACGCCGTCCAAGGTGTTCGCCACCGCGTTGGCGGAGGTCTGCACCGTGCCGAACAGGGCGATCATGCTTACCACGATCAGCCGTCCCAGCTGGAAGAAGCTGTTCTCGCAGGCGTTGGGAACGCCGATTCTCAGGATACTGCCCATCATCTTGCCATCAGCATGGCAAATGGCGCCCCAATTCAGGCAAAGCTCCTGATTGGGCTTGGCCGCGAGAAGCAGAATGACCACCGCCGCCACGCACCGGGAAACCACCGTGGGGACGGCAACACCGGCCACGCCCATTTTCAGCACAAAAATGCAGATGGCGTTGCCCACCACATTGATACCGTTCATCAAAAGACTCACCTGCATGGACACCTTGCTGTTGCCCACGCTGCGGAATATCGCCGCACCCGCGTTATACAGGGCGATGAACGGGAAAGAAAGCGCGGTGATGTGCAGATAGGTAAGTCCCGCCGCCATCACATCGTCATCGATGGAGCCAAAAAACAGCCGCATCAGATTTTTGGCGAACACAAGGCACAGCGCCGCCGCGGCGACACCAAGGACTGCCGACATCAGCACCAGCTGACCGGCGCTCTGCCGGGCTTTCTCCCCCTGCCGCGCCCCCAGAAACTGGCTTGTGACCACCGCGCCGCCGGTAGCCAGCGCGGCAAACAGCACCAGAATCACGTTGTTGATCATGTCCACCAGAGAAACGCCGGAAATCGCCGCCTCGCCCACGGAGGAAACCATCACGCCGTCGCACATTCCCACCAGAATGGTCAGCGCCTGCTCGATGACGAGAGGAATAATCAGGCGTATCAGTCTTTGGTTGGAAAAGAGCCTCTGCTCTGTCAACGATCTCACCTCTTTACTATATCTTCAGCGAGTATACCACGGAAAAATGCGTTTTTCAATATGAAAATGTCACACTTTTTCGTTATAGCGGACTGTCTCATAGCATTCTCTCCGGCGGTCGGCCCGGATGAACGGCTCCTGAATCGCCGTTTCCGTGAGAATCCCGTACTTTTCCGGGCGGCGGTAGGCGTTGCCGTGAACCTCCCGCTTCCGGTATTCCCGCAGCATGTCCAAGTCCAGCTCTGCCAGATAAATCCCTTCGTCCTCCTCCGTCTCCAGAATACAGGTGTTCCGGGAGCCGGAAAGTTCCGGCAGATAAGCCACGCCGTCAAATACGGTGGAATGTCCGTTGCAGTCCGGGTGGGGCGACGGATAGTTGCAGGTTGCGATGGCAGTCATGTTTTCATACGCCCTGCCCCGAAGCTGGGACAGGCGGTTGATCTCCATGGGGCAGGCATTGGGGACCAGAATCAGTTCCGCGCCCTTCAGCATCAGGATTCGTGCACTTTCCGGGAATTCCCGGTCGTAGCAGATCATGGAGCCGACCTGCACGGCTCCCTCTTCCGTATCCAGCGAAGCGGTAAAAAAGTCCTCCCCCGCGTCCAGACGGCACTCGTCCCCAAAATCACAGGTATGCACCTTGGCGTAGGTGTACAGCCGCCGCCCGTGGCGGTCAAACAGGCTGACCGCATTTCTTGGCCGTTTCTCTGTCTTTTCCAGAAACGTGATGGCGATCGCCATGTTGAGTTCCGCCGCCAGTTTTCCGAATCCGGACACGAATTCCCCGTCCGCCGGAATCGCCGCGCGCTGCAGCGCTTCCGCGTCCTCGGGAATGTCATATCCATTACTCCACATCTCAGGAAACAGCGCGATATCCGCCCCCAGCACCTTCGCCTTCCGGCACGCCTCCACGCCCTTTTCCCGGTTTCCGTTCAGAGAACCGGTGGGCAGAATTTGCAGCAGTGCAATTTTCATAGGGCGTCAGCCTCCAAAGCAGAGCTTCATGATCACCGCAAGCACTGCCAGATGTACGGGATAGAACAGGTAAAATCCCAGCTGCACCGCCCGGCTTGCCGTGGCTTTCCGGCCGGAATACAGGCAAATGGGGATCATGGCAAACAGCGCAAACAGCTCTATGGGAATCTGAATGACGCCAAAGGAGATCGCCGCGTTGTTCATCATCAGGCACAGCGCCGCCAGCCCCACAAGCTGTATCATCCGGCGGTTCGGCAGCTCCCGCGTCAGCCAGAACAGCGCGACTATGGCCACACCGTATCCGCCGTAATCCGTTTTCAGCCACTCCGCCGCGAAGAAAAACGGCACGACGGCCAGCAGCTTCATCCAGTATTTGGGACATTTCTTCATCAGCTCCACCATTCCGAAGCCCAGAAGCAGAGTCACCATCACGCTCTGATTTTCCCACGTCCATCCGCCGAACAGGGCAAAGTCAAAGCCCGGCTCCGACAGCAGTGCGCCGATAAACAGCCGGAGGGCATACTTCCGAGGGTCATGGGTATAATGCGCCCCCTCAGCCAGCAGAAAGCAGTAAATCGGAAACGCCACCCGACCAATGATCCGCATGGCAAAATACAGGTAGTAGATCCCATCGAATGGCGTTACAAAAAACTGCGACTCCACCACGGTCGCGCCCACGTGGTCGATCAGCATGGTGACGCAGGCAATGATTTTCAGCGTTTCCTGAGAAAGACCGGATTTTTTCATACAGCACTCCCCTTCACCGTCTGCGGCGTAACATTGTTTCCGCCATTATAGCGCGCCATGGGAAAAACTGCAAACTTTTTCTGATGCTTTGTTGCTTTTTCCGGAAAGTCAGGCTATAATGGCAAAAAAGGGGGTGTACGGGATGTTTCTCAGCTTTGTGGTTCCCGTTTACAACGCGGCGCAGTATCTTCCCGAATGTCTGGATTCGCTGCTGGCGCAGGATATTTCCGATTACGAGATCATCTGCGTCAACGACGGCTCCAGAGATGCCAGCCCGGAAATTCTGCGGCAGTACGCGGCGGAGCACGGCAATATCCGCGTGATTAACAAGGAGAACGGCGGCGTGGTCTCGGCGCGCAACGCCGGTCTTTCGTCTGCTCAGGGCGATTACATCTGGTTTGTAGACGCGGACGATTTTCTGCTGCCGAACATTCTGGGCCTCCTGCAGGACAAAGCGACGGAAACCGCCTGTGACCGGCTGATCGTCGGCGGCTATCAGTTCACCGACCGCCTGACCGACGAGGAGATTGCCCTGTCCCGGCAGAGGAAGCTGCCCATAAATTCCCAATGGTATGATTCCGTGGTGTGGAGAAGTCTTCTGCGTCGGGAATTTCTGCTGGAAAACGGCCTGGACTTCCGTTATCCCGAACTGACCCACGGCGAGGACGGGTTATACATGTATGAAGTCGGTCTTTGCGCCCCGAAAAGTGTCGAGATTAAGCTGGCGCTGTATTGTTACCGCGAGCATTCCGGTTCTGCCGAAACGACCGTCAGCCTGGAGAATTACCACAAGAAAATCCGCTCCTACATACGCATTTCGGAAATCCTTCTGGGTTATTACCGTGATGGCCGTCAGGATCCCACCACTGCCGACAAGCTGATGGTCTTTTTATGGTTTACCCTGTATGTAACCGCCTCACTTCCCCGCAAGGATGCCGCCGCCGTATTGCGTCAGCTGCGCCAAAAGGGGCTGTATCCCTTTCACCGTCCCCCGCAGTGTACGCTGACCCATGCCTACATGACCCGTCAGACCGGCTGTGTGGGAACATTTCTGGATTGGCTGTGCCGCCACCTGCACACCCGCTGGGGCTTCTCCCT
>ERZ839823.3323-NODE-3323-length-10716-cov-2.394053_pt1 | contig 10716 bp, 8 predicted proteins | sample MGYA00519862_ERZ839823 | MGnify/ENA primary metagenome ERZ839823 (study PRJEB31850, sample SAMEA3708853) | human gut metagenome | biome: human gut; feature: human-associated habitat; material: faeces | place: China | collected 2014 ...
CACAAGCATCGGAGCGATCCGCCCAGCGCCGCCCGCTTGCGCCGCATCGGCATCTGCATCCATGCCGTTGTCCATTCCATCCATGCCGTCCATCCCGTCATCGGAAAACGCCTCACTCACGTTCAGAAGCATTTCTTTTTCGGTCTCTGAAACGACTCCATTTTCATCCTCATAGGAAATGATAATCTTCACTTTTCCATCATCGGTTGTCGGCGCAATCGCGGTCAGCATCGTATCGACATTGCCGGTTTCGCCCGGCTTGATATTTCCCACATAAGCGTCAGCTGGTTGGATAGAATCTGCCTCAAAACGCGCCATAACATTGTAAAGAATTACTTTTCCGGTGTTGTTGATGCCAAACATGACATTCGTCTCAGAACCAACCTCGATCGCATCCGGCATCACATCGATCGTGCTGGTGTTCAGCCGCGGCTCCTGTTTTACCGGGAGGGCAATTTTGACTTCTTCCTTGGCATTTTTAAACTCCGGGCTGTCGTACTGCTCCTGGATTGTCATGCGGTATGATTTCTGCTCTGCCGTCGGCGCTGCCTTAAATACCATCGACAAATCCGCCGTCGCCCCCGGCGCCATATTGTTGACTACCACCGAAGTCGAACCGCTCTCCGAGGTAAAGATCGGTGTATTTTCAACCTCTTCTGACGCAAATGTAAACATGATATTGGAAGCCGACACATCGGAGGAGGCATTCTTCATCCGCACGCGCAGCTCAAACGGCTGCCCGGCATAGATTTCTGCCGGAATCGTCTCGAAACTATCTACGATGATTCGGGATTTGGTACGATCCTGCTCGCCCGCATCGGCTGAAAGCTCATCGTCATCCTTTCCCTTGACACGCACGTAAAATACCTTGTCCACCGGATCGGAGAACTCGCCGCCCTCTTCTTCGCGGTATGTAACCAGATAGTGAATCGGGAAAAAGCCCGATTTTACGTTCTCGCGCACCATCATGCTGTACGGAACCGTCACCATCTGCCCTGATTCCATATCCCCCATTTTACGGTTATAGTTGCCCTCATTGATATCAAACGGGAATTTTGTTATATCGGCGTCAAGCTGCATATCCACGCGGACATCGTAAACCTTTTTAAGTCCCGTATTGGTCAGGTTCACGCCAAAATCCATGACCTGATTGTACCCCGCATACGGCGTCTGCTGGTTATCGCCGATGGAAAAATCGTAGTCCAGCTTCGTGTTGTCGTCTTCCTCGGTGGAGGAACCGTCGTAAGCGGAAACCCAGATGTTGATGCCGACTTTTAGGCTGTCATCAATATAGAAAAACGCCTGATAATATCCTGCTGCCAAATCCCGGCGCAGTTTATACGTCAATGTTACACTTTTAGACGAACCTGGCTTTACATCAATTCTTTTTTCTTTAAACGTATTTGAATCAGCTTCAAATGGAAAATGTTTTCCAGACCATGAAATATTGGAATCCGAATCACTGTCATCATCGTCATCATCATATGTATAAAATTGATCGTATTGATCCGCATTGGCTAAACGAATTGTTCTTAAATAATTATCTCCTTTGCTGCCATTATTATGAACCGTCATCTTAATCGAAATTTTATTTCCGGCCTTTCCGTGCGGCACTTTACTGACGGTAATTAAATCATCGTTATATTTTGTCATATCCAGCATTTCCGCCTGCGCCGTCCGGCTTCCTCCCACCGCCAGCACCGCAAAAAGCAGCAAAAACACCGCCCATCTCTTCCACTTTCTCATACCTCTCATTTTTCATACCTCCATATCCTCTCACATTAAATGCTGCTTTTATCAATTTCTCATTCTATCGTCAGCATTCCTGTGTTTTAGCCTTCTATTTTCCCATCTTCCTTACCCATTTGCCGATTCTCCTCTATCTTCACAATCTTACCATCGATAATATGGAAGATCCGGTCCGCATACGCCGCCAGATGGTTATCATGCGTGACCATAACCAGCGTCTGGTTCTGTTCCCGGACGATCCGCTGCATCAGTTTCAGCACATCCATCGTCGTGTGCGAATCCAGATTTCCCGTCGGCTCGTCTGCAAAAATGATCTCTGGATGTACCACCAGCGCCCGTGCAATGCCGACACGCTGCTGCTGCCCGCCGGACATCTGGTTCGGCATATGATCGCCGACTTTTTCCAGTCCGACCATTTTCAGATATTTTTCCGCCATCTCCCGACGCCTGCCGCGCGGCACACCGCGGAAGGACAGCGGAAGCGCTACATTTTCAACCGCATTCATCGTACCGAGCAGGTTATATGACTGGAAGATAAATCCGACCCGCTCCCGGCGGAATGCCACCAGCTGGTTCTCGTTTAATTTTTCTATGTGCTGTCCGGCTATGACAATCTCGCCCTTCGTCGGCTTCTCCAGCCCCGCCAGCATATTCAATAAGGTAGATTTACCCGAACCGGAGGTACCTACAATCGCACAGAATTCGCCACGGTACATCGTAAAATCAACGCCGTTCAGCGCGTATACCTTCGTCTCGCCGACGCGGTAGACTTTATATAGATTTTTTACCTGTATGACAGGTTCCCGTTTCCGGAGTTCATTCTTCCCCGGCACTTTCCGCTCTTCCATCAACCTTCTCCATTTTCTAACTTATTTCATGCTCCTGAATATTCCATCGAAATCCATTCCTGACAACCTGGATTTATACAAGTTTCAACCATTGCAATTCCAGTTCTTCTTTCTACATTATACCGGATTTGTTTCAATTCTCCTACCTTATTTTTCTTAATGTTCCTTACGCTTTTCTTACCAGATTTTTCTCCCTGTCTGACCGTTCCTTACGCTAATCCATTTTGCCCTGTAAAGTCATTTTTATTTCCTATTTCATCGCAGGTAATCTTCCAGCCGTCATCACATTGTCCATATTTTCTATCCCCCCTATTCATATTTTTTATATCACAGATCATTAAAAGCTATAGCAATCCATCTGGAAATGTTTTATAATAGTTGGGAAAAATATGCTAATACGAATAGAGAAGGAGAATCAAATGAGACATTTGCTGAATCCACTGGATTTTTCCGTTGAGGAGATCGACCAGCTTCTGGATCTCGCTTCCGATATCGAAGCCAATCCAGCCAAATATGCACACGTCTGCGACGGAAAGAAAATCGCGACTCTGTTTTATGAGCCAAGCACCCGTACACGCTTAAGTTTTGAGGCTGCTATGCTGAACTTAGGGGGACGGGTTCTTGGCTTTGCTTCTGCCGATTCAAGCTCTGCTTCCAAGGGCGAGAGTGTGGCAGATACCATCCGCGTTATCTCCTGCTTCGCAGATATCTGCGCGATGCGCCACCCGAAGGAAGGTGCGCCGATGGTTGCTTCCCTGCACTCTTCCATCCCGGTTATCAATGCCGGCGACGGCGGTCACCAGCATCCGACGCAGACCTTGACCGATCTAATGACGATCCGTTCTTTAAAAGGACGCCTGAACAATTTAACAGTCGGTCTGTGCGGCGATTTGAAATTCGGACGCACGGTTCACTCCTTAATCAATGCGCTGTCCCGCTACACAGGCATCCGTTTCGTCCTCATTTCCCCGCCGGAACTGCGCGTCCCGGATTATATCATTGAGGATACACTGAATGCAAAGGGAATCGAGTACAAAGAGGTCGAAAACCTGGCCGGAGCTTGATATTCTCTACATGACACGTGTCCAGAGAGAGCGTTTCTTCAACGAGGAAGATTACATCCGTATGAAGGACTGCTACATTCTCGACAAAAAGAAGATGGAGCTTGCCCGTGATGATATGTTTGTGCTCCATCCGCTTCCGCGTGTCAATGAGATTTCCGTTGAGGTGGACAACGACCCGCGTGCCGCTTACTTCAAACAGGTTCAGTACGGCGTATACGTCCGTATGGCTCTGATCATGACTTTACTGGAGGTGGAAAAACCATGTTAAATATCAGCGGATTAAAAGAAGGTTTTGTTCTGGACCACATTCAGGCAGGACGCAGTATGGATATTTACTTTAAACTGGGGCTGGACAAGCTGGACTGCCAGGTGGCTATCATCAAAAATGCGCGCAGCAGCAAGATGGGACGCAAGGACATCATCAAGATCGACGGCAGCCTTGATCTGGTAAATGTTGATGTGCTCGGCTACATCGATCACCGTATCACGATCAACATCATCAAGGATGGAAAAATCGTAGAGAAAAAAGATGTCAAGATGCCGAAAAAAATCACAAATGTCATCCACTGCAAGAACCCGCGCTGCATTACCTCGATCGAGCAGGAGCTTCCGCATATCTTCTATCTCGCGGATGAGGAAAAAGAGGTATACCGCTGCCAGTACTGTGATGAGAAGTATTCGCTGTAAATTCTCCTGAATATATCAAATGAATATCAAAAAAGCCATGAACGACTTTTCTGTAGATTTACAGATCATAAGCGATTTCATGGCTTTTTATTATTTTCCAGATTATAGATTCCAAAAGTGCCTACCCTTGAACATCTTAATTCCAGAACTCTGTCTTACCTTCCAGCCCGATACTCTCAGCCTTGAAGCACGGATTCTTGCCTTCCTTTTTCTGCACCAGGTAATCATCCAGACATTTGAGCGCTGTATTTCCCAGAATCACGATAACCGGCAGGTTGATGATCGCCATGATACCCATGAGGACATCCGCGAGATCCCATACCAGACCGAACTGGAGCTGTGCGCCGATGAAGACAACTACCACCGCAAACAGGCGGAACACGTTCATTTCTTTGTTTTTCAGTGTACGACCTGCGATGTAGTTGAGACATCCCTCACAGTAGAACAGGTTGCCGAGCAGTGTCGTAAATGCAAACAAAAGAAGTGCAAATGTAATGAAATACGGTCCGATCACGCCAAATACCGTTCCCAAAGATTCCTGTACGAACGGAGCGCCTTTCAGCTCTTCGGACGGAACGATACCGGTGCAGAGGCACATCATCGCTGTTGCCGTACAGATGAGGATTGTATCGATAAAGACGGAAAGCATCTGTACCAGTCCCTGCTTAACCGGATGGCTGACATTAGCTGCTGCCGCCGCGTTCGGTGCAGAACCAACACCCGCCTCGTTGGAATACAGACCTCTCTTGATTCCCTGCATCATGGCAGAACCTGCGAATCCGCCGAAGATCGCCTTGAAATCAAAGGCATTGGAGAAGATATTGACAAACACTTCCGGTAGTCTTCCGATGTTTAAAAACATGACCGCAATCGCCATCAGGATGTAGAAAACGCCCATAAACGGAACCAGCACACCGGTAATGCGGACAATCTGTTTTCCGCCGCCTATGATACAGATGCCGACCAGAATCGCCAGAATGGCGCCGCCGATCATCGGAACCAGGCTCCTGTCCCCCATCATAAATTGATGGTAAAAACCGTAATTCGACATGCTGTCAATCAGGTTAAAGGACGCCAGCATATTAAAACCGCCAGCATAAGTAGCAATCAGGGCAATCGCGAAGACAACGCCCAGCGCACGGCTCTTCAGCGCCGCCTCGATATAATAAGACGGACCTCCGTAGCTTCCGCCGGATGCGTCGCGCTTCTTATAAATCTGTGCCAGCGTGCTCTCAACAAAAGCCGATGCGCCGCCCACAATCGCGATCAGCCACATCCAGAACACCGCGCCGTAACCGCCGATGGCGATCGCATTGGCTACACCTACGATATTGCCTGTGCCGACGCGGCTCGCCGTCGATACCATCAGCGCCTGAAATGCGGATACGGAGTTGCTGTCTGTCTTTTCTCCGACTACCCGGATTGATTCCGGAAGCAGACGGAGCTGTACGAAACGGCTTCGGAGTGTGAAATACAGTCCGACCGCCAGCAGCATGATAATCAACAGATAGCTGTACATAACATTGCTGATCACACCAACGAGTGATGCAAATCCTTCTAACATAAAATTTCCCCCTTTTCTTTTGTATGCAATATAGAAAAAAGAGCCGCTGCCGGATAAAGATGCTCTTTGGTATCTGCATTCGGCAACAGCCCTCTTAAATGATTTGAGCAAAACGGTAAGCCGGGTTATGTCGTTGAATGGTCATCTATCTAGTCCTGCTGTCGCCAGCAGGCTCAAGCGACCTACCCGAGAGCAGACGGGCCGCCTTGCGCTCTCTGTTCGGTCTTGCTTCGGATGGGGTTTACATGTGCCCCGGCTGTTACCAGCCGGGCGGTAGTCTCTTACACTGCCCTTCCACCCTTACCCGGTAAACCGGGCGGTACATTTCTGTTGCACTGTCCTTGGAGTCGCCTCCACCAGACGTTATCTGGCATCCTGCCCTGTGAAGCCCGGACTTTCCTCACCTGCAGCCTTTCGGTTCTGCAGCCGCGACCATCTGTCTTACTCAAAACATCCTAACTCTACCATATTTTCAGGCATTTGTCCAGTCAATCATACTTTAAAACAGCTTCCGCCGATAAATTCGCGCACAATCGAATTGTGCGGCACCTGTTCGCTGCTGACACCCAGAAAATAATCGAGAAATTTGAGCAGCCGCTTCGCCTCGTTGTACTCCGCCGAATCACGCGGAACACTATATAAGATCGGCTCCGCATACTGTTTGAGCACCGAAAGCTCATATAAAAACGCAGAGTTGAACATCGCATCCGCCTCTTCCTGATACGGGAAAATATTCCGCTCCTCGCCCCGGCGTACGGAATCCCACATCCGGATCGTGTCCTGTGCCGACGCACCGCGCGTTCTCGCATCGCGGACCATCCGCCGGATCAGACGTCCGTCCGTCGTCGGAACTCGGTTGTGATCGTCGATATTTAACTGGGTCAGCGCACTGATATAGATCTTAAATTTCTTATCACGCGGCAGTGAATACGACAAATCATCATTCAGGCAGTGGATTCCCTCGATGACCAGAATATCCTCCGCCCCAAGCTGCAAAAAATCGCCCTTATATTCGCGCTCGCCCTTGACAAAGTTGTAAACCGGCAGTTCCACGCGTTTTCCCGCCAGAAGTTCTTCCATATCTTCATTAAACTGTTTCACATCGATGCAGTTTAATGCCTCATAATCGTAATTTCCATTTTCATCCCGCGGGCTGTCCACACGGTTGACAAAATAATTGTCCACCGCGATCGGATGCGGTTTCATTCCCAGCGCGCCGAGCTGAATCGACAAACGGTGTGAAAAGGTCGTTTTTCCCGAAGAGGACGGTCCTGCAATCATGATCAGTTTGCGTCCGCTCTCATAAATCTGCTCCGCAATATCTCCGATCTTCTTTTCCTGCAGCGCCTCCTGCATCAGGATCAGGTCGTTCATGCGCCCCCGCGCGATCGTATCGTTGAGTGTTCCCACGTCAAACACACCGAGCTTGTGACCGAGCTTTTCCGCCTCCTGCTGGACATCAAACAGTTTTTTCTGCGGATGGAACGGCTGAATCGCCTTCGGCTGCTTCTTGTTCGGCAGACGCAGGATAAATCCTTCCTCGTACATCTGTAAATCAAAATATTTGAGATACCGGGTGCTCATGACCATATATCCGTAGAAATAGTCGTCATAATCGCCAAGCCGGTAAACATTGACCCGCGACGCCCGCCGGTAATTGAACAAACGCGCCTTGTCATACATGCCCTGCTCCTGGAAATGATCCATCGCCTCATCCGTATTTTCACTCCGTTTCTGCAGCGGCAGATCCTGCTCAGACAGGCGCTTCATCTCCGCTTTCACACGGTCTAAGAGCTCCTGGCTGAGTGTTACCCTGCCTTCCACCTCCACATACAGGCCATTTTCAATAGAAAAGCAGACCGTGATATTTTTCACATTTTCCCTGCCTGCCACATCCTGAAAGGCTTTCATCATCAGAAAGACGGCACTTCTCTGATATGCCAGATAGCCAGCCGTATCTGCCGCTGTGATAAATTCCATCTGGCAGTCCTTCTGCAGTGTTTTATGCAGCTCCCGCAGCCGTCCATTTACCGAGACCAGAAGAATATCATTCTCGTAATTCTTCTGATATTCCTCCGCAATCTCCGCGTAGGCGGTTCCCTGCGGATATGTTTTTATCTCACTCCCAATCCGTACCTCCGGCATGTAATCCCCTCCCTAAACAATCTGGATTGGAAACGCCGGTTTTTCCCGCACAACCTTCACGGCATCACCCAGCTTCCTCATCAGATATTTCTCCATAAATTCTGTAAAAATGTGTTCAATTCCATAATGTCCGGCGTCAATGACCGCCATGCCCTGTGCAACCGCGTCGATTCCTTCATGATGGCTGATATCTCCTGTGATATAAACCTGCGCCCCGGCTGCCAGTGCCTCTCCCATCGTGCTTCCTCCCGCGCCCGGGCAGACCGCCGCTTTCTGAATCACTGCCTCACCGTCCAGCTCACCGAAGACCGCCGCATACGGCAGGCCAAATGCCTCCTTGACCTGCTCGGCAGCTTCCCGCAGCGTCATCGGCTGTTCGAAGCGTCCAGTGCATCCGATTCCGTAGGAAGTGCCGTCTCCGGTCTCTCCCATTTTCTCTAAAACTTCGCAATCCGTCAGTCCCAGCTTCTTTGCCGCCAGATCTGCCATGCAGCCCGGCGCTGCGTCGAAATTGGTGTGCATCGCATAGTAGGAAATATCATCCTGAATCATCCGCAGGACTCTTCTGCCGATGAAATTCTGATCGGACACCTGCTTGATTCCTTTGAAAATAAGCGGATGGTGCGTCAAAATCATATCCGCCCCCGCCTGCTCTGCCTGCTCAATCACAGAATCGGTGGCGTCCACCGCCAGAAAGATCGTCTTCACTTCCTTCCCGCTGCGCCCCGCTAAAAGCCCCGGATTGTCCCAGTCACATGCCATGCTGCGCGGCGAAAGTGTTTCCAGGATCTTGATAATCTCACTGCATTTCATGTCTCGTCTCCTCTATCAGCGCCAGATAGGCGGTCAGTTCGTTGATGCGCGCTGCTCGGCGGCTGATCGCCGCCTCTCCCGCTTCACTGGCTTCTAAAGTTCCCTTCTTGTTCTGGGCATCATTTTCTGTCAGCCCTGCCAGCACCTGCCGCGTCATCTTCTCTTCTTTCTCCAGATACGCAAGCAGCACCGGATCTTTCTTCCGGATCAAATCGGCTCCAAAACGGTAATCCTGCTCTCTCCCTGGCCGCATCGTGCCTCGCGCCGCTTCTATCACTATGTAATATTTTCCCTCGTCCGTCAGCACCGCTTCCCGGAGAATCGAAAATCCCTGTTCTTCCAGAAAATGACGCACTTCGTCCTGCTCCGACTGCGGCGACAGAATCAGGCGTTCTTTTCCCTCGCTCCAATTCTCCCACACATGGCGTCCCTGTTCCAGAATCCGGCAGGTCAGTTTTCCGCCCATTCCGGCGATCACAACTGTGTCTGCCTCGCCTGCCTTCAATTTTGCCAGTCCGTCTGACAGGCGCAGTTCAATTTTCCCGGAAAGCCCCACCTCTTCCACGTGTTCTTCCGCCCGCTCCAGTGGGCCTTTCCGCACATCCATCGCCAATGCCGACGGGCACACGCCCTTCTGCACCAGCCAGATCGGCACATAACCGTGATCGGTGCCGATATCTGCTACCCGGCTGCCCGGCTGTACAAAAGAAGCGATCCGTTCCAGACGCTTCGAGAGTTTTACTTCTGTCCGCATGATTTATTCTCCTGTGTTCTACTTTTTATTTCTTCTTTCCAGATCATTCATCCAGATAATCCTTCAATTTTTTGCTCCGGCTCGGATGGCGCAGCTTCCGCAGCGCTTTCGCCTCGATCTGGCGGATCCGCTCGCGGGTGACATTGAACTGCCGTCCTACCTCTTCGAGCGTGCGCGGTCTGCCGTCGTCCAGGCCAAAGCGCAGACGCAGCACCTTCTGCTCCCGCTCGGTCAGCGTATCGAGCACTTCCATGAGCTGTTCATGCAGCAATGTATAGGTTGCCGCATCGACCGGAACCTGCACATGATCGTCCTGAATGAAATCGCCCAGATGGCTGTCTTCCTCCTCGCCGATCGGTGTCTCCAAGGAAACCGGATCCTGTGAAATCTTCATGATCTCCCGCACACGCTCAACCGGCATCTCCATCTTTTCCGCGATCTCCTCCGGGGTAGGTTCCCGTCCAAGTTCCTGTAAAAGCTGTCTGGAAGTCCGGATCAGACGGTTGATCGTCTCCACCATGTGAACAGGAATCCGGATCGTCCGGGCCTGATCCGCGATGGAACGCGTAATCGCCTGACGGATCCACCAGGTGGCATAGGTGCTGAACTTAAATCCTTTTGAATAATCATATTTTTCAACCGCCTTGATAAGACCCAGATTTCCTTCCTGAATCAGGTCAAGGAACTGCATACCTCTGCCGACATAGCGCTTCGCAATGCTGACAACCAGGCGCAGATTCGCCTCCGCCAGACGTTTTCTGGCATTTTCATCTCCCAGCTCCATCCGCTTCGCCAGCTCAATTTCCTCTTCCGGGGAAAGCAGCGGCACTTTTCCGATCTCTTTCAGATACATCCGGACTGGATCATCGAGGCTGACGCCATCCGGGATGCTGAGATCCAGGTTGTCCACATCGATCGGCTCCTCCTCCTCGCCGTCTTCAAAAAGTTCTGGCTCCATGTCCTCATCGTCATCCATCCGGAGAACGTCTACATGATGATTTTCCAGAAAATCGTAGATCTGATCGAGCTGTTCCGGGCTCAGTATCTCACCATGGAAATAATTCAATATTTCTTTATTGTCCAGTACATTTT
>ERZ839823.3325-NODE-3325-length-10709-cov-2.640323_pt1 | contig 10709 bp, 9 predicted proteins | sample MGYA00519862_ERZ839823 | MGnify/ENA primary metagenome ERZ839823 (study PRJEB31850, sample SAMEA3708853) | human gut metagenome | biome: human gut; feature: human-associated habitat; material: faeces | place: China | collected 2014 ...
CGTGGATTCCGTGATCGAGGTCATTCGCGCCAAGGGTCACTGCGTGTAATGATGATTTTGCCCCCAAACCACATGGTTTGGGGGCATTTCTGTTAAAATTCTCCGGCTGCGCCGGGGACTTTTTGCTGTCCTTATGGAATTGCCGAATAGGTGCCGCCCGTTATGGCGTACCCCTCCCCCGGCTTCGGCTGCCACTGATAGCGGTTCTTCCCTTCCTCCGGGAAAAGGCTGGCCATGATCGCGGCAATGACGCCGCCGTGGGTCACGATCACCGTGTTTTCTTTCCGGCTTTCCAGTGCCATGTACGCTGCCAGAACGCGCCTCGTCATCTGTTCGCCGCTTTCGCCGCCGGGGGGCGGGTTGACCTCCGGGTCGCGGGAGAGCCATGTCTGGTAGGCCGGTTCGTCCTTCAGCATCTCATAGCTTTTCATCTCAAACGCGCCGAAGTCGATTTCCCGGAAATCCTCCACGACTTCGTAGGGGACATTGCCAAACAGCAGCGCCAGCGTTTCATTGCACCGCCGCATTCCGCTGGTGATAAAGTGTGCCGTTCCCACGTCAATAGGAGGGCGATTCGCCAGCGCTTCCCTTCCCGCTCTGGATAATGACAGGTCGGTGCTGCCGCAGTAGAGGTGCTGCTCATTGGCAAGGGTGCGGCCATGGCGAATGAGAAAAATGGTCATTTCAGCCGTTCCTCCAATCCGCAGAACAAGCGGCTGACCCGGGCTGCTTCTCCGGACAGATACCGGCAAAGCAGCCCATTCATCTGCCGCCACGCCCGCATTTCCGCCCCCATGGGCACCACGCCCGCGGAGATATCCTCACAAATAAGAATGCTGTCTTGCCACTGCTCCCGGCGGGACTGGAAGAACGCCACGGCGTCCACCCCCGACTGCACACACCAAAGGGTAAATTCCTCGATACGGTCAATGCACCGTCTGGAAAAGTCGATTTCTCCGCCGGTACAGGTAAAAACGTCGCTTTCACTCAGGTCAAAGGCGGACTTTGCAAAATCCAGCTTTCCCTGATAAGCGCCGCCGATGATCAAAACCATAATACCCTCCTACAAAAGCGCATAGACCGCCACGGCGCACAGTTCGCCGATGGTCAGCGCGTACCCTGCAATGTCGCCGTTCATGCCGTCCAGAGACTTGTACCCCCGGCGCAGCGCCAGAGCATACCCGGCAAGGCACCCAACCGGCGCAAAACCGTACTTTCCGCAAATGAAAAATCCCGCCGCCAGACACACGGCCAGCATTCCGGCCAGAATCCACAGCTGCGCCTTGGGCTTTTCTTGCCCGGCGTACTGGCTGGAGGACATGGGGCGAAGCCCCGTCACCGCCAGCGCCGAGCAACACCGGCTGACCGCCGGGATAAACAGCAGAATCCGGAAATCCGCCCCTTCGGGGGCAGCGGAAAAGAACGCAAACTGGCTGAGCATCAGCAGGCACAGGCCGATCACGGCGAAAGAGCCGACGTGGGAGTCCTTCAGGATCGCCCGGCGCTTTTCCAGATCCCGCCATGATTTCACCGCGTCGGTGACGTCCATGAATCCGTCCAGATGGATGAACCCCGTCAAAAGGAAGGGGCACGCGCACAGCGCCAGTCCCCCAACCAGTGCCGGGAGCTTCAAAAAGCGGACGGCCCAGGCAAGCGCCGCCCAGACAAGCCCGATTTCCAGCCCAACCACGGGCAGAAACAGGAGCATTTTTCCCCTCGCCTTCTCGTCCCAGAGCCGTCCGGGAAAGGGAATTGCGCAGAACATGGACTGGCACATGGCAAAGGCACAAAGATAGGTTTTCACAGCGGCAATGCCCCCTTGTAAAGTCTCGGATTCCCCGCCGCCACCTCGGCGACAACGTCGCAGGCCGCCGCCAGACGGCGGTCAATGGCGGCCAAACACTTACGGTAAAGCTCCGTGGTCTCGTCGTAGCGCTGGGCGTCGGAATAAATAAAATCGCTGACGACCACCGCGTTTTTCACGGTTTTCACAAAGGCGATCAACTCGTCGGCGCACCGGTTCGCCCCGTCCAAATCCAACTGCCAGTTCTTTTCCGCGGGAAACATGGCGTTTTGCAGCAGCGCCGTGGCGCTGTCCACCAGAAACGTGCCGTCCCTGCCCGCAGTATCCAGACAGGACAGCATATTTTTGCTGCACTCAATGGTCTCGAAGCCCAGCCCGTCCCGGTCGGCGACGTGCCGCCGGATGCGCGCCAGATCTTCCTCGTCCGTGGGGATCATCGTCGCCACGTAGTAGCGCTTTCCCGCCCCGGACAGCTTCACCGCAAGTTCCTGCGCCAGCGTGGATTTTCCGTTTTTCGCGCCGCCGGAAAGGAAAATCGTCATGCTTTCCCCTCCACGGTAAACTGGTCGCCCTGACGTATCTCGTCCAGATACCCGTCGTCTATCCCCGCCTGATCGAAGGTCGCCATGTCGTTCATAACGGCGCAGGCGGCGGAAAGCACCTGAAAGGCCAGCGGGCACCCGCTGCCCTCCCCCAGACGCATTCCCAGCAGGAACAGCGGCTCCAAGCTCATGGCCTCCATGGCAAGGCGGTAGCCGATCTCAAAGGACGCATGGCTGGGGACGAGATAGTCCCGCACCCGGGGACACAGCCGCACCGCGCACAGCGCCGCTACGGCGGAAATAAACCCGTCAATGACCACCGGACGGCGGGTCGCCGCCGCCCCCAGAAACGCGCCGCACATGGCGGCAAGGTCGAAGCCGCCCACCTTGGCAAGCACGTCCATCGGGTCGTCCCCGTCGGGACGGTTCACTTCGATTGCCTGACGGATGACCGTTTTTTTTCTCATAAAGCTTTCGTCGGTCACGCCGCCGCCTCTTCCGGTGACGGTCTCCACCTCCGCCGAAAGCAGCACCGCCAGAACGGCGGAGGACGTAGTGGTGTTGCCGATGCCCATTTCCCCCACGCCGAGAGCGTCGGCGTCCGTGTCCGCGGCAAGCTTGGCACCGGTGAGGATGGCCGTGACCGCCTGTTCCCGGGTCATGGCGGGGCCGCTCGCAATATTCTGCGTGCCGTAGGCAATTTTCCGGTTCAGCACTGCTTTCTCCTTGATATCGGCATTGACGCCCACATCGCAGACGGTGATGCCGCTGCCGAAATGTTTCGCAAGAACGCTTGCGCCGGTTTTTCCACGGGTCAGGTTCACCGTCTGCATCAGCGTCACGGACTGGGGGGCACTGGACACGCCCTCCGCCACCACGCCGTTGTCGGCGGCAAATACCAGAAGATGGGTCTTCTCCATTTTATTATGCACCTGCCCGGTGATGCCCGCCAGCTGGACGGACAGGTCTTCCAGCCGCCCCAGACTTCCGGGGGGCTTTGCAAGCTGCGCCTGACGCTCCCGCGCCTTTTCCATAGCGGCGTCATCCAAAGGGGAAACGGCGGAAAGCAGTTTGTTCAGTTTTTCTTCCATGTTCACCCCTCCAAAATACGCTCTTCCAGCATCCAGCTGACCGCCGGTGCCGCCTGAAGCACTTCCAGTGTAAAAGTCGCCTCCGTGCAGAGCGTCTGCGCCTGCCGGAGCAGCGCGGCCATGGAGATCGTTCCCTCTCCCGGGGCGCAATGGGTATCCTGAGAGCCGTCATTGTTGTGGATATGGAAATGGGAGAGAAATTCCGCGCAGGCGCTCACCCATTCCTCCACGGGAACCGGGGAGTAAGCGTTCACATGCCCCACGTCCAGACACATCCGCAGCCGGGGGTTGTCCACCTCCCGGAAAATCTCGATCATCATCTCCGGCTGCTCCTCCAGCACGTTTTCCAGCACGATGTCCACGCCGGGGTCTTCCTTCAAAAAGTCTTTCCAGAAAACAACGGACTGCTCCGTATACCAGCAGGGGTAGTACAATCTTTCGTTGAAGCCCCCATGAATGATGATCTTCCGGGCATCATACCGCCGCGCAAGCGCGATCGCCTGCCGGTAGCGGAGCGCCGCCAGCTCCCGTGCTTTCGGGTCAACGGCGCAGGGGAAAAGCTCGCTGAATGGCGCGTGGAGCAGTCTCCTGCCCACGCCTGTTAGTTCCTCGGTCACAGCAGCGTGGGTCGTCTCGAACTGCTCATCCATATTCCACGCGGTGCAGTATTCCGCGATTTCCAACCCCAGGCCGTGCCGCCGGGCTTCCTCCGCGGCGTCCGGGGCAATGGTGGAAAGAAACATCTGGTCTTTTTTCATGTTTCCTTCCCTCCCTCATCATCCAGAATTCCGTATTTTGTTTTGATCCGGTCAAGCTTTTCCAGCAGGGGCTTCCCCAGAACCAGAAGTACGATTGCCGTGGCGACGGCCTGTCTCAGATTCACCGGGAACCCGTAAACATAAAACATCATCGCCCCTTTGAAAGAAACGTTTTTTACCAGAAACACCGAACAGGTATCCAGCAGCGGCCCGACGAAAAACGCCACCGCCAGAAATCCGAAAATCCCCATCACCACCGGCTTGCGGGGAAGTCTGCCCTCGGCGAACACAAAGCCCGCCAGCATCCCGCCCGCGCCGTAGGCCATCATCTGCCACGGCGTGTAGGGCCCTTGGCTGTAGAAGAAATTGCTTGCCAGTGCGCTGATTGCCCCCACCAGAAAGCCCGATTCCGGGCCAAAGGCAATCCCCGCGATCATGATAATGCCGAAAATTGCCTTGAAGCTGGGGATGGGAATGGCGACCCGCCCGGCTACCGCCAGCGCGCACATCACTGCCAGCACCACCAGCTCCCGCGCCTGAGGTCTGCGCCCCTCAAAGGCCAGAAAGAAGGGGATCAGCAGCTCCACGATCACCAGCGTGCTGGTGACATAAAACGCCCGTCCGGAAAGTCTGCTGCCCACGATCAGCGTCAGGGGAATCAGCACGAAAAAAACGATCAACGTGGCAATACGGGACTTTTTCATGCCTTTGTCTCCCGGTTTTGTTTGTAAAGATCCACTACATCCTCCGCCGTGACCGCGTTCCGGAACACATGGCGGCTCATACGGTTTGCGGCAGTGGTGTAGAAGCTGTTCGCGCCGAAGAACCGGCGGGGCGTATCCGTGGTCAGGACCTGCCCGTCAAAGAACATGCTCACCTGATCGGCATACTTTGCGCAGAACTCCACGTCGTGGGATACCATGACGATGGTGATGCCCTTCTTTTTCAGCTCCGTCAGGATGGACGCAAAGGTCTCCTTGAAGAAGCTGTCGATGCCCTTGGTCGGCTCATCCAGCAGGAGCAGCTGCGGCCGGGTCAGCAGCACCTTCGCCAGCGCCGCCCGCTGCTGCTCACCACCGGACAGATCGTAGGGATGGCTTTTCAGCAGGGACGTGATCTGACAGATTTCCGCCGTTTCCCGGATATCCTGCTCGTTTTGCGTCATTTCCTGCAAATCTTCCAGCACCGTTTTCTTGACGAACAGGCTCTTGGGGTCCTGAGGAAGCATGGCGAGGCAGCCCCGGAACAGCTCCTGCTGCTTGTATTTTTCCACCGGCTTTCCCAGAACCTTCACCTTGCCCCGGTAGGGTCTGCAAATGCCGCAGACGGCTTTCAGTGTTGTGGATTTTCCCGCGCCGTTGCCGCCCACGATGGCGTGAAGGCTTCCCTTCGCCACCTCCACGCTGGCCCCCCGGAGAACGTCCGGGCTGTTCTTTTCATAGCGGAACCACAATTCTTTCAGCGAAAGAGCGATTTCGCCGTCTTCTTCGGTCTGGGGCTGTGCCGGAAGCTCGGTGATTTCCGGCGGGTTCGGGAAAATATCGCTGAGCCAGTTTCTGCCCTCCCGCACGGTCAGGGGGCACTCCCCCGCCCCGCCGCTGCCGTAAAACACCCGCACCGGCGTGGGCATGGCGGTAAACATATCGTTCTTTTCCTCCCAGAGCCGCTTACCGATGTTCCGGGGGGTGTCGTTGGCGATCACTTTTCCGCCGTCCATCACGATGGCGCGGTCAGCGTAAGGGAAAATATTCTCCACCCGATGCTCCGTAATGAGGATGGTCGTTCCCAATTCTGCGTTGATCTTCCGCAGGGTGTTCAGAAAATCGGAAGCCGCAATAGGGTCAAGCTGGCTGGTGGGTTCGTCCAGAATCAGAATTTCCGGCTGCATGGCCATGATGGACGCCAGATTGAGCAGCTGCTTCTGTCCGCCGGACAGATTGGCAACGTCTCTGTGGAACCAGTCCTGAATGCCGAAATAGCAGGCCATTTCCGCCACCCGGGCGCGCATGGTTTTCTGGTCGCAGCCCAGGCTTTCCAGCCCGAAGGCCAGCTCATGCCAGACCTTGTCCGTCACGATCTGATCGTCCGGATTCTGCATGACGAAGCCCACCTTCGCGGCCTGATCCCGCTGGCTCATGTCTTCCAGGGAAACGCCGTTGATGCGGATGTCCCCGCTTCGCTTTCCGTGGGGCGCAAGCACCGATTTCAGGTGCCGCAGAAGCGTTGTTTTGCCGCTGCCGCTTTTGCCGCAGAGTACCACGTACTCCCCCCGCCGGATGGTCAGGCTGACGTCGGACAGGGATGGCCTGCCGGCGGAAGGGTAGGAAAAGGTCAGATTCTCGATCTCGATATGTGCCATTGAACGGCCTCCTTCATGTGTAGTGCAGAGGGGATAAAGAGGTAAGCGCAGTAGGCAATAAAGCCCGGCGCGTAAATGCCGGTGACGGGCTGAATGGCAAGCTTCGGCGTAAACTCCGCCGCCGCGCCGCCCATGGCGGCCGCCACTGCGGCCACGCCCGTGAGAATAAGCATCACCGCAATGAGTATCCAGTCCAGCGCCTTCATCCGGTAGATCTGAAAGCTTGTGCGTTTGGCTGTGCCGTAGCCCCGGGCGCGCATGGAGTCTCCGGTCACGACGCTCCCTTCCAGCGCCCAGTCCGTCAGGGCGGACAATGTGCGCATTCCGGAGTTGAGCTTTTCTCTCACGGTGCTGTTCTCCCCCGCGCCGAGGCCAACGGACTTTCTCGCACCCATGATCTGCCCCGCCTTGCGGATAAAGCTGGGGATCATCCGCAGCACCATCACCAGCAGCAATGAAATTGCCGGGATCAGATTCCCGAACAGGCTTGTGAACTTGTCGCTGGTCATGACCGCGTTGTAGCAGCCGAACCAGAGCATCATCACCAGAAACACCCCGGCAATGGCCGCGCCATAGAGCAGCGCCTCCACCGTGTAGGGTCTTCCGAACACGTGAAACAGCACCCGCTCGCCGTAGGTATTGAACAGCGGGTTCACCACCGTCAGCGCGAGAAACATGGGTAGCAGCATGGCAATTCGCTTCCAGCCCGCCCTGCCGCTGAGCAGCAGATAGTAAGCCGCCGCGCCGATCGCCCCCGCGATCAGGTACGCCGGGTGCTGGATCAGCACGCTGAAACCAATGGCTCCCACAAAAAACAGAAAATTCACCGCCGGATGGCAGTTGGAAAAAGCGTCCGCAGTCATAGCATCCCCCGAAAAGAAAAAGTCCCCAAATGGGGACTTCACAAAAGCCTCCGGCAGGCATCCCCAAGAGCCTTCCGGGAAAAACGTCAGGTCACCGTGTTCCGGCTCTGGACGCCATTTGCCGAAGGTCTTCTCAGGATGCCCCAATGACTTTCCGCGGCTCAACTGTCCATCTACGGCGGCTTGGTACCGCTGGGATTGCCCCATTCCAATGTGCGACCCGACTTTATTAAGGAACCTCTGAATAAATCGTCTTCGGCTGACAGCGGATCTTTCACCCCCAGCCTTCGGTATGAAAAATGGGAAATACATACAGTATTCCCGCATTTTCCATACCTTGTCTGGAGGCAAAATCTCTCGCTGTCAGCTCTCGTCGATTTATTCAGAGCTTCCTTTTTTATTCTATGCAGCATATTCTATCATAATCTCCGAAAAACTGCAATGTCTTTCGGCCGCGCATCGTGATTTTTTCCGACTGAAAAAAATGGGAAGCTGTGCTACAATATCCGCGCTGTTTGTGAATACCAAATAGCGAACCCCTTCACGCAGCCGTTTCAAGGCAGGCGGGAAAGGAATAACATGATAGGAGAATTGTTATGAACAAATTCAGCATGAAAAAGCTGCTGTCCATCCTCCTGTGCATCGCGCTGATCGCGGCATTGGCGCTTTCCACCGTTGGATGCAGCAAGAATGACAACACCGCGCCTGCTACCACTGCCGAGGCTTCCGCCGTCGTTTCCAAGGGCGAGGGCGAAACCATGTTTCTGTTCAACGTGGTCGATCCCGAAGGCAAGGAGAGCCATTTTGAAATCCACACCGATGAGAAGACCGTCGGCGCGGCGCTGCTGTCCCTTGGCCTGATCGCGGGCGAGGACAGCGAGTACGGCCTGTATGTCAAGACCGTCAACGGCGTCACCGTGGACTACGATCAGGACGGCAAGTACTGGGCATTCTATGTGGACGACGAGTATGCCGCCACCGGCGTAGACTCCACCGACATCACCGCCGGCGCGACCTACACCTTCAAGGCAGAGTAATTTCCGGGCACAAAGCAGCCGGTAAGATGGTTTTAACCGTCTTACCGGCTCTTTTCTGTTGCAATTCGGGAAAATCATCGTATAATGGTAGTGATTATTTTACGGAACAGGAGAAAACGCAATGGAAAACGGCGCGGTGTATTTGAAAAAGGGCGAGGGGCGCAGCATGAAGGCGGGCGGCCCATGGGTATATGACAACGAGGTGGAGCGCATCGAGGGCGAGCCGCTGGACGGGGATGTTGTCTCCGTCCACGACTACAACGGCTTTTGTCTGGGCAAGGGCTTCCTGAACCGCCGCTCCAAGCTCCGGGTGCGGATGCTGACCCGGAACCGGAATCAGGAAATCGACGAGGATTTTCTCAGAATGCGGGTGGAGAACGCCTGGGAATACCGGAAAAAGGTGGTGGACACCGGCAGCTGCCGGGTGATTTTCGGCGAGGCGGATTTCCTGCCCGGTCTGGTGGTGGACAAGTTCTCCGACGTGCTGGTGGTGCAGTCTCTGGCGCTGGGCATGGATCGGTATAAGTCCTTCATTCTGGAAACCCTGAAAGAATTGATGGCGAAGGACGGCATTTCCATTCGGGGAATTTACGAGCGCTCTGACGCAAAAGTGCGGGAGCAGGAGGGAATGCCCCGGGTCAAAGGCTTCCTGTCCGACCCCTTTGACACCAAGGTGGAGATTGTGGAAAACGGCGTCAGATATTTCGTAGACGTGGCCGAAGGACAGAAAACAGGCTTTTTCCTCGATCAGAAATACAACCGCAAGGCCATCTGGCCGCTGTGCCCCGGTGCGGAGGTGCTGGACTGCTTCACCCACACCGGCTCCTTTGCCCTGAACGCGGGTCTCGCCGGGGCAAGCCATGTATTGGGCGTGGACGCTTCCGAATTGGGCGTGGCGCAGGCCCGGGAGAACGCCGCCCTCAACGGTCTTTCCGACCGGGTGGAATTTCTCTGCGCGGATGTGTTTGCGCTGCTGCCGGAGCTGGAAGCCAAGGGGCAGAAATTTGACCTCGTGATTCTCGATCCTCCGGCCTTCACCAAGTCCCGCGCCTCCGTGAAAAAGGCGGTGACGGGCTACCGGGAGATCAACCTCCGGGCAATGAAGCTCATCCGGGACGGCGGCTTCCTCGCCACCTGCTCCTGTTCCCATTTTGTGGACTATGAGCTGTTCACCCAGACCATCGGTCAGGCCGCCCGGAATGTCCACAAGCGGCTGCGGCAGGTGGAATACCGCACGCAGGCGCCGGATCACCCCATTTTGTGGGACGCCGAAGATTCCTACTACCTGAAATTCTACATTTTTCAGGTCTGCGACGAGAAATAACAAACGGGAGCCATCACGTTTTCGTGTGATGGCTCCCGAACATTATACTTTCCGTCTTGCCCTCTGAAACCGGTACTCCGTCCAGAATTCCAGTCCCGTGGGCAGCAGACACAGCGCGGCGTAGCCGGCGGCGGTCACTGCGCTTACGTTTTCCAATGGCTTCCAGATGATTCTGGGATTGTAAAACATCGTCGTCGCCCCAAGGATCGCACCCATGGCAGTCAGGGTGATGCCGGAAAACAGCGCGATCACGAACGCCCTGTCCCGGTTGTCGAAGCGGTAGATGGAAAATGCCGTCCGTCCCCGAAGCAGACTGCCCCGGGAACGCATGGAGTCGGATTCCAGCGCCAGTGCGGAGATCATCCACGTGATCAGCATGGAGAAAATCCGCAGGCAGTTGACAAGTCGTCGAAAAACATTTCCCTGATTGCTTCCCCGGCCGATGCCCTTCTGAGCCAGGTTGATTTTTCTTGTCTCCCGGCCGATTCTCGGAATAAAGCGCAGCAAAATTGTGAGAAACAGCGACAGCCGTGGGCTGACCCTGCCGAACAGGTACAGCACCTTGTCGCTGGACACCACCCGGAACAGGCAGCTCAGCCACATGCACACTGCCGCCGCCCGCAGTCCCGTCACCATGCCGTACACGAAGCTTTCCACCGTCAGGTTGTTGCCGATGAAGTTCTGTTTCAGCACCGTCACGCCGAAATGGTGATAGCTGCTGTAATACAGGGCGAAGCAAACCACCAGCGGCAGCAGGCACAGGTTGAAGATAACCGTCCGTTTTCCGTTCCGCTTCATGCTGAACGCGAAGGCGCACAGGCAGGAGATGGCGAGAAACACCGGGTGCTGGAAGGCCACGCTTCCGTAAATGACGGCGGCAAAAAACAGGAAGTTCACCGCCGGATGACAGCTTTCAAAGCCCATCTTCGTC
>ERZ839823.3330-NODE-3330-length-10697-cov-2.822308_pt1 | contig 10697 bp, 10 predicted proteins | sample MGYA00519862_ERZ839823 | MGnify/ENA primary metagenome ERZ839823 (study PRJEB31850, sample SAMEA3708853) | human gut metagenome | biome: human gut; feature: human-associated habitat; material: faeces | place: China | collected 2014 ...
ACTATACAAACGGCAAGAAATACGCCGATAAATCGTTTCAAATGTTTAAATTTAATCATTGTCAACCACCGCCTTTAGTTTGTTGTCCTTGAACTTTGCAACGCCGATTTTCTCACCACGCTTGTAAAGCTTGATTTCGAGGTTTTTTAAGTCTGTGAACACAAGCGGAATCGCCTTTAAATTCTCGTTCGGCAATAATGCTTTGTCTGCTTCCGCACCGTTCACGTCCAACTCAACAATATCAACCGACAATTCATCGGGAACGTCAAGCGACATTTCCGAAACATATTCGTTTATCGGGTTAATGTCATATCCGATGTCATACGTTTTTGTATTCGTGGCGGTGTTCGTGGCGATTAATGCGGTTGTTGCCGCTGCCGCCGCAATCGCTCCGATTGTGGTTTTGGTTTTCTTTTTCAATTTTTATCATCCTTTCAACCCAAAATTTTTAACTTCCCATATCGTATCTCGTTTGTCTTTCCGCACGGTTCAGTCTCGGCACGGAGTATCTCATCTTCACCGTTGTAAAACACGACCGTTAATGCTCCGTCCATAATCACGGGCGCGGTAACAAATGTTTCGTTCGCTCCTATCAGCTTGTCCGTCAATTCCTTTCCGTCCGCAAAGAGCCGCCAACCGTGATAGTCTATCGGGTAATCCAATTCAATCTTTAAACTGCCCGATACGCCCGCAACGAGCGTTGTCATTGCAAAGCGTCCGATATATGCGTTAATTGTGTCTACTGTCAGACATTCTTTGCCGCCCGAATAAACCTTGCCGCCGAAATATCCGTTACCTTGTTTATCGAGAGCGTATGCGTTCTTGCGCCTATACTCCGATGTGCCGCACCCGACAATATCAAGGTACTTGCCGCCGCTGTCAATCTCGTTGTACAAGCCGCGCACCGACTGATACATACTGTTCGCAATTGTGTGAAAGCCTTGCGCCGTTGTATAATCTGCGTTGGCTTCGGTATCGCCGCCGCTTGCAAACGAGCTGTAACCTTTCGCCTTTGTCCTAAGGTTCACTGCGAGGCTCTCGTTGCCGTCCGCAAGGCATCTGTAACCGTCCGAAACAGCTCTTTCACCTTTTGCGGTCGAGAAATATCCGCTTGCCCTGCTGCAAAACCCTGTTGATTCACAGCCTACACCGCTTGTAAATCCGTTCAGTCCGCAAAGCGAACCAACGCCGCCGCAATGTGCCGAGAACTCGGGCGGCACTTCAACATCGGCATCGCCGTCAACGCCGCCGTTTATGATAAGCGAACCGTAGAACCCTTTCGGGATATACCCTGCCGCCGTCATAATTCCGACAGCAGTGGTTATCTCGCCTGTGTCATAGATTTTATATCCGTTCTCATCGGCTGTCTTTGAAAGTTCGGTAACAGTCGCGCGATACTTGCCTTTGTAGCCATTTTCGGTGAATTCATCGCCGAGAAACACATTAATATGTTCGCCGATTAGGTTTTCATCATACACGGTCGAATAAAAACCCTTGCCAGATACGTATTTGATACGGCTGTCGAGCTTGCATATCGCGCGATTGCCAAAGCCCTCTAAATGTGCATTCGGAATATCCGATGTGTTATTTGCACCTTTGAGAGCGTCTATAATCTGTTTTAAAACTCCGTATTCGGACGTGGATTTTATCACATCGTCAGATATTACGGTCGGGGTGACTTTTATCTCAAATATTCCGCTTGTTATCTGTCCGTCTTGCGTGATGATTTGTACCTCACAAATACAAATTCCGACCGCCGTCAGCGTTTGCGGCGAAACAACAAACTCTGCTGTTCCGTCCTCGCATATATTCCCCGATGTTTCGGTGTATGTGCCGTCGGGTTTGGCGCAGTTCAATACCGCCGTTGCCGTCTTTGGTATACACAGCGCAAGACCGCCGCTTAACAATACGACATTGATGTGATAAAGACCGCCGTCACCCTGCCGCGCCGTCAGATATTGCCGCACGGGACTGTCCGTCTGTACGTCAAGTTTGATTGGTATGTTTATCTGCATTTTTATCAGCTCCTTATTCTAACCCTAAATCTGCTCTTAATGCCGCAATCAAATCATCAACATATTTCTTTGTTGCAGGCTGATAATCACCTGTCGGCGTGAATGTCTGTGTATTATTCCTTGTAAGAACGTTGGTTGTGTCCGCCTTGCTCGCAAGGTTATGCACCACATTCCCCGATGTACAGGTTACGTCCACAGAGGTCGAGAATCCAGTTATCGGGCTTATCGTGTATGCCCACTTGTTCGCGCCGAGCTGTCCGATTTTTATATCACCTCTGAACGTTCCGTTATACGCCGCAACCGAAGCACTGTTTTCAAGTAAAAGGTTTGCGCTCGAATTTATTATATCGTTTGTACTGTCGTATGTGAGATTGTCCAATACATCACCGCCGCCGCTTGATTTCACCTCATTTATCGCCGCAACAATCGAGGATTTATCGGTTGTTGTGAGGTCGGACAGTTTACCCACATCTTGGATGTATTTCTTGCCGTCCGTAGCCGATTTTTTACCGCGCTCCTCGTCGCTGACAACCAATACATAGTCATATACTTGCACCGAAAATTCTTGACCGTTTGTACCGGTGCCAAGCTGAATCGCGTTTAAATCTGTCATTCCGAGAAGCCCGATTTCCCCACTTGCAACTTCCTTTGTGCCATACGCATAAGCCCCCTCGCCTGCCGCAAATCCGCCTGACGAATTGCTCATATTTGCTTTTTCGGTGAGCTTGTGTTCAATCGGTTCGCCACCACCGTATGTTGGCGATGCCATAACAGTAACTTCTCCTTCGGACGTTAGTATGTTACCATGCACACGGAGTGTCTGTGGGTCTCCACTCATAAGCTCTGCCGCCTGTTCGTCAATTAGGCTCTTTCCCTCAACCTTATCAACCTTCTGAGAAAGCCGGTGAGTTACTTTTGAGTTTGGGGAACAAACAATATCATTTCCCGATATAGAAAAAGAATTTTCCATTTCTGAACCGGTTATAGAACCGGTTCCCACAATAGTTTTAGACGGCGAAGTGGGAGAAACCCCCAATTTTATGAAAGCTTCACCAACATCATTACTAAAATGAGGATTAATTTCAATCCCACTGGGACCAACATTATCTGCACTTTCTAAACGTATTTTATCGGTAGAACCTATCACAGTGGTTCCTGAACCTATCTTTTCGGACAGTTTGTGTACCACAACCGAACCTCCCGCTTCTTTTTGCACATAAGCAATAACATCGTGACCATCTTTTGCTGTAATGTCACCACGTGCAATAATCTCACTATATGATTCGATTGCCCCATCTGCAAAAATTCCACATTTAACTTGTAATGCACCGCCATAATCAGATAAAAAATCTGCCACAGTCTTATCAATCAACGTTTTGCCGTTAACTTTATCAACCTTGTTGGCTAAATCCGTTTTATCGGCTTTTTTTGCTAAATCTGTTTTATCGGCTTTTTGTGATAGCCTGTGAGTTTCGCCCGCCTTTACAAGGCGCACGTCCGCATTTTCGTTATTTGTGTTTATCATTATTCCACCAAAAGGACTAAGCATTAAATAGTTCCCCAAACCCGATGCGTCGCTTTCGATTGTAATACCCCCTGATTCAATTTTAGTTGATTCAGAAAAGGCCGTACTTTTCACCCTCAATCCTTGTGAGGGTTCACTCACCTTAATCAAAATTTCTTCCTTGTCAGTATCATACTTCAAATTATCCGCCACACCACTATCAATCAACGACTTACCGCTTACCTTATCTACCTTTGTGTCAAGTTTGGTGTCTGTCGAATCGAGCCTTGCCTTGACCGTTTCCTCAACCGCACCGACCTTTTCGCCGACCTCTGCATAAAGGTCATTCTTCGCGTCCGCCGCCGCTTTGTCCGTATAGGCTTTTGTTGCGGTTTCCGCGTCTTTAAGTTTTTTGTCAATAACGGGTTTTGTATAAAAATCACCGTTGTCACCTTTCTTTTTCGATATGTTACCTAACATTTTAAATAACCTCTCTAACATATTTTGTTTCATATTTTGTTTTCCTCATAATTTGCGTCATTTGGTTGTAATTCCGAATTACGCATTACGCATTCCGCATTCCGAATTAACAAAGTATCGCCCTTATGTTTATACGGCATATCTCGCCGCCGTTGACAATTTTAAGTGCCGATACCGTCTTGTTTATCTCGTCACCCGGTGTAATCTCCTGCCACATCGCGTTTTCGCTCTCATAATGCGCCGACAATGTTCCGTATAATTTAAGTTGGTCGCTGTCACACATCCACCCGATGTCATTTACACTGCGCTGCATCTTCGATACGCTCGGCATTTTCACAATAACGGTTTCGTTCGGCTTTAATGTCCTCTCATATGTATAACAAAAGGCTTCGCCGCCGTTCCTTTTAAACATCTCACGCATTGTCGTCACTCTCCGTTTCGCCCGTATTCGATTTGGTATTTGCTTCGGAATTTGTTTCTGCATCCGTTTTTTCTTTCTCTGTTCCCGGCTCCGTTTCGGAGTCCGTTTTCTCGGTCGCTTCCGTCTGTTGTGTACTCTCTGTCTTTATCGCCTGAATCTCGACCGATACCGTTCCGTCACTTCCGCGGCGAATATACGCCGAGTTCAAATCGGTATATCCTTTAAGCCCCCAACCATAGTCCGCGTCATCGGGCTTGAAAATCAGGGTTTGCATATTTTCCGCACTAAAAAGCGCGTCAACGTTCTCTGCGCTGAGTGCCGCCTTGACCGAAAAGACCAAAAGCCACCGTCTTTTGCCGTTCGCCGTCTTTGACATCTGTTCAATCGGCTCACCGCATTCAAGTTCATAATTTCCGATAATAAGTTTCATAATAATACCTCCAAAAATTTATATAAATTTTAATTGTTTTCAAATTTAATCCGCGCCGTAAAATCAAAATAATTTTTACGATGCCACGATACATATCAAAAATATAAAATATTTACGATGCCGCCGCGGCAGGCTCGGCGGAACAGGGGACGGCGATTAAATAAAAAATATTTTATATTTTTGCCTTGTTTGTTCATTCGGGATGTCGAGGACGCCATCCCCTACAAGATTGGTGATATACATTCCGTTTGATTGTAGGGGATGGCGTCCCGAATTCCGCATTGATTTAAACCCCATTCACCTTATCGCTAAGTGCCGTTAAATACCTCGCATATACGGGTTTGCCCTCTGCGAAATGCTCCGCATAATCCGCATTCGTCACATCCGTTTCGCTGTCCGAATTGTTCACACAACACAATATATAATTCAACGCATTATACCGCCACGCATAAAGTGTCTTGTCCGCATCGATTTTCGCGCCGACCGTTGCCGCCGTTTCCGTCATTGTCAAGACTTTAGATATGCTTCGCCCTGCCGTATTGCCGTAAAGACTTTCGTCCGCAGGCAAGAATATTTCATTACTGCCGCCGTATGCGTCATAACCCCTGCCCAAATATCCGCTCACCACCGCATAGATATTCAGACAAAGCGCGTTCCAGTCATCACTCGGCACGCTCGCCGTTGCAATGCCCGTTTGAGGCGTTACCGTCCAGCCGAAATAATCGGGTCTCAAATAGCTGACCGTCTGTGTATTTGTCACTCTGTCACCGTTCTCATCTGCCGCATACAAAACCGCACTTCCCGTTGAATACGCCGCCGCAACGGTGATTGTGTATGTTCCCGTTTGCGATAGAATAAACTCACAAATTCCGCCTTGCGTAACATCATCTTTATTTATCATCGATATGGCTTTGTTTCCCGAGGCGTTGTTTGTTATTTCTGTCTGATAATACGAATAATCGTATGCCGGAACCGTGCTGAACCTAATTCTCGCCTTGTTCCCGACCCTTGATATAAACTTAGGATAATTCATCAGCCTGTTTGACGGCTGTGTGGTGAACGTTGACCAGCCGCTCCACGCATAGTTACTGTTGTCATCCGAATCTATCGAACCGAGCCGCATTCGATACGTCCGACAGAATTTCGGCGTTGATACAAGTGATTGAAACGTTATCTCTTTCGAGGTGACATTTACGCCGTCAACATCGTCAAGTTCAAGTTCAAACTTTTCACCCGATACCGCGTCCTCGCCCTGCCATACAAATCTTGCGCCAATGCCATTCATTCCCGATAACTTGATATACGCATTCGGATAATTCGACCCCGATGTCTGAAATCGTTTCCCTGCCAACAGCGGCTCATTCGGCGCGGTCATTACTTTCTGTTCCGCAAGCGTTGTGAACTCAATAAAATTACCGCCGCTGCTGTTCTTTATCAGATAAAGAGGTGTATTATCATTTTGGTCACTCACCTGTGCATAACAATATAGTTTGTATGTCGTGCCGCTTGTCAATGGGTCACCCAACACCGCAGGTTCGCCCGAGATATTTTTACCGCTCCCGACCGAACCGTTGGACGATACCGTTATAACGGCGCGAACGTACTCAAAGCTGTTTAAAACGCTCGTTCCGTTCTTTTCCCCGAGATATTTTTTCAAAAACCAAATCCCGAGGTAATTATCCGATGTAAAGTTGTTTTCCAGATTATATATGTTCGCCGTAAAACTGTTCGTTCCAATATTTGTTACCGTCCAATACGCCATATCTCACACCTCATCCAAACACCGCAATGCCGCCGCTTCCGCCGCCGTTATTCTTTACATAATTTTCAAGTGTAACAGAGCTTCCCGATGTTCCGACATATATTTTGTTCGGGGCTTGCGTTAGGTAAATAACAGAAGCATTAATGCCTATTCCTGTCTTTCCCGCCGCACCGCCGTCAAGCGTGCTTATATTTGCGCCCGAATTAAAAATTATACTCCTCTGTTCATTATCCGTAGAAGCATCGCCGATTTTTAAATTACCATCCACCTGCGCAATCTTTGTTATGCGCACATTTCCTCTCATTTTAAACCCGTCCGCCGTCTGCTCAAACACCGTTCCGAAATTCGCATTGCTGCCCGATACCCACTTTTCACCGTCATAGTGCCAATAAAGGTTAGTTGTTGTATCATAATATATAACGCTTTTAATCTTTGACGAAACATTATTAAAATTATTCACCTCAACGGGGTTTGAATACGCCGCATTGACCGCCGTTGTTATGCTGCCCTTTGTCTGTTCTATCTTTGAGTTAAACTCTCCGACATCGGTTTCAATCGCCGAAACACTGCTCTCTATCGAATCCGCACGCTGATTTATTGCGGTTTTAAATGTTCCGACATCTTCCTTTACCGCCGTAACTTCTGCCGTTATTTCTTCCGCTGTCTGCGTCAACTTTGAATCGAATTTACCGATATTCTCTTGATTCTTTGTCACCTGCGTTTGTATCTTATCCGCGGTTGTCTCAATCGTGGTACAGCGGTTGCCCAGCTCATCACTTTTTGCAACAAGAGCCTTTATCCCGTCCGCGCTTACCTCTATCTCGGTTTTCATACCCTCTTTTTCTTTAATTAGGTATTCCGAAAGATTGCTGTCGTCAAGGTTTTCAATTGTGTCGTTATACGCACGCTTAAACCGCGCCAGCTCATCTCTGAGCTCCTGAACCTCATTCCTCAGCTGTTTAAAATTCATCTTTGATATTTCTGTATCAGACATACAAATCACCGCCTGCCTCAAACCACAATTCCAAGCCGTACATCGTCACATATCCGTGTCCGCAAACGTGCATTTTTATACCCCAATGCGCCGTCTGCCGCAGCTTTACTCTGACCGCAACCCGACCGCTCTTGCCGCCCGACGAATATACAAGGTGCGACTTGTTTTCATCAAACTTTTCATCGTCGTATAAAAAATATACTTTAAATTCCGCACCGTCCGCTATATCCGTCATCATCTGCAACTTTTTGATATGCTTGATATTTGCCGAAATCTCGTTGTTGTCCTGTCTTGTTATTATGTCGGTTTCAAACTCGAAATCCTGTTCAAAATCGTTCGTGTCGGTGCGATAAACCTTTCCGTCACCGCCGAGATAATACATCCCCGTCTTGTTATGTGCAAAGCATTTGATTCTCTGTCCTATTCCCTGCCGTGACCATTGCTCCGCCACCGTGTCATAGGTGAAATAATACTTATTGCCGTCCTCATTCTCACAGTATAAGAAATAGTTTCGGTTGTCCGTCCCCGCAACCGCATATTTATATTCACCGATGTTCAAATAATATCCGAGTATTCTTGGGTTCGACCCTGTATAAATCTTTACGTTATCATTTGATACAAATATAAGCCGCCCGTCAACCTCTTGAATCGTTCTGAAATCAATCGCGCCCTCTGCGAATATCTCATTTATCCTAAACGGGTTCTTTGTGTTGTATATCTCCTGCATATAATCGCGCTTAAAACACACAACATTTCCCTGATATGATATAAGCCCCGTAAAAATCCCGTCCGCTTTCGCGTTCGCCTGTGATGCCGATACCCACGAATTCGATTCGTTGTATGACTTTATCGTGTCTAAGGTCCAGTTACAATAGTCATTAAATCCGCTCGCATATACGCGGCTGTCATCAACGCCGAACACACGGCTCAAATGCACCGTTGCGTATTTGAGCTTCGGCACATTCGGAGCGGTCGATACACGCCAATCCCATTTTGTGCCGCCGCCATCGAGCTCAACTTCAACATACCGCCACGTTTCGCGCGTTGCCGCGTTGTAATAATAATATCCCGTATTCGCCGTGCTGTCGGGCATAGATGATAACGTCCATTTTTCCAATTTCTCATCATAATCATCATCCGATTCCTGCGCACCCTCAATTATACTGTCATCCTTTGCCTTGTTGTATGTGCGAACAACCGCGTCCATACCGTCACATTTAAAATATGTCTTGTCGCTGTTCAGTCTGAATTTGTATTCACCATAATGATTTGTACCATTATCGGTTTCGACATCGATATATTCATACCATTTGCCGTCTTTTGTGTTATATATAAGCGTTCCGTATTCTCTCGGTTCAACGCTGTCCTTGCCGGCATAATAATATGTTTTATCCGCATCGCTGACGGTGTATTTTTCCGCTGTAAACCTCGCCGTTTCTATGTACATCGGCATAGCCGCCCTGTCGGGATAAATTAAAAGTCTGCGCCGATACGAACCGCCGACGGGGTCTGTCGGCGTGTCATAAACATTGAATTGTACCATTGACCTAAATGTGTTCTCATCATATTCAACGGTATCAACCCCGTCATTATCGTCCGAATCGTCAACATCGCGGCTCACCATTCCCGTGTATATTGTCTTGCCCTCGTCCTTAATATAATCAATCCAAACAGCGTTGTTCTTTATATAAATAACGCATAAAAAATCATCAAAGCCATAGAGAGCCGCCGCGTTTGAATACTTTGATACTTTTAACAACGCTGTGTGCCGCATAGACGGCGTGAGATAGGGCGTGTGTTCGGTCGAAATATTTAACTCTTCCGACAGCATACCCGTGTCAATCTCTTGCCTGCGGTTCAACCCCGACCAGTTTATCTTTGTCATTTTATATGCCTTGCCCGATTGCGGCAAGGGCATTTGCAGGTACGAAAGACCTCCGTCATTTTGTTTTCTCTTCGCCATATATCACACCTCAAATCACATAGCAAACGCCGCCTGCCGCTGTTTTATCCACTGTTTAAACGTTTCCAATAAAACGTTATAGTCACTCAGCCATTTCGCCGCCAAAACATCTTCGTTCGCTATCTTATACGCTTCGCCCCTCAGCTTTGCCCTCGCAATATCCAAAAACTCGGGCGGCAGCATTACATTTTTGCTGTCTATTTCGTCATTTTCCGATACCGTCTTAACCTCGGGGCGTACAAAATACATTATTTTCATACCGTATGACCTCGCATAGGGTGAATTAAAACCCAAATTCCCGTTTATCTTATAATAAACATCCGGAAAGGTCGCACCGCTTGTCAAATTTGTCTTTATAAGCTGTCTGTCACCGACAAACACAGTGTATATATCCTCAAACCTCGGCTTTGCGTGACCGTTCGGCACATCTGCCGCCGCCAAATCAATCTCGTTTGATGATATATCGGCTCTGTCAATCGTCAAACACCGCTGTTCCTTGATTATTTCGCTGTATATAAGCTGTTCGAGTGCCGTCAGCCACCCGACATAGCTCCGATTCGTTATCGGATAAGCCACATCCGCCTCGGTTATAATATCGGCGATTAAGTCCGCCGCCGAAATACCGCTGTCAAACATCACCACGTCACCGTCCTTCCGCCCCAAACTCTGCCTTTGGCATTGTCATTCCAATATTTTAAATAAGCCTCTTGTGCCTTTCGTACAAACTCGCTTTTATACGCTTCGTTTCCGCTCGCATAAAATAAAATATTGTCAACGATTGCCTGCATAAACAGCGGCCGCACGGCTAAATCGTTGTCAAGCGACATAATCGGTTCGAATTCCGCTCCGTCCGCCAAAACAAATTTGTCATACGATGCCAAAAGCTCCGATACCGTGTCGTTTAAATAATTAAAAAACCTCCGCTGTTCCAAAGGCACAACAAGGTTTACTTTTTCATAAATTATTCTCGCGTTCATAACGAAACACACTCCTTTAAATTTTGTTCAGCAAGTGCCGCATTCCTCGGGGGCATAACGCCCCCGAAAGCGACAAAAATACAATACTTATACCTATCAGCCTGCGCAATTGTAAAAACGCACACAGCCGCCGGGGTTCTTACAGATAAGC
>ERZ839823.3335-NODE-3335-length-10675-cov-2.572411_pt1 | contig 10675 bp, 17 predicted proteins | sample MGYA00519862_ERZ839823 | MGnify/ENA primary metagenome ERZ839823 (study PRJEB31850, sample SAMEA3708853) | human gut metagenome | biome: human gut; feature: human-associated habitat; material: faeces | place: China | collected 2014 ...
GAGTAGAGGCGGATTTTGTCAAGAGCGAGTATTACAATGACGAAATGCGCAGGATTGCCGCAGAGAATGACGAGCGCGGAGTTGTCACACACTTTATTTTAGGCAATGGGCGTGCGATAGAATACGGTACGAATTTCAGAGGTGCGGTGCGCGGTAATGAGGTGTATATACAAGCCGACCACGGAAAATATTCACCCACACAGATAAACCGCCACGAGATAATACACCGCAACTATTCATCAGATACCGTTCAGGAACTCAAAAACCGCATTAAAAGCTGTTTAACGAATGAACAGATACGAGGTATAGCTGAGAGCCTGTATCGCGATTACGCGCAGAAACGGCGGTCGTTTGATGAGATATTCGAGGAGTTTGTCTGTGACGTTATGGCGGATATGAACGAATATACCGAAATGTTTGATTCGGAGGTTCGAAATTATTGGGCGGCAGAGGAGCAAGACCGAAAGGGATATTCACCGTCAACATATACCGAGAGCATTGACGCAGGGGGTAAGAATGTTGCGGAAAATAAAAGTCAGCAATGGTCGCAGAGCAGAGGGCTCCAATTGCCCAAGCTGGCAGACACCATTACTGACAATACCAATATATCACAAAATGATAATATTGTCAATGATAGTTCGGGTAACACGGTCAAAAGCAGTATTGCGGTTTATACGGACAATCTTCCTGTGAAGTATAGAAATAAAAACGAAGCAAGGAAAGAATTTGTTGGTTATGCGCGCGAAAATTTTCCTAAAAGTGTTGTTAATAACGATACAAAGTCCGAAATAGGAATATCGCGAACCGGGATTGATAAGTTTTTAAGCGGAAATATTTCTATACAAAAATACGCAACGGGATTTAAAATTCCCGAGTTAATTGAGAGTGCGGTTAAAGTCGGCGAAGCGGAAAATCAAAAGGGTAAGACCGGCATTAGCGGATATGAATATTATTATAATACGATTAATATCAATAATAAGGATTTCGCGGTACATATTCGGGTCAGAAATACGGATATGGGTGATAAATACTATGGACATACAATAAGTCAAAATGTTGTAGACATAGAAATAGAGCCTTTGGCGTGGAACTCCGATAAAAAGTCGGTACATCCCATAAATGCCTTTGGCTCTGACAACACCAATATATCACAAAATAATGATATTGTCAATAGTAATATACGCAAAAATTCGGAAAATGATACCGACATACGTTTTTCAACCGATGAAAATACCGATGTGAACGTGTCGGACGATGAGGATATGAGTTATTTGTCCGAACCCGTCAGAAATATCAGAAATGATATAAACGAGGTTATAAATCGTGCCGACCTAAAAAAAGGCGGCAAAGTATATGACCGTGCGGCGGCGGTTCGGGTGAGGGACAGTATCTTAGACAACATAAGTATAGGCGATATTCAAGGAATAGATATGCGAACCAAAAAAGACCGAGCCGTTATGACCGTTCTCGTGAACAGGGCATTGAATTCGGCAGGTGTTGACGCAAAGCGCAAAAGTGCGAGGGATTTAACCCGATATATCGCACAAAACGCGTCGGTGTATGACGCGGACAGCTTATGCGCGGACGGCGGCGTTGATTATGAGGGCGACAGAGCCGTTATACTTAACTATATCAAGCACGGCGTGAAAATATCGCCCGACGCAAAAGAGGCAATCATATCGGCTGTCGGAGAAAACAGCGCGAGGGGATATATCGCGATGATGAGTAACAACAGCGCATTGGGAATAGATTCGGTATATGACGAATTGAGTGTTGCTCTGCCCGGATATTTCACGTCGGATGCATTGACAGAGGGCGAGAAGATGCGGCGCGTAATCGATGTCTATACGTGGCTCAAGGACGGAAAATCTATGCAGGATGTTAAACTTATCGATGTTATGACACCCGATGACGCGAGGGCGTTCACCGAACTTGTGCAAAAACAGTTGGAACTCGCTTTTGACACAATGGGGCGTGACAGTGCGATTTCGCGCGAAATTGCCGCAGAACGTACCAAATATGAACAGAGATTGAGCGATATTCGCGAAAAGTATGAGGCGAAAATAGCCGATATGCGAAATTCGGCAAAGAAAAAGCAGTCGGACGGTGCGAAAGCCAAAAATATTTCGACAGAGCAGACGGGCAACCGATTTAAAAACTTAGCCGAGGCGGCGAAAAAATACGGCGCGATTAAAAAGGGTGCGAACGCCGTGCGTGATATTGAAATGCCGAAAAGAATTGACGATAACCGATATGTCAGCCGATTTGCGCGGACAATGGCAGAGGCGGGGGTTACGCCCGACGAGAGTTTGAGTGAATTCGAAAGAAATATATTGGACGGCAAGATGACGTATGAGCGGATAACGGACGAGGAAGCGAAGAAATCCGCCGCCGACAAGATTATGCGCCGCGGATTTATGCAGGCTCTTGATGATTGGAACGAGATGATACTTTTAAATCAGCGTATAGGTAAAAATGAAATGGCTTTGGGGCAGACCCTTTATAACCAATGTATAAACGCAAAGGACGCACAAAACGCGATGAAGATAGCCGCCGACCTTGCAAATATTGCAACACAGGCAGGGCAGACGGTTCAAGCGTGTATGCTTATAAAACAGATGTCGCCCGATTGTCAGCTTTACAGCCTTGAACAATCAGTCGAGAAAATGAAAAGGGAATTTGAGAATAAGCGCAAATTTGTAAGCGGCGAAAAGCGAAAAATCGACCTTAAGATAAATGAGGAGCTTGCACGAAAGCTTTTGAACGCAAAGACAGAGGACGAACGCCGCGCGGTTATGGACGAAATATTACAGGATATTGCAAATCAGATTCCGTCTACACTAAAGGATAAATGGGACAGCTGGCGTTATTTGTCTATGCTCGGGAATCCGAGAACACACATCAGAAATATCGGCGGAAACGCTGTGTTTATGCTTCCCGTTAAGGTGAAAAACGCTGTCGGCTGGGTTCTTGAAAAGACCATATCAAAAGATAAGCGGACAAAGTCACTTAAATCGACAAAGGACAGCAAGAATTTTGCGGCGGCGGACTATGCCAAAATGAAAGATATAATTCAAGGCAGCAGCGGAAAGTATGAGGAGCTTTCAAAAATAAACGAGCTTAGGCGGATATACAAATTCAAACCGCTTGAATGGCTGAGAAAGGCGAACTTTGCCGCTCTTGAATGGGAGGACGGAATATTTTTGAAACATCATTATGTCAATGCGATGGCACAGTTTTTGACCGCAAGGGGATATACGTCGGAATTTATGAACAGCGGAACGAAGGATGCGGCAAGCGTACTTGAAAACGCACGGGCATATGCGATGAGCGAGGCACAGAAAGCAACATATCGTGATGCGAATGCGATAGCCGAAACGTTGTCGAGATGGCAGAGGAATTTGCAAAATAATGACAAACTCGGTGTGAGGGTCGTGGGTCAGGCAGTTGAGGGCATTGTTCCGTTTAAGAAAACGCCGCTAAATATCGCAAAGCGCGGCGTGGAATATTCGCCCATAGGATTGATTAGCGGACTTTATGACGCGGCGGCGAATATCAAAAGCGGCAAGGTGACGGCGGCACAGGCTATTGACAAAATCGCAAGCGGCTTGACGGGTACGGGGTTGGTTATTCTCGGAATGGGACTTAGCAAACTCGGATTGGTTAGGGGCGATGATGACGATGATGATAAGCTTGCAAGACTTGACAGCGCAACGGGTGAGCAGAGTTATTCGTTTAAGATAGGCAATCACAGTTATACAATCGATTGGGTTGCGCCTGCGTCTATGCCGTTCTTTATGGGCGTGAGTATGTGGAATGCGTTTGAAAAGACGGACAAATTTACTTTTGAGGAAATTTTAAATGCCGTTTTGAAAATACCTGCACCATTGTTGAATTTATCGGTTTTGTCGAGCCTTAACGATTTAATCAGAGCGGGTGATTATTCAAGTACACCAACCGAAAAAATGGCTGATTATGCGTGGCAGGCGACAACATCATATGTCGGACAGGCTTTTCCGACCGTAATGGGACAAATCACACGGACGGTTGACAAGACAAAGCGCAATGCGTCTTTTACCGACCCCGACAACGGACTTCCGGCAGGTCTTGACCGATTTATAGCAAGACAGGCGACAAAGATACCGGGACTGTCGAAAATTCTTGAACCCAAAATCGATATGTGGGGCAGGGAGGAAACATACGGTGATACTTGGTACGGACGGCTTATCGGGAACACGATTTCACCCGGATATTACAAGGAGATTAACTCGACCGCGCTTGATGACGAGCTTAGGCGTTTGGGCAATGAGTATGAGGGCGACGGAAGTGTATTGCCGCCGAAAAATCAAAAGTCCTTTACTTATGAAAAGCAAAAGTATTATATGATCCCGAGCGAATATGCTCAGTATTCGGTAATTCGAGGACGAAAATCCTTTGAATATGCAGACGAGCTGATTCGGACGGACGATTATAAAAACAAGTCGGCAGAGGAAAAGAAAAAGGCTCTTGAAAAATGTTACGATGCCGCAGGTGATGAGGCAAAGAACGAAATTCTCAAAGGGCGCGGCATAGATGTAGCCGCAAAGGAAGCCGAAAAGGCGGCGAAGAAAAAGTCAAAGAAAAAAACCTCGAAAAAGAAGAAGAAGTAAATCAATGCGGAATTCGGAATGCGGAATGCGTAATTAAAAAAGGACGGGTCAGCCGTCCTTTTTTAGTGGGGTGGGTTATATCGGAACGCTTTTTGTATATAATGTGTCGGGGCAAATATCGATTTCATCATTCCAATATACGCACATATTATCGGATTTAACCAATTTGAAAAATCCGATATTTTTCAACGGGGCATAAATTGGATATTGAAACAGCGTTTTTGCATCAAATTTTTTCTTTTCGCCTGTATTAAACGTGAGTAACAATTCAAAATCATCGGTCGGTTCAACTTGTTTTACTCTCGGACTCAATGGAACACCTTTAATAATATCACTCATATAAATCCCCCTTATCTCAACGGCTCAATCTTGAAGAAAGGTTCATCATCGCAAAGTAATTTCCAATTTGCCTGAAGCTCTTCGCGGTGTATTTCTATCCAAGCAACAACAAGATTATGCTGTTTTTTAGGTATCTTTCCCTCTAACACGTTTCCGTCAAAATCGTAAACCGCCTCATATTCGCCGTATCCCGCGTGAAAATGCGGCGTGTTATGCTGACCGTTTAACTCTTTATACATTCTGATTAAAATTCCGAAAAACATACTTAATGTCGGCATATCGGCACCATCCTCTTGAATTAATCTTGTTGTGATAACAACTTACATTTATATTATAATGCTTTTAATTATATTTGTCAAGAAAAAAGGACGGGTCAGCCGTCCTTTTTTATATGCCGATATGCGATTTTTCTGACGGAATCGGCGGTGTTTGAGCCGCCGACTCTATATGCGGTTGCCCGCCACGACAGGCAATCGATATATCTGTGTTTTATTATCATACGAGTGAGGCTGTCATCAATATTATTTACATATGCAAGGATTTTCAGCTTTTCGAGTTCGGCTTTTTGGCGTGTTTTTAATATAGCTTTTTTTTGTTCGGCAATAACCGCAGTAATGTCAGGTGCAGCGGCGGTGCGTTTGAGGTTGGCAAGTTCACGCTCGGCTTGTGCGATTTCACGGCGCAGATAATAATATTGCGACAGTTTATGTTTTGTCAATTAATACACTTCCTTTTTGAACGCGCAGTTTATACAGCGCATATGTGTTAATATTTCACAGCGTGCGCCCTTTTTATGGACGCACACGGGTTTCGTCTTTCGTTTTATTCGCCGTCGGCGCAGGTAGGTGAGGTTATACATCGATTTTATCCTCCCATTGTGACCGTTATGTTCAACACCGCCGCCGCAAACCAATACGTTGCCATTCGTATATCCTTTTGAGCGGCATATACAATTGCCGCACCAAAATCCAACACAATCAACGCAACCGGAAATATGTATTTCGTCATTTTGTTATCCTCGCTTTCAGTTACCTCGTTAAAACCGTATATTTTCGGTATCCCAGTATATGCTCCAACTCCCATATTCGTATAAGTATTTCGTCTTGTCTGTAAAAGTCTGATTTAGCCTTTAATTCATCAAAAAACGGATATTCTTCTTTTAAGTTTCCGCGCCAATATAAGCGCCATCTTTCAAGCTCATCTCTTGTGTAACGTTCGCATTTGTTGATGTCCATCGTATATCCGCTATATGACCTTTCCGCATTATCATCTGTCAGCGAACCCCAAAACAACAACGCTTCCGGAAGTAGTGCTTTGTGTTCCCGACAAACAATTACATACTGCCTATCCTCACTTACATTCATTCTTTAATTCCTCCAGTTTCTTTTCCGCATCCTCTCGGGTGAGAAATACCGTTTTGCCTATTCTATCAAATGTATATTCCCACTCTCTTCCGTCAATGGGATGTTTAAGAATAAAGCTGTACCTTGTAATTTTAACAATAATTTTAACAACTTTGCATTTAACTACGACAGCTTGACGGTCATCATCAAACATATATCTATACAATTCTTCAGACAAATTTAATTTGCACGGAAGTTTTATGTATAAATCCTTATCGGCAAAATTATTGCATACCCTCATCGCTATCGAATACATTGTTGCGCGTTCAATCACGCTTACCATACTTTTACACGCTTCATAGTGTAAACAATTTTCACATTTCATTTGTTATCACTCCTTACCGCTCAAACATTTAAAGCAATATTCAAATCCCTGCACTTTTCCTTTGTAAGCTTCTATTTTCAAGGACAACCCACCATTTACATCTTGCAGATGTTCGATTGTAACGTTTCTTTTGTCGATTTCCATTCGCATTTGTTCAATCTCTTTGTGCGCACACTCCAATTCTTCTTTTAAGCTCTCAAATTTATTTTTCAAATCTTGGTTTGTTAATTCACTCATTATTATCTCTCCTCATTGTAAATTTTAATATCTAATTCTTCGCCGAGCCAGTCTAAACCGTCACGGGTTAAATAAAAGTCAACACATCCGTTGTGTTCCTCACTACATTTCGCATATCCCACATTCTGTAGGACAGTCCATATTTCATCGTCCTTTGTTGTGCAAAAATAATTTCTGTACGGTTTATAAAAGGCTTTGCCGTACCGATGATATGGATTTTTATAGTCAAGTCCTATTGCGTGTTTGGCTTGTTCTGTGTATATGTTTGTGTCAGTCATTATTCTTTCTCCGTCATTTCTTTATCCATTTTCGCACCACAGTTAGGGCAATATTTGTGTACTGGTTTCATAGACCGACTTGCTTCATAATCACAACAGCTACAATGCCAATATTTTTCTTTCCACGAATGAGTTTTTTCATCATAACAATCTTCGTAATCTGAATCGTAAGACACCTCATAATCTCGTGGAAGAGGAATCCAATGTTCTTTTTCAATCCATTCTCCGTACCGCACTTCCTCGGCATTTTCAACCTTATAATTCTGAATAGTAGGAATTACATTATTTTTCAGAAACCTCGCTTTAATCTTGCTAATTTTATCAGGGGAATGCTGTAATTCATCTACTTGCTTGTAAAAGCAAAAGAGGACATCCGCATTTATATATTTCTTCTTAATCATTTTATTTACCTCCCTAACCACGTTTTTCTCTTTTCATTTATAGGAATCACAATGTCTTTAAATACATCATGTTCATAGTTCTCTTTCCAATATTTTTCTCTACGCCACCATTTTTCTTTACGTACTTTTTCGATAATATTAATACAATAAGTAGCAGTCATAAAGCCCCAACATCCATCGCTGGCTCTATCATTACACCATTTTACAAAATCTTTAAATTTCATTTTTTTACACCCCCACAACCAAATCAACGAATGTAACAAACAACGGCGATTCCCAAAACTATCAGCGCAAGACTCAAAAGCCCCCACCATTTTTCACACCAACCGTTCTTTTCATAAATTGTAAACAACGTAAACCATATTAGCGGTATAAAAACACATATGATTTTTGCTATTAATAAAATGATTTTCATTCCTGTACCTCCTTCGTTTCGCAAACTCTTTTATTGCTTGTAACCTTGTAACCTTATCTGTCACTATTTATCACTCCAATCCAATCTCTGACCACATTCTTCACAGTATTTACTTCTTCCGAAATAACTATCCATACGTCCAACTGTATAATCACACTTAGGGCATTTAATGTCATCTTGGTCATCACAACCATATTTAACCTTTTTAGGTATTTGCAATTCTAATGCTTCAACTGCACAACCTAACGCACTACAAAGTATACCCCAATTTTCAACTGTATAATGGTGATAAAGTTTAAATTCTGCATACATTTGTGTTATTACATCTTTCGCCATACTATTTTCCATTACTTAATTCTCCTCTCGTTTGCTTCATTTTGTATCAACCTACCTTTTTATACAATCAATATATCACTTAAATACTCATGTTCATTTAGATATATTTTAGGTGCAGTATCGTCGACACAGGACTTTATCATTACTTCCCAACGTTTGTCCATTTGAGTTATGAAATCAATATCTGACCCTCGTTTAAACCATCTTTTTATATATTCATTTTTACACTCCCAATAAGGCAATACAATTACGTATTTCAAACCACGAGCTTTTAATTCATTTCTTACATCTTCATGACAAGATAATAAATAATAATAAGCTTCATCATTTTTCATCAGCTCTTCAAGTTTATCAATATAGTTTTTAGGGAAGTCTTTATTTCTACCTACTACAAATCCATTTTCTAATATGTTTGAATATCCTGAACTTTCAAAATCTAAAATTTTTCTATTCTTTTGTTCAGCTGTACTTTTGCCTATACCGCTAAATCCACAAATTATTGTACTCATTTTCTATTACTCCTTTTCCAAAATATCATCTCTGACGCATCTCTCTGCGGTGTATGGTTCGCAATATATCATACAGCCTGTTCTGGTGTAATCATTGCCTGTTGGAATTTCGTTATTTTCAAGCCACTCATCCAATTCAGTACTAACAGAGTTAAGTTGTTCTGCAAGCTTCGTTCGTTTTTCAAGCAATCTGTCAATATATTTAGGTATTTTCATTTCACATCACTCCAATCTAAAGCCTGTCCGCAGAACTCGCAATAATTGCATTTCCAATGGTCGTACCAATCCATTGACATAAGTGCGCCCTTGCAATTAGGACAGCAAATCGAATCTTGTTCATCATATCCGAGTATGACCTTTTTCGGTATCTGCTTTTCAAGGGCCGTCATCGCAAGCCGTAATTCATCCTCTATATATCCGCAATGTCCTTCTTCATTCACTTCATATTTAATCGTTTCTAATGCTTCGTCAAATCCTTTTATTTTCATCATTCATCCTCACTTTCTACGGTAATTGTATCGCATTCGTTGATTAATTCCTTTATTATCTCTAATTGGCGCACGCTGATTCTGCCGCGCAGTTTGTTATATAATTCGTTCGTGTCTATGTATTTTGCCATTTTTATCATCCTTTCTAAAACTCAAAATTTTCAACCTTGCCGCATTTATCACATTCATATCGATATTTTGGCGGATAACTTGCTAATACAATATCTAATCTTTTTCTCACATTACCACCGCATTCGCAAGTGTATTTAGGCTCGCTATATTTATCATTGTTCACATATATAGGTTGATTGTTTTGGATATATTCTTCCCTTGTTCATTTTAATAGACGGTGCTTTCTCATTTTCTCTATTGCTTCAGATAATGTCACGGTGCCGTCACCTCTTTCGATTCCGTTATGTATATCTCTGTTCGGGGATTGTCTTTGTCATAGAGAACCCGACTCCCGTCCGTTGATACTACGATGCGGCAATTATCGTCCGTTATTACTCCGTGTTTAACCAGCACATCCAACAATGCGGATTCAAGGTTTGTAATATCCACCTTTCGCCGTGTTGCCATATAATACAATGCCCGAATATTCACGGGGCTTGAAATCGCAAGCGGCTTTAAAAACCACCCCGAATCACGTTCGTATCTGCGATACTGTTTTGACGGTACAAGCATTGGCTTTTGTGTTTTGCTGTTCCGTATCATCTGCATACTGTTCTTTTTGGTAACGGGCGGCAATTTTATCACCAATTTAATCTCGTTCATTCGTTTGCTCCTTTCATTCATAATCACCGTCTAACATACTGTCTAATATTTGCTCCTCCAGTTCGGCATAGTCGGTTTTGCTTTCGGAAGTGTAATTATTGAATTTACTCTTTTTCTGCGGCGGTTTGTAATTTACACGCCTGTCGGCTTCCTTGCGGTTATAAGCGTCAAGCGTAAGTATTCCGTCATTGAGATTGTTAATTATTGCCTGTTGTATGTACTGACGGCTTCTTGCATTTCTCTCACACGCATATTCAATAATACGAATGATAAGCTCGGGTTCAACGCCCTTGCTTAAAAAATCATCAATATCATCAGCAACAAGCGGTGTTACTATACCAATATATTTTTCATACGCGTGTAACACGGCGGCGGAGGGCGGAGCTTCGCCTTTTTCCTTTTCTTTATTTTCTTTTACTTTACTTTTATTTATTTTACTTTCTTTTTCTTTACTTTCCTTTTCTTTTCTTTTATTGCTATCATTTCCCGTAGCATTTGCTATAGCTTTGCTATCATTTTCG
>ERZ839823.3343-NODE-3343-length-10659-cov-3.415221_pt1 | contig 10659 bp, 6 predicted proteins | sample MGYA00519862_ERZ839823 | MGnify/ENA primary metagenome ERZ839823 (study PRJEB31850, sample SAMEA3708853) | human gut metagenome | biome: human gut; feature: human-associated habitat; material: faeces | place: China | collected 2014 ...
CCTCTAAAGCTTTTTTAAGCCGTCTGTTAGAGCCCGCAGGCATTCTTAAATTATTACCTGCCTTGATTTCCTCAATCGGCTCCGCAAGGTTATCCCAGTCGGTTGTAACCAAGCCATTATACTCCCATTCCTCACGCAGAATACCGTTTAACAAATCGCTGCTTGCAGATGTATATGTACCGTTTAATTTGTTGTACGCTGTCATTACCATTGCGGGATTTGACTCTTTAATTGCAATCTCAAAGCCCTTTAAATAAATTTCACGCAGAGCCCTTTCAGATACCCTTGAATCGGATATATTCCTTGCGTGCTCCTTGTTGTTGCAGGCAAAATGCTTGACGCAAGCGGCTATTCCCTCAGACTGTATTCCTTTAACAATCGCCGCCGCCATTTTGCCCGATACAAACGGGTCTTCGGAAAAATATTCGAAATTTCTGCCGTTTAAGGGGTTACGGTGAATATTTAAGGCCGGCGCCAGCAAAATTCCGAAGTTGTTTTCTTTAACCTCTACTGCGACCGCCTTGCCGAATTTTTCCGCCAATTCCAAATCCCAAGAACAGGCGATTAGCGTCGCGCAGGGGAAGGCGGTGGTTTTTTCCTCAAGCTCAGGTCTTAAACGAAGTCCCGCAGGACCGTCCGCCGTCATTGCGGCAGGGATCCCGTGCGATTCCAAGCCGCCTATACCCGCAGTATTAGCGACCCCCGCGTTTGGCCGTCCGCCGAGTAGGGTTATCAGCTCGTCGTCCGTTAATTGCTCCAAAAGCTCGTCGACGGTATACTCCTTATCATAGACCTGCTTTAAAGTTATCGCGCCTTCCTTTACGGGCAAGCCCCGCATATCGGGCAAAATATGGTCGTATGTCTCGCCCCGCTCCATAGAGGTTACGGCAGGATAATCGTTATATACGGGTGTTACGTCCTTTGACTCATATGCCACCTCGGTATATTGCCCGTCGAAATTTAAAATCTTAAATTTATCGGTCGGCACACATCTGTTTTTACATTCAAAAACGGTGACCGGGGTATTAATTTCATAACTATATACCTTTTCGGTATTATCTGAGGAGTTACCAATTAATACCGAATACTCGCCCTCGCTTAAAATATAAGACGCTGATTTTTCGTCATAATACGCCATATCGCAAAGCTCAAAGGAAAGACAAAGGGACTCGGTTTCCCCTGCGGATAACAGCCTTGTCTTTTTAAATGCTCTAAGCTCTTTTTGGGGTCTTTGAACCGAATCGCCGTTATACGCGCTGTAAACCTGTACTACCTCTTTGCCCGCTGTATCGCCCGTATTAGTAACCGAAACGGTAATATATATACTGTTATCCTTTAGTTCAGCCTTATCGCATTTTATATAAAAGGTTGTGTAAGAAAGTCCGAAGCCGAACGGGAAACAGACTTTTTTTTGGGCATTGGGGACAGTATCGAAGAACCGATAACCAACATAAATATCCTCGTTGTATTCAACATATTCGTCGCTCAAATTATATCCCTGATAGGATGGATAATCATCTAAGCGGGCGTATGTATCAGTAAGCTTTCCCGAGGGATTTGCCCTACCGCAAATAATGTCTGCGACGGCGTTTCCGCCCTCCATACCGCCCTGATAGCCCAAAACAATGGCTGATACCCTATCATTATCCGCAAAGAGGGACGGGTCTATAAATGTCCCGATATTTAAAACCAAAACAACCTTTTCAAAATTGGCAGTAACCCTGTCGAACATTTTTTGCTCGGCGGCGGTTAAATAATATCCGTTTACCTCCGAATTAGGCTTAACGTCAAAAGCCTCCCAGGTTTTGCGGCAAATAGAAATTATTGCAATATCACAGTTTTTCTTTGCACCCTCCAATAAATCGTCGGGAATTTCAGGCTCTGACGTATGACCGGGCCAGGTCTTATTTTTGTACTGTTTTTTAACATTGCTTTCGTAAAATTCCGCCAAAGGTTCATAAATATTTGCACTGTTTGCCCTTAAGCCCGAAATTATATTTGAGGTATACGCCGACTCAACGCTTCCTGCTCCGCCGCCGCCTGCAACATAATCGGCGGACGCCTTTCCGAATAAAGCGATTCTTCCGTCCTTAACAGGCAAAAGATTATTCTTATTTTTAAGCAAAACAATTCCTTCACAGCATAATTTGCGGGCAAAATCAATATGCTCCGCACACCCTGTTGCAAGTTTTCCGTCCTTGCCGAGCGGTTTGCAGGGAAAATATGTTATTCTCTCCCATTTACCCATTATAAATCCCCTCCGAATTTATTAAAATCTTTTCCTATAACTCATGGTTATACTCGACTAATAGCATAAAAATACTATTACACTACAACGGTATTTTATCATTCTATACAATTTATGTGAATGTTAAAAATTATGGAAAACCTTTTAAAAAAAATTCTGTTTGCATAAGCATTCTAAAAAAACAAAGTAAACGGAAAGCCCTACGGCATCCGTCTGCTTTGTAAAGCTATATTTAAAAATTCAGGTAGCTAATTAATATAATTGCTTAGGGTAAACGACGCCAATCTGATATGCAGACGGTTTACGGCATAGGACATACACAGCTCGCCGTTCCTGTTATACTGAGCGAAGGGTTTGCAGCGTTTACAAGACCCATACCGTTAGCACCCTCATTAGGCTGAGCCACATACTCCTTTTATTATAATTAAAATACAAAGTTATCATTACAATTTTTGTTTATTTGCAAATATTTGAAACGATAACTTGATTTTTCTGTAATGTTTGGCTATAATATAAATATTAAACGGAGGATAGATATATGGAACTATTTAAACGGGAAAAATATCTTTCAAAAATCAGACCCTTTTATCAAGCTGACGATATAATAAAAGTAATAACTGGCGTAAGACGATGCGGAAAGTCATCATTAATGGAAACAATCCTGCAGGAATTGTTATATTCAGGAGTAAACAAAGAAAATATTATTTTTTTAAATTTAGACAGTCGTAAGTTAAGAAAAATCAAGACGGCGGATCAATTAGAAGATTTGATTGAATCTATGCTAACAAATAACGGGGAACTGAATTATTTATTTATTGATGAGATTCAAAATGTAAACGGATTTGAAGAAGTTATCAACGGCTTTAGAAATGACGGCGGAATTTCCATATTTATTACCGGCTCCAACTCTTATCTGCTAAGCGGTGAATTAATTACCAAGCTAACCGGCAGATACTTGGAATTTGAGCTTTTTCCGCTTAGCTTTGAGGAATATGAACAAATAAAACATTTTTACGGCAAACCAACAAGTCCTAATCTTACGGTTGAATTAAATAACTACATTACAGAGGGCGGTTTTCCGCGAGCAATCTTCATCGATGACATCCCTGCAAAGATGACTTATGTGAAAGGTATTATTGAGGAAATCTTTGAAAAAGATATTCGCAAACGTGTGAAAATCAAGGATACTGCAACCTTTGATTCGGTGCGCCGTTTTATTATAAATAATTTTGGCTCAACTATGAGTATCAACAGTATTCAAAAAGAACTTGCAAAGAATAATATTAATACCGGACGTCAAACAATAACAAAGTATATCAAGGCATTAATCGACTCTAAAATCATATACGAATGTGATCGTTTTGATATGAAATCTAAAAAATCGCTGTCGGGTGAAAAAAAATATTATCTGGCTGATTTAAGCTTTTATTTTGCCGATAACACTGACAATCGAATTAATTTCGGACCGACGCTCGAAAACATCGTATATATCTATGCTAAAAGTCGAGATTACTCAATCAGTGTCGGAAGAATAGGCAAACTGGAATGTGATTTTATTCTCAGAAACAAAGATAATCTTTACAGTTATATTCAAGTGGCTTATACCGTTGCAGAAAGTAAAGCCACTGAAGACCGCGAATATAAGCCGCTCGAAAACATAAGAGACAATTACAGTAAATATGTAATTACTACCGATTATTTATTACAAAAAAGAAACGGGATAAATCACGTAAACATTATGGAATTTATGACAAACGAAAACGAGTTCTGATATAATCCTTATTTATGAAAGCTATTTGCGAATATCTTTATTTAAAGAATTTCTCCAAACATAACATTTCCGCAAATAAAGTGCAAAAACCGCATAACACCCATAGTCTCCCTCTTCCCCTTTTTCAAAACATTCTCTTCAACGTAATCGAAAAATAGGTTGCATTTATCCTATGTTTTGGGTATAATAATAGCAGAGGTGACTAACTATTAAAAGTCAAGACTTTTTTAAAAAAATTGAATAATTGGAAAAAAGGCGCACTTAAACAAGCCAAACTTATTTCCCTTGGTCTTTCAGTTGCGGATGGCAAAACAGATTATGATAAAATACTTAGTTGGATAAAAGAACACGAAATTTAAAAAATCAGTCTTGAGGGTAAAATTGCAAGACTGATTTTTTATTTTGTCTTTGCAGCGATTTGTGTGGTGCAGATAAGGTGGACATCGCTGAAAGAATTTCTATTCGATTGTACGGCATCCTTCGTCATTCTGCACAGGAGTGTCCATCATATAGCCTTGTATGTTTGAATATTCCGTCCAAGTTGAGCACCCTGACCGTTTTGAATTGAACAGTGTGACCGCCCAAATTGAACAGTCAAACCGCCGGAATTGAACAGTGCGACCGTAAAGGTTGTACATTGACGGATTAATAATGAAATGGTATCATAAATATGCTTTTAACCGTGGCAGAGGATAGTGCAACGCTGAGGAGCGACACGAGCGCTGTATGCGGGGTTTAGCGGGAAGAGTGATGCCGTATGACCGGGGTCACTCTTTTTTTGTATTGCAATCACGCTTATTTACTCTTCCCGGAAAACCTTTTATGCGTTAAACCTCAGGTTCGGACAGCGTCCGATGCACCGTAGGTGCTATTATGTTTCCGTAACTCCTTTGCGTTTGCGCATCTACCGTAACAAAAAGCTTTGCGCCGCACTCTGCCTGCTCTTTAATTGCTTTTTTGCTTATGCCGTAGCCTTCCTCAATTCTGTCGGGCAGTCTGACGCATACCTCGGCGCCCATTTTTTTAAGCGCCAAAAACATAACGGCTGACGCGCTTATTCCGTCGGCGTCGTAATCGCCGAATATACAAATACGGTTATGAGCAAAAATATGCTTCCAAATAATATCCATTGCCTTATCTATATTGCGTATAAGTCTGAAATCGTATAATTCATCGCCGTTCAAAAATTCATCTGCTTCGTCAAGCGTTTTTATTCCGGCTTTGCACAAAGCGACTGCCGAGAAAGCGCTGTATCCGTTTTCCCTGAAAAGTTTATATTGCGAAAGCTCTGTATTCTGTTTCCAAATCATCACGGTTGCTCCTTTATTTTTTCATTCTCATTTTTTCTTTTCAAAAGCCCGCAAAGCGCCGAAAATCTTTTAGTGCCTTTGGTATTGCGTATTGCATAGCGTACGGCGTCTTCGTCGCCTACTATTATCATTCTTTCCTTTGCACGGGTAACGCCGGTATAAAACAGGTTTCTTATAAGCATCATCGAATGAAATCCGGTTATTACCATAATAACCACCGGGTACTCCCCTCCCTGCACCTTATGAACGGTTGTGGCAAAGGCGTGTTTCAGCTGTTCAAGCTCCGCGCCGGAATATTCAACCGAAACGCCCTGAAAATTCACCTGAACAACATACTTCCTTTTGGAAACCTGCGTTATCCTGCCGACATCGCCGTTATATACGCCTTTATCGTAGTTATTGGATATCTGCATCACCTTATCTCCCTTACGGAATAAGGCTCTGCCCACCTTTATCTGTTCATCGGCGTTTATTTCGGGGTTGGCAATTTTCTGCAGCACGGTATTAAGCTCATCCACCGAAGCCGCCGTTTTGGATTTAAGCGGAGAAATGACCTGTACTCTGTAAGGATTTTGCCCGCCGGATAAATATTCCTCGCAGAATATTCGCTCCACGGCTCTGCAAAGTCTTAAACATTCCCTGTCGGACGGTTTATCCTTAACGGGATAAAAAACAAAGTCCTGTCTGTTTCTTATAAGCTCCTCATTGCCCGCGTTTATCCTTTTGGCGTTTTCAAGAATAGTCTTTCTGCCGCCCAGACGGTAGGAATGTTCAAGTCTTACTACGGGAATACATTCCGACTCTATAATATCCGCCAGCACATTACCGGGACCTATAGATGGTATCTGGTTTACGTCGCCCACCAATATTAAAACCGTCTCATCGCTTAAAGAGCGCATAATATACCCTACGGTATCTATATCCAACATAGAAACCTCGTCGAGAATTATAATATCCGCGCTTAAATTCCGGCAGCAGCTTTCTCCATCCAGTGAATCGTAGCCTATATCAAACAGCTTATGAATGGTTTTTGCCTCTCTGCCGGTCGAATGCGACATACGCTTTGATGCCATTCCCGTAGGCGCGGCAAGGGCAATTTCGGGTTTCGGTATTCCGAGTCTTTCGGACAGCATATCCACGGCTTTGATATATGAGTTAAGTATAGTGGTCTTTCCGCTGCCGGGGCTACCCGTTATAACGGTTGTGGTATTTTTCATTGCGGTAATAACTGCGTTTCTTTGCGTTTCGTCAAGCGTTATCCCTATTTCATACTGTGCCGCCGAAATACAGTCGTTTAAAGCATCTTCCGATACATTCGCATAGCGGGATCTATGCCCGATTTTTCTTAAAAGAATTTCAGCGGTATCCCTTTCATTTTTGTATCTGTCTGGGTGATAATATCTTCCGCTTTCATATACAACCGCGCCGGTGGCTGCAAGGTTATGAAGCACCGTTTCAAACCTTTCCTTAGTAACTGCGCTTTCAATTGCCGCGTTTTCCTTTAAAAAGGCATTGCATTCTTCCGTTAAAAGGTCGGCAGGTAAAAATGTATGTCCCTTTGCACCTGCTTTTGTTTTAAGCACCGCGCGCACAAGGCATTTCATTCGGCACATCGCATACGGCGTTATCCCGCAGTCGTTTCCTATTCTGTCGCACATTTTAAAGGAAGCAAAGCCCTTTTCGTACAGGCAGTACGGGTCGCTTTTCCTTTTCTTCAAAAAATTCGGCTCTTATTCTCGCCGCGCGCTCGGAGCTTATCCCGCCGATACCCGTAAGCACCGTCGGATTTTCCTTTATTGTTTTCTGAGGGTCGGGGATAATTCTCATTATTCTTCTTGCCGTTTCCGGTTCTATGCTTTTAAGCGAAGACAAAAACCTTTGCATTAAAACAGGCGTTTCAAATTCGCAAACGATATAGTCTGCCGCCTTAAACTGCCAGGGAAAATAGTTTCCGTTCCGCCGCTTTTCCCACTTGCCCGTCACTTCAACAACATAATCTTCCTTAACGCCTTTAAGCATTCCGAGAACAGTCACGCTGCCGGGAAAATCCGGGTTTCTTTTGTCAGCCTCAATGCTTTTAATATCCCGCACGTCTATGACTATGATTTTAAAACCGCTTTCCTTTTCGGCAAAAATATGGGTAACCGTGCCTTTCAGTTTCATTTTAAACCTCTCCTTCATAAATATAATTCGGTATAATAACAAAATACCTCTGGTTTTTAAGAGGTTTCAAGAAAACTGCGCAAAAAAATACCGCCTATTCCTAAGAATAAACGGTAATTTAATATTGTGAGGTAATTCCTCACATACAGGGAATATGCTCCCCGTTTTCGATGACCACGGAGCTTTCGCCCAAGCCAATAGCAGTGTAATTATGTTGTATGGTCAGACATTCAAATCCAAATACATTGGTTTGCAGCCTTCAACATAACAACCTTCGTCACCGTACATAGTATCTCCGAATTCCTTAAATCCGTGGCGCTTATAAAAGCTGACAGCTTGCGGAACGGCATACAGCACTATTTTTGCCGACCCTATCACTTCATGTGATATTTTCGACATATACGATATCATGTAATCAAACATTAAATCACTAAGTGACGGACGGCTCTTATTACTATAATAAGGCATATGCTGATATTCTTCATTCGTAGCCAAATACTTTATTTCCATAGCCGAAGGTATCGTAGAAAACTGTTCTTCCGTTTTCTCGGCAGTAAAAATTGCCGAACATGCTAATGTTATGCAAGCCACTAATTTATCTGTTGCGTTATCTATATAAAGATATGTAACTGATGTGGTATCATCCACAGCCTCTTTATTGAAATAGTAATCTATATTTTCATTGCCGCATTTAAAATCCTCGGCATATTTCTTGGTATTTTCATCTAATACCCGAATACTGATTTCTATATCCTGACCGCACTTACTCATCCAATCCGCCGCCGATAAAATTACTTTTTAACGATATTGTTGCGTGCAAAAATCGCCGCATTTTCCATTATCGTATTTTCTGTTGATTTGCCGAGTTTACTGTCAATGATTTTCTCTGCACCGTCCTTTTTTTACAATGTACGAAGGTATAGCCAATACAGTCATTTTACTTACCTTCTTTTTATTTGCATACTCTTCTAAACTCCCATAATTAAATCTTTATATTTAATATTATGTAGTTAGAAATATAGGTCAAATTCACTGATAAGAAATGTGCAGCCATCAAACCGACAGCTGCACACGTTTTGCTTTTTTATTTGTTTACAGCGTCTTTCAGAGCCTTGCCGGGTTTAAAAGCCGGAACCTTTGCGGCTTTTACGGTAATCTGCTCGCCTGTGCGCGGATTCTTTGCGGTTCTCTCGCCGCGCTCGCGGGTTTCAAACGTTCCGAAGCCTACAAACTGAATCTTATCGCCTTCAACAAGCGATTTTTCAATCTGGGCTAAAGCAGCGTTAATAATGTTTTCTGCGTCCTTCTTGCTTGCGCCGGCAGCCTCGGCAACTGCGGCTGCAAATTCTGTTTTGTTCATCTTACAAAACCTCCGTTTTATATTTCAGCATTAAAAGCTAATGACAGTATAACATATTTTTAACTTTCTTGCAACAGCAGTTACAATAATGCCGCAATAATCGCCTCGCCCTCTTCCGCTGCCTCGCCTATTTCCTCTGCTATTTCCCCTATATCCTCTGCCGCGCTATCAGGTGAAAATTCCGCGTCTGTCGGGTCTTCGGGCTCGCCGGGTTCAATATCCGATTCCTGCAAATAATCGAAATCCCCCATATCCTCATAATCTCCGAGATCTTCTCTGTCATAAGTGATGTTTTCGCCGGACAACTCCTCTGCGCTGCTATCAAGCATATCCTCAAACTCCTGCGGGTCGGTGCTCATTATATCCTCGGCAAAGGTATCTGTATCATTGTCTGCTTCAATATCCTCGGCATCCATAAGTTCCTCATTTTCGGAAATATCTTTCTCGCTTATTTCGGTATCTGTATTATCCGAATCGAAATTTTTGGTTTCTTCGTATTCCCCGTCTTCTTCGGAAACGGCGTCTGAACGCTCGTTCTCTTTTTCTTCCGTGCTTTGGTCGGGCATATCATAATCACCACTGTCGTCGTTATCTTCTATGTTGTCCGATTGGTCTGCCGTTATATCCTGTTCGTCTGTAATATCCGTGTATTCCCCACTGTCATCATACTGAATTTCGGGTTCAAGTTCGCCGTCTTCTTCCGTCTTACTTTCGGGTTCTTCGGAATTCTCCGGTTCTTCCTCGTCCTCCGTATCATAATCATCGGCATATCCGCCCTCATCAGTTTTCTTTGCCTCATAACTGTCGGTTTCGGACTCCGGTTCTTCGTAATTTTCCTCGACCTCTGTTTCGTCGCCTGTCGGGTCTTTTGTTTCTTTTTCGGGTTCGTCTAAAGCTTCTTCGGGAATGTCCGTATCGGTAACCAAATCCTGTTCGGCTTCGTGTAGATTATCTATGTCTGTAATTTCTTCATTGGCATCGGTTATATCCGTATCGGGTTCTGTATCTTCCTGCTGTTCCTCGTTTTCACGCTCCGACATATTTTCTGTTTCTTTTATATTTTCGGCGTCGTTTTCGTTCAGCTCCGCGTCGGCAAGCGCATCGTTTTCGGGTATATCGGGCTCTTTGTCCGTATCCGTTTCTGTATCGGGGTTTATCTCGCTTTCGGTTTCCCCCTTAATTTCTTTATCTTCCTCAAATACGCTTATTAAGTCCTTAAAGGTTTTAACATTGGAAAAGTCTGACGGTTTAACGCCGAAGGAACGCAGCAGAATATCCTCAAGAATACTTTTCCGGCAGCTGCCGATTTCAAGCATTTTGCCGGAAATTTCACCCTTTGCCCTTGAAGATAAAGCATTATATCCGCCTTTGTATATATACCGTTTTTATAGTCCTCTCTTATACGCCCAAGCTCGCAAACAGAACCCTTGAAATCCGAAATCATCTCGGTAGGCGAAAGTCTTGAAAAGTCCTTCATTGCCTTCCCGTCAATATTATATTTTTCGTATACGGTATTCTTTATTATATTTTCAACGGCGCCTCTGCCTATGCTGTTGGACATACCGGTTTCAAACCCCGTAGTTTAATATATCCAGTAAATCTGTCATAGTTAAAAACCTCCCATATGTTCTATGTATAACATACGAGAGGTTTTTATCTCATTTCAAGAAAACATTTTCACGACTATTTTCTATCCGCCGACTGCAAATGGAGCGGTCTTATTTCATTACACATCATATTGACTTTATCAATCTGTTTATCAATATGGTAGTGTCCGCAGTACCATATTTCGTAATCCAAGCTCCTT
>ERZ839823.3350-NODE-3350-length-10647-cov-3.959215_pt1 | contig 10647 bp, 7 predicted proteins | sample MGYA00519862_ERZ839823 | MGnify/ENA primary metagenome ERZ839823 (study PRJEB31850, sample SAMEA3708853) | human gut metagenome | biome: human gut; feature: human-associated habitat; material: faeces | place: China | collected 2014 ...
GACGCTTAACGCCGATGCGGAAAAAAGGACGCATAACAATGAAAAAAATAGTTGGTATATTGCTGACAGTTATCATGTTGGCGGCGGCGGGAGCCTGCGCGATTGGCCTGAAGAAGAAGCACACCTAAAAACGTAAAAAAGACGAGGCTGTTCCCCTCAAGCGGAGGGGAACGCCTTTTTTTAATGCGTGAAAATTTGCCGAAACGATTCAACAGGTTCACATTTCTGCCATGAAATTCCATTAAAATGGCCGCCGTAGTCAATCAATACGAACCAGGAGGATGGATTTCATGGGCGAAAAGGATGTGCATGAATCTGAATTGAACGCGGCGCAGCCTGCGCGGCGACCCAAGAAGAAAAAGCGCGGCAGGGCGGGCAAGGTCATCCGCAAAACGGTGAAAATCGTCGTCGTGCTTGTGTTGGCGGTCGGCGCGGGGCTGACGCTCACGCTGGCCGTTGACGAGCTGGATATCCTCTCCGTTCAGCCGGGGCAGCGCGCGGCGCTCTCCGTCGATGCGCTGTCCGACGCGGCGTTGACCGGCGTGGTGCAGAAGGTCGCGCCGCTGGGCGACACAAGCTCCGGCGTGACGACCTACGACGTGACCGTGACGGTGAGCAGCGAGGATGAGCGCGTCAAAGGCGGCATGAACGTCTCCGGCGAGATCATCGTGAATGCCGAAGACGACGCGATTTTGATTCCGACGGACGCGCTGCAAAAGGACGGCGCGGGGTATTGCGTGACGCTGGAAAGCGGCGAAACGCGCCGGGTGACGCTGGGCATGATGACCGACGAGACGACGCAGATTCTTGACGGAATCGGCGTTGGGGAGACGGTGGTTTATTAAGGCTTTCCGTCACGCCTGCAAAGAGGGAGGCATAAATAAAGCCCCCTCTTAGAGGGAGCTGACCGGGGGCGTTAACCGTTTCGTTTACTTTCGCTGTACGCCATGACCTTCTCGCACAGATCGACGGTGAAAGTATCAAACTCGGCCTGCGAAAGGGCGCGGGGATGGCTCATAACGATGAGCGCGTGGCCGTGGTTGGCCGCCTGATACGGCGGATGAACGTGTGCGAAGCCGTTGGCGATGTAGCCGCAGCGCTCGTAAAAGCCCTTGCGGCGAACGGCGACGTCATCCGTGAGCGGGTCGATTTCCAGAATGATCGGCTTGCCTTTTTTCGCCAGTTCGGCGAGGATCAGCGTGCCCAGACCGTGACCGCGCATGGACGGCTCGACGCAGAGATGCTCCACATAGATATACGCGCCGAAATCCCAGTAGAGGATCAGACCGGCCAGCACGCCATCCAGCAGGCAGAGATCGAAGTGATACAGCGGATCATTCATCGCGGCCTGCTGATCCGGCCAGAGGCGCAATTCATGCGCGGGAAAGCTCCGGCGGTACAGCGCCATGGCGGCGTCCATCAACGGGCCGCTCGCGTCACGGCAGCGGCCAAAGGTCAATCCCATCAGAAAACCTCCTGCTCAATATCGCTTAATTTGATGACCAGTGTGCCGTCGAGCATCCGGCAGCAGTCCTCCGCCGGGAAGGCGGGCATGGCCTGCACATCGTCCCGCGCGGCGAGCTGGCCGAGCGTAAAGGCATCCACAAGATTAAAGGGATAACCCATGACTTCCCACATGTACCACGTATTTCCCTCGTCATCCACGGCGGCGTAATTGTTGCGGGTGACATCCAGCGCGTCGAGCTTTTCAAAGCCCTCGTGCACGGCGGACACATCCGAATCCTCAATGGAGCCGACGAGCGCAACGGGCGTATTGCTGAGCTCAAATTCGGGTTCGGCCTCGGCACGGGCAATGACACGGGTCATCACGGACAGGGTAGAATCAAATTCCAGCGCTTTTTTCAGATAGACCTGATTGGCGAAGAGCGTCGTTCCCAGCAGCGCAACGCCGAGCGTGACGCTGCCGAGCCGATAGGCCAGATGGCGCTCGTCGATGGAAAACTCGAACGCGGCTTGCAGCAGAATGATGAGAAGCGCATCCAGCAGGACATAGGGCATGCTGGTCTGGTCGGCAGGGAGCGTGGAAAAGGCGGGCAGATTGACCAGCAGCGGGAAGACGAGAAGCAGCAGAATCACCCCGGAAGCGCGCCCCTTCAAATGGGGCAGCCGTTTGAAAAGCGCGAACGCGCCGAGCGCAATCAACAATGCATGGAGAACCGCGCCGACGTGCGTGTAAATGGTCAGCGGCTGAAAGAGCAGATTGAACGGATAAAGCCATGCGCCGACCAGCCCTTTGCCCGCCGGGGTTTGCAGCGAGGCCTCAAGGTCGAGACCGAAGCGACGCAGGAACAGCAGAAAGCCGCCGCCGCAGAGCGCCATGCCCAGCGCCGCGCACAGCAGCGCGCGAACGGCGCAGCGAAGGACGGCGCGCGACGTTTCCTCATCATCGGACAGGAGCGACCGGAGCAGGCAGAGCGCGGTCAGGGAAAGGAAGAAGGCGAGTGCGCAGCGATCCAGCGCCTGTGCTCCGGCCAGAACAAGCGCGCCAAGCAGTGCACCCGCGCGAACGCGCAGACACAGCACGACTGCGCACACCGCCAGCAGAACGGCGAGAAAGAGCGAATCCGCCGTGTGAATCGAACCGGCAAAGGCGGCCAGAACGGCCGGAGAAAGCGCCATCGCGCCGCTGAGCATCGCAATCAGATACGGCGAGGCGAGATGAAGCAGCCCGCAGATGAGCGCTGAGGCCAGAGAAAGATAGGCGGCGCTGAGCAGCCCGACCCAGAGCGGCGAGGCGATCGCTCCGCGGATGCGCCAGTAAATCGGCAGAAGGAACGCGCCGGAGGAAATCTGCGCGCTGCTGCCCTTGGCGGCGTTGAGCATGACGGACGCGCCGGAATAGGTCAGATTTGTGAAGCAAAAGCCATGCGCGACAAGGACGAGCAGCAGCGTGAGAAGCGCGGCGCTGCGAAGCGCTTTTGCGTTGGCGCGGGGAAAAACGGCGGAAAGAAGACGGCGCATAATCAAAAACTCCTTTGACGATCATCCTGAAAAGCTCCGAAAAAAACCACAGCGTAAACCGAGTGGAAAGAAAGCGGAAGCAAGACAAATCAACCGACATATAAACGGGTTAAGGACGATTGTATCGGTCGGCGGCGCGCTTGTCAAGAGCCATTTCGACAAAACGGGCGGGTCAGGTCGTCAGATCATGTGTGCAGAGGGCATAAGGAAGGGCTGATTTCTTCCATAAGCGCCAAAATGTGCTCAAAATCGATGCGAAATTTCCTGCCGCGGTTGACATTAAATTGCCAGAAGGCTATAATAGAAAACGTGGAGAAATGTCTGCTTGCGACGATCCCTGCGCGGGCGGGCTTCTCACAGAGGCGTTAAACCTTGATTTACATAGGGAGGTTTTTACCAATGGCTAAGAAAATGACCGTTGACGGCAATACTGCTGTCAGCCACGTCGCTTATGCGTTCAGCGAAGTGGCAGCGATCTACCCGATCACCCCGTCTTCCCCGATGGCGGAAGTTGCGGATGACTGGGCTGCGCACGATCGCAAGAATCTCTTTGGTCAGACGGTCCGCATCGCGGAGATGCAGTCCGAAGCCGGCGCCGCCGGTGCCGTGCACGGCTCTTTGAAGGCCGGCGCGCTCACCACGACGTTCACCGCGTCTCAGGGCCTGCTGCTGATGATCCCGAACATGTACAAGATCGCCGGCGAGCTGCTGCCCTGCGTCTTCCACGTGAGCGCTCGTGCGCTGGCTTACCACGCGCTGTCTATCTTCGGCGACCACTCCGACGTGATGGCCTGCCGCCAGACCGGCTTTGCGATGCTGGCTTCCAACTCCGTTCAGGAGGCGGAGGACATGGCGCTCGTCGCCCATGTCGCCACGCTGAAGAGCTCCGTGCCGTTCCTGCACTTCTTCGACGGCTTCCGTACCTCTCACGAGATTCAGAAGATCGACGAGATCGCTTATGAGGACATGGCCAAGCTGCTCCCGGCCGAGAAGGTTGCCGAGTTCCGCGCCCGCGCGCTGAATCCGGATCACCCGACCCTTGGCGGCACCGCGCAGAACCCGGATATCTACTTCCAGGGCCGCGAGGCTGGCAACAAGTACTACAACGCCGTTCCGGCGATTGTGGAAGAGGTCATGGACGAGGTCGGCAAGATCACCGGCCGCCCGCACAAGCCGTTTGACTACGTCGGCGCTCCGGATGCGGAGTACGTCATCGTGGCGATGGGCTCCGGCTGCGACGTTGCGACCGAGGCCGTCAACAAGCTCAACGAGATGGGCGAGAAGGTCGGTCTGGTGAGCGTTCACCTGTATCGTCCGTTCTGCACCAAGCGTTTCGTGGACGCCATCCCGGCGACCTGCAAGCGCATCGCCGTGCTCGACCGCACCAAGGAGTCCGGCTCCCTGGGCGAGCCGCTTTACCTCGACGTCTGCACCGCCCTCATCGAGGAAGGCCGCAAGATCGAGGTCGTCGGCGGCCGCTACGGCCTGGGCTCCAAGGAGTTCACGCCGACCCACGTTAAGGCTGTGTTTGACAACCTCAAGCTCGACGAGCCGAAGAACCACTTCACCGTCGGCATTGTGGACGATGTGACCAACACCAGCCTGCCGACCGGCGAGATCTTCAACGCCGCTCCGGCCGGTGCGATCAGCTGCAAGTTCTACGGCCTCGGCTCTGACGGCACCGTCGGCGCGAACAAGAACTCCATCAAGATCATCGGCGACCACACCGATATGTACGCGCAGGCGTACTTCGCTTACGACTCCAAGAAGTCCGGCGGTCTGACGGTTTCTCACCTGCGCTTCGGCAAGACGCCGATCCAGTCCCCGTATCAGATCGACGCGGCGGACTTCACCGCCTGCCACAACCCGGCGTATGTGACGCAGTACGACATGCTCTCCACCCTGAAGGATGGCGGCACGTTCCTGCTCAACTGCCAGTGGAGCGACGAGGAGCTTGACGCGAACCTGCCGGCTTCCATGAAGCAGCAGCTCGCCAAGAAGCACATCAAGTTCTACGCCATCGACGCGATTGATCTGGCCGCGAAGGTTGGCATGGGCAACCGCATCAACACCATCATGCAGGCCGCGTTCTTCAAGCTGGCCGACGTCATCCCCTACGAGCAGGCTGACGAGTACATGAAGGCGTATGCCAAGAAGACCTACGGCAAGAAGGGCGACGCCGTCGTGCAGAAGAACTGGGATGCGATCGACATCGCGATCTCCGGTCTGCGCGAGGTGAAGGTCCCGGCCGAGTGGGCCAACGCGACCACCGGCGCTGTTGCGATGCAGGTCGAGGGCGACGAGTACTACAAGAACTTCGTCAAGCCGATCCTCGCGCAGGAAGGCGACAAGCTGCCGGTTTCCGCGATTGCGGCTGACGGCGTTGTGCCGACCGGCACCACCAAGTACGAGAAGCGCGGCATCGCCGTGAAGGTTCCGGCTTGGGACGTGACCAAGTGCGTACAGTGCAACCTGTGCTCCCTGGTCTGCCCGCACGCCGCGATCCGTCCGTACCTCGTGGACGAGGGCACCGCTCCGGCTTCCTTCGTCACCAAGAAGGCGCTGGGCAAGCAGTTCGCCGGCAAGGCGTTCCGCATCCAGGTTTCTCCGCTCGACTGCACCGGCTGCGGCAACTGCGTCGATGTCTGCCTCGGCAAGTGCCTGACCATGGAGCCGCTGGCCGATCAGAAGGCTGAAGAGGCGAACTGGGAGTACGCTCAGACGATTCCGGAGGTCGATTCCACGATCCTCAACAAGGCGAACGTCAAGGAGAGCCAGTTCCTCAAGCCGCTGTTTGAGTTCTCCGGCGCCTGCGCTGGCTGCGGCGAGACCCCGTACGTCAAGCTCGTCACCCAGCTCTTCGGCGACCGAATGATGGTGGCCAACGCGACGGGCTGCTCCTCCATCTATGGCGGCAGCGCTCCGACCGTTCCGTACACCACCAACGAAAAGGGTCAGGGCCCGGCTTGGGCGAACTCCCTGTTCGAGGATAACGCTGAGTTCGGCTTCGGCATGAACCTGGCGACCACGCAGCGCCGCGCCAAGCTGGCTGAGCTCGTCACCGAGCTGGCCGGTCAGGTTGAGGGCGAAGCGAAGGAGACCTGCGAGGCTTGGCTGGCCGCGATGAACGACGGCGAGGCGAGCAAGGCTGCTTCCGCGAAGCTGGCTGCGCTTGTTGAGGGCTGCGACAGCGACCTCTGCAAGGAAATCGCGTCCATGAAGGACATGATGATCAAGAAGAGCCAGTGGATCTTCGGCGGCGACGGCTGGGCCTACGACATCGGCTACGGCGGAGTTGACCACGTGCTGGCGCAGGGCGAGGACGTCAACGTGCTCGTTCTGGACACCGAGGTGTACTCCAACACCGGCGGACAGGCTTCCAAGTCCACCCCGACCGGCTCCATTGCGAAGTTCGCTGCCTCCGGCAAGAAGACCCGCAAGAAGGATCTGGGCATGATGGCGATGTCTTATGGCTACGTGTACGTTGCGACCGTCGCCATGAGCGCGAACCCGGCTCAGCTCCTGAAGGCCATGAACGAGGCCGAGGCTTACCATGGCCCGTCCCTGATCATCGCCTACGCGCCGTGCATCAACCATGGCATCAACATGGCGCACGCGCAGATGGAAATCAAGCGCGCTGTGGCCTGCGGTTACTGGCCGCTGTACCGCTACAATCCGGAGTTCGCCGAGCAGGGCAAGAATCCGCTGATTGTGGACAGCAAGGATCCGACCGAAAGCTATCAGGACTTCATCCGCGGCGAGGTTCGCTACGCCTCTCTGGCGAAGCTGTTCCCGGCCAAGGCTGAGGAAGCTTACAAGATCAACGAGGAAGACGCGAAGCGCCGCCTCGAGACCTACAAGAAGCTGGCCGCCGAGTAATTTCGGCTGCGCCGCCTGAGCGGTAGAAAACAATCAAAGCCCCGTTCTTTTCCGCAGACGCGGAGGAGAACGGGGTTTTTGTATGCCGAAAAGCGCGCCAAACCCGCCCAAGCGTGTCAAAAATTGACGAAAAAGTTAAAAATGCTTGCAACTCTGTGACAAAAACTTTATAATGGGCGTATACCATGAATGATCTATCCCCATGCCGATTGGGCAGGGTTAAGGAGGGTTTTACGATGGCCAGAAACCGCGATTATGATGACGGCGACTTTGACCAGCCGAAGCGCAGCAGCCCCTATCAGGATATGGACGGCGACGAATATGACGACGATTACGCCGACGACTATGAGGACGAGGACGAATACGCCGCTTCAAGCGTGAAAAAGGGCGCGCGAAAGGGCGGCGGAAGTGCCGGCGGGACGGTGAAAATGCTCGGCGGCGTGATTGTGCTGCTGGTCGTGATTTTGATCGCGCTGGTTGTCGTGCGCGCGGTCATCACCAACAAGCGAAACACGAACGGCGGCGTGAAGCCGAGCGAATCCGTAAACATGATTCCGGAGCAGACGACGAACCCTGCGCCGATTGTCTTCGGCCCGGTGGGCGACGCGACGGACGAGCCGACCGTAAGCGGCGGCGATGCGTACATCACGCCCGACAGCGATTGGAGCGCGGGCTTTGCGACCCCCGACATGGGCGGCGAGGACGCGAACGACCCCGTGACGGACGACACGGGATACGACGAAACGGGCGAATTGGATATCGAAACGCCCGCGCCGGTGATTGCGACGGCTGAACCGACGGCCACGCCGGACGTGACGGCGACGCCGCTGCCGATCATCCTGACCAACACGCCGACCCCGACGCCGGAACCGACGGCCACGCCGACGCCGTCGCCGAGCCCGACCCCCAGCCCCACGCCGAAGCCGAGCCCGACGCCTGTGGCCGAAATCGGGACGGGAACAGTGAACCGCGACGCCAAACTGCGCGCGGATGCGGTCGCCAACGCGAAGGTGAAAAAGACCATCAAAAAGGGCGAAAGCGTCACCATTCACGAGGCGAAAACGGATTCCACCGGCAAGCTCTGGTATTATCTGACTGTGGACGACAGCAAGGACGAGGGCTGGATGCGCGATTACGTCGTCACGACGAAGCAGAAGATTTCCGCCCCGACCCCGAGCGACACAGCGGAGGAAAGCGCGGCGGTCGGAGAGGAGACGGCGGATTCGACCGAGACGAGCGCGAATCAGGAAGTGATCGCGACGGCGAAGACGAACCGCGCGGCCAATCTGCGCCAGACGATGGGCGGCAAGGTACTTGTGCAGCTCAAAAAGGGCACAAAGGTCAACATTTACGAGCAGACGACGGACAAAAAGGGCAACGTCTGGTATAAGGCGCAGGCGCAGAACGGCGAGAAGATCGGTTATCTGCGCGATTACGTGGTGACGCTGGACAAGGGCGCGAGCACGACGGGCTCAAGCGCTTCGACGGCCGCTGCAACGGAGGATTTGCAGGATCGCGAGGTCATCGGCAAGGCGACGACGAACCGCGCCGCGAACGTTCGCGAAGAGCCGCTGGCCAACGCGACGGTGGTTCGCCAGCTCGGCAACGGCATGGAGTTGCAGATTCTCGCCAAGTACGCGGGCGTGAAGGAAGAAACATGGTACGAGGTTGTGACGGCCTCCGGCAAGACGCATGGCTTTGTGCGGGATTACGTCGTATATGTGACGAAGCTCGATAAGAACGCGCCGACGCTGACCTACGAGAAATAAGGGAATACGAAAAAAAGCAGGAGCTTTGCGGGCTTCTGCTTTTTCTTTAGAGAAGTTTACAGCATTTTCAAAAACATTGCAGCGTTTAACGACAAAATTCCCAGCGTCTTATCTTTTGAATAACGGAGTAACTTGTTTCTAACCAAGTCTGTTTTATACTGCTCTTCCTTGCATACCGGTGCAATCCACATAACAGCGTTAGGCAAATCAGAACAAATGATTTCATCAATGTGTGAACGAGCGGCCGTCGTATCTTCCAGTTTGAGAAGGTATTGATTCATTCGTTCAAGTTCTGTGGCTGCGGTGTTTCCTTTTCGATAATTCCCCGATAACGTGTTTTCGGCATGGCTGGCCGCATGAAGCAGGTATTTTTCAACAAATGCATCCATACTGCGTGTACTCCTTTTTTAGAAATTTATTGTGCAATGCAGCCCGTGGCCAGTAAGAGCGCAACGATGCCTAAAAAGAAAAAGAGGAGGGAAACGCCGTATACATCAGTTTTTTTGACCGAATCCCAGCAAATCATATTTGGATTCATTGGCTTATGGTAGGCGTTTTGATAGGAACAATAGATGTGCTTCCACTTTCGTTTATAGCCTGTAAAAGACCAAACGGCAAAAGCAAGGAAAAAAGCGCTGACAATATATAGGGAAGGAAAGAACTGCATGAATGTCAACATAACTATCAGCCATCCATAACGATGAAAAAGGGCTAACGCGATGATTTGGTTTGAATAGGCATTTCTTCTGCTCATTGTATGACCTCTGTTTAGTGTTCAAGATACTGATAAGGAGAAACGCTTATTTCAACACGACATTCTTCGCGCCCAACATATCCGAAAGGGTATCTACCAATTCCTGCGTGGGCGAAACGAAGAGATTCTGCGGGGCGCGCAGCTTTGCGCCCGTGCTTTCGATGTAGAGCACAACGGGCTTTCGACCCGAAAAACGCTGCAATATCGGCTGAACCATGCCGATGGCGCTGTCGCTGGGCAGGCGCAGATAGAGCGTATTGCCCGGTAAAAGCTGCTTGACGGCGGGGGAGAGCGCGCCGTTTTCGCTCATCTGGTCGAGCTCCGCATCGGTATAGAGCGGCTCGACGGTGTCGAGCATCAGCTTCGGCTCCTCCTCCTCGCGGATGGAGAGGCGGCCGCTCAGCACCACGGCCGTATCGGGCATCAGCTCGGTGGAAACGCGCTCGAGCACCCGCGGAAAGACCAGCGCTTCGATGGTGCCGGTCAGATCCTCAAGCGTGGCGAACCCCATCAGGTTGCCCGCCTTGGTGGCTTTCTGCCGCACTTCGGTGAGCATGCCGCCCATGCGGACGCGCTGACCGTCGAAGGAAAGGCCGTGATCCGGCGATTCCAGCAGCTCGGTCAGGCGCGCGGTGTTCATATCCAGTGCGGACAGGGCTTTGGAATAATCGCCCAGCGGATGGCCGGAAATGTAAAGCCCGGTCACGTTTTTTTCAAGGCTGAGCATCGTGCGGAGGTTGTATTCGGGGATGTCGGGCAGCGTGGGCTTCACCTCTTCGAGCAGACCGTCGCCGAAGAGGGACGTCTGCCCGACCACGTTGCTGCGGCGGCTCTTTGCCGCGCCGTCCAGCGCGCTTTCATACACGGCCATGAGCTGGGTGCGCCTCGCGCCGGTGCAATCCATTGCGCCGGAAAGAATCAGCGATTCGACGACGCGCTTGTTGACCTGCTCGGAATCCATGCGCTGGCAGAAATCGAAGATATCTTTATACGGGCCGCCCTTGCGCCGCTGGGCGATGATAGAATCGATCGCCTTGTCGCCGCAGGATTTGATCGCGCCGAGGCCGAAACGGATGCCGCTCACGCCCTGCGCGTTCCGGCCGACGGAGAACTTGCGTACGCTCTGGTTGATATCCGGCGGGAGAAGCGGAATTCCGTGCTTGCGGCAATACTGCGAATACGCCGCGACCTTGCCGCTGTCGGAGGAGACGGAGTTGAGCAGGGCGGCGAAGAACTGCACAGGGTAATGGCGCTTGAGCCAGC
>ERZ839823.3361-NODE-3361-length-10609-cov-2.398806_pt1 | contig 10609 bp, 10 predicted proteins | sample MGYA00519862_ERZ839823 | MGnify/ENA primary metagenome ERZ839823 (study PRJEB31850, sample SAMEA3708853) | human gut metagenome | biome: human gut; feature: human-associated habitat; material: faeces | place: China | collected 2014 ...
CATTTATCTCCTGTTTGAACCTTTCAGAAATATTGTAAAATTTAAGCATATACATGTATAAACTCCCAGATCTGTTTCAACACTCTTTTCTTTCTAATAATATATCCGTTACTTCCTCCATATGTTCTGTCATAGATGGTTCTATAATCATAATCCGCCGGTACACTACCCAGTTCGTTAGTAAATTTTTCTCCTGTAAGATATTCATAAACTTCTCCAGCTGATACCGGTTCCGTGGCTGGATGCCATAATTTTATTCCTTTTGAAAGTGCAATATTAATATCTCTCCAAAGATTTCCCAGATTATAGAACTGATATCTGCTTCGACTGTCTGTGAAGTTAAGTGCCGAAAATCCGAGCTGTCTAAACTTTTCTTTCAGCATTGCCTTATCTTTCTCTAGAACATTCACCTTATAAAAACCATTTTCCTGCAAAACATAAAATTTTGTTAATTCTGGATCACGCTGTGCTAATTCTTCAATTTTTTCTTTTTTTAACATGAACGGAATCACATTCATAAAATCATAGATAAAATTCTTTTTAATATTCTTTCCAAAAAGCCCCGGAAGCCTGATAATCAAAGCATCCGGATAATTTTTTCTAACCCAGAGTTCTAATTGGTATCGATTGTATCCATAAGCATGAAGATTTTCTGTGTCAATGACAGAATCCTCATCAACCGCTTTTGGTGTCTTAAATACATCTATCGTAGATATAAGTACCAATTTTTTGGGACTGATCTTCTTTATATTCTCCTCCGCCTGATAAATTAACTCCATATCTTTTTCCGGTGCATTATTCGCCAGATACTTTTCAGCTCTAAGCCCCGCATAAATCAATAAATCCGGATATGTCCATACGCATCCTCTATATTTTTCGAATTATAAACCGAGTCAATTTCCTTACCTGCTGCATCATAAATATTGCTTCCTACAAAGCCCGTATATCCCACTAGTGCCTTCATTTCATTCTCCTATTTCGTCAATTTTTCTATTCCCTCAAAACTATAATGTTTGCGTTTGAAAACCAGTTCTACGATCAACTGTAAATATTTAATAACAATGGTCAGGATTCCGAAAAGTCCAAAGAACGCAACCGAAAGGAACAGAACCGTCGTCGTCCATCCTGCAACTGGATTTGCCGTTGCATAAATCACAACCGAATAAACACTCATAAATAATGACATAAGCATCATTAATGCTGTCATAATCTTCGAAAAACTATATCCCATCTCTGTAAATAATATCAATGTATCAATCGCAAGCCCTGAACGATATCCTTTTTCCTCTTTATCAAAAGCCTGTTTTCCCGATTCGATTGTCTGATATTTGATATTGTCTGTTTTTAATCCACTATTTGCATAAATCGCTTTCCGGTACGGTACTGTTTTATTCATTGAGCTGATTCGGTTAATAACACGTCTGCTCAGTACACAAAAACTCTCCGTTCCCATCTTATAATTTAATGTCGTATAATGGTTAAAAACTTTATAAAAGAGTTTCGAAGTAAACCTTTCCTTTCTGTCTGGGGAAGCGCTTACAATGTCAAATCCTTCCAGAGAATGGCGATAAATTTCCATAATCACCCTTGGTTCAAAATCGAGGAACGTATTATCAAACTCGAACACAAAATCACCGATTGAAAGATCCACCCCCGCATTCATTGCAAGTTCCAATCCATGAAAATAGCTCATATTCACAACTGATACACTTGTATTAGATGCCTTTTTACTTGTTTCCTTAATAATATTTAAAGAACGATCCTCCGAAGCATCATTCACACAGATAATTTCAGAATGCTCAAAATTATCCTCCATCGTTTTAATTATCATATTCAAAAAATTTTCAATTCTATTTTCTGCATTATGCACATAAATAACGGCAGATGCAAAATTCTTCTCTTTATTCATCATCACTAAGCACCTCATCTAAATCATATACTGTATTTATCTTCCCCGACAAAACCCCAACAAAAGTTGGTTTTTCGGAGTATTTTCGAATAACGGTAGGTCTTGAATCATCAATTTCTGAGCTCATCAGAATCGGTTTCATTGAAAACAATGAGCTTCTATATTCAAATCCATAATCATCCAACATATATTTACGTGCCAAATTTGCCATGTACGGAAATGCCGTTACCGGTTTGGCCAAACAGTCATTACAATTTCCCAGATGGAACGTAGAACAGTAACCGCCACTTCTCTCCTGACACTCAAATATAGGAACCGCATCATAACTTGTGGTATGCGGTGTAAAGGTTACAGACGTAAGCGAATGAAAACCTGTCTTACCAAACGGCATAATGGAGAAGAACGGACCATCCATTACTGTAAATCCTATATCCTTCAATTTATCATTCACATCGCAAAGAATGATCTCGCACAACTCGTATTTTATACTAAACTTTTCAAATCCAACCATATCAAGGATCTGATTGGTTCCCGCATATGTCGCATTTAATACAAATCCTGATTTATATCTCTCTTTAGTATCTGTATTAATAACATAAGCATCTTGAAGTTTTTCAATGCTGATAATATTCACACCATATTTTATTTCTACGTGACCAGGAAATTTTTTCAACTCTTCCAGGAGATAATCCTTTAATATCATAGCATCGTATGTATATTCCCGAGTCCGAAATACCCCATCACACATACCTTCTTTAAAATAATTTCCGGGATTCAATTCTTCGCAGGGAATATTCGCTGCTTTGCAAAAAGCCTTGAACTGCTTACCGTCCGACCAGGAATATTGGCTAGATGTTGCGTATATCTGATCAAACTGCTTATTCACACAGAAAGCATAATCCTTATTAAACCGTTCAAAATATCCTGCCGACTTCATCGCGGTTGAAATTGATCTGGGATAATGATATCCTTGATGAACTCGTGCCTGATTAATATAGGTTGCTCTCCTAAAAGGAGTCGGGTCGCACTCCAAAACGATGACGTGCTGCCCTCTTTTTGCACAAAATAATGCAGAATAAAGTCCATATAACCCTGCACCAATAATTATCTTATCGTACTTTTCCATCCTCTCCGCTCCTTATGCCCATTTTTATTGCTTCTACAGATATCATAAAACAATGGATCTCTGCTAAAATAAAAAACAGTGACATCCTTTTTGTCACTGAAAATAAATAGATTAAATTATTTTGTAAAAACTACTTGCTAATTTTTTTCTTGGATTTAAAATTACTTCCATAAGTTTACCGGATACAGGTCCTTCTCTATCATTAATGAAAAACCTTTCTGTGCCGGTTCAATATCTTCCTTATATGTAATCCCAATCCACCTATCAGATGTACCTAAAACCTTTACCGACGCAGCTCTCTTCTCCAATAACTCCGCCACAATATTCGGAAGCAGATATTCCTTTTTCTGTGGATTGTCATTCAGTTTATCTAAGAATCCAGAAAATCCCTCATCTATATACTGAAGGAAGTCCGGATATCCGGCCCACATATTCATAGATACCATCGTATCTAATGTAACCCATCTACTAACTTCTTCATTATCACACTGAATCTTCCCATTTGCGCTCTGAATTCCCGTTGTCTCGATAACTTTCTCCAGATATCCATCTTTATCTGCTACACAAATGCCTCTCGTAACAGTTCCATTCTCACTCAAAGTATTTTTTAAGGAAAATCCTGCCATCGCAAGATTTATCTTATCTTTATCTGCATTTCCTGAAACTAGGAAATCATGAAGTTTTACAAATGCTTCTTTCCCATAATAATCATCTGCATTAATAATCACAAATGGCTCCTTCACAACATCCTTACAAGCCAGGATCGCCTGTCCTGTTCCCCATGGTTTTACACGTCCTTCCGGAACCTGATAACCTCCCGGCAAATCTTCCAGTTCCTGATATACATACTCTACCGGCATGACTTTTGATAAGCGATCTCCAATCACTTCTTTAAACTCTGCCTCGATAGCCTTTCGAATTACAAAGACAACTTTTGTAAATCCCGCTTCTTTCGCATCGTAAATCGAAAAATCCATAATAATCTCCCCATTGGGAGCCATCTTGGCTAACTGCTTGATACCGGTTCCGAAGCGGGAACCGATACCTGCCGCCATAATAATAAGGGTAGTTTCCATTTTTCCTCCGTAAATAATCCATTTCTATACTCATCAAAAATTCATATATGTATTTTCATTGCTGTTTAATATTGCTTTTCAATATTTTATCTATAAATTTTTCATACTCTTCTATTATATATTCCATATAATTTTTAACCGAGTTTATATTTTTCTTTATCTCATCTAACGTAATATCTTGGCTCGCATTTACAAATGTTTTCTCTCCATGCGCCAAACTATTTCTCTTATTTTTTACTATCAAAAGAAATTTGTCTGATTCTTTATTTACAATCTGTATTCCTATATTTTCAGAAATTTTTCGAATCTCTCTTGCATCTAAATTACCTGAAAACAATTTCAAATATCTGCTCAACTCCAGATAACTAATTTCGCATATTTTTTCTTTTTCACTCTCATATAATTTCTTTAATTCATTCTCTTTAGAACCAATACGTTTTAGATGATATTTATAAATTAAATTTTGAAAAGCTTCCGGTAATTTATCAACCGGAAGCTTTTTTTCGCAAACACTATCAAATAATTCTGTCAGCAAATTACTCATCGTTCCCTCAATCGCATTGTACACCATCAAAAGTAACGATGATTTCAAAAGAAGCTGATTTTCAATCTTTTTATTCTCATCCAGTTCTAGGATTCGTATCATTAAATCCATATCATTGAAACGACTTTCTAAATCATTCCTTGCGGCAATCAACTGCTTCCCCATATTTTAACAATCCTTCTTTTATATAATCAATTCTCGTTCGAATTGTTTTTGCTCTATGTGTTTGATATCTTCCGGAAACAGAAGTAATAAATTTATCATCTGTCAGCAATAATTTTGCTTTTTCCTTTGAAACAGACAAATTTTCTTTATCTTTTAATGCCAGATATGCACCAACTGACAATGCCTCAAAATATGGTCTTGCCACCTGCCGTGCTTTCTCATTTTTTGCAAAACCATAGGGATAATATTTTTCTACAAAGTCCATGGTAATTTCAAATCGATGCTGCATTTCTTTTTTCATTGTATCATCAAAAGAAGCATTTTTATCTCGCATATACTCGTCTAATTGTTTCGATATTCCTTTTGAATCACTATACTTTGGATACCATTCGGAAAAGGCAAAGAAACGCAGCAAAAGTTCTTCCCCTTCCTGGCGTTTTTCCAACCATTTTGCAATTGGTGTCAATTTTTTAAATCTTTCATCCGCAGCTAATTGACAAATGAAGTCGTTAAATTTTCCAGTATAAATTCCTTTTCGATATTCCATATCTTTCAACAAATCACTGCCCCGGTTAATCCGTTCGAAAATATCATTTTTCGTTTCATCCGTTGTGCGTTCTGATAAGACAATCATTTTTAAAGAAATATTTTTAAATTTTCTCTGACGGGATATACTTAAGTCTGTAAACTTTAAATTATTCAAATCCGGTACTTTTTCAAGCCCTCTGATTTTTAAATTATCATTGATATATGCTGCCAACGTTCGAATTCTCTGCGATCCATCAACAATTTCATAACGCCCCTCCGAAGTCTCGGCCAAAAATATATACGGAATTGGCAATCCTATCATCAAAGACTCTATAAAACGAGATTGCCTGTTTTCATCCCATACAAACTCACGCTGATATTCCGGCACAAAAAACTCATTCTCATCTTTTTCCAAACCATTCAGATACTTTTGAACGATGATCTCAATCGTATATTCTTTTATATCAAATGCAACATTTCTCTGCTGATCATCTATCTCTTTCTCCAGCATATTCATAAATGCCTCACCAGAAATGTTTCTGCTATCCTTCATAAACGTTCACTCTCCCCCTCTCCACTGATAACTGATTTTTTGTGCCTATAATTAATTTTTCTACTTTTTTATTCATCCTTGATTCCTTTTATTATGATATTTTATACTTTTATTAACTGTTGCCTTTATCCCAAAATCCACCAAACTATTTCTCACCATTTCTAATTTTCTTGTCGAATAAATTTTCATCATTTCATCTAGTACAAAAATCAAAGTTCTGTTAATTATCCCCGGATTTTTCACTTGTTCCTTGTCAATATCATTCAAGCATCCATCAAACTCAGAAAATATTTTTTCATAAATCAAATTCACATCGCAAAACTTATAACTCTCCCGTAACCACTCGTACTCTGGTTCGATATATTTTGCATATTGAAATGACGTCCTCACTTTTTCATTATTTACAATAATGGATATAAAATTTTTAATTTCGTCTTTTGTAAGGTTATTATTACTTGTAAAAGCTTTTAAGCATTGTATCACTTTTGCAATTGTGTATTCAGAAATATGAATTTTTTCATTGTCCGATAATGCTATATTACGTTTTAAAAGCTTTTCAAATTCCTCTATTAGCATTATTTGATTTTCAAATATATCTAACCGTTTTATCTTCGTTAAAGCACAAGAATTCGCTTGAATATAATAATATAATTTTTCTTCAAGGAACACTGCCCCATTAATATTTTCATAATAATTCATATTAAATAGGAAATCTTCTCCTAATGTTATTTCTTCTGGAAATTTTATTCCTTTATTTACTATAATTTCTCTTTTATATAATTTATTCCACGGACCTTCCAACATAGCTGTTTTCCATAAAAGATAGGCTATATTTTCAAAAAATATCTTTCTGCTCAAAACACATTGTTTTCCCATCCCCTCAGAACTACATATTTTTATATCTTGTGGCATATTATTTTTTAATGTAATTATCTTTGCTCCGCAAAAAACAACATCCATTTGATAGACTTCCATTGCGCGAACCAATTTCTCCACCATATTATTCGCTATAACATCATCTGAATCAACAAACTGCAAATAATATCCCGTTGCATTTTCAATTCCAATGTTTCTTGCATGACTCACTCCAGAATTTTGAATATCTATTACTTTTACTCTTGGATCTATCTCTGCATAATTATTGCAAATATTTATAGAGTCATCTTTTGAACCATCATTTACTAATATCACCTCAATATTCGTATATGTTTGACTCAATATTGAATTTATACAATATCCCAAATATTTTTCGCTATTATAAATGGGTACCACTATACTAACCTTTTTCATTTTGTTTTCTATATGTTTTTTCATACTTTTTCAACCCTTTTTCACTTATTAATTTAAAAGCATTTAAATACTCTTCATTTACTTCTTTATCACTCAAAAAGACAACATCTTTTTTTACCTGTTTTAAAAGGAGTTTTAATTTTTCTCCCGAAATATTATTTAAATAACATTTATGTAAACTTTCCAATACATACCAACAATATATATTGTTCATCTTCAAATACAATTCAGCCAAGTTGTTCTTATAAAAAAATTCCATCCGTTCTCTAAAAGCCCAACATGCATCTAAATTATCTTCTCTAAATTTTTTTCCTGTAATACTATCTTCTCGTCTTCTATCATAATTATATTTAGAAACATCTACATAAACCAACTTATTTGCATTATAAAAATATTTATATGTTGTATATTCGTCCTCATGTAATTTTCCCTTTGGATAACGTATATCTCCCAAAACGTCTCTTTTATATAATTTATTCCACGCTACAGGCTTAAACCATCTCCAATCAAGCATCGCCTCCAACGCTAGAATTCTATCTCCCTCTACCACTTTCGCCGAACAATTTGTTTCTTCTTCAATTCTGTCAGTGCAAATATTCCTATAACTACACTCTGCAATATCTGCATTATATTTTTTTAACACTCGATATAATAGAGCTATCATATCTAAGTCCAACCAATCATCACTATCAACAAATACAATATAATTACCAGATGCCATTTCGATTCCTACATTCCTTGCATCTGATAATCCTCCGTTATTTTTATGTATCACCTTTATTCTAGGATCTGTTTTAGCCATCTCATCGCACATAGCTCCACATAAATCTGGCGAACCATCATCTACCAATATGATCTCCAAATTTTGAAACGTTTGTTTTTGTACAGATTCAACACATCTTTCCAGATATTTTTCCACTTTATATACAGGAATAATTACACTGACCAGTTCTTCCATCACATTCACCCTATTTTTCCCCCACTACAACTTTTTCCAATTTTTCACAACATTTTAAAAAGAATAATTTTATAGCAAACAACAAATTATCCTTTATATTCATTTCCATCAAAATAACACCATATGATTTTAACAAGAGTTTATCTAACCACGTATTATGTATATCCGATGACATATTCAAGCATATTTTAATATTATACATTTGAATTATTTTCTTAATCTCTTCTGCTCTGCTCTCATATTTATCCCAATTAGCCAATCTCGCATCTGGAATTAAAATAAATGATTCAACATTATATAATGAATTTTCATCAGTTAATAAAACGACTTTGTTACCATTCTTTTCTAAAAATTTCTTTTGATTCTCGACCATCTTTCGTTTGATTTTCGAATCAACTCCTCTGCAATAAATTCCTACTGTATCTTTTTTTTCCTCTCCAAACACTCCCGCCTTTTCTCGTATAAAATCATCATTTTCAAAGTTAGTTCTAGCTATAGCAGATACAATCTTACTTGGCTCCCAGTATTTTAAAAGAATTCTATAGCCTTCACTCGAATCATCTGATTTTAATTTATTAATCCAACAATCTACGCAGTCCCACAATATTTTATTTGAAAAACTTTGAAATATTGTTTGGTATTCTTCCATCTTCTTTTCTCTTTTTAAAAAGGCTTGAACCTCCTGTACCACTATCGCACCTGTACAACGATTTTCAAACCGCTTCAAATCTAATATATCTCCACCTGTTATTCCAATTCCCAAATTATAATTATAATATTTCTCCTCTTGTATCCCTAAATAGGAATTTGCATAAAATGCCATGATGAAAAAAGCATATTGGTCCTCCGCTGCAATCATTTTTTGATCACTTAGCTGAGAAAATGACTTTTTACACAAAGCCGCATCCCACATTTTATCTGTTATATTAAAATCAAATTTTCCCTCAACATAACACTTTTCCAATATATCTTTTCCACATATATTATGAGGATATGGGGTTAGGAAATTTTCAACCCAATTAACCATTGTTTTTGATGTGTTTCTTGACGGAATAATATTTGTGCCAAAATGGAGAATATCCACTTTTTCTTTTTTTATCTTTTTATATAATTCTTCACATGCATTCGATTTTAAACTATCATCACTATCGACAAACAATATATATTCTCCATTTGCAACCTCTACGCCATGTTTCCTAGCTTGCCCTGTTCCAAAATTGTGTTTATGATTAATGATTTTAATTCTTCGATCATTATTCGCCTTTTTTTCTACTACTGTTAATGACGCATCTGTAGATGCATCATTAACACAAATAATTTCTATATCTGTAAGTGTTTGTTTTAGCAAAGAATCCAAACATCTCTCTACATAATTTTCCGTATTATAGATTGGAACAACAATTGACACTTTTACCATATCATCTCTCCATGCTCAACTATAAATTTTTATTCATTTCTTTTTAGCGTATATTCATTCCTTCTCCACCATTGTTAAACACACACAACAAATACATTTTATAAAATATTTAAAACAGGACTTAGGCATTATTATTGCTATAGCTCCATCCGAAACATTTTACCGAAACCAACATCTCTTTTTATAACAAAATCTTACTGCTATTTCTCATTTGCGAAATCAACTATTAGAAACTTACTTTGTTTTTCTATAAATTGATTTAACCCACTCTCTCCTCCGACTCCCAATCGGCAGCACCTTATTGGCAATCTTCCGGATGCCCGCGTTCTGCTCCATCCTTGCGATTCTTGACAGTTCCGCTTCTCTCTCATCCATCAGGCATCGTTTCGTTTTTCTCAGGATCATCGGATAATACGGCGACAGCTTCGCATACTCCCAGAAATATTCCGCAAAATCACAGTCCACCACATCCCAAGGTTTCTGGTATCCAGCGAAATGGATCAGATACGGGCGTTTTCTCGCCTGTGTGTATGCTTCATAGAGCTGTCTCGGCGCCATCTTGAGAATATCCATACGGCTGCGTCCAATCTCCTGCCAGTCCATCAGCGTGTTCCACTGCTGTGGCAGGTAAGTTACTTTGTTTTTGCACACGATGTTCAGGATATCCTGATCGTGACAGCGATAGGAATGGGTCAGTGCCATCTGAATCATATCTTCTGAACTCATCGTCCTGCGGAGTCCGTCCAGATCAAGAATCAGGACACCTGCCTGGAAATAGTCATACGGACTGTCCAGTCCCAATGTCTCGGTTGCATAGGTCTGCCAGTTGTTCTGATTCAGATTCAGCTGTCCTGCCACATCGATATCTTTAGCCGCTCCAATCACGGCTCCCTTCAAGTCAAAATCATACAATTCTGCCACATCATGATCGGCCACCATGTCACAGTCCAGATAGAGGATCTTATGGTAATTTGGCATAATCTCCGGAATAATCAGGCGGTAATATGTCTCTACGGACAAGTGCTGATCGACAAATAATTTGC
>ERZ839823.3372-NODE-3372-length-10577-cov-2.231610_pt1 | contig 10577 bp, 7 predicted proteins | sample MGYA00519862_ERZ839823 | MGnify/ENA primary metagenome ERZ839823 (study PRJEB31850, sample SAMEA3708853) | human gut metagenome | biome: human gut; feature: human-associated habitat; material: faeces | place: China | collected 2014 ...
GCCGGAAGTACGGATCACCAAGTCGCAATCGGGAATGTCCGGATTGTACAGATGGTCGGCAATCATCTTCTCAGTCACACGGTCGCCGGAAATCTTGCCATCGCGCACTTCGCGAGCGATGGCGGCGCAGGCGTCGGCGATTTCAGCACGGCCACCATAGTTGATGCAGAACACCACATCGATGACCTTGTTGTTCTTGGTGCGCTCCTCGGCGGCTTCAAGCTCGTCGATCACCGACTTCCACAGCTTGGGGCGACGGCCGGACCAGCGCACGCGCACACCCCACTCGTCCATCTGTTCCACACGACGGTGGATGATTTCACGCGAGAAACCCATGAGGAAGCGCACTTCCTGTGGCGAGCGCTTCCAGTTTTCAGTGGAGAACGTGTACAGGCTCAAATACCGTACACCGGCTTCGATGGCACCGGCGATAGTGTCGAACACCACCGGTTCGGCGGCCTGATGACCATTGGTGCGGACCATGCCGCGCTGCTTGGCCCAACGACCATTACCGTCCATAATCACACCGATATGGCGGGGTACCTTGTTCTTGGGGAAGTCGGGAATACGAGCGGGGTCGCTGAACGGAGCTGCGGGAATGTCCAACGACGTGTAATCAACGTTCTCAAAAGCCATACTCATGAATCTATCAAGCGCAGCGAACGAATCGGGCGTTCGAGGTAATACTCCCCCCAATCTTCAACCAACTCCTGCACAACCCGCTCCACAGGCGCGGCATCAAGCACCGACCAATCGCCACGAATCAGTGCGAACTGGTTTAACACGAACGGTGCGATACGGCGCGCATCGGTAGTGTGGTCGGCTTCGCACATCACGCCGCCGGACGCGATGGACAGGTACGCCGGCTCCGCCTTGCCGCATACCACGCAAGTGCCCAATCGTGGCGTCCAACCGGCCAAGGCCAAGGCGCGCATCACGTAGGAGTCTCCTATGGCTTGCGGGGCGTGGGATTGTTTGGCGAGCGCGTTCAACGCGCCGATGAGCAGCCGATATTGGTTCGGCAACTGCTCATGTTCGGTGCTGGCGAGTTTATCGATAGTCTCAACGATGACGTTGGCGGCCTCATACGCCGCATAATCCGCCGCGATCGGAGCACCATAAGCGGCGACCGCTTCAGCTTGGGAGACCACGTCAAGCGAGCGGCCTTCAGCGATAAGCACATCGACGCGCATGAACGGCTCGAGCCTGGCACCGAAGCGTGATTTGGTGCGACGTACGCCTTTGGCGACCGCCCGAATCTTGCCATGCCCACGCGTCAGGATGGTGATGATACGATCAGCCTCGCCCAGTTTGGAGGTGCGCAACACCACACCTTCGTCTCGGTACAGCGACATCTCATCTCCTTTCCCCGCGACGCCCGGCAGACTCCACTCAATGAAGTAGTCAGTAAATAAACAGACCCCAGAAAGCGAACACCAACAGTATGTACAGCATGGTGAAGGTCACCAGCCAGAACAGGATTCGGCCCAGACGGGTGGAGGCGAGTACCGGGTCGGCACCGGTGACGATGTCTCGAACGGATTCGCGACGAGGGGGTATCTGAATCAGGCCGCGGACGGAAGCGGCTTCTATCAGGTGCATAAAGACGCGGGACCAAGCCCATAGCACCAGCACGGACACCACTTGGATGACCGGCCAGCTCCAATACATGACACCCGGCGTCTCGGTAGGTGCGCCACCCCATGCAAGTTTGACCACGCCCATGATCACCTGCCCGAGTCCGGCGAAGAAGATGAGCAATGTGGCAAGAGTGGTGAGGGTCAAAGTCAGCAGCGCATTGCCGAAACCATGTGCGAAACCGAGTACCACAGGCCGTTCCGGTATCAGCATGCCCGCACGTTTGGCCTCGCGCTTCTCTCGCCGCCATCGGGCATCCGCCGCGATTTTGCGACCCAGCGCCACCAGTGCCAGCACGATGGATACGAGCAGCAGCAGTACCACCGTGACGTGCAGAATCACACCATATATGGTGCCGACGCGTCTTGCTTTCAAAGCGCCCGGCAGACCGATTGATTGGTACAGATTGGTGCCGGCCACCTTTTCGCTGGTCTGCGTGAGTCCGGCGGAAGTGCCGACGGCCCAGTCGATGAGATCGTCCACATAGGCGTCCGCAAACGGGGTGCCCGCTTCGGACTCATCTCCCAAACGCAGCACATGGTTGGCGACCGGGTAGCTGCGCACGGTCACATTCCAGTTATCGGCTTTGTGGGCGTTGTAGAGAATCGCACGCACGCCGTCGACCTGCGCCGTCATCACGTCTTTCGAACCGTAAGCCACATAGGTGGGTACGGCGTAGGCGGCGGGTTTGAGTGTGGCGAGGTCGAAATTGTTCAGTCCGAACAGGCCGGTGTCCGCGCTGAACACACGTTGGACGATGGATTGATAGCCTTCGTTCGCGCCAACAAGGGTGAAGTCTTGGGTGACGAAAAATCCCAGCGATTGGCGTGGGCTGAACACCATCGGGCTCAGGAGAATCTGGAAGGCGATGTCCGGATCGTCCTCGAGCAGATACGAGGAGATCCATGTCGATTCGGAGGTGGCATAGATGCCGACCTTGGCCTCGTCTACATCGCTTTGGTCTCGCAGGTATTCGATGACCTGATCATAAGCCTTGGCTGAGGCCGGATAATCGCGGTTGATGTCGGTGGTGTTCCAGACGGGTTTGTCGAGCACTGCGGTCACAAAGCCGGCCGAAGCCATACCGGAGGCCACGTCGCCAAAGGAGTTGTCACAGGTGCCGTATCCGGCACCGTGCATGAACACCACGCCGGGGCGCTTGCCTGATGCGTTCTGAGGTTCCCGAATCAATACCTTGATAGCTTGGACGCCGTCCGCATTGGCCTTGCCCCGAGCACCGGACTCCTTGGTCAGATTGCCGTCGCTGGTCATGTTCAGCGTGATGTATCGCTCGGTGACCTCATACGTGCCTTTTGCCGGCAGCGTTTCTCCGGACGGGTTATCGAAGGTGACTTCGGTATCGTCGGTGAGCGTGGCCATCGACTGGCCGGTGGGTTCGATGTTCCAAGGCACCGTGGTCAGATTGGAAATGGAGACCAGCACGCCAATCAGGATAATGAAGATGGGCAGGCTGACCATCAGCCGGTGGGTGCTGGTCCACGGCTTGGATCGAACAGTCAGGCGATGCTCTTCTTCTTGCGGCACGTGCGCTATTGTAATCTGACCGCGATATTTATGCCGAGGGCCTATTCGGCCGAATCAGTGACCGGGGTGCTGGATTGGGACCACGACCGGGCCGGTGGAATTGACGGGGACTTGACCGTCGGCCTCCATTTGGGCGGCGATATCGTTCGCTATGGTGAGCAGCGTGTCGACGATCTGGTCTTCGGGCACGGTCTTGATGACCTTGCCCTTGATGAAGATCTGGCCCTTGCCATTGCCGGAGGCCACGCCGAGGTCGGCTTCGCGTGCCTCGCCCGGACCGTTGACGATGCAACCCATGACGGCCACTCGGATCGGCGCGGTCACGTCCTTCAGGCCTTCGGTGACGGCGGAGGCGAGCTGGATCACATCCACTTGGGCGCGGCCGCAGCTCGGGCAGGAGATGATGTCGAACTTGCGGGGGCGCAATCCCATGTATTCCAAGAGTTTGCAACCCACCTTGACCTCTTCGGCCGGCGGCGCGGAGAGAGACACGCGAATCGTGTCGCCAATGCCCTCGGCCAAGAGCGCACCGAACGCCAGGCAGGATTTGATGGTGCCTTGCCAAGCAGGGCCGGCCTCGGTGACGCCGAGGTGCAGCGGCCAATCGCCCTTGGAAGCGAGCAGTCGGTACGTTTCGACCATGGTGATGACGTCATGGTGTTTGACGGAGATCTTGAAATCGTGGAAGCCGACGTCCTCGAACATGTGCGCTTCCTTCAAGGCAGAGGCCACCAATGCTTCCGGAGTCGGGCCACCGTATTTGGCGTAGAGTTCCTTGTCCAGCGAGCCGGCGTTCACACCGATACGCAGCGAGATGCCCGCGTCGGTGGCGGCCTTGCAGATGTCCGGGCCGACTTCGTCGAACTTACGGATGTTGCCGGGGTTCACGCGCACGGCCGCGCAGCCGGCGTCGATGGCCTGGAACACGTATTTGGACTGGAAGTGGATATCGGCGATGACCGGAATCGGCGATTTGCGGCAGATTTCCGGCAGTGCGTCGGCATCGTCCTGACTCGGCACGGCCACGCGCACGATGTCGCAGCCGGCGGCGGTCAGTTCGGCGATCTGCTGCAACGTGGCAGGTACGTTGGCCGTGAGCGTGTTGGTCATCGACTGCACGGAGATGGGCGCGCCCCCGCCCACCGGCACCGGGCCCACCATGATGCGGCGGGACTTGCGGCGCGGGTGCAAGGGCGATTCGCTGGTCAGGTCGACCGGATCACCGGTTTTGCGGAACGGCTTTTCGATGGGATTTTCCGTATTCAAGGTATTCATCATTGCTTGTTTATCAGGTCGTCGGCGCGTCGGCGGGCTTCAAGCTCAAGCTGGTTCATTTCCTCCACGTCCGTGAACAGCGGGTTACCACGAAGCTCGGCGTCCATCTGGTCCAGCACGGCTTTGACCGTGTCCACGATGCCGAGGTATGGCAGACGATGCTCGAGGAAGGCATGCACGGCCTGTTCATTGGCTGCATTGAGCACCGCCGTATGCTTCTCGGAGGCGGCCAGGCAGTGGCGGGCCAGTTGCACGGCAGGGAACGCCTCATCGTCCAACGGTTCAAAGGTCCAAGTTGCGGCTTGCGTCCAGTCGCACGCGGCGGCCACATTGGTCATGCGGTCCGGCGCGGACAGGCCCAGCGCGATGGGCAGACGCATGTCTGGGGGCGAAGCTTGGCAAATCGTGGCGCCATCCACAAATTCGACCATGGAATGGACGATGGACTGCGGGTGCACGGTCACGTCGATGCGTTCAGGCGGCACGTTGAACAAGCGGGACGCCTCGATGACTTCGAGGCCCTTGTTCATCAGTGTGGAGGAGTTGATGGTGACAACCGGCCCCATGTTCCACGTCGGATGATGCAGCGCCTGCTCGGGAGTGATGTTCTCCATGTCGGCACGTTTCCAGCCGCGGAACGGTCCGCCGGAGGCGGTGACCACAAGCTTGGCGACTTCGGCGTGGGTTCCGGAGCGCAGGGATTGCCAGATGGCGGAATGCTCGGAATCGACCGGGTTGATTTGGTTCTCGCGCACTTGCGCGCTGAACAGCAGATGCCCGCCCGCGACTACGGACTCCTTGTTGGCCAATGCCAGCTGGGAACCGGCCTTGAGCGCCGCGATCGACGGTTCGAGTCCGATGGAGCCGGTGATGCCGTTCAATACGACATTCGCACCGGAGCCGGCCATGGCGATGACCGAATCCGGACCGCCGGTCACGCGGACACCTTGTGCGCCGGCCTGTGCGAGAGCTGCTTGCAGCGCTGGAACCTTGGTCTCATCAAACACCGCGACTTCGGACACATGGAACTGTGCGGCCTGTTGCGCCAGCAGCTCGATATGTGCTCCGCCCGCCGCCAGACCGGTGACGGTAAATCGTTCAGGATGACGCGAGATGACGTCAAGTCCTTGGGTGCCGATGGATCCGGTGGATCCGAGAATGATGACAGTGGAGTTGGAGGCTATGCTCACTGTTCCTTCTTCGTATCGTCATTGTTCAGTGTGGGGAACGACAGGTCGGGGATATCCGAATCGAAGTTACCGCCAAGCGGGAACAGCAGCGGGAACGAATCGCTGGAATCGTGCTTATCCTGTGACGGCTGAGCTGCTTCCGTGTCATGGGAGGCGGCAACGTATTCAGATGATTCCGCAGCCGGACGGGAGATCGTGCTGTCTGCAGGCTGACTATCGGATACGCGAACCGGAATGGAGTTCGTGTTACGATCCGGCTTGCTGGTGGGAGCAAAGGAGACCGGCATAGCAGCGGACGCAGCCTCGTCAGCAGTGCTATTCACAGGCTGTACTGCCGGGGCGGAGGGTGCCGGGGATGAAACCGAACCCGGTACCTCATTCAATTTCAGCGCATTCGGTGCATCAAGGCTGGGCATCTTAGGAGCGAAGGACGGTGCATCCACTGCCGGAAGTTCCTGAGAAACCGCAGCCATGTGGGCGAGAGCGGCCAAAGAGGAATCGTTCTGCACCATATCCACGGGCTGTTCCGCGAACACCGACGGGGTCGATGACGGAGCTGCGGGTTCGTGAGCTGCCTGTGCCGGAGCAAACGAGGGGACGCTGCCAGCGGTCACACCGGAAACCGGCGCGGACGGGGCACTGACGGGAGGCTCAGCCGCAGCAACTGCGGTAGGAGCCACGGAAGGCGTCTCGGAGACGGGCTTCGCCGCAGACTCGTTGGACGCATGCACCGGGTATGCTGCGGGAGCAAAGGAAACCGGCTGTTCCGCATTGGTGCTATTGGTGCTTGTGGAAGCATCGAACGATGCAGGAGCCGACGCATAGGCGATCGGTGCCGCCGCGGCCGGCGCTGCGGGAGCAACCGGAGCCGGAGCAGTGAACAAGCTCTGCTCGGCCTGATGCAGGGCATCGAATGATTCGTCATGAGCAACGGCAGCCGGAGCAAAACGTTCGTCAGTTGCCGGGCGCTGCGTTCCGGAAGCGAACAACGGTGAGACGCCGTTCGCTTGAACGGTCACGTTCGTGGCGGTCTGGGCAGGAGCCGCAGGCTCGCCGGACACGAAATCGGCCACACGGGCATAGGATTCCAAGCGACTCAGCAACTGTACGCAGGCGTTCAGGAAGTAATCGACCTGTCGCTCGTCATAGCCTTTCTTGCCCTTGCGCTGGGTGAAGATCACATTGTTGACCGTATTCGCATTGAGATCGGCCAAAGACCGTACATCGTCTTCGGTAACGCCGTCAACGCCCAATGCGGCCGCCGCCTTGTCCACAATCTGGTCGACCAGACGATCCACCTGCTTCTTATCGTACGAAGGCTGCTTGGGCGCTCCGGACTTGAAGCGTTCGCGCTCGTTACGCTCCGCATGGTTCTGGACTTCGTGATACAGCTTCTCGGTCTTCGCCTTCCACGTCACACGCCCGTGCTGTGCGATCTCCCATGTGGTCTGCTTATCGACCACGGCACGTTCCAGACGTCCAAGCGCGGCGTCAACCTGTGCGATCACATAGCCGTTCTTGCGCAAATCAAAGGACACGTTCTGAATGTCATGCTGGGTGAGATTCATGCCCTCGCTGTCATACAAAGCATGGGCGCGCTCCAGGAAAGCGTCCACCTGAGCGGGGTCATACCCCCACTTGCGCTTGCCCGCACGTGCGATGCCCGACTTGCCGTCCCCTTCACGAAGTTCCTGCGCCATCGGCTATTCGACCTCCTGCTGGATATAAACACTCTGCCACAACTTTACGTGACTATTGAGACGCATCTGACCAAGAAGATCGAAATACACGATTTTGTAGCAGTACTGCCGGTTTCCTTCTGCACGCATCTCATTGAGATTTCAGAACCCTTGCCGAAGACTGTCAGGGAATATCGTCACAGCCTATATCCGTGGAATGAGGGGATTCCATGAAGCGATGAAAAATGAAAGTGGGCAATGAGGGACTCGAACCCCCGACATCCACCGTGTAAAGGTGGCGCTCTAACCAACTGAGCTAATTGCCCGCAAATGACAACAATAGCGTATGGCCAACACTGCGCGACACGTGGTGTCGCATACGCGTGCCGTAGCGCTCAATCGCAATGACATTCAGTCACGCCCAGCAGCACTACGCAGCACACGACGCCGGTCAACACGCTTAAAGTCAAGCGTATTGATTGAGGCTTATCAGCGGCCCTTGCCGAATGCGCGCAGGCGGATGCCGTTCCAGTCCGAGCTGACGGTCAGCGGGGTGGCGGCGTTCATACCGGCGGTCTGTGCAGCGGACTGCACGGTGGACGAGCTGGCGGCACCCGGGCGGCCGGGCTTGGGAGTCAGTATCCACAGCGGGCCGTCATTGCCCAGTACCGCGTAGGCGTCAACGATCGTATCGGACAATTCGTCCTCATCATCGCCGTCGCGCCACCATACGATGACGCCGTCCACAGCGGAGTCGTAGTCCTCGTCCACGAGATCCTCGCCCGTGAGCTCTTCAATCTGGGCACGAATGGAATCGTCCACGTCGTCGTCCCAGAGCCACTCCTGGACGATATCGCCGGGCTCGAAACAAAATTCTTCAGCGTTCTGTGATGCCGTTTGATTCACAGGGGACACATTAGCAAGTCTTCGCGAACAAATGCGTTAACGCGGCCGAAAATCGCCGCATTGTGGGCAGACCCATGCGAGTCGTCTCACCAGAAACAACGACTGGCCGCGCGTGTCATGCCTCGCAATGAGGCAAATCGTCGGCCTGCCCCTTGCCGATGGCCACCAACGCCTGATACGCCTCGTTCAGCGTGGCGACCTTGACGTCGCGCAGACCATCCGGCACGCGGCCTGCCACATCCAAACAATTCGACGCGGGGGCCAGGAACCATGTGGCGCCATCGCGCTTGGCGCCAAGCATCTTCAGCTCTATGCCGCCGATTCTGCCGACTTTGCCGTCCTTGTCTATGGTGCCGGTGCCGGCGATGGTCTTGCCGCCGCTCTCGTTGGCGGGGGTGAGTTTGTCGATGAGACCGAGCGTGTACATCATGCCTGCGGACGGCCCGCCGATGCTGTCCACGTGCATCGTCACCTTGGCGTGTTGCAATGCACTGGCGTCAATGTCCAGTTCGTCCGCATGGGCTTTGGCATACGCCAGACCGACGGCACTGGCCGAATCCTGGGAACCGGCCATGTCTTGTTCGACTTTCTTCTGATACTGGTCCGCACTCTGGCCCACCGGTACCGTGGCCTCACGCGGCATGACCTCCACCTGCGGATTGCCCCAACCCCAGACGGCCTGCGCGTTGATGATCGGGTACCCGGGCACGCCGGACGCGTTCACCGTGGTCAGCAGCAGCTTGCCGGAATCCTTATACGTCGTCACGCCGGTACCAGTGATGTCGATAACCGCACCATCCTCAACTTTGCCCAGCACATCCTGGGTGGGTCCGGGCATCTCGATGACGTACGGGCTGGGCAGCAGCAGAATCACCACACCAAGCAACACGGCGAATGCACCGACGAAATGGCGTTTCGAACGAGCGGCCGCATAGGCCCGAGCACGGCTGATTCCACGAGATAGGCGCGAATCATGCTTCACTTCGAACGATGGCATGTGCTCATCTCCCGCTTCCGAATCCGCAGTCGGGCTCTCCTGCTCCTGGACGAGGTCTGGTTCCTGATTCCTGTGGCGTGCAAACATACCCTACAGTGTAAGCGGAGGGCCGAAATCGGCCGAAAACGAACATAAACCGAAAATAATGCTCGGCCACAAGCGAACAGGCCCGGGCAGACCCTACACTTGGGGTAACACACCGCGGCAAAGAAGGATACGCATGGACGACAACGCGATTCACGAGTGGCTGATCAAATGCTTCGGCCCCATTCAGGGTGAGATGGCCTGGCAGCAGATCAGCCAGTTGCCTGAGGAGATCCGTGAACAGCTGATGAGTCAGGACCCCAGCCGACTGCCCAATCCATCTGAAGTCCAGCAGATGATGGCCGCGTTCAGCGCCGGCGGACTCAACACGATGGGTGATATGCAGCGCACTGTCGAGGAAGGGCCGATCAACGTCAAGCTCGCCAAGTCGATTGCCTTGCAGCAGGCCAACGCCTCCGGTTCTGCATCCAGCGTGTCCGCCGTGGATGGCGAGGCGGCTCGCCGCGCGATGAGTGAGGCGAACCTGTGGCTGGATACCGCCTGCGAGTTCAATCCCGCACCCGGCGATCCGGATGTGCTGACCCGCGCCGGCTGGGTGGAGGGCACCATCGACCAGTGGGCGAAGTTCGCAGCTCCTGTGGCCGAGTCGATGAACGACGCTTTGGCTTCGGTGATTTCGGAGCGTCTTGGCGGCGCGTTCGGCGATGGCGAGATTGCCGGCATGTTCGCCGGACCGGTGCCGATTCCGATTCCCGACGGTATGAAAGACCCAGCCCAACTGATGAAGCTGCTGGGCAACACGTCCTTTGCCATGCAGTTGGGGCATGCGGCCGGCAATCTGAGCCATGAAGTGCATGGCAGCTTCGATCAGGGCATCGCGTTGCTGAAGAACCCGGCTGGTGGACTGATTGCCCAGAACGCCACCGAATACGCGAAGATGCTGAACGGTGAGGCTTCTGCGGCCGAGGCCGACACGGCCGGCACTTCAACCGACTCGGTCAATCCGTTCTCCACATCCACCGACGCTTCTGCCAATCCCATTGGCTTCACTTCGGCCGGCAACAGCGATACTCCGGCAACTGACGGTACCGCCCAAGTCTCCGGCTCTGATGCTTCCGCCGATGCCGCCGACGCCGCCGCGTTCGAGGCTGCGCTCTCCGGATTCGAGACCACCGAGAAAATCCCCGAATCTGAAGTGCTTTCCTTCCTGGCCCTGCAGGAAATGGCTCACGCCCGCCTGTATGCCTCGGTACCGTGGCTGATGCCGCGTTTCGAGGCGCTCATCGGCAAGTACGCACGCGG
>ERZ839823.3376-NODE-3376-length-10563-cov-3.129140_pt1 | contig 10563 bp, 8 predicted proteins | sample MGYA00519862_ERZ839823 | MGnify/ENA primary metagenome ERZ839823 (study PRJEB31850, sample SAMEA3708853) | human gut metagenome | biome: human gut; feature: human-associated habitat; material: faeces | place: China | collected 2014 ...
GAGATCCAGAGAGATTATATCGAGACTGAGGCAAAAGAGCCGATTTCCGGCTTTCTGACCCTGTATCCGGGCCAGCCGGCGTTCTTAAGTGCAGAAAGCGGAAAATACAGCGTAACAGCAGAGGCGGGCATGGTAGAACCGGCAAAGAAGCAGCCGCTGACAGAGGAACGCGTAAAAACACAGCTGGAAAAGACAGGCGAGACACCATTCTATTTCAAAGAACTCGATATCTGTATGGATGACAACTGTTTCGTGCCGATGCAGACGTTAAATGAGCTGCGGAGAGGCGTTTCGGACCAGCTGGTGAAAGAGATGACAGAGCCATACCGCAGAAAAGCAGCGGAAAAGCCGGAACAGGAAGCAAAAGCATCTGGAAAACCGGACCAGGAGAGCAGGGCAGAAAAGAAAATGGAGCTGACCGCATCTGCCGAGACGAGAGCCCAGTGGAATGCGCTGCTCGAGATTCCGGAGATCACGACGATCTACGCCGGCATGGGATGCTTCAAACGGGAAATCTTCGAAGAGCAGGCGGAAAAAGGCATCCTGCAGGCGAAAGAACTGGGAAAACAGGTTTATCTGATGCTGCCGCACGTTGTACGTGAAGGCGATCTGAAGGAATACCGCGACACGTTCCGCTGTCTGAAGGAGATCGGTCTTGGCGGTTTCCTGATCCGCAATCTCGAAAGCTTTTCGTTTTTGAAAGAGATGGGAATGGAAAAGGATATCCGGCTCGATTACAGCGTTTACACGTACAACAGCCGTGCGCAGGCATTCTGGCAGGAGCAGGGCGTGCAGCGTGATACCGTTCCGTATGAGCTGAACGAGCGGGAAATCGGAAAACGTGACAATACGAACAGCGAAATGGTGGTCTACGGCTACCTTCCGATGATGGTTTCCGCCCAGTGTGTCCAGAAGAACCTGAACGGCTGCAATCACAGTTATTCCCTGGTACGCTTAAAAGACCGGATGGGAAAATACTTCCCGGTGAAGAGTTACTGCACCTCGTGCTACAGTGTGATCTACAACAGCCTTCCGCTCGGCCTGGTAAAAGAAGCCGATGAGATCCGGTTCATGCATCCGGCTGCGGTGCGGCTGAATTTTACCATCGAGACACTGGAGGAGACAAAAGAAATCGCCGCTGCGTTTGCTGGAACGTACTGTAAAGGAATCGCAGTTCCGGCCGAACAGGAATATACCAAAGGCCATTTCCGCCGGAAAGTAGAGTAAACGGTGAGAAAAAATAAGGGGAATTTATGGAAAATACCATTGTTCAGTTATCAAAATATGTGATTACCTTCCTCATGATCTGTTTTACCGTGCAGTCGTTTGCTGCACTCAAAGAGCGGGATGAGGATGAGCGCCATTACATTCTGATGCGGCAGATCATCATGATCGTTCTGATGAATTTCATCTGTTTCTTCGTGATGTTCCTCCAGGAGGGCGAAGTATCAACGATTCAGATGTTTCTGCTCACGATGGCGTATATCCTGGGCGTACAGATCCTGTACCGCCTGATTTACCGGAAGGCATCGATGATCCTGGTAAACAACATGTGTATGCTGCTCTCGATCAGCATGATTATTCTGACGAGACTGAGCGTGTCAAAGGCGATGTCCCAGTACAAAATTCTGGCGGCATCCACACTGCTCTGCTTCATCATTCCGGTCATTGTCCGAAAGGGCAAGTTCCTGAAAAATCTGACCTGGATTTACGCTGTGCTCGGAATTGCCATGCTTTCCGTCGTTATGGTGCTTGGCTTTACTTCCGGCGGTGCGAAGCTGTCGATCGAAATCCACGGCATTACGTTCCAGCTCTCCGAGATTGCCAAGATCACACTCGTGTTCTTTATGGCAGGCATGCTGCGCGAGGATAATTCCTTTGGAAACGTTGTGAAAGCAACGGTCATTGCGGCAGTTCATGTGCTGATCCTTGTTGCATCCACCGACCTTGGAACTGCGTTCGTCTTCTTTATGGCGTACGTGGTTGTAATCTATGTGGCAACGAGAAAAGCCAGATATCCGCTTTTGGGACTTGCGGGAATGAGTGCCGCCTGCGTTGTGGCGTATTTCCTGTTTTCCCATGTACGGAACCGTGTGGCACTCTGGCAGGATCCGATCGGAAACTGGGATATCAGCAGCCAGTTAGCACAGGGCCTCTTCGGCATGTGCTCCGGCGGATGGTTCGGAACCGGCCTTTTCGAGGGACGGCCTGACATTATCCCGGTTGCAACGAAAGACTTTATTTTCTGTGCGATCTGTGAGGAGATGGGCATTATCTTCGGAATCTGCCTGATTCTGCTGTGCATGTCCACATTCCTTCTGATTATCAATATTTCCATGAAGATGAGCAAACGGTTCTACAAACTGATTGCCATGGGTCTTGGAACGGAATATGCGACACAGGTGTTCCTCACCATCGGAGGAACCATTAAATTTATTCCTATGACAGGTATCACGCTGCCGCTGGTCAGCTATGGAGGAAGCTCTATGTTCTCCACGGTGCTGATGCTGTCGATCATTCAGGGATTGTACATCTTAAGGGAAGACGAAGGTGAGGAGCTTGAGAAAAGACGAAACAAGAAGAAACGAAACCAGCAGAAAAACGACCCAGGCGCCAAGAAAAAACGACGCCCGGACGAAGAGACCGAAAGACGAAAGAAGAGCGGCAGCCGGAACGATGGACAGGGAACCCGCCAGAAGTACCGCGAGCAGCCGGATGAATTCGAACGGCGGATCGAAGAGCAGACCGAGAACAGCCTCCACTGGTAAGGCGGCAAACAACGGCGCAGGGCCGTATCTGATCGTTTCGTTCCTGTTCGTGGCCATGTTTCTTGGGCTGATCGCGTATCTCGTTTACTTTAATGTCGTGCGGAAAGAAGAATTTCTGAATAGTTCTTACAATACGAGACAGAATAACTATGCAGAGCGCGTGATCCGCGGAACAATCTATTCTGCGGACGGCCAGGAACTGGCAAAGACGACGACAGATGAAAACGGGGATGAGGTAAGAACGTATCCGTTCGGCAGCCTGTTTGCGCAGGTGGTTGGCTACACGGGAAAAGGAAACAGCGGCCTCGAATCTTCCTACAACTATATGCTGATGGAGTCCCATACAAGTAAGTTAAAGCAGGTAAAGAATGAATTCAGCGATGCGAAGAACCCGGGAGACAGTCTCTATACAACGCTGAATACAACACTCCAGCAGGCCGCGGCCGATGCACTGGACGGATACCGCGGTGCAGTTGTCGTGCTGGAGGCAAAAACGGGCCGTGTACTTGCCAATGTGAGCAATCCGGTTTTTAATCCTAATACGATTGATGAGGACTGGGAGGCACTGAACGCAGACGATGAGAGCGGCGTGTTTCTGAACCGCGGTCTGCAGGGAAGATATCCGCCGGGATCTACGTTCAAGATTGTTACTTCGCTTGCGTATCTCCGTCAGAACGGCACACTGGACGGTTTTTCGTTCGACTGTGACGGTGAGCTGACAGCAGGAAACTATACGATTCACTGCTCCGGTGGTGAAGTGCATGGACCGGAAGATTTTGCAGGTGCGTTTGCACATTCGTGCAACTCTGCCTTTGCACAGATTGGCCTTGGGCTGGATAAAGATGCCTTCCGCTCGCTGGCGGATTCCCTGTATCTGAACAGCCGTCTGGATCTGGAGCTTCCGACCAGCAAAAGTTCTTTCGATCTTGATTCGACAACGGCGGATGCTCTTGTGATGCAGACCTCCATTGGCCAGGGCGATACGCTGGTAACACCGATGGAGATGGCACTGATCGCCTCCGCGGTTGCAAATGACGGAGAAATGATCAAACCGCGTTATGTGGATAACATTGTGTCTGCGGACGGACAGGCAGTCAAAACCTTTTACAAAGAGTCTCTTGGCACGGTAATGTCCGAGAGCGAAGCCAATACGCTGACAGAGCTGATGAAAGGCGTTGTCCAGAACGGAACTGCAGTTTCACTTTCGGATCTGCCGTACAATATCGCCGGTAAAACAGGAACCGCAGAACACGGAAGCGACGGAGAGACACCGCATTCCTGGTTTGTCGGATTCTCCAATGCGGATGATCCTGATATTGTCATTGCTGTTGTGGCAGAAAACGGCGGATATTCGAGTGAAGTCGCTGTACCGATTGCAAGACAGGTAATTGAAGCATATTATGCACAGCAGTAAACGATGAAAAAAACGCGCCCGAACCCATCCTTTCCGGTTCGAACGCGTTTTCTGAATTTTTAGAAAAATGTTAGAAAAAGGATGCGGTTTTAAGGTTGCGCGGGGGCGGGAAAAGAGGTATACTTTTTAACAGAAGATCTGGCGGCAAGCGGGAAGAAAAGAGCTGTCAGAGAATGGAAAAAGCCAGAAGGAGCTTAAAACGTATGATCGAAGCAGTAAGCTGCGGAGGTATCGTAATCTACCGTGGAAAAATATTGACGCTTTACAAAAGCTACCGCAACAAATATGAAGGCTGGGTTCTGCCGAAAGGAACCGTTGAGCCGGGAGAAACCCATGAACAGACTGCTGTCCGCGAGGTATATGAGGAGTCCGGCGTGCACGGCACCATCATCAAGTACGTGGGAAAAAGCCAGTACAGCTTCAGCATTCCGGAGGACACCGTGGAAAAAGAGGTGCACTGGTATCTGATGGTCTCATCCGGCTACTACAGCCGTCCACAGAGAGAAGAATACTTTGTGGATTCGGGCTATTACAAGTATCACGAAGCATATCATCTGCTGAAGTTTTCCAATGAACGGCAGATTCTGGAAAAGGCCTATCAGGAGTATCTGGAACTGAAGAGAGCAAATTTATGGAAGGTTCAGCCACAGGCTCAGGGAAAATATGGTAAACTGGTATAAAAATCTGTACGTCGGGGATACTGCAAAAAAGAAACAGAAAAAATGGATGCGCCGGATTGAGAACAAAAAAGCAGTTCCGGGAGTCTGGCTCCTCACACTGCCTTCCAATCAGCAGAACAATCTGGATGTAATTCCGGCGGATCTGCTTTTGCAGCCGGCCGTGCGGAGAAACTGTCCGATGATTGTCGGACTTGCCGTGTCGCGCGAGGAAGCTTTTGAGCTTGTGGAGGCGATCGCATTGGAAACTTATCGGGAAACCGGAGAAGTAAAAATCCGGGAATGGCTGCTGAACCGGATTGAGGGATGTGAATGATACATATACTATTCATGATTTTGAAGGCACTGGGGATTTTACTCCTTGTTTTACTGTTTCTCGTGCTTCTTATCGTCTGCACCGTCCTGTTTCTTCCTTTTTGCTACCGGGCGCAGGTTCTGAAAGAAGAAGAGGGATTTGCCTGCGTAAAAGCGAGCGGAAGAGTATCGTGGCTTTTCGGAGCTGTCGCGCTGACGGCCTCGTATGAGGAACAGAAGCCGGAGGCGCAGATTCTGCTTTTCGGGGCATCACTGGAAACATGGAAACGGCGGCTGAAAAAGATCCGCCGGGGAGAAGCGTCCGTGCCCCGGACGGAGGAAAATGAGACAGAAAATGCGCCGGAAGCAGAAAAAACAGCAGAGCAGAAAGCACCGGACCAGACAGAAAAACAGCAGAAGGTGACAGCGCAGAAGGAGCAGCCAGAGCAAGAGCAGGAACCGGATGCGCCGAAAAAAAGCATTCTGGAACGGTTTTTCGGAAGGATCGAATATCTTCCGGAAAAACTGCTGAATCTTGCCAGCCGTCTGCTGCAGACAGCTTTCCGGCTGTTGGAACTTCCGTTCCGTCTGCTTGAAAAACTGGAGCAGAAAATCCAGGCAGGCAGACGGTTAAAAAGAAAGTGGGAGAGTGTGAAAAAATTCTTCCGTTCGAAGATGTTCCGTGAGGCGCTGCTCCATGCAAAGAAAGAAGTGCTTTATTTCCTGAAGAAAGCAGCACCGAAAAAAGTAACCGGCACAGTCCGGTTCGGATTTGACGATCCGGCACTGACCGGAGAGACACTCGGCATTCTGGGTATGATTTATGGAAAACTGCCGAAAGACCTTTCCATCCAGCCGGATTTCGAACAGGAAATTCTCCAGGGCGATGTCCGGATGAAAGGAAGTTTTCAGGCTGTGACAGCAGCCGGCATTGCACTTCGATTATTCCGGGATCAGAATCTTCGGAAAACCATACGACATTTCAAACACAAGGAGGCCTAAAAGATGGCAGAAAAGGACAACACATTTCAGAATACCGTAGAAGCACTGTTCCGCGGAATGGACAGTTTTATCACAACAAAAACAGTAGTGGGTGAGGCGATCCACATTGATGATACGATTCTTCTGCCGCTGGTAGACGTTTCCTTCGGCGTGGGAGCGGGTGCATTCGCAGAAAATGCAAAGAACAATGCAGGAGGCGGTATGGGCGGAAAAATTTCTCCGAGCGCCGTTCTTGTCATCAGCAAAAACGGAACGCGTCTGGTCAACATCAAAAACCAGGATGCTGTCACCAAAATCATTGACATGGCTCCGGATCTGATCAGCCGCTTTACCGGCAAAAAGGAAGAGGACGGGTATACCGCAGAGAAAGTAGAGCATATAATAAACCAAGAGGCGGATAAGGAGTAAGCTCGTTTGTGCAGAATTTTAGGTTTTCTGCTGTTTTGGATGGGGGTCGGGCTTCTCATCAGCCTGATGATCCGCAGCTCATTTCTTACGGTTCTTGCGGCCGCTCTGCTGCTGTGCGTGGGATATCATCTGTTCTGCAATACAGGGGAATAGTGAAAGATGCACAAAAAGATCGGAAATGAACTGGCTGATTTGTACAGAGAAATACTTGCAAAATGAAGAAAGCTGCGCTATAATAAGTCCATCTTAAATGAATCAGCCAACTATACTAATATTATAGATCAAGACGAGGGCGTCTTACCAGAACGAAAGTTTCGGTAGGATGCTCTTTTTCTTTTGCTAAGCATATGGATCGTTGGCAGGTTCAGATTAAGAGACCACGCTATTTTTTTCTCCCTTTTAAAATATAAAAAATAGAGCACAACAGGGCATAAGCGAAAACTTATGTCCTGTTTGCTCTTCCCAAAACTTTTTTTAAAATCTTAATTCTATTTTTGAACAGCAAAAAAGCCTTCCCGGACTGGAAAGGCCTTTTAACCATTCAACTTATGCACGCTCTACTTTTCCGGATCTTAAGCAGGAAGTACATACGTACATTTTCTGCGGTACACCGTCAACTTTAACTTTGACAGATTTTACGTTAGATTTCCACATTTTATTGCTTCTTCTATGTGAATGACTTACGTTGTTTCCGAAATGAGCACCCTTCTCACAAATTGCACACTTTGCCATGATTGCACCTCCTTGACATACGTACTTGAGTCAAAACGCATTTTAGACTCACAACATAAGTCATTCTAACAGATCTATACCGGTTTTGCAAGTAAAAAATGAAAAAATTATATGAATTTTGAAGGTTTTTCATTTTAAACTTTCTTTTTTGCGGAAAAGCGGTTATAATGTATCGTAGAGTGGAGTCAGTTATTCCTGTCTCCATGTGTTTTGAATAGTATGATGGAATTGGAGGATACAAGGCATGAAAGGTCGTATGAATACAGGCTTGGGAGAAATCGTAATCAATCCGGATGTAATCGCCCTGTACGCGGGCAGCGTTGCTGTGGAGTGCTTCGGCATTGTCGGAATGGCAGCGGTAAACATGAAAGATGGACTGGTCAAACTTCTGAAAAAAGAGAGTCTGACACACGGAATTAATGTATCGATTTCGGAAAATAAAATTTCCCTGGATTTCCACGTGATTGTTTCTTACGGAGTCAGTATTTCTGCCGTAACAGATAACCTGATCAATAATGTGAAATACAAGGTGGAAGAGTTCACCGGAATGGAAATTGAAAAAATCAACATCCTGGTTGAAGGCGTTCGCGTCATCGACTGATGGTAATAGGAGGAAATGAAGAAAGTGGCTACAAATACAATTGATGCCGGCTTACTGGCAAAAATGTTTCTGGCTGGTGCAAAAAATCTGGAAGTAAAGAAAGAGTGGATCAATGAGCTGAACGTGTTCCCGGTACCGGACGGCGACACAGGTACCAACATGACGCTGACGATCATGTCCGCAGTCAAGGAAGTAAATTCGCTCACAGAAGTGAACATGTACAACCTTTCCAAGGCAATCTCTTCCGGTTCTCTGCGCGGTGCCAGAGGTAACTCCGGCGTTATTCTTTCCCAGCTCCTTCGTGGCTTTACCAAGAAGATCCGCGACTATGAAGAGCTGAATGCAGAGATTCTTGCAGAGGCAATGGAAAAAGCAGTCGAGACTGCATACAAAGCCGTTATGAAGCCAAAAGAAGGTACCATCCTGACCGTGGCAAAGGGAGCAGCAGAGAAAGCAGCAGAGCTTGCACCGGAAAGCGAAGATCTGAACGCATTCATCGAGGACGTTCTCGCGCATGCAGAGTACGTGCTCTCCCAGACACCAGAGATGCTGCCGGTATTAAAAGAGGCAGGCGTTGTGGATTCCGGCGGACAGGGTCTCTTAACCGTACTGCAGGGCGCATATGACGCGTTCCTCGGGAAAGAGATTGATCTGAATTTCGAGATGCCGGAAGCAAAGACAGAATTTGTCAGACCGTCCAAAGAGACAGAAAAAGAAATCAAATTCGGCTACTGCACCGAGTTTATCATTATGCTGGAAAACCCGCTTCCGGATGAAGAGGTTTATGCATTCAAAGATTTCCTGAACGGAATCGGAGATTCGATCGTTCTCGTTGCAGACGATGAGCTGGTTAAGGTACACGTACATACCAACGATCCTGGAAAAGCAATTTCCAAGGCGCTGACGTACGGACAGCTGACCAGAATGAAGATCGACAACATGCGTGAGGAGCATCAGGAGCGCCTGATCAAGAACGCAGAAAAGATCGCAGCACAGCAGGCAGAGGAAGATAAGAAGAGAAAAGAAGCAGCAAAACAGCCGCCGAAGGAGAACGGATTCATTGCCGTGTCCATCGGAGAGGGAATCAAAGAGATCTTCCAGGGACTCGGTGTTGATTACCTGATCGAGGGCGGTCAGACCATGAACCCGAGCACCGAGGATATGCTGACTGCAATTGAGAAGGTCAATGCAAAGAATATCTTTATTCTGCCGAACAACAAAAATATCATCCTCGCAGCAAATCAGGCAAAAGCCATGACTGAGGACAAAAATATCATCGTTGTTCCGACCAAAACCGTTCCGCAGGGCATCACAGCCATGATCAGCTATGTGCCGGAGAAATCTGCAGAAGAGAACGAGGAGGCCATGACAGAGGGCATCCAGATGGTGAAAACCGGTCAGGTAACGTACGCGGTACGTGATACCCACATCGATGAGAAAGAGATCCATCAGGGCGACATCATGGGACTTGGCGATCACGGACTTCTCGCTGTCGGACAGGATATTCTTACCGTTGCAGAAGAAACCATCCGCGCCATGGTCGATGAGGACAGCGAGCTGATCAGCATCTACTACGGTGAAGATATGAGTGAGGAAGATGCCGAAAGCCTTGGCGAAAAAATCGAGCAGGCATATCCGGACTGCGATGTGGAAGTAAACTATGGCGGACAGCCGATTTACTACTGTGTCGTTTCGGTTGAATAAGAGTAAGGAAAGAAAAATATGAATACGGAACCCCTGACAACACTGAAGGGGATCGGTGAAAAAACGGAGAAGCTGTTTGCAAAAGTAGGAATCTACAATTTGCAGCAGCTTCTGCATTATTATCCAAGAGATTATGACTGCTATGCAGAGCCGGTTCCCCTTCGCGAATGCAGACAAGAGGAAAAGAATGCGGTATACGGAAGAATTGTACACAGTCCGTCGGTAAAAGGAAACCAGAGAAAGAGCGTCGTTGTCCTGGAACTCTACGAGGAGCCGGTGCGGCTGCAGCTTACCTGGTTTAATATGCCGTTTCTGCGGAGCACGCTGAAGAAAGGCAGTGTTTTTATCTTCCGCGGAAAGATACAGGAAAAATCAGGCCGTCTCGTGATGGAGCAGCCGGAAATCTTCACTCCTGCCGCATACCATGAGCTTCTGGCAAGTCTTCAGCCGGTTTATGGGCTGACAGCCGGTCTCACGAACAAGATGGTGAGCAAGGCCGTCGCACAGGTGCTGGAACGATGCGCACCTGCGCAGGACTATCTGCCGGAAAAAATCCGTGCCCGGTATGAACTCTGTGAAATCAATTATGCCCTCCATGAGGTTCATTTTCCAAAAGACCAGGAGCATCTGGAAACGGCGCGGCGCAGAATTGTGTTCGAAGAGTTTTTTCTCTTCATCCTGTCCCTGCGGCAGTTAAAAGAGCAGACGGAGGGAATTACCAATGTGTTCCCGATCCGCGCCGTCTGGAAGACGGAGGAAGTCATCGAAAATATGCCGTACCGTCTCACAAATGCACAGATGCGCGTGTGGGGCGAACTGGAGCGGGACTTAAAAGGCCATACCCGCATGGCGCGGCTGGTACAGGGAGATGTCGGAAGCGGAAAGACGATTCTGGCATTCCTTGCAATGATTATGACAGCTGAGAACGGCTACCAGTCGGCGCTGATGGTTCCGACGGAGGTT
>ERZ839823.3377-NODE-3377-length-10559-cov-4.187548_pt1 | contig 10559 bp, 9 predicted proteins | sample MGYA00519862_ERZ839823 | MGnify/ENA primary metagenome ERZ839823 (study PRJEB31850, sample SAMEA3708853) | human gut metagenome | biome: human gut; feature: human-associated habitat; material: faeces | place: China | collected 2014 ...
GTCGCCCTTTGGAAACCTTCGGGCAAAAATACTTAGTTTATTCTTGAAATATCGGTGTTGTCAGCTTGACAGCCCTCTGCGTTGTTATTTGGGTCAGGCGGCGGGGGCTTCTTCAGCCTCATCGTCGTTCAGGAAGTGATACAGCTCGATCGCCGCATCCTTCAGGCGCGGCCCCGGACGGGAAATCGCGTTGGAATCGGCGTTATAGACCCGGCCGTTCTTCACCGCGCCGATATCGCCCCAGCCGTCGCGGCCCATGATCTCCTCCACGGCGGTATCGCCCATGCCCGCGATGGAGACGATGTAATCCGGGCTGCGCTCGATGACCTGCTCCTCGCTGACGGACTGCCAGCCGGAAATATCCGCAAACGCGTTGGTCACGCCGCACATCGTCGCCAGCTCGTCCATGAACGTGCCGCTTCCGGCCGTCCACAGCCCCCACTGGAGCGGGGAAACCTCGAAATAGATGGTCTTGCCGCTCTTTTCGCTCTTGGCGGCGATTTCGTCAAAGGTCGCCTGCATATCGCCGATGAGCGCCTCGGCCGCGTCGTCCTTCGCCATCAGCGCGCCGATCATGCGGATGGCCGTGTACACGCCCGCGATGTCGTTCGCGTCGCTGATGACCACCTTCACGCCGTTCTGTTCGAGCAGCTTGGCCTGCTCCTCCGTCTGGGACATATCGCTCATCAGCACGACCTGCGGATCGAGCGCCAGAATCTCCTCGATGTTGGTCTCCGCGCCGGATTGCACGACCGGCAGAGCCGAAATGGATTCCGGATAATCGCAGTATTTGCCGCGGCCGACGAGCGCATCCTCGCAGCCGATGGCGCAGAGGATTTCGCAGTCGGACGGGGTGAGCGCGACGATGCGCGTCGCGGGCTGATCGAGCGCGATTTCGCGGCCGTGCATATCCGTCACGGTGATTCCGTCGGCCAGCGCCGCGCCGCAGAGCATCAGCATCACGAAAAGCAGGGCAAAAAGCTTCTTGGACATATCAAAGTCCCTCCTGAAATAAATTGCAAATGAATCGCGGGAGAAACAAAAAGTCCCTCCCTGAGGGACACTAAGCAGACCGGTTTTTTCGGTCGGATAGCATATCCCACCCCCAGGGGAATGATGATTCACGGTGTAAACAAGTCTCCCGGCTTGGCTTCGTCCTACTGGCGCGCCTTCCCGCTTTCGCAGTGGCTTGTCACGTGTTCGTCGGCTTCACGGTTACTGGGATAGCTCGGAAATCGCATCCGATTCCTATGGCGCTTGCGCGCCGCGCATGTTGCGCAGATACACCGGCTATTCATTTGTCGCCTTATTATAACCGTTTTGCGCGCCCGCGTCAATTCGGTTTCGCCAAATCCGCGCCCTTCGCGCCGCCGCCTGCCGGCGCTTGACAATTTTCCCCGTCTATGCCATAATATTTTTGTTCCACAGAAGTGGAACGCGGCGGACAGAAGTCGGCTTCAACGGTTTTTCCATTTTTTGAAAAAAGAAACGACGATCACGAAGGCGTTGGCATGCCCTTTTGGAAAAAAAGGGGCGTTCCGCGCCTTTTTTGTCTGGAAAGCCGAAAACAATCAAAGGAGCTCAAACGATGAAACTTTCCAAGATTTTTGCGCTGCTGCTGGCGCTGTGCCTGATTTCCTCCGCCGCCTGCGCCGCCACCTTCACCGACGCGCACGGCAATGTGATCGAGCTGGACGATTCCCTCGAGGCGTATGCCGCCGTCACGCTCGTCGGCGCGGATAACGCGGCGCGTCAGGGCGAAACCAACCTCGGCGACCTGTGGGCGGACGCGCTGCGCTGGTTCGCCGTTTCCGGCGAAATCAACGCGGCCTTTGACGAGGACGACGTGAAGGCCGGAAACGACCGCATCGCCGTGGACGCGGATCACGTCGTCGCGCTGTGGAACGGCGGCAACCTCCGCGCGGATATCGCGGAAGGCACGTTCGGCGCGGAGGCGCTGGCCGAGGTGCTGCCCTTCCCGAACAAGGTTGCCGTCGTCTATATGACCGGCGCGCAGCTTCTGGAGACGCTGGAAGCCGCGTCTCAGGGGCTTCCCTACACGGCGGAAACCGCGGACGCCTGCGCTTCGCTGATGCAGGTCTCCGGCCTGACCTATACCGTCGATACGGCAAAGGCCTACGACGCGCTGGAAGCCTACGGCGACCACTGGTTCACCGCCGGTTCCGTCTCCCGCGTGCGCATCGACGACGTGAACGGCCAGCCGTTTGACGCGGAGGCGACCTACGCCGTCGTCACCAGCAACGCCAACTTCAACGGCATGGATTCCTCCTACGTCCTCAAGGCCGCGGCGGAAGCCAACGAGCAGAGCGCCGTCACCACCGCCGTCGTGCGCGACGTGGTCTTCCAGTTCATCGCCGCCGAGCTGAACCATCAGGTCGGCGAGACCTACGCCGCGCCGCAGGGACGGCTGACGATTCTGTAAGCCGCCCGCGCATCGGGCTTGATTTGCGCCTTGAACGGCACGTTCAAAACCGAATGCAGATCCTTGCAAGTCCTTCCGTCCGGGGGACTTGCAACATTCTGCACTCGATTTTCAGAAAGGGAACATCCATGAATTCACAGCTTGAAACCGTCGTTTTCGAAATGGAAAAGGCCGTGCGCGGCAAGCGCGGGGTCATCGAGCATATCCTCGCCGCGCTGCTGGCCGAAGGGCACATCCTGCTGGACGACATGCCCGGCGTGGGCAAAACCACGCTGGCCGTGGCGCTCTCCCGCGCCGTCGATCTGCGCTACCGCCGCGTGCAGTTCACACCGGACGTGATGCCGTCGGATATCGTCGGCTTTTCGGTGTACGAGCCGCAGAGCGGGCAATTCGTCTATCACGAGGGCGCGGCGACACACGCCAACCTGCTTCTGGGCGACGAAATCAACCGCACCTCCAGCAAAACGCAGTCCGCGCTGCTGGAAGCGATGGAGGAGCGGCAGATCACCGTGGACGGGCGGACATATCCGCTGGAAAAGCCCTTTGTCGTCATCGCGACGCAGAACAACGTCGGCACGGCGGGCACGCAGTTCCTCCCTTACGCGCAGGTGGATCGCTTCATGGTGCGCCTGTCCGTCGGCTATCCCGATCACGACGCGCAGATGGCGCTGCTTCGGGATCGCCTTTCGGAAAACCCGCTGGATGCGGTTAAGCAGGTGCTCACGCGCGAAGAACTGCTGGCGATGCAGGCCGATGTGCGCGCCGTGCAGACCGGCGACGCGCTGCTCGATTACATCACCAGGCTGACGATGGCCTCCCGCGAGCACCCGAATGTCGAGGTCGGCGTCAGCCCGCGCGGCGCGCTGCTCCTTTGCCGGATGGCCAAAGCGCGGGCGTATCTGCTCGGGCGCGCCTTCGCCGTCAGCGAGGATGTGCAGGCCGTGTTCGAGCCGGTCTGCGCGCACCGCCTGATCGTCTCCGCCAAGGCGCGTCTGGCGGGCGTAAGCGCGGCCGACGTGGTGCGCGAGCTGCTGGCCGACGTGCCCAATCCGGATCGCGCGGCCTTATGAAAACGAACCGCCTGTTCTATCTGATCGAGCTGGCCGCCGTCGCCGCGCTGTATTTCTTTGAAAACAACAGCGGCACCCGCACGGCGCTGGCCGTGTCGGCGCTCGTGCCGCTGCTTTCCGTTCTCTGCGCCTATCGGTGCAGCCGAAGGGCGGCGTTTTCGCTCGACGTGCCCCGGCATGGCGAAAAGGGCGCGCCGCTCGTCTGCCGCCTGTGCGCGCCGCCGCTCCCTCTGTGCGAGGGGCGCGCCGGGCTGCGCCTGCAAAACGCCTTCACGCGGGAGGAAGCGCGCGCCGCCGCCGTCGTGGGGGAATCCGTTTCCCTGCCCGTCCCGCACTGCGGCCTGTTGACCGTCACGGCGGAAAACGCCGAAATCCGGGATCTCTTCGGCCTTTGCCGCTTCCCGGTTTCATCGGGCGCGCCGCAGACCGTGCCGGTTTGGCCGACGGTCTTCCCCGCGCAGGTGACGCTCGATTGCGCCGCCCCGCAGACGCGCGAGGACAGCCGCCTTTCCGCCGTTCGGCGCGGCGGCGATTTCACCGAAACGCAGGCCGTCCGCCCCTATCATCCGGGCGACCCCGTTCGCCAGATCCACTGGAAGCTGTCGGCCAAAATGGGGCAGACGATGCTGCGCGAGGCGGGCGCACCGCTGACGGGCGACGTTCTGCTCTCGCTTGCCGTCTTCCCGGATGAAGCCCCCGACCCCGACGCGCTGGAAGCGTCGCTCTGCGGCCTGCTCTCCGCGTCCCAATCCCTTTTGGCGCAGGGCGTTGCGCACCATGTCGCCTTTTGGCGGCGCGCGCCGCTGGCCGTATCCTCGCGCGAGGATTGGGCGCGGGCGCAGCGCATGCTCCTTTCGCCGCCGCCGGCGCCCGACGACACATCCCCCGCCTTTGCGCGGATCGCCGTCTTTTCCCCGTGCGCGGCCATCGACGCATCCGATCCCTTCGCCCGCGTGACGCTGGTTCTGCCGGAGGGCGCGCAGGCGCTCGTCGGCGATATCCCCGTCGCGTTCTTCGGCGCGCGCGCGCCGTTTTTAACCCTGTAAAAAGCAGAAAGGAGCTGCCATGCGGCCGACCAAATCCACCCTCGCGCTGCTCGCGGCGCTCCTGCTCGCGCTGCTCACGCTGGCGCTTTCGCCCGCGCGCGAGGGCGCAAAGCTGCTGATAAACGATCTGTTTTCGCTCAGCGAATCCGCCAACGCATACGTCTACGACCGTCTGCCCGTCGCGGCGGGCGCAAGCCGCCTGCCCGCCTGCGCGCTGCTCGGCGGGGCGCTGGCGTTTCTTTCCGCCGCCGTCGCGCTGAGCCAAAGCCGCCTGCCCGCGCTGCTGGCGCTCGTCGCGCTGGCGCTGGGTCAGGCGTATTTCGGGCTGAGTCTCCCGGCGGCCGCCCAGCTCCTGCTGCTCTTTATGCTGGGGCTGAAGCTCGTCCCGTCCCGCTCCGCCGTTCAGCGGCTGACGCTCGGCGCGTGCGCGCTGGCGGTCGCGCTCGTCGTCTGCCTCGCCTTTCCCGGCGTACACGCCGCGACGGAAGCCGCGTCCGAACGGGTGCGCGACTTTCTCAGCGGCGCTTCGCTTTCCGAGCAGGCGGACGCGGCCGTTCCGCCCGAGGCGACGCAGACCCGCCGCGAAAACCACCTGAGCCTTTCCACCGGCGGCGGCGGCGCGGTCTCCGAGCGGGATTACCGCCTCGTCACCCGCGCCGAGGAACAGATTTCCGATCCCCCGTGGTTCGACGCGCTGAAAACCGCGCTGATGCTGGCGCTGGTCGTGCTGCTGCTGGCGCTTCCGTTCGCGCCGTTCATGCTGCTGGGCAGGCGCGCCGGACAGGCGCGGGCGCTTCGCGAGGCGTTTGACGACGCGGACAGCCGCCGGGCGGTCTGCGCCATGTTCCGCCACGTCGCGCGCTATTGGGCGGTCTATTTCCCCGTACCGGCGGGGCTTCCGTTTTCGCGCCTGCCGGAAGCGGCGGATATGCCGGACGATTACGCCGCCGCCTATCGCGCCTGCGCCGATACGTTTCTCAAGGCCGCGTACAGCGACGCGCCGATCACGCAGGCCGAGCGGGATGGAGTGAAAATCCTCCTTGACGAAACGGAGCGCCTCCTCTATGATGAGCAGAGCGCGCTCATGCAGCTCAAACTCCGATACCGATATCTTTTGCGCTGAATGACGATGAAAAAAATCTTCTTTCTCGCGGCGCTTCTCCTTCTGCTGACGACCGCTTCCGGCTGTCGCAGCCGAACGAACGCCGCGCCGCGCGCCTCGGGCGCGCAGCCCCCCGCCGCGTCCCCCGACAGCGGCACGACCGCCGACGGTGAGCCCGAAGCCCTGAGCGAAAACGGCGGCGAAACGGTCGAAAACCCGCTGGCCGACCGCGCGGAATTCGACGAAGCCGCGCGCGCCGAGCTTTTGGAAAACCAGTCCCGCGCCGTCAGCGGCGAGGGCGAGGGCGAGGGCCTGCCCCTGACGCAGAAGGACGCGGACAGCCGCGCCTTGCAGCTTGACAGCGCCGCCGAATTGGCCGCCGTCAAGACGCTCCCCGCCGAGGAGGCGGAGCGCCTCGGCGTATCGGAAAGCGCGCCCGTCGCCGAAACGGCGCAGCGCTATTATGCCGCGCTGCTGCAAAGCCGCCTGCGGACGCTGTTTGAATGTAAAAAGCAGAACGTCTACATCGAAACCCAAGCCGCCTTTATCACCGTTTACAAATCGTCGGCCGAACACGCGCTGGTGCTTTCCGCCGGGGGCTACGACGTGGCCGGAAAGCGGATGGAAAACGACCTCGCCGTGGACGGTGGCTGGGTGCAGCGCAAAAATCCGGATTTCATCGTGAAATTCGTCGCCGCCTCCGCGCTGAACGGCGATACGCTCGGCGAGCTGCTCGCCCGCGACGGGCTACGCGAAACGGCCGCCGCGAAAAACGGCCGCGCGCTGCTGCTGTGCGAATCGATGACGGACGCGCCGCAGCTCCAAACGGCCGCGGCCCTCTGTCTGGCCAAGGCGATGTATCCCGACCTGTTTGCCGATATCGACGCCGCGCAGGCCGTCGGCCAGCTTGCCGACGAGGCAGGCGCGCAGACCGGCGGCCCCTGGTTTTATCCCGCCATTTGAAAGGAATGTTATGCGTACTCATTCTAAAGACACGTCCGCGCGCGTGCTCAGGCTCACCTATTCCGCGCTGTATCTGGCGATTGCGCTGGTTCTGCCCTTTCTGACCGGGCAGATTCCGCAGATCGGCTCCATGCTCTGCCCGATGCATATCCCGGCGCTGCTGTGCGGCTTCGTCTGCGGCTGGCCGTGGGGGCTGGCGGTCGGCTTTATCGCCCCGCTGCTGCGCTCCGCGCTCTTCGGCATGCCGACGATGTTCCCCGCGGCGGTCGCCATGGCGTTCGAGCTGGCGGCCTACGGCGCGGTGGCCGGGCTGCTTTACCGCGTCCTGCCCAAAAGGACGGGCTGCATCTACATCGCGCTGATCGCCGCGATGGTCGCCGGCCGGCTGGTCTGGGGCGCGGCGCGCTATCTGCTGGCGGGGCTTGCGCACAGCGCGTTCACCCCGGCGCTCTTTCTGGCGGGCGCGGTCACGACGGCTCTGCCCGGCATCCTGCTGCACATCGTCCTCATCCCCGTGCTGGTGATGGCCATGCGGAAGGCTCGACTGATTCTCAATTAAACGGAGGCGCTCTTATGTCCGATACCCGCGCGTTTCTGCTCGCCCACGCAGCCGCCTATCCCGCGCTGACGCTGACCGACCTGTTCAAGGCGCTGTACCAGAGCGCGTTCGGCTGCGAGCATCTGGTCGCCGATCCCTCCGCCGCCGAAGCGTATATCGCCGCCGAGGCCGAGAGCGCGCGCCCCTGCGGCCGGGAGAGCGTCGAGCCGCTGGACGGGCCGTATGTCCGCGTTCATCTGGATATGCTGAAAAAGGGGCTGAGCGCCCGAACGCTGGCGCGCCTATTCGCCCTCTCCGCCGAGCATCGGGACGGCGCGCAGGCCGAATTTGAAAAAAAGCTCGCCGTGCTGACGGAGATGATCCGTCAGGGCGAGCTTCCCTTTGACGCGAATGAAGCCGAGCGGGCGATTTCCGCATGGCGCGCGGCGGGCTTTCCGCCCTGCCATCATTCCGAGGCGTTCCGGCAGGCCTACGCGCCCGCGTATCGGCTGGTGAAGGCGGCATATGCGCCGCTTCTGCCGCTCCTGCTGGAAGTTGACGCGCGTTTGGCGCAGGGAAAGCGCACCGTGCTGGCCATCGACGGCCCCTGCGGAAGCGGCAAAACGACGCTCGCCGCCCTGCTGGCGCGCCTGTACGACTGCCCCGTGTTCCACGCGGACGACTTTTTTCTGCGCCCCGAACAGCGCACGCCCGCGCGCTTTGCCGAGCCGGGCGGCAACCTGGACAGGGAGCGTCTGCTTGAAGAGGTGCTTATGCCGCTTCGGCAGGGTCAGCCGGTCTCCTTTCGCCGCTTTGACTGCCACAGCCTGACGCTCCTGCCGCCCGTGGCCGTCGCGCCGTCGTCGCTCGCCGTCGTCGAGGGCAGCTACAGCCTGCACCCCGCTCTTGCGCCGATGTACGATCTCTCCGTCTGCCTGACGCTCTCGCCCGAATTGCAGCGCCGGCGGATTTTGGCGCGCAACGGCGAGGCAATGGCGCGGCGCTTTTTTGAGCGCTGGATTCCGCTGGAGCAGGCCTATTTCGACGCGACGAGGCCGCAGGCGCGGTGTGACTTTTTGATTGAGGCCGATCAGCTTTCCGATGAAGCGCCGCTGTAAACGCCGTCGGTCGCGCGCTCATATCCGCCGCCGCCCTCCGCGTTCATCAGACTGAACCCGTTTTCATCCAGCGACAACGCCTTCACATTGGCGCGCCCGTCATCCAAAAGCAGCGTGATCTCATATTCCGCCGGATACCAGTATTTATTCTGGAAGTTGTTGTAGCGCGTGACGTACCATGTGCCGGTATAGGCCAGCGCAACGCCCTCCTCGCCGCCGTCCTCCCGATAGACGGTATATCCGCTCTCATAGGTTCCGTCTGCGTGAAGGATGAGCGCATCCTCCGCCATGTTGCCCCCGGCGGTCATATGCCACGCGCCTTCCAGCCGCTGCATCACGTCGTATTGGATTTCATCCTCCATCAAGGTCAGATCGCGCAGGGGCACAAAACCCCAGACGATCGCTCCGCCATCCGTGAACGTATTCTTTGCCGAAACCTCCGCGGACACATACGCCCAATCGCTGCCCAGCATCCCCATGCACTGAAAGGTCGTTCCTTTGGGGACGCTGAACTGCGCGAATTGGGAAACGAACGGGTCATCCGTCAGGAAGGTATCGCGCGCCGCCCGAACATCCACATTCAGCATCCTGACCCATGTTTCATCGAGCGGTTCGCCCCGCGCCGCATCGCCCAGCAGCGTGTTCCTGACCCAGCCGATACGGCTTGTGCGCTCGCTGACGTCGTACATAACGCATGTCCATGCTTCCCCGTGCCCGTTTGTATACCCGCGCAGCGTCCAAAACTCGCCCTTCAGGCCGACGGCCGCCTTCCCTTTTGCCGCGCGCCACGCGGATTCGCCAAAGGGCGCGCTGTAAACCGGCGCGGTCTTTTCGCCGACATGGCTCTCCCGCCGCCACGAATCGCGATATTCCAAACAGTTTATCCCGCTTTCGAGGGCGGCGCGCATGTGATTGACGGCCAGCACATCGTCAACGGTTCGCGGGAAAAGCCGAATGTTGAAATCCTCCAGCCAGAGCGGCGTTGCGCGATAGAATGCCCGGCGGTTTCCATCGGAAAACCAATAGACGTCCGAGCCGCCGTAGTCCTCGCTCCGCTCCGTAAAAACCGTTGCGCCGTCCAGCTTCGCCTCGACGAGCGCGTAACGCCCATCCTCTCGCCGGAAGGTGTAGCGCTCCGTTCCGGCGCTGAGAATCAGCCCGTCATCCGTCTGCTGAATCGACTGCTTGACATGATCCTCCGGCTGCCACACCGCGGTGTGATACACCTGCAAATGCGCGTTATCCTCCGCATAAAAGAGCGCGTTGTGGTATCGCGCGCCCATGAGGGCAAAATCCTCGCCCTGTCCCCCGACGACCGAATAATCATCCCATGTGTGCGTGGAAGCAACCGCCCGATAGAGCGCCCCCTTCAGCCCCCAGCTATTGGCCGAAACCGGAGCGGCCGCGATCAGGTCGGCTACACAAAGAACGGCCGCAAACAACCCTGCGCGTTTCATTTTCATCAAACTCCCTCTCCTTCCCTCGCGATTGGCCTTGTCAACCATATAAACGAAACGGGCGGCCGTTTTCTTGCGGCAGGTCTGCTTTTTTGGGGGACATTTTTGTTCGGTATATGGGCATCGGTGGGCATATTGCACCAATCCGTCAAGAAGCCCGTGTGAAATTTCGTGTGAAATGATTTTGCAAAAGTTCACACGAGACTGGAACGGCAATACACGAAACGGGTAATATTTTACACCGAATAAAATAGACGGCAAAAGAAAAAATCCAGAAACCTTTGTGGCCTCTGGATTTCCTGTTTGGTGCAGTAGATGAAACCAAATCCGAACCAGAAGCGCCTGCTTCTGTAACTTTTTGAAGTTCTTCAAAAGAGATCGTTTCCGTTCCTTCGTGGAAGTTGTACGTCAAAACAACTTTATCGTCATACAGGAAGATGGCATTGACAAATGTGTCGATCAGCATCTTGCGCTGTGCCTGATTCGCAACATCCATCTTTCGGAACTTCTCAAGGAAGAAACGAAGCTGTTCTTCGGTAATCCTCGGCTTTGCCAGTTTCTCGCAGGCGATCTTGTTCTCCAATTCATCCTGTGCGGCTTCCAAAGCATCCAGCCGTTCCTTGGTTGAACGGGTCAAAAGTCCCTGCTGAATGGCGTTCAGCAGATTGTCAATGGCGGTCTTTGTTTCTCGCAGCTGCTTCTCGTACAGCGGAAGATTGACGTTTTCTTCATCCTGCAAGGTCATCAGCGCGGAAACAATCGCGTCGATGGTTGCGTCATTCATCAGCATTTTCATCGTTGCGTTGACGACCATATCTTCCA
>ERZ839823.3389-NODE-3389-length-10533-cov-3.065471_pt1 | contig 10533 bp, 7 predicted proteins | sample MGYA00519862_ERZ839823 | MGnify/ENA primary metagenome ERZ839823 (study PRJEB31850, sample SAMEA3708853) | human gut metagenome | biome: human gut; feature: human-associated habitat; material: faeces | place: China | collected 2014 ...
CGTTGTGGATCTCATGCCACGCCACATCTGCAAGGCTTTCTTCGGTTTCCACATCAGCGCCGGCCTCCAGCGTTAAAATCGGTGCGGGCCGTGGCGATAGAGAAGAAGAGGAAACAGCGGCTTCTGCTGCCGGTTCTTCCGGCGCCGGTGCAGGTTCCTCCGGGGATGGGGCCTCCGGTGTTTCAGGGACGGATAGATCGCCGGTTTCCTCAGCAGCCGCCTTTTTCCGGCGGGAACGTTTTGGTTTTGGTTCTTCCACCGCTTCGGCGGGCGCTTCTTCTGGAATTTCTGGAACCGACGAGACTTCTGTTTGTGCATCTGTTTCCTCCGTTTCGGCGGCTGGGGCGTCGGGCTGTACCAACGCTTCTTCAGCCGCTTCTAAAGTTTCAGCTTTTTGGGGCATAGACAAACCTCCTGTAAAATTATTGATCGGACGACATGATATCGTCCTTGGTTGCCGGTACGACGCCCGGCGGGGACGCTGCCGCATCCTGCAGTTTGGGCTTTGGCTTCCGGGCAGCGCGGTTTTTCGGTTTCGGCGGCGGGGCGCTCACCTCCTTTCGCGGGGTCTTACTCCATTCCGGAACGTGTGCGGAAGCTTTACAGGGCTGTAGCTTTCGAGCCTCCGGATGCAGGGTGTAATCCAGCTTATCCACTTTGAGAAGCTTCCGGCCGCGGATAATCACCAGCGCCTGAGAAACAGGGAGCCGCAATACCTCGTCCATCGTCAAAAGTTTTCGCCGGCCAACACCGCTGGTTTCCCGGTATTCCGGCGTGTAGTTGCTGACTCGCCACGTATCGAGCTGCTTTGCTTTACTTTGGACATGGACGGAAACCTCACCCGACCGTTCGCTGATATATTCAGCAGTCAACGGGTCGGAACAGCCGAGAAAATACTGGATATCGCAGTTCCCCAGAATCTCCTGCCACTGGTTGTAGGGATAGCGGTTTTGCAATCCCGCCAGATTTTGGAACACGCAGGACATGGAGATATTGCGGGAACGAATGACACTGATCCGGCGGGATAATTCAGAAATCGTGCCGCAGGCAGTCAGTTCTTCACCCAGAATGTGGACCGGGACGGCCAGCTTCCCGCCGGGGCAGTTTTTATCGGCATATCTCACCAACTTGATAAAGCAAAAGGATAGGAACAGCGATGAAAGGAAGTCAAAGGTGCTGTCCTGATCGGAATTGACAACATAGTAGGCGCATGGCTTCCGGCCGGGAAGTTCCAGGTCGATTTCATCAAAGCTCGTGATATTGCAGATCTTCTTGTTTTGAAAAACCTGCAATCTGCTCCCGAGTCCGATAATGACACCGCTGCGCACCGTATCGGATGCCTGACGGAAAATCGCAAAGGGCGCTTTGGCGGGATGGGTGGCGGGAAGCAGGTCGAATAGGCTTTTTAATTCCTGCTCGGTGGTGTGGGTAATGAGCTTGTAGACTTCCTCCATTGTCTTGCGGCCGTCGGGATACCCCTGTTCCACATACAAAACCAATGCTTTGAGCAAATTCATTTCTGCACTGTCCCAAAAGTGGTCGCCCCATTCGTTTCCGGTGTTCTTTATAATCACGTCGCAGTAGACCTGCGCCATCAACTCGTCGCCCTCGATTTCGGAAAGGCAGGCCCAGGAATCCGAGTGCTCAGGCTGTACCAGGTTCAGCACGCGGACAAGATACCCTTTTTCGTCCCGCAAATACTGGCTGGTCGTTTCGTACAGCTCGGATTTCGGATCACAGATAATCAGGGATTCTCCCTGCGCTGCCGCCTGAAGGATACGGTTGATACAGTAGGCGCGGGTCTTCATCGAGCCGCTGGCGCCGTATACAGCGATATTTTTATTCAGTCGGCTTTCCTCCGGCACGCAAACATACTTGCCGTTTAATGTGCCGAGGATCGTGCCGCTGTGTTTTTTAAGGCTGGAGGTCAGATCCAGCACTTCCTCCGCTTCTTTTTCAGAAAGAAAGCCGGACGTGCCGTAGGTGCCTTTTTTGGAATAAATAAAATTCCGGTCTTTATCGTATTCGCCGGTGTCTCCATAGCCCATCCGCATCACCATGACAATGAGCAAGGCCATCACGCCGACGCAGATAAGTGCGCCGATTATCCCATATGGGAGAGAGAACACCGCATCGAAGCAGGCGAATACAGCAAAGGACGGCATTTCCGGCGATGTTCCATAGCCGGGTGTGCCTCCCGCATCTTTCCATACGGTGTAGTTGCGAATAAATTGTGCAATATATCCGCCGCCGTAAAGCAAGGCAAAAAGAAGCGGAGGAAAACCCAACAGAATCGAAAATAGCCTTTTGCGTTTTAAGGAAAAAACCTCCTTTCCCATTTGTTGAAGTCGATGGTCTGAAACCGCATCTGTTTCCCGCAGCAGCGGCGGAGAGCGTCTGCCTGAAAATCAAAACAGATGAGCGTGCCTGTCTTGTTCTGGAGCCTGAGCGCCGTGTCAAAGCGTTTGATCCGGGGCAGGTCGCAGGTGTAACCGAATAAGACCGGATTCCCGTTTCCGTCTATAGCGTCATTCTCTATGGGCAGCCCTTCGTCCTTGTCAAACAGATCCGTCCGCAGGACAGCTTCCAACTGGTCGGACAACTCCGTGCCGTACAGCAACCGCAGGATTTTTTCACCCCGATGGTCGTTGGTTAAAAAATAGAAATGGTCATAGCTGCCGTCCAGCAGCAAATATTGTTTGCCGCCTTCGCCGGATAGGATACCCGCTGCCAGTTCCATGCTGTTTCCAAGAAGCAGACCTTTGACATCTTCCGGCGCGTATTGCTCCGGGAGCCGTTCCCGGCAAAGAATGGTCTGCATCAGCGCCTTGGTTCGCAGTTCCGCCCGGTACTGCCATTTCATCAGGGCATTTCCCAGATTGTATATGATAAAAACGCCCTTCTCCGCCAGCAGAACACCGACTGACCGGGCGCCCTTGATTTTAACAGTCACCGTTCCGAACTCTTTAATCTCGCGGGAATTATAAAAGGCGGGTGGAATTGCAGAAAATCGGGGATCCCCTTGCCAGACAGGGCAGAAAATGTCCGGCTTTTCATCCCGAAAGACTACTATACCTGCCTGCTGCATGGTAACGATGGCCTCGGCGATCCGATGAAGGCGCTGGCGGCGGAACAATTCGCTTTTGATATGGTTCGTTTCCGCTGATCCGGCCAGGCAAGAACAAAACCGCTGCGGCTGGTCGGCCGCAAGAAGTTTCTTCGCCCTTGCCGTCAGCCGATACCCCCGAAGCCGGTCCCGATAGTAGGTGTGCAGCAGGCGCTTTTGTTTGAGCGCCTGCACGACACTGGCTTTGTACGCCTCTCCACCGGGCAGACGGGAAAGCTGGTCTGAGGGGAACTCGCCGGAAAGGGCGGTCAGTTCGAGAAGATGATAACCCACGGTATGTCTGCCGGGGAGGGACTGAGAAGAACGCGCCACCGCCTGCCCCCCCTTCTAAAAAATTACCCAGTTACGATTGACCTGGGTACGAAATCATTATTTTGCTTGTCTGTGAGACCACTCTGCACCGCGTTTTTGCGGCTGACTCCATATATCCCATTTTGGAACCCTCAAAACCGCTAAAAATCGGATATGGATTTCAAGCGGTTTTCACGCTCTTTCACCCATTCAAAGAAGCGGTCTTTTCCCATCACCGAGATGCAGGTGCCGTCGTGGTCTCCGATTTCTGTGGTGTTATAGGCGTCGCATAAAAGGCCGCTGTCGTCTTCCATCACAAAGGCGGCGATCACGTCCAGGAGCTGCTTCAATTCCAGATTATCGTAATCCCGGATATGGGAGATGGGGAAATCCCGGTTGTAGATATGGGAAAAGCAGACAACGCAGTGGCTGAACTTCGGCAGCGGATGGCTGTCTGCATACTGACTTAGGGTAAAATACAGCGGATCGGTTATAAACTCAGAATTTTTACGCTGTTTTCGCTTGGGGAGCAGACAGGGTAGAGAGATATTCAATGTGCCGTTTTCCTCAGAAATCCGAATTCCCTGCACAATGCCGGCAGAAGTGAGATATTCGTTTTTCTTCACGTTTGTAGTGCCATAGATCAAATGCCGTATCCGGCAGGTAATCAGCTCGCTCCGGAGGGCAGCATCGGTGGAGAGCAATGCGTAATTGTCCGGATATTGTTCGATATCGGTGCTATCCATCGCATAAAGCGTATTTTGCAGCTTTATGAGATCCTCCAAAATTTTGTTGATCCGCTGTGATAGGATTTTTCTTTCCAAATAGGTCCTCCTTGTTTATTCCTGCTTGAAGTATTGAATTCCCCCTGTGTCCGACACCACACAAAAGGCGGCGGCGTTAGAAATACAAAGGCGGGCAATCTGCCCGGTGTCTTCGACAACGAGGATGCGTCTGCCCTCCGATTCGCCGGCTTGAGAGAGCGCGTGTTTTACCAGCGCCTCTTTATCGGGAGGGACGCAGATGATCTCATAGGTTTCACCGTCCGCGAAAAAGATGATCTTCGTGGGAAAATCATCAGGGGAATGGTATTCCACCCCATCCGCAAAATCCGCCAGCACCCACAAGGCCGCCAGCATCTCCCAGTCTGTTTCAAAGTCCGGGTTGTCGTAGTATATATCGCTTTGCGAGTCGTGGAAGATCCGCCCCTGCTTTGTAAGATATCCAAGCAGGTTATCCAGCACCGATTTTTCCTTGTTGGAATAGAGCCGGTACACCTGCTCATGCCGGATGCAGCGGTAATTGGATATATCCCGCAGCAGACTGGCTGCTTCTTTGCTGTAAAGCTGATCTCTGGTTTTCACGTTTATATCTCCTTTAATGCGTATTAAATCAGTAAAAAATCCGCATACGGGCGGACAATACGTGTTCCGTCCGTATTAGGATTGCATTGATGACTGCAGAAGTTTTCGCTGTTCAACCAGCTCCTGTAGTTCCCTGCGGTCGGTGGTAATGAGGGATTTTTCCAAATCGCTGCATCGGAATTCTACAGTGATATTATTATTGTTGGAACTGATAAGCCCGTTGCCGCGCTCAAAATGAGTAATCTCCATGACCTCCGCTTCGGAAAGGTGGAGGATATTCTGAACACGCTGCGCTTCCTCGTCTTCCAAATTCAGGACAATCTTGGTTTTGCAGTTATTGATAATGCCTTTCCCGTATTTCCCGTCCTCAAGAGCAAAGAAATCGTTGAGATCCTGCGTGGCGCAGACGGCAGACCCGCCATAACCGCGTATAATCTTGAAGATTTCTAGCACATATTCCGCAGCGAGCCGGTTTCCGGAGCCACCAATCAGTTGCCAGCACTCGTCGATAAAGATAGCCTTTTCCACCGTCCGGTTTTCTTTGGCCTTATCCCACACAAAGTCCAACGCCACAAACATACCGGCGGTGAGTAGGTCCCCGCTCAGTTCCGAAATATCCAACACCGTGTACTTGTTAGACAAATCCACGTTGGTTTGCTGGTTGAAAGAACGGGCCGAGCCATGCACAAGACGGTTGAGGATGTTCGCCATCCGTTTGGTTTCAGCAGACGAGGCCAGCACTTCATGTAAATCTCCTAAAATCGGCATTTCCCGATAATTTCCGGGATTCTGTGGATCGTTCAGAGAAGCATTATCATGCGTGATGCCCTTTTTGTTGTAGGTCTTAATCATTGCCTCGTCCAGTAGCTGTCTCTCTTCGTGGTTCATATCCGGTATCAAAAGGGAAAAGAAGATGTGCAACTGTTGGATTTTTGATGCCAGCGCCGATTTTTCCAAGGCTCCGCCGTCCAGCAGCTCATCTACCGACTTGTCGGTGGGACGGATTTCCATGACATTGATACAGTTTTTCGATGCCGGGCTAATCTGGATAAATTCGCCGCCTATGTTTTTACAGGCACGGTGAAACTCATGCCCCTTGAGTGGTGCGACGATGAACACCTGAATGCCTTTTCTTCTCATACGTAAGCCCATCAGTTGCAGTGTAAAAGTCTTACCGGCTCCGCTGGTCCCCAAAATTGCCATATTAGCGTTCTTATAGACCCGAGAGTTAAAAATATCTACAATCACTAGAGAATTATTGATTTTATTAGTTCCCAGCAAAATACCGTTGTCGTCGCAAAGCTCATAGGCGGTGAAGGGATAACAGCTTGCAGCGCCGGAGGTCAGCACGTTGCGCTTGGAGCGCCCGTACAGGTGCTTTTCCAAATTCGTTAGGGGCAGCGCCGATAAAAAGGCCTGTTCCTCACGGAATGCGCAGGAGCTTATGGATAGATCCTGCGATACCAGCAGCTTTTTCATTTCGCGCTCCCGCCATTCCAGATCCTCCGGTGTTTCAGCGGTAATGGTAATAAGGATATTGGCGTAATAAAAATCCTCGCTGTTCGAGAGGCCGTCTTTGAGAAAGTATCCGCTGCGGATCGCCCCGTCCAAATCGTCATAATCGGTGTTGGTATCGCTCGTTTCTTTAATCTTAGAACGGTTGATCCGGAGCTGCTGCCCCAGCTTATGCACCATGCGCTCTTTTGGCTGCTTCGTTAAAAACAGGTCAATATCAATGCCGTCTCCCGCATTGATTAACAGGCTCATCCAGCCTGCCGTCACACGGGATTTGTACCCATCGGACGGGATCAGCAAATAGGAATGATACAGACCATCGATGGAGATGTATTTCGCATGGGTGAAGTCAATGGTTTTTGGTGCGAAAAACTCGGTACAGGGGATGACATCGGTGTTTTTGCCCTGCTCCACATATCGGGAAACAATATCCTCCACACGGGCGGACAGCGGTACATCCGAGCTTTCCTGCCGGCAGAGGATGTTATACAGTACATCTACCGTAAACTCATCTTCGTTTTCCGGCGTCAGCACTTCGTTCCCGCACTGTTTCAGGTAATTTACTGCGGTGCGGGCCGCCACCTGCAGGGTGGATATGGCGTCGGCTTCATCGCTGCCTCCGCGTCGGCCCACAGCCTCATACTCAAATGAAATGAAAAAGCGGCGGGTTGTTGCTTCACGGGAGCCGATACGTCCCACCAGTTTTAAGTAATCTTCCTGAAGCATCCGGCAGTTCGGATCGGTTTCCCGCGCCATTTCTTTTTTCACAATGTCTATGTGCCGGTTGATGTCAGCGCGTTTGCTCAGGGCCTTAAACTGGATTTTGACCGGAGAAATTTTCAAATAACTAATAAAGGAATAGATGATACTGCGTTGTTCCCGTGCGCTGCGAAGCAGGAAGTTAATCGGTACAACCTCAATCACCTTAATGTAACGGTGATCCTTGGTATAGATGACGCCGTTTTCAATCTTTTCAATGGGAAGATAAGCGGCCACCGGATTTAGAAATTCCGATTCCGGCACCTGTCGGCGGGAACGTGCCCTTTCCGGACGCTCTTTCCGTTTCTGGGACTTAGCCTCTTTGGCCGGTTTTTCCTTTTGAGCCGACCGTTTGCGGATGACGCCCAGAATTTCCGCAAGCATGGAGGGCTCTTTGTTTTCAACGGCCTTATTATCCTTGCGGACGGCCTGTTTTGCCGGAGCCTCCTTTTTCTCCGGACGCTTTTTCGCTTTCTTTTCTGCGGTCTCACCCACCACACGGCGGTTTTTGACCCACTTAAAAAATGCAACGATGAAGGATGAAAGGCATTCGCCCGATACGCCGAACAGCCCGAGCAGCGCCAAAGGGAGGGCAGTCAGGCACAAAAGGATGATCCGCGTTGTCAGCGGTATATTCAGCATAAAGACCGGCAAGCCCGCTGATACAGAGAGAATGCCGGCCTCGATTGCGTTTCTCAGCTTAAATGCTCCCCCGAACAGAGTCGAGCCTTCGATAAAGTTCGGTGGGATATAATAGGTTTCAAATTCGTTGTCTTTGGATTTGCTCATTGATTCCTCCTGACATTATCCTATGATCCAGAATGGTCCTCCGGCGGCCGCCCCCTCTCTGGCTTCGTCAATAATCAGGGATAAATCCCACGTCTGTTCGCTCTTTTTATAGCTGGCAGGATCGGCTACAAGGATTTTACCGTTCTCTACACCGCGCAAAACGATGAAATGGCCGGAGGTTGTAAAGTGGCCCTTGCTCACCAAAGCAACCACCAGCTTCCCGCCGCTCAAAGCGTCGGAAATCTTCTGCCCGCCGTCCTTGCCGCAGCCTTCCACCGTGAGAGTCCACGCTTTGGCCGCTGCCGGAATCAGGCCGTGATAGGAACCATTTCCCGAAGCCCAGTAGCCATGCTCATACGACCATTTTGCCATCTCTACGGGATCGACGGTTTCTTCTGTGAGGGAAGATACCACAATCGCCATCGCAGTAGGGCCGCAGCCGTATCCTCCGATATCGTCCGTCCCATAAGGTTTGGAAGCATATCGCTCATCAAGCTGATTAAAATAGACAACTTCTGTTTTGCCATTGGTGAATTTAATATCGCCCAGAGATGTGATCGCCTGATATCCGTTGGGAAGCCTTTGGAACATCCCATCGCCCAAAAACATACTCAGGTTTTTGGCGTAGTTGTTCGCCAGTTCCTTTTGCTCCGCGTCCAGATGAAAGACGTTATCAGCAAAATAATCCTCGCCGTTGTAGACGATGGTATACACCATCCAGGTTTCCGTTACCGTCTTCGAGGTCGAGGTTTCTTTGCCTGTGCTGCTGTCTACAGTGATGGTGATTTCCTCACGCGTGCGCGTCTCTTCCTTTTTGGAAAAGGAATACAGCTCCCCTTTGGCGTTTCGCAGCGTGGATTCCATATCAGCAAAAGTGATGGATTCAAAATCCTCGTTTTTGGAGGCGCAGAACTGCGAAACAAAGGCGTTGGCGTTATATGCTGGTGCATTTTCATGGGGATTGATGATCTCCCGCTGGTCGGCGGTGGAATTGTTATAATCCTGCTCAATCTGTTTCAGGACATCTTCCAGCGCCTCTGACAATACATCACTCACGGAATTTGTAATATCGGTCACGTTCTCCGTGATATAGGCGCTGTCGTTTAAGATGGGAACCGTCGGATCGTCCGGTGTGAAGGCATCCACCAGACCGCCGAAAATCAAGGAGGGCAGCATCAGGATAAACAGTATCGGCAGCAGGAAGATCGCCACTACTACAAGGATGATTTTTCCGATCAGGTGTCGGTTACCCCAAACAAGGCCGGCCACAGCGCCATACGGACCGCCTGCAGCGGCACCTTTGGCGGCTCCGGCAATCGCCTTCCCGGTTTTAACTGCACCACGAACGGCATTTGCAGCCTGTGCTCCCTTTTCAGTGATAGAAGTTTGATTGTTTTTTTCTTCCGCCATCAGATCCGATCCTTTCGTTTCGGCGGGTCGGGCAGCTTTTTGACAATACTCTCGTTGTAAGCGATGTTTCCGTCTGGAGCCTTGTAGGGCTTACGCTCTACTGTATCGGCTGCATACTGCTTATACCAGGTCGTGCCGTCAGCGGCTGTCACCATCGAATATTCACCGCTTGGTGCCATATACTGATCGGCATGGTACATTCCCATAGCGATCCCTTCCGGGTGTTCGGAAGAGGTCTCGGTCGCCGTGATACGCCCGCCGCCGATTTCCACGTTGGAAAAAGAGGGGACGTCCTCAGCCCCTTCGCCTAAAGCGGTATACCCCATGTAAGAGGATAGCGCCGAAGCAGCTTTTTCTCCGGTCATGGCACCGGTGGTTGCAATATTGCCGGTCGCCACCGTACCGATGACGCGGTTTGCAAATCCGCCACCTTTGGACATGGAAGAGGCAAAGGCTTTTCCGCTAAGGCCGCCATCCTTGCTTCCGGTAGCATTTTTGACTGCGCCATTTTGGAAACTTCGGCTGACAACACCGGCAAGCCCGCCTTTCAACGTACCAGCCCCCGGCACACTGCCGGAAGAAGGCCCGCTGCAAGAGCCGCCGCCGTGTCCGCTGCCAAAGGATTTTGCCATAGTTACGCCGCGGGCAGCGATCATCGCTTCTGCCAGCATGGATCCTCCCGTATTTCCGACATTGATGCCCAAAGAGGACATAAAGCTGTCGATTTTCTGGCTGATTTTCAAAAAGCCGATGGCGCACAGAAACCACACAAAAATATTTCCTGTTACGCCTTCTTTACCGATTGTATTGACCTGTTGCTGCACTTCTGCTTCTGTCACCGCAAAGGCGGGGACTGCAAACAAGCTGGTTAACACCAGTACCAGCGCAAAGGACAACAGGATTTTACTTGTTTTTCGCATACTGTCACCTCCGATCATAGCGAAAGAGGGTTGGATAAGAATGTACCGACCATACTGGTAAATAAACGCAGGCACCACGCATTCATTATCAATAAGAAAATTTGTCCGCCCAGCATCCGGCACCAGCTTTGAAATATTCCAGAGGTTGTTTTTGACGAACCCAGAGCAAAAGCGATCGGAGCCGTATAGACCAGCACACCGAGCAAAATGTATCTTTCTGCCGCTTCAAACAACAGTTTAATGTAGTTCCATGCCATTATCAGCACGAGAAGCAGAGCGATAATGGCAACCGCGCCGCTGGCGCACACACCTAAAATAACGGTAATAGTCGAGTTAAAACTGGCAAAATCCAGCGGCG
>ERZ839823.3400-NODE-3400-length-10499-cov-3.125910_pt1 | contig 10499 bp, 6 predicted proteins | sample MGYA00519862_ERZ839823 | MGnify/ENA primary metagenome ERZ839823 (study PRJEB31850, sample SAMEA3708853) | human gut metagenome | biome: human gut; feature: human-associated habitat; material: faeces | place: China | collected 2014 ...
TGCCGCACCTCGCTCGCCGTATCGGCACTTAGAATTATGCGGTATTGCCCTAATAAAAACAACAGGAACATTGCAGTGTACAGCAGTGTTCCTGTTGTTTTTTATGCCGAAGTTTATTGCGCATGGCGGGGTGTCACTATATATCATTACACGTGTCTTGACACGTGTAATGAACGGTGCTATACTGTCAAAGTTGGAATTACAGAAGAAACCGAGGAAACCACATGAAAATGGCTAATATGGATGACTATTTTGACGTAGTCATCGTTGGCACCGGCGCTGCGGGCCTTTACTGCGCCCTGAATCTGCCTGCGCGGTACCGCATTCTTCTGCTTACAAAGCAGAAAGCGGACGAGAGCGACTCCTTCCTTGCGCAGGGCGGCATTTGTATGCAGCATGGCGAGGCAGACTACCGCCCCTTTTTTGATGATACGATGCGGGCAGGCCATTACGAGAACAACCCCGCCACAGTAGACCTGATGATTCGTTCTTCCAACTCGATCATCCGGGATCTGGTGCGCCGCGGCGTCCGCTTTGCGCGGGATGACCACGGGGCTCTGCGCTTTACCCGGGAGGGAGCGCACTCCCGCCCGCGGATTCTGTTCCATGAGGATATTACCGGCCACGAGATCACCCAGACCCTGCTGAACGAGGTCCTGCGCTGCGAGAACATCGAACTGCGCGAGCATACGACTCTGCTGGATTTCTTCGCCGATGCCTCGGCCTGCGGCGGTGTCATTGCTGTCGGCCCGGACGGCGAACCGCGAGCCATCGGGGCAGGGGCGGTGGTGCTGGCCTGCGGCGGCATCGGCGGGTTGTATAAAAACTCCACCAACTTCCCCCACATCACGGGGGATGCCATCGCCATGGCCCTGCGCCACGGCGTTGCCTGTGAGCACCTGGACTATATCCAGATCCACCCCACGACTTTGTACAGCCACCGAAAAGGTCGTCGCTTTCTGATTTCGGAATCGGTTCGCGGGGAGGGCGCGCTGCTGCTGGATAAAAACGGGAACCGCTTTACCAACGAATTGCAGCCCCGCGACGTGGTGAGCGCAGCGATCCGCGCACAGATGGAAAAGGACGGTACCGACCATGTGTGGGAGGATATGCGCCCCATCGGTGAGGCGGCTATCCGTGAGCATTTCCCCAACATTCTGGAGCGCTGCGAGGAGGAGGGGTACGACCCCATCCATGAACCGATCCCCGTTGTACCGGCCCAGCATTATTTTATGGGCGGCATCACGGCGGGCCTGAGCAGCCGCACAGCACTGCCCCGGCTGTATGCCTGCGGCGAGACCTGCTGCAACGGTGTGCATGGACGCAATCGGCTGGCCAGCAATTCCCTGCTGGAATCTTTGGTCTTTGCACAGCGCGCGGCAGATGATATACTATACGGAGAACCGCCTGTCTTTACAGGCGATAAGCCCGATTTGGCCCCATACCGTGAACAGGAACCGCTGTTTGCCGCGTATCGGCAGGAGGTCCTGACCGCTATTGAGAGGAGTAAAAACCATGAATGAGATCACCCAGCTGCTGCATATAGACCCGCTGCTGCAAGCGCTGCGGGAGGATATTCCGGAGGAGGACGTTTCCACAAACGCCGTCATGCCTCACGCCTGCCCCGGCACCGTGGATCTGATTGCCAAGGAGGACGGCATTGTTGCCGGTCTGGCGGTCTATGCCCGCGTCTTTACGCTGCTGGACCCCGGCGCCAAGGTGGAATTCTTCTGCCGGGACGGCGATACCGTACAGCCCGGCCAGAAGCTGGCCGTTGTTACGGGCGATATACGCGCCCTGCTTTCCGGTGAGCGCGTTGCGCTGAACTACCTGCAGCGAATGAGCGGCATTGCCACCTATACCCATCAACTGTCTGCCCTGCTGGAAGGCACCGGCATCACCCTGCTGGACACCCGTAAGACCAGCCCCAACAACCGCATTTTTGAAAAGTACGCTGTCCGCGTTGGCGGCGGCAGCAACCACCGCACCGGCCTGTCCGACGGCGTTCTGTTGAAGGATAACCACATCGGCGCTGCCGGCGGCGTGGCGAAGGCCGTCAAGATGGCCCGGCAGTATGCGTCTTTCGTCCGCAAGATCGAGGTGGAGGTTGAAACGCTGGAACAGGTCAAAGAGGCCGTGGAAGCCGGTGCGGACATCATCATGCTGGATAACATGAGCGACGAGGATATGCGCAAGGCTGTGACTTTGATTGCAGGCCGCGCCAAGACCGAGTGCTCCGGCAATGTCACGCGGGAAAACATTGCCCGTCTGCGGGACATTGGCATTGACTATGTGTCCAGCGGCGCCCTGACCCATTCGGCCCCCATTCTGGATCTTTCCATGAAGCATCTGCGCCCCCTGACCGCGGAGGAGGCCTGATATGACCACCGCAGAGCGCCGCGCCGCCATTTTGCAGCAGCTTGCCCATGCCGGAGCGCCTATTGCCGCCCGCACGCTGGCTACCCATTACGGCGTCAGCCGTCAGGTCATCGTGCAGGATCTGGCGGTCATACGGGCATCACACCCCGGGATCATTTCCACTGCACGCGGCTATGTGCTGGAGCAGCCCGATCAGCCCGCCGGCTGCACACGGGAGTTCAAGGTGCGCCACACACCTGACCGAACCGGGCAGGAGCTGAACCTGATTGTGGACTGTGGCGGCCAGGTCAAGAATATCAGCATCAGCCACCGGGTCTATGGCCGTATCACCGCCGAGATGGACATCCGTTCCCGGCAGGACGTGCGGGAATTTCTGCAATCGTTTGAGGACAGTTCCTCCACGGTGCTGTCCACCGCCACCGACGGCTACCACTATCATCTGGTGGAGGCAGCCACCCCGGACAGGCTGAGCCTGATCGAAAAAGAACTGAAAGAGCACGGCTTTCTGGCTCCGCTGCAACCGTGGGAGCATTGAAGAAAGAAAACGAGGCATAATTATGACTGTCCATGAACTGCAACAGGAGATCCTGCGCCTGAAACGGGAAAAGAATATCTGCATCCTGGCCCATGCCTACCAGAGCCAGCCTGTGCTGGAAGTCGCCGATTACACCGGCGATTCCTACGGGTTGAGCGTGCAGGCGGCCAAAACCAACGCGGACGGGGTCATCATGTGCGGTGTGCGCTTCATGGCCGAGACCTGCAAAATTTTAAGCCCGGAGAAAACCGTCTGGCTGGCAAACCCCATGGCGGGCTGCCCTATGGCCGAGCAGCTTGATCTGCCGACCTTGCAGGAATTGAAAAAGCAGTACCCCGGCTACGCCGTGGTGGCGTACATCAATACAACCTCGGAGCTGAAAACGGCCTGCGATGTCTGTGTGACGTCCTCCAGCGCGCTGAAAATTTGCAGTGCGCTGGAAAACGATAAGATTCTGTTCATCCCCGATCCCAATTTGGGCGGCTATGTAGCAAAGCAGCTGCCGGGAAAGCAGTTTGCCTTTTACCACGGCGGCTGCCCGCGCCATATCGTATGTTCGGCAGCAGATGTAGCCAAAGCCCGCGCTGCCCACCCGGAGGCGCTGCTTCTGGTTCATCCCGAATGCCGCCCCGAGGTCGTGGAGCAGGCTGATTATGTTGGCTCTACCACCGGCATTATGGCTTATGCAGAAAAGTCCGATGCCAAAGAGTTCATTATCGGCACGGAAAACAGCATCGTGGAGCACCTCTCCTATGCTTGCCCGGAAAAGCGGTTCTATCCGCTGGCCGTGCAGCTTACCTGCATGAACATGAAACTGACCACCCTGATGGACATTTACCATTGCCTGCAGGGCAGCGGCGGCGAGGAAATCACCCTGCCGCAGGACGTCATGCAGGGAGCCGGGCGCTGCATCCGCCGCATGGTGGAGCTGGGCGGCTGACAGATTGCGCATATCCGCAATGGCCATCTGATACGATCCGCTTTGCATCCCGGCTCACACGGCGCTCTTTGCGGTATTGCCCTAAGAAACCAATGAAAAAAGCATATACAGCATCGCGTTGCGAACCGCCGAGAGGCCGTTCGCCATAAACGCAGCTGTATATGCTTTTTACTTTGCCGTACAGATCCTTTGTACGCTATTTAAACGCGATCACGAATTCTGTTTGAAAACTTTATCCAGTGTTCCCATCAGGATGTTCACATCAATCGGTTTTGCAATATGTGCATTCATCCCTGCTTTTAATGCTTTTTGGCGGTCTTCCTCAAAAGCGTTGGCTGTCATGGCCACAATGGGAATGTTTGCCTTTTTATTGCTGCTCAATGTACGGATCTCCCGGGTGGCGGTGTAACCGTCCATTTTGGGCATCTGAATATCCATCAGGATCAGATCATACTCATCCTCCGCAGCCTCGTTCATTCTGGCCACGGCATCCGTGCCGTCCTCAACGGCGTCCACTTTCAGTCCGGCTTCTTCCAGAATGGCTGTTGCAATCTCTCGGTTCAGTTCGTTATCCTCGACCAACAGCACCTTTTTGCCCGTATAGTCGCCGTGCTTGGGCAGAAGGGGCTGCCTGCCCGACACCACTTTGTGTGTCAGTGCATCGCGCAGTTCCGACATAAACAGCGGTTTGGAAACAAACGCCGTGACACCGGCCTGCCGGGCCTCGTCCTCAATGTCGGCCCAATCGTAGGCCGTCAATATGATGATCGGCGTGCCGGGTTCGATTACTTTGCGGATCCTGCGCACCGTCTCAATGCCGTTCATATCCGGCATCAGCCAGTCAATGATGTAAACCTTGAACTCCGCACCTTGATTGTGCGCCTCCCTCGCGCGCAGGATGGCTTCCTTGCCGGAGGTCGTCCAGTCGGCTTCCATCTCAATTTCCCGCAGCATTTTGCTTACGCTCATGCAGGTCTGTGCATCATCATCCACAACCAGTGCACGGGTGCCTTTCAGGCCCGGAATCGGCGGATATTTCACCGATTCCGTACAAACCTTGCAGTCCAGGGTGACCGTAAACTCGCTGCCCTTTCCCTGCTCGCTCTTGACGACGATGGTTCCGCCCATCATATCTACGATGTTTTTCGAGATGGCCATGCCAAGGCCCGTACCCTGAATGCCGCTTCTTGTCGCAGTCTGTTCCCGTGAAAAAGAGTCAAAAACGTGCGCCTGGAAGTCCTTCGACATACCGATACCGTTATCTTTCACGCTGAAAACAAAGGTCGCATACCCACTGCGGGCAGACGGCTTTTCTTCAACGCGGATATTGATGGTACCGCCCGCCGGTGTAAACTTGACAGCGTTGCCCACGATGTTGAGCAGGACCTGATTCAGGCGCAGCTTATCGGTGACAATATCCTCGTGGTGCACATCCTGCGTGTCGATGTAAAGGTCAAGCTGTTTGGCGCTGATATTGCCTTGAATGATCGTGCGCAGGTCGTGCAGTACATCGGGCAGGTGGACTTCTGTGTTGTCCAGTTTGACCGTGCCGCTTTCGATACGGCTCATATCCAGAATATCGTTGATCAGACTGAGCAGATGCTGGCCCGATACGCTGATTTTCTTCAGATACTCTTTGACAAGGTCAATGTTATCAATATGCGCCGTGGCAAGGGCCGTAAACCCGATAATGGCATTCATCGGGGTGCGAATATCGTGCGACATACTGTTCAGGAATACCGTCTTGGCCTTATTGGCGTGTTCCGCCGCCGCCAGTGCATCGCGCAGGGCATCCTCCTGCTTTTGCTCCCGCCGCTTTTCCTCGGTAGCGTCGCGGGTAGCAACCAATACGGCTGTTACGTTGCCGTCCGCGTCTTTTCGCTGCGGTGTGATCAGCGTAAGGATCCATTTTCTGTCGACAGTCTGAGACGTAAGAGCCAAAGAGGTGTGACCCTTCAGACGTTCGGCCACTGTCGTCATGTCCGTAAAGGCGAGATACTCCTCGCGGGATGGCTCCGCGATAATTTTCTCGATTTGCTCCTGCTGTACGGATCGTTTCAGTGCAAAGTGCTTCTGCTTCTTGACCGTATCTGACGCGTTCTTGACGATTTCAACGGTGTTTTTCTTCAAGTCCACCAGTGAAATGGACGTATACGCCGTGCCAAGCGCTGTGATAATTCCGGTACGTTTCTGGTGCTGCCGCAGCGCGTCTTTTTCCATTTTGGTCTGCCACAGCAGTGCCATTAAAAAGACCATCACGGCTATGGCCAGATAGGATGCACAGACAATGTTGCGCGTCATGAACACCTGAGATGCCGGGAAAAACACAAAGAGCGCATAGTTCTTGGTATTTTCCCGGCTGCCGTACCAGACGCCCTGATTGCTGTTCAGGCGCGCAATGCCATCCTCCGCAGCACCGAAGGTTCCGTTATATAATTCCTGGCAGTCCTCTATTGCCTTGTTTACCTGTTTGCTGCTGTTGCTGCTGATGACCCTGCCGTTCTCCGTGATCGTAGCGATGCCGCCAAGCTCCAACGGAAAATCTCTCAACAGGGAATCCACCGTCAAATCTCCAATATCCTCATTGTCCTTCTGTATATAGGTAATCAGGATACCTGGTGCATCCGCGCGTGCCACCGCGGCAAAATCATAGAGTATCCCATTTTCTTCCAGACGGGTCGAGTATGTCTTTTTTGGATAATCAACGATATTGTGTACATAGGGGCTGTCGATCAGCTTCTCCCACAGCGGCATGGCGTTGCCGCCCTTTGTGGTCTGCATGACAACATTCAGGTTTTCATCTAATACAAGCGCACCGGTCAAACGCTGTTCCTCTGCAAAAGAGTTCAGGTCCTGCGTGCCGAAACCTTCCTTCAGCGTCATTTCGTTGCCAAGGCTTACCGTTTTATCCAGCAGGCGGACAAGGCTTTTCACGCGGTCGTTGGCCGCATCAGTCTCGTACTGCTCTAAGCGGATCTTTACAAAACCAATCGTTTCATCCAATGTATGACGCAGTGCAATTCGGTTCAGATTCGTGAATGTGATCCAAAGTACAATGCCGAACGCAACTAACACAAGCAAAAACAGTCTTTTTTTGCCGGACTGCTTTTTCACATTCATTTTCCCTGTTCCCCCCACACAGTTTTTTCTGCATCAAGTCCGAATTTTTCTGCAACGCGGCCAATCGTTCCGTCCTGCTTCATATCTTCCAGAGTTTGAGTCAGCTGCACAGCCAAATCCTCATGGGTGTCCTTTGCGAAGGCAACGCCAAGTTCGGAACTGTAAGGACTCTCTGCCAGCACACGGTAACTGCTTTCATCCAGATTTGTCCACTTGGCTACCAGTGCTTCATGGCCCGCGACGGCATCTACATAGCCTTTGCGCAGTGCCGCAAACATATCCTCTGTCGTCTCAAAGCTGTTGACTTGCTTGACCTCGGGCAGCAAAGAGGAAATTTCGCCGAGAAACAGCGACTCCGCCTTTGTGGTTGCCTGTACGCCGATGCGCTTACCGGCCAGATCGGACAGCGACTGGATATCGCTGTCTGCACGAACAGCCACGACCTGACGGCTGTACATATACGGACCGGCCCATTGGTACTTGGTTTCCCGCCCGTTCATGCTGAAGCATGACCAGATACAGTCGATCGTTCCGTCGCTGAGAAGGTTGTCTTTGTCCGGCCATGAAATCGTCCGGAATTCCGGCGTATAGCCAAGTCGTGAAAACGCTTCCGTCGCCAGTTCCACGTCGATGCCGGCAAACTGCCCGTTCCTGTCCAGATAGCTGTAAGGGTCAAACACATCAATGCCGACCACAATCGTCTGCGGCGCAGTCTCTGCCACAGAGTGCGGCTGTGCGGAACAGGCGCACAGACCTGCCATAAAAAGCATAGCCAAAGCCATAAGCAGACCATACACTTTTGCCCTGCTCATTGACGTTTTTCCTGTGTGGTGATGCCTGTTTGAAAAATGGAACATGCGCTTCTCTTCCTTATTATATAGGTTGTATACCGCTTGCCGCCGAACCCTGTCGGACGCAGTAAGCCATGAAGTAAACCATATTATAACTTTTCCAAATTGGAATTTTATCATACTACGGACATTATTGCAAGTGCTTTGCCTTGTCTTTGGCTTACAGTTTACCACATTTATACAATATCCGACGATAACTCCAAAAGGCGGTTTCAGCTATTGAAAAAATCTGGCAGAAGTGCTATAACAAGGATGGATTACAGTAAATTGAGAGAGATGACATGTATGTATTCCATCTTCCGTGATTTGGCAATTATTATTCTGAGCGCCAAGTTTTTTGGCCTGGCTGCCCGCAAGTGCAAGGCCCCGCAGGTGGTCGGTGAAATTCTCGCCGGTCTGCTGATTGGGCCTTGTCTGCTCAATCTGGTGCAGATCAACGATACGATCTCCGTTTTTGCTGAAATCGGCGTTGTGCTGCTGATGTTTTCCACAGGACTTGGCACCAACCTGAAAGAACTGATGCGGGCCGGGCCTATTGCCACGCTGATTGCCTGCATCGGTGTGCTTGTACCGTTGATTGGCGGTACGCTGCTCTACAGCGCATTCTACGGCTTTTCGGCAATCGGTAGCCCGGAATTCTTCCGCGCATTGTTTATCGGCACGATTATGACCGCAACCAGCGTGTCCATCACGGTGGCAACGCTGCAGGAGTTGGGCCACTTAAAGAGCTTCCTTGGCACTACCATTGTCAGCGCTGCCGTCATTGATGATGTCATCGGCATTATCGTGCTGACCTGTGTGCTGGGTGCCAGCTCCGGTGAGGGCACCGGCATCGGCGGCGTGCTGGTCCAGACCGCGCTGTTCTTTCTGGTTGCCGTTGGTATCGGCTATGTGTTCCACTGCGCCATGAAGTGGCTTGATTCCCGCAATCCCCATACGCAACGCATAACGATTGCCAGCCTTGCATTCTGCTTTGCAATGGCCTATATTGCCGAGAAATACTTTGGCATTGCGGATATTACCGGCGCTTACATTGCCGGTATCGTTCTCTGTACGCTGCACGACGCCGCTTATGTAGAGCGCCGGGTCGACATCAGCAACTATGTGATTTTTGCGCCGATTTTCTTTGTCAGCATCGGTTTAAAGACCGACATCAGCGGACTGACGCCGGAGATTCTGCTGTTCAGTGTTTGCTTTGTTCTCGTTGCCCTGCTGGCAAAAATCATCGGCTGTGGACTGGCGGCCAGAGCCTGCCGTTTCAACTGGGGAGACTCTCTTAAAGTCGGTGTCGGCATGATGACCCGCGGCGAGGTCGCCTTGATCGTGGCCCAGAAGGGCCTTGAGGTCGGCGTTGTCGAGCCTGTTTATTTTACGGCGGTCATCCTTTTGATCGTGGTTTCCAGCGTCGCCACGCCGCTGGCGCTGAAAGCACTGTTCACGAAAATGCCCCCTGTCCCTCATCCGAGTGAAGCAAAAAAGTGACCGCTGCATAACCCCTGCCTGTCAGCCAATGCCGGTGCCGGACGACCCATAATGAAAGAAAAGCCCTGGTAGCAGGCTTAAAAGTGAGAAGCTGCTCATTCCCTACGGAGTGAGCAGCTTCTTTTGTGCCAAAATATGCGAAAATGCGAGATAATACGGCGCAGCAACGGCCTGCCGGTGGGCGCTTTGCATTTATCGCAGCTTATTTTCCCAGCCGACATTTGAAATCAGTATATCCGAACGTCACGATTTTCCGCGTAGTGCCGTCGGGCTTGCGGGCGTAAATACCGGGCAGGGGCATACCGTTGAAGGTGTTGTTCTTGCAGGTGGTGTAAATGGCCATATCGCCGAACACCAGCAGATCTCCCACGGCAGGCACAGCGTCAAAGCTGTAATCACCGATGACATCCCCCGCAAGGCAGGTCGGCCCGGCCAGCCGCATAGTGCAGGGCTTTTCGCTGGGTTCCCCTGCCCCCAGCAGCGGCGGGCGGTAGGGCATCTCGATCACGTCCGGTGTATGGCAGGCGGCGCTGGCATCCAAGATGGCAACCGTCGTATCGCCGTTTTGCACCACGTCCAGCACGCGGGTCAAGAGATACCCTGCGTTCAGGGCGCAGGCCTCGCCGGGTTCCAGATAAACCGTCACGCCCCAGTCATTCCGGGCGCGGCGGATACACTTTTCCAAAGTGGCCATGTCGTAGCCGGGGCGGGTGATGTGATGCCCGCCTCCAAAGTTCAGCCACTTCATTTTTGGCAGAAAATCGCCGAATTTCTCTGCCACTGCGTCCAGCGTCACGGCCAGCGCATCGGCGTCCTGCTCACATAAAGTGTGAAAGTGCAGGCCGTCCAACAGCCCGGGCAGGGCAGAATTTTCTGCCGCTGCCGCGTCCCACTGGGCGCGGGTCGTGCCCAAACGGCTGCCGGGGGCGCAGGGGTCGTAAATCGCGTGGCCGTCCTGGGTCGAACACTCGGGGTTGATGCGCAGCCCTACGCTCTTCCCTGCCGCCTTGGCCGCAGGGCCGAACTTTGCCAGCTGTGCCGGTGAGTTGAACACGATATGGTCGGCGTACCGCAGCAGCTCGTCCATTTCATCTGCGCGGTAGGCCGCGCAGAAAACGTGCACTTCTTTGCCGGGCATTTTCTCCGCGCCGAGCCGCGCCTCGAACAGGCCGCTGGCCTCGGTGCCCGCGAG
>ERZ839823.3409-NODE-3409-length-10480-cov-41.632806_pt1 | contig 10480 bp, 10 predicted proteins | sample MGYA00519862_ERZ839823 | MGnify/ENA primary metagenome ERZ839823 (study PRJEB31850, sample SAMEA3708853) | human gut metagenome | biome: human gut; feature: human-associated habitat; material: faeces | place: China | collected 2014 ...
AACGGATATTGTGATTTTTGTAGAATATTTGTAGAAATAGTATGATAATTAGGCTTTCTACAAAGAAAATGGAAAACCCCACTTCTACAAAAAGAAGCGAGGTTTTCACTAATGCAACACCGATATAAATTCGGCACTGCAAAGATACAAAAAACGTGCGTACTTCTCAGTATGCACGTTCTGAAATGAAAAAAGTATTCTACAAAAGCTATTTTTTTAGCTCTATATATTCAGTATATGTAATTTTGTTGTGTGGATTTGAATTTACAACTTCCATCTTTATAGCCTTCACTCCAAATCGGAAGAAAAGAAACTTTTTCGGTATCTTATGTATGATATGGTGTAACGTGTCGGCACTTTCTATCTTAGCAGATAATACCCCTTTGTCAATAGTTCCCTTTAAATCTATCCAAGAATCACGCCATCGAAAATTTAAAAGAGTATCAAGCTGGTTGCGATACACTATGCTATCACGTACTTCTGTTTTTATTTCTATTTCCGTTTTAGTGGCTGTTGTTGTAGCTGCCTGAATGCGTTTGAGCTTTATATTCAAATCATCTACTGTTTTGGTAAGATCCTTGTTTTTCTTCTCCAGCTCATTTTTCGTCAGTTCCAGCCTTAAAACAGAAGTAGCGTTTTTCCCTGCTTCTGTTTTGTAGTGTTCCACATCTGAAAGCAATGCTGCTTGATTACTATCCAAGCGATCACGTTCTTTCTTTACGCCATCCAATCGTTTAAACAGAAAGATATTTGTTCCCACGAGTAGAACAAGCGCAATAAACAAAAATTTACGCATAATCTTCTATGTATTTAAGGATTGAATCAACGTGCAACTGGATAATTTTAGCCTTTCCTTCTGGAGATAGCAGAAACTTGCAATCTGTTTCATTATCCATAAAGAAGTTTTCCGTTAAAACAGCCGGGCATGAAGTCTTTTTGAGTATGTAGAAGTTACTTTCCCAATCTCCGTCCCCATCCGACCAATCACCTCTAATTTTCCAAGTTCCTCCAAACATTCTGTTAGCCATATCCCAGAATATTTGCGCCAAATCATCAGCTTTTGTTTTTCCAGGACTGGTATGTATTTCCCATCCCGTACCCTTGCCAGTTCCAGAAGCGTTACAATGAATAGAAACAAGAAGCGTTTTTGTCTTACCATATCGGGCTGCTATCTCGTTTGCTCTTCTGGCTCTTTCAGCCAAAGGTACATCTATATTTTCCTTTACCAACAATTCAGTATCTATACCTTTTGCTCGTAATTGATTATATACGCCTTTGGCAATTTCTCTGGCATATTCCCACTCAAATAACTGTGATCCGTCCGACCACTTCGGAGATCTTTTACCTGGTGTATTTTCTCCGTGTCCGTTGTCTAATAATACTTTCATACGTTTTTATTTTCGTTTTTTTCGCTTAAACATTTGGTAACTCCAGCCGAAGCAAACAAAGCGGTGATAGCACCGACAAATGCCGATAATCCCATAAGATCGGTTTTGATAGACTTGTTTACGATTACTTCATAAACCAAAACAAAACCTACAATAAGCAGAAGGAAGCACCCCATTAAGGTAACAGCTACAAGAAAGAAACTTTTGCTGCTATGTCCTGATCCATTCTTGATAAGCTCTTTCAGGTATTCTGTTACTCTCATAACTTGCGCTCTTTTACTTCTGGAAGGATATACTGAATGTGCATGGCTGCAAAATGAAGTTTTTTCCTGATTGCTTCTTCATCGAAATCATCAGGGATTGATTCTGTAAAATCACAGACCAAAGAACCAACCCAATCATGCGTAGTATCATGTAGCTTTTGTACAACCAAAGACTGAGTGCCATTTGAGGAAAACATAGCCTTTGCACGTGTTCCATCCAAAGAATCTATATCACGAATTAGCATATACTCATTCTTTGCCATAGCTGCTGTGAATTTAGGCAATTCGGACATCTTTATATCCTGCCAATAATCGCTTATTCTGGCAACCCCTTTAGCCGTAACCTCATATAAGATAGTCAAGTAATGATTTTCACCCAATGGATAAGGCTGTATGATATACACCCTATCACAAGATAAGTCGTTCAAAACCTTGTGAATTTCACCATATACACGAGCTGAGTTTTCACTTCTGCGAGTGCTTTTTCTCTCTAATTGTCTTTCAAGCTCTTTAGCCTTAATATCAGCAAGCCTATTATGCTTTAACTGATTGTACGCAAACCAGCCCGTACCCAAAGCTGTTATACACGCAAATAATGCTGCCCAATCCATATTTTATTAAGTTATTGATTAATAACTGCAAATATAGTTTCTTTGGTGTATATATACACCATAAAATATAGAAAATTATATTTTTGAAGCTATTAAGGCTTCCAATTTATTTATTTCATCCCGTACACTCTGCCTTTTCTGGTGAAGCTCTGCTATATCATACGGCATATCAAGCCCGATCAAAGAAGCCTCATAGCATTTCGTTATACGATAATCGCCTATAACGCTGTCATTGCTGGTAAGAGAGGCTTTCAGTTCATCTATTTTGTTCCGAACAAGTTTAGCGTTAAATCTTCGCTCGTATTTATAGCTTATTTTATCTCCAACGTCATAAGGTACAATACGAACACTATAGTATTCAGGACATTGTAATTTAGTATCATCCACAAGCTCTACAGGTTTCCACCCTAAAGCGGACAACTCAGCTTGTTGCTCCTGGATTGACACTATTCTTGTTTCAATCTCTCCAGTTTCTTCATTTTTATACTTCTCATTGTATTCCTCTAAAAATTTAGAAACAAGAGATCCGTTTTCATCTATATAGCCATATTCAACCATAATATTAAAATTTATATCTACTAACTAACCATGCAGATTTTTTTACCCCATTTATATAGCCTATCGTAAAATGGAATATAGCACCTTGACCTTCGCCAATATCGTAATAATCATTTTGGCTGCTATCATCATACAATACATTTCCGTTACGTGGGTAAACCCTCATGTACCCCGTCCACCATTGTTTAAAAAATATAGTTCTGCCAATCACACCATCAGAAGGAAGGTAAACGATCTGCTGATTTCTTGAATATCCAATAACTAAGCTATCTGTTTCAGACAAGTAAACAGAAGAAGAACTTTCTTCTACTGCTTTTCTATGTAAAAACAGACCTGCTGCCATCAAATTTTGGAAGAAGCCACCATAAGCCGGAGCTGTACCACTGTTTGAAGCTCTACCATATACGCCAGCCAAAAAGTTTTCATTATTCCAATTACCTTTATTCACAGTGCCAAATCCAAGCCCTACGATAGCAGCCTTATGTGTATAGCCCAAAACTGCCGAAACAGCTTGTGTTTCCGCATTATTACAAAAGATACCCGTAGGCGACATGTAGGCAACACGGCTGTTGCTTTTACTTCGGGCTTCGATCAAGCCGTTATTCGCATCTATCGTAATTTTAGATCCCTGATATTGGCTTTCTGAATAATCACCACCAGAACGGCTGGATTCTATCAAGATACGAGCCATAGAAGCATCAAGAACTACCTTATTACCGTCCAAGAGTGTAGAAACAATCTTTCCACCACTCATAAACCAATCTCCGATATTAGCACCCTCAGCCAATAGCAAATTGGTTGCTATACTCTCAAACTCAGCACCGAAATCATTCCAATAAGCCGTATCGGTAGGTACATGATTTTGAAAGCCATTTCCGGCATCCACCCTGGCAACATAATAGTGTCCGTTATACTTTACTGCATCTACACGCCTTGAAGTACCATAGTAAACTTTAGAGCCGTTATAGATACCACGATAAACCATAGTCGGACCAGTATCGCCATTTCTACCATCCACGCCATCATAAGGAGTTTGCCGGGCTGGTGTACTCCAGTTCTGTATCAATGAATTTGTTTCACCATTGATTTTTGCTACTGTAAACCATAAGTATTGTAAGTTTCCTACAGTTGGCACGGTTGTACTCCATCCCGAAGGGTTACGGCTCGTTTTACTCAGTGAAGGCGGTGTACTTCTGGAGCCATTAACAGCGTACCGATATTCAAAATAATCTCCGTTGTTTCCAGGATCTCCATCATCCCCCTTATCTCCTTTATTGCCTTTCGCTCCTTCTGCAACAATGATCCAATAAGATGTATTCGTTGGTACATTCCCTCTGCTTGGAGTTTTGCTAACATAGCGATATGTGGAAGTTCCGTTATTTGTTGTATAAGTTACTTCATCACCCCAATAGTAAGTATAAGAGCTACTATAAGTGCCACGAAAACAACCTATAGGGCTTTCATCCCCACTTTCACTTTGTACAATGGATCCTTTCAAACGTAATTTTCTATCACCTTTGGTATTCCAATCAAAATAACTGTCTGAATTTCCTACACGAAAAGCGTTATTCACAAAGTCCATGAAATTTAGCCCATCGCTTGAAACAATTCTGTCTGTAGTTATTCTTCCTGGAAGTATCTCTGTAAATCCGAATAGTTCGACAAAGGAACGATCCTCTTCAAATTCACTGTTTAGAATACCTACAAGGAAATGATAATAACCCTCTACACCTTCCAGCTTGATAGCGTTTTTACTTAAAACGTATGATCCAGTAGTGCCATTTTTATTAGCCTTCACATAGAGATAATACCCTACGGTTTCCGTCAAAGTTGGAGAAGTGTATTTTTCAATATCCCAAAACTTATACTCACTGGCTTTATGCCCAGAAGAAAGTGTATCAATCCCGATAGTCATGTGCTGTAATATTTCACCTGGAGCCGAAAGCACTTTCTTTTTGCTGTCATAGGTAACGAGATATTCTACTTGTGTCGGGTTGGTTTTGTTGTTCACGAAACGGAACTGCAAACTTTCATCGCCAACAAGCAAACTCATTGTTTGTACCGAAATCGGACTGATAGAACCTGAGAAATGCAAAAGAGCGTCATTCAACATTGAAATAGTTTCTTTTGCATCCCTGAAACGTCTTTTTGTAAATTGAATAGAGTTTTTATATTGGTTATCGGTTTTAACCTCGTTACTCTCTATCTTGTTTAATTCGCTTGAAACCGTTACGCCAGTAGTAGTATTGGATAATTCAATAATCGGGCTGTAAGGTCTGTGTATATACTCCTTAATACTGGTAATCCTTATCTTTATACCTTCTGGTATGAATTGCGGATCTTTAAAGAGTATATAACCGCCCAATTTTATTTTGCCACCAATAGAGAGCCAACGCTTTTTGGAATAAATGCTATCCAATTCTCCTTTGAATGTGAATTTTGGATCTTCATTCTCATAAAGATATTTGGCTGCTTCCCTGAACATATCCCAGCTTGCACCTTCTTTCGTTGAGTTATTGCAAATGTACGCATCCGGCAACTGTATTCCGAACACAGCGTATTTATCCCCCAGGTTAGGCTTATATATGTCATTGGGCATAATCTGACCGTCTATTTCTTGTGGTGTTATCAAGAATTTACGTTCTTTATGAACATATTTAACTTCAAACTCTTTATTACTGCCAGCAAGCATACCAGACTGAAATATAACAGTCATGTTATTGCCTTCTATCACGTAATCCTCAAAATTCAGATCATCAGGAATAGAATTATCTATAAAATCATAGAAATTCTTTTCTTTATCAGAAACAACAACATTAGAAACACTGCCTACTCTTTTAGGTGAAATATGAGAACAATCCAAACTATCCTCTTGAACATCCGTAAGGGTTGTATCAGCCCGTTTTATATACAAGCCTTCCGCATCCGAAACGTAAGCACGCCCTTCATACTCCAATCTTTGATTTTTGGGCAAAAGCAATTCCTTAGATCCATATTTGCTAAAGTCTATATTCTGCTCCCCACCTTGAACGTACAATATGGTAACTGGTCTATTTCCGTCCTTGTTGGAGCGTCCTAAACCTGGAACAAAACCTTTATCTTTCCCATATTCAAGAGGCAAAGGTTCACCCTTGTTATATTCAACTTTACGCAAGTGTATCGTTTTGATAGCCGGATCTATTTCATACTCCGTCTTAAACGTATTGGCAATAGTAGGCAAAGCCTCACTACAAAAGATATGGTTGTAGTTAATAGTCTTTTCTTCTGCTTCGATACATTCGCCAACCTTCCAACCGCTATCTCTCATGTTGAGATTATCTACAATTAACTGTAGATGCTCGTGAGGTTTTGCAGTGTAATCGAACTTTAAACGCTTAGAAACAATATCCCGGCATTTGTATTTACCCAATATTGCGCCTATGTCATACATTACAAGAGTGTATTCAAAATTCCGACTGCTTTTCTTCTTGAAGTCGTCAGGATCCATAAGGTAGTAAGTGATATTCTTGTAGATACAATAAGCTCCTACGGGAATGTTTATGAACTCTTCACTGGCAAAGTACAGATAAAGAGTGCCTACATTCTGTAAAGCCGTATATCGGTAGCTGCTTGTATCTACCAGAATATCAATCTCCTTGTTGTTGAAATGTATTTTCATGTTTACTAAGTGAATTGATAGATCTTACCATTTCCGCATTTCATCCCTTTAATCGTAGTGCTGAAAGGGAAAGCGTCTTTGGGGATCTGATCCAAAGTTTTCTTTAAAGAAGCTGCGTTTGTGAAAAACTTACCATCCGCACCATTGCTATGTTTAAATTTCACAAGGTATCTTCCTTCACCGTGCGAAGTCTTTACATCTGGAATGAAATCTTCTACAATGATCTCACAATTCAGCACGTCCGAAATAGAAACCTGGCTACAGTTGAACATTTTACGCTCATCTTGTACGGTTACGCCTAACTCACTAAACTTTTTCATCACAATATAATATTAAGTTCCTTACAATCGTTATCTATCATTTCTTTGATAGCTTTTCTCTTTTGCAAATATTCCTTGTACTCATCGGTAGCTGATTTTTCAGTAAGAATACCGAGCTGGGCAGCGTTATAATCATTGATAATCTTGGCTTCTTTATCCGAATCCCACAAATGGGTAATAACTGCCTTTTTCAGCTTATCATTTGTAACCATTCCCCAAACAATAACTTCGTTACAAGTCCATTTTGTAGTTTGCCCATTATCTCCAGCTTCTCCAAAATGGTTTTCTACTTGAACTTCCTGAATATCCCAACGGTATGTGTAAGAACCATTTCCGTTAGCCTCTAACTTAGAAGGCTTAAAATCGTAGTGTATCATATACTTGCTTTTTAATTATTGTTTTTAATAGATGCTTAGAATTACTGTATTTAGCCCAGCCAAACCAACTGCAAATAACTTGCTTGTATTCCATATCGGAAATGTGCTTTTTCTTATTCAGCTTGGCTGCCTTCCTACATAGATTCTTTTTGATTCCCTTCCGAATAAGGGTATGGGTATGATAAAAGACATACCCGACAAAATCAATACCTCTATGGCTATCAATTTTGAATACTTGAAACTTCCATTTCTTTTTTCCAGTTTTAGGATCCACTTTACGAAGTGATAGCTTTAAATTGTCATGCAGATATTCTTCAATCTCTATACGGAGTTTGTGAAGCTGTTTAGGATCATCGCCTAAAATCACAATATCATCTGCATACCTAAAGTAATATCTTACCTTCTTAACCTCTTTTATCCAGTGATCGAAGTAAGCCAGATAAATATTAGCAAAATACTGACTTAGATAGTTCCCTATGGGTACGCCATCGGCACTGTCTATAATCACGTCAAGCAACCAAAGCAGATCTTTATCTTTGATTTTCTTCCGTAATATTGTTTTCAAAATATCATGGTCTATACTTGGATAGAACTTCACTATATCCATTTTCAAGCAGTAAGTAGTGTGTTCTGGATCTTCTTTCAAAGCCTTCTTTACTTTAGCTGCTGCTTTATGAATACCACGATCCTTAATGCAAGAATAGGTATCTTCTGTAAATAAGGACACCCATATAGGCTCCAGAATATTCATAATGGCATGGTGCAAGATTCTATCAGGATAATAAGGCAAACGGTAAATAAGCCGTTCTTTGGGATCTCTGATTATAAATACCTCATATTTAGAATTTACAAAAGTCTTGTTTTTCAAAGATTCGTGAAGAGCCAGTATGTTTGCTTCCCTATTCCTATCGTGTCGTTTGACACCATAAGAACGTAACTTGCCTTTCCTGGCTTTTTCATCAGCCAAGCGCAAGTTGTCAAGTGAAATAATTTGCTCGTATAAATTACTTAATCTCTTCATATTCTTTGTTTTTCGTACTCAGAGCCTTCGGTTTCCCTACCAGCACCTTTATGAGTTATGTTATCTTCTACCAATAGGTAAGGTCGTTGCTTCGTATGTTGAGTTAATTTTGAAAAATCATAGCTGAGAGCTGACATTCGCATTCGTATTCGAGGGGGTGTTATTCGTATTCGCATAACCGAAGCCTGCATGAACGCCATTATTCGTATTACCGCTGAAAAGGACACCCACCAGCAACCAACCTATATTTATTTGTTTATTAATCATTTAAGTTTTGCAGTCTAAACTTGGCTCGCTTCACGATTCAGGAATAAAACAAAGCCGAGAGCCGACAGACGCATTCGCAGTCGAGGGGGCGTCATCCGTATACGCATAACCGAAGCCCGCAAGAACGCCATAATCCGTAACACCGCCGAAAAGGACACCCCTAAGAGCGTTAGATCCTATATTGGTATAGAAGTAATCACACCAATAGGTAGTAGATCCACCTCCGACTACAGAAGCAATCAAATCGCCAAATTCACCGAAAATCATTTCTTTTGCATAACCTTCTGCACGTGCAGCCAATCCTCTAAGCGTATAGCCTGTGTAGTTACTATCGTTGTATTTAGAAGGATCATCGCAAACATACACTTTAGAAGTTCCTCCGTCTGAATTGGTTTTCACTTCTATATTTACTCCATCCGTCCACTTCCAGACGTGCCCGAAGGGATTTTCAATACCACGATAGCGAGGTACGGTAAATACTTTGCTGCTTTCTCCTTCTGCTTTCTCTAAAGTGTAAGCTACTTCACCAGAAGCATTTCCCAATTCATCACTCGTACCGCAAGGAATGATAGGATAATAACCACTAAAATTGTTCCACTTTGTACCATCCCATGTGGTTACACCATTACCCAAACCACCCTGAGCATACCCGTTGCTATCTTTTTGGGCATTGAAAGCCAACTGGCAGTTAAGGTTTCCATACTCTATGTAATAGAGCCATGCCAAAGTGATATAAGCGTTATAGTCCATGCAGTTCCATTGCGTACCAGCACCTCTTTTACGAGCAGCAGCACGAAAGTTTGTTCTACTCGTAGATGTAGCTGGCTTGCCTAATTGGGATTTAGGCAAAGCATCCCAATCTGCTTGGTTATTACCACCTCTGTAATCAGCCGAAGTATTTACTACAGAAGCCAGTTTACCAGTGCTACGTTGGATTGTTGCCTCATAAGCCGAGATATAGCATTTCTTTACGAAATGATAACCAGGTATTGGGTATTCACTGATTCGTACACCTCTTTTGTTTCCATTGGTATAAAATCTTCTCCAGTGAGCAGGGATTTCCACCATAACCATACCATTGGAACCATCCCTTTTATGCGCTTTCCAGTTGGTAGGGTTTAGGTATTCAATAACCTTGCCTTCATCTGATAGCAAACACCCTTTCATCTTGCTTTGAATTGGCAATGTTTTATGCAGTGTCATATTGCCAGTACGGGTAAGAACCGAAGAAGATACTGTTACATCTAATTCTACGCCATAACTACATTGATCCTCTGCATAAGGTAGCATAGCAGCCAGACCAGCTTGTTTGCTTTCTCCGCTTTTATCCAATACCTCAGTTGTGAGATCGAAAGGGTTACTGCTGTCTGCTACTGGTAATTCATTTAATCTTTTGCCATTGTCGTAAGCTGTAATAATCTTTTTTACTTTAGCTTCCTCTTCTGCTGTAAGTGCCATATTTTTATAGTGTTAAGAAGTTAAACAATAAAATTTACTAAGTTAATATGATACCACCAGAGCCGGATAAACGCATACCCTTACCAGAAGTAAATCGTATTCCTGGCTCCTGTACTTCAATCTGTATAGTTTGATAAATACCCGTATTTTCCGTTGGGATAACGTGAATTTTACTCATCCCTACACCGTTAATCATAAATATGCCATCAGGAGTGATAGACACCGCCCGATCATCACCGAGAAACAATACATTCCTACCAGTATCTACGGGAAGTAATTCTACCTCAACTTTGAAAGGCTGGGTATTCCTGTAAGTAACTTTTTTCGGGTAGTTTAGCTTCATGGAAGTAGGGATCAGCTTGTATTTTGAGATTAGCGATTCTTCCAGTTCCTCCAGCCTTGCGATAACTACCCTTGCATCGCCAGTAGCTTCATTTGCATTATCTTTAGCAGTATTGGCTTCTTCTGCCTTTTCGTGAGCTTCATTAGCTTTTGCGTTGGCATTGTTGGTAGCCTCTACTGCCTTACCTGCTGCGCTATCGGCTGCTGTAGCTTTTTC
>ERZ839823.3412-NODE-3412-length-10470-cov-4.529813_pt1 | contig 10470 bp, 9 predicted proteins | sample MGYA00519862_ERZ839823 | MGnify/ENA primary metagenome ERZ839823 (study PRJEB31850, sample SAMEA3708853) | human gut metagenome | biome: human gut; feature: human-associated habitat; material: faeces | place: China | collected 2014 ...
CCGGCTAACGCCGGCGCGCCCCTACTACTGAGCGGACAGTTTTAATTACTAAGGATACGGCAGCAATCCGTACATTCCGCAGCAGTCGGGAACCATTCTATTCCGCCTCTACGATTTCGTCTGCATTGCCTTCGGTTTCGTTGTTCGGCTCATTTATCTCAGTGTTCTTGGCCACCGTCTCTGTGTCACCGTCTTCTGCAGGGAGGTAATACATTAAGCCAAATAGCTCATTTATCGCTCTGCGAGTATTTGCAGCTGAGACACCGATGCGCTTCAGCTGCATTGCATAGACAAGATAGCGTAGAAGCAGCAAATCAAGAATGGCAGCACCTTTGAAATCCTTGTCAATGTTTCCATGGGCAAAGTCATTTCTTTGCTCAGCCAGCCTGCTTCCAATGAATTCGTAGGAAAATTCCTCATCATTCCTTTTGTATAGACCTTCCCCAAATACCCCAATCATTTCATGAAAATCTCGACCAGCCTGTACTATCTTCGATTCCAGATTGCTAAAGCCGATGCTCTTCTTTGCATATTTCAATATCTTTTTAGCTTTTCCGGAGCTTTGGTTAATGCATTCATCCATCTGAGCTGATGCTCGTTGCTCAGCAGCCACTCGAGCTTCTGATTTGACAACTCCGCTTGGATACGCTTGGTCAAATTCCCATTCAAATGCTGCGGAAGTCAGCACGAAGTCCGATGCATCGAGCGTATGTCCCTTTTCGTATGTTTCAGGAATATGCCTTAGGTAGATTTCTCCGTCTGCAATCGCTCCAAACATTTTAATCTCATACGGGTCCAGCAAAGACAGCTGAATATATCGACCTTTTTCAAGAGGCTTGGTATCAAATGGCTCTGAGGATCTCGCTAGCTTGAATTCAGCTGTGCTGGGGTAATGCGAGTCGTCGTACATAGCCTGCAGGCTGCAATCCTCAATTAGTGTGTTTTTGCTGAATGTCAGATATTTGAGGAAGTCTTCTGCTGCATGCCACAGGCGATAGAAAAACCAGTAATCGTCCGTTTCATCAAACTCGAAAATCATGCTGGAATTAAGGGTGATGGGTGGAGTACTAATTTTCATACTGCATGTCCACCCAACTGAGAAATACGCCGCGATATCTCTGCCCTCAAAGCGAAATGCTCTCTTCACGGTCGAAGTTCTGTCGAATCCATTTGTCCTGATAGAGATGATTCCCTTTTCTGTAAGGTCGTCAGAATCAAATACCTGCGAGAATGCCCTATTAACCGGATGAATGTAATTCAAGGCCCTGCCGGATAGAGTCATCCTGCAAAAACCATTGGTATTCGGGCTACATTCCAGATACCCAGCAACGTTGATATACAGAGTCGAATTTCGACATCCGACAGTCGATTCCTCCCTGGTCAAAAAGATCAATCGCTTGCTTGTCTCGTTGCAGAAGCCGTCAAGATAAGGCACATCAACAGTCAAAGGGTCGCCGGATGTATACACACCGGGGCAAATTTCTTTTTTTAGCCAACCCCACATAATGTCATTCTTGCGTTCTTTGGGCGGGATGAGAACAAGCTCAGAGCCATCGAACACAAAGACAAAATCAACATCTTTGAATTTTAGAGTTCCCGAATACGTGTTGTCTGTCATCTTATTTACCCCTCATAATGACCTTTCCAGTCCTTGTTCGCAACCTTGTCGCCGATCCTCTCGAGATCGACGCAGGCGAAATGCCAGTCTCCTAACAGCTTGTCCAAGCTGGGCTTAACGGGTTCCACATCACCTGCGTGAACCCGAAGTCGGAGTGGGGGAAGCTGATAGTGAGGTACTTTCCCGAGCTCGCGCCGCTGCAGGCGATTCGGAACAACTATCCGAAGACCCCGCTCACGCTCGACCGCGTTGACGTGGGAGGTCGCGGCGGCATCAGGCAAGAGAACATCATCGACTGGATGCTGTCCGGGGCATGGCCAACAACGTCTCTTATGCCGAGTTCACAATTTAGACAGGAGAACCTGTACCCGCGAGATTAATTGCGTCTCATCCATTTCCTCGGGGGCAATCATCGAACTTAAGGTGGCGCATCGGAGCCATGGAATTAAAGAACTTATCACCGAAATAGTCGAGCAGAAACTCTGGAAAAGCCGATAGCACAAACACCGAACCGTCCTCGATCCGCATCCTTTTCTCCTCGCGGAAGATCGCATCGACCGTAACCAGCTCTCGATACGTCTCAAATGAAACCTCATCGAGACCGAGCAGGCACTTGCATCTCAATACGAAGGCAGCGATTGCATCTTTCCATTGGGGAAGCTCCATGTGCTTCCCCACGTTAACGTTTCCCTCTCCCGACTTATTTTTATATTGAGCGATTTCCGAGTTGTCAACAAAACAACCTGAATGCGCCTGGCACTGCCCTGCGCGATAATCGTACAGTGCCTCGACCATCGGGTAGCTTATATAGAGCTTTCCGCTCTCGTGCTCGTTATCGAATGCGAGGAGCATCGCCTCCACAAGGGCATCGGACTCGCATCCAGGCGCATTGTTCTGATGAGAGTCGTAGTCAAAGAAGAGAAAGACCTCATCAACAGAATCCCTCTCCACGCCCTCTAGACATTTTGCAGCAGAAGGCACCGTTTCTCTCAGTACCTCCACAACATCCAGATCGAAGTCCTCCTCTGCAAGCCGCTCGTAAAGCATGTAGATGTTCTGCGCCGCTGGCAGACAGATCACCCTCAGGTCATCTCTCCCTTTCAGAAAAAGATCCTTCATCTTCTCCGCAAAGCGCAGGTCACGCGACTCTCCTTCAACGATGAAGAGCGTGACCGGGCTAGCCATCGAAAGCACCGGCCTTAAACATCTTCTGGAGGTTATGCGCCAATCTGAGCTCCTTGGGTGTTAGCTTTTCCAGCGAGCGAATCTCCCCCTCCTTGAGAATGAAATAGACATCGGGACGCATGAGGTCGTTCGTCAAAAGGTCCGTGTTGTGCGTCGTAATGAAAACCTGGACACCCTCAAGGTCGCGTAGCATCTCCACGATCGACCGGGACAATTCAAAGTGATAAAAGGCATCGAATTCATCGATAAAGACCAAGGAAGCCTTGCTCATCTTGATATACCAGTAGTAGTACAGAGCAAGTGACATGGTGCCTGTCGAGGCGACCGACGCAAACGGAACGGTACCGCCCTCGAACCTGCAATAAAGCTCGGGAACTCCATTCACGTCCACGGATACGAGGTTCAGGGAGATTCCCTGCTGGCGCAAGAATTCTTGGAAGTCCTCCATCTTTCCTTCGCGAATAATGCCCTGGGTAAAGATATCCGAGCCAACCGAAAGCCCCTGATATCCACGCTCATCGAGCGAGTAGAACATGAGCATGTTGTCGACAAAGGAGGTGAAGGCTCTAAACGCCCTGGCAGACGGCTCATCTCGCAGTATTGCATTGCTCTTGACATATTTGACACGCGACAGCCTGTCGAACTCAGTGGGGAGATCGGTAGAAAGCGAGAGGGACTCGGCGCCCGGCAGGTCAACATGGCCCGTTTGAGCGTCGAACCTGTAGCTCAAGACCTCCACGCCAGCAATGTACAGACTCTCGTATACAAGCGTCTGTGGGTCGGTTTTCCCGTAGCGGTATACGACCTCGATATTGTCGAAGACAAAATCGTATTGAAACTCTGTAATTGAACTCTTTGAATTAAGGCACCGGTATGGCGAGTATTTTTTGAGCAGCTTTTCCTTGTCGGTCAGATGCAGAACAATGTCGAATATCGCGAGGGCGAAATTGGACTTTCCACTGCCATTCGCACCATATATGATGCCCTTTGCCTTAATGCCATCCTGAATTACCTGTTGATTGAATGAATAGTAGGCGGGATCGGATAGATCAAATGTAATTCGCTTATTGAAGCACTTGAAATTTGAAACCGAAAACTTCTTGAGCATGGCACGGCTCCTCTGCTTTCTGAGTCTATTTGAAACACAGGATAAAGTAGCTTAGCAAATTGGTCAATTTGCCCGTATTTTTAATACGGATATTCCGAAGAAAAACTACGGAAGTACGCGATATACGCCGGGCCTGTCCAACCGATCATAGTCTTCGCAGGGCAAGACTTCTTCGCGTGCGAGGGAGAATGTGATCTCGATCGTTAGGCGCACGCTGATAAAACTAGGCGGTACCGTCTCAGCGACCCCGCCTTACAAATCCGAAGGTTTTTCATCTAAATCTATTATGAACCATCTTTTATGGACTATCGGAACCATTTATCAAACAACATCATCAGAAACGTGAAGGGCGAATTCGGAAGCTGATTCTCCCTTTCACCGGCTGGCAAAACGATTTACACCTAATTGTGGACATTGCCCACGCGATTTCTCTTTGCTCCCGCATCGATCTCGCTAAACTAATAGGTGCTGCTACCAGGGCATTTTTCTGGTGCATATTCTATTGGCTCCTGCGAAGATCGGAGCGGCTATGTTTGCCGCCGAGTCCCACACCGGCCGTCATCACATCGCGATCGCTGCCATGGCCTGCCTATGCGTTTTGCTGGGCGGGCCTTCTTGTGCCGCGGGCGCGGAGAGCCTGTTTATCGCGGGCGCGACGTACTGCGAGCCGGGCGTGTCGGGCCCCGGCTGGGCCTGGACCGATGCCGGCCATCTGGAGCTTGACGGCTACGCGGGCGACGCCACCGCCGCCGACGGCGACCTAGTCGTGACGCTCGCCGGGCAAAACTCGGTGACGGAGTCGAATGCGCCCGATGCGGACATCACGCAGTGCGGCATGGAGGTGTGGGGCAACCTGACGCTTCGCGGCACCGGGTCCCTGTCGGCATCGGGCTCGCAGTGCGCGATCCACGTCTCGCGGGCGCTCGTGGTGGACGGCTGCGCCGTCGATGCCCGGGCGGACGGGGCCGACGTCACGGACGAGGCCGTGGCCGGCGTGATCGCCGGCGACATGGCCGTGCGCGGCCGCGGGCGCGTCGTCGCCGCGGGAGCCGGGTCCGGAGCGGGCGTGCGCGCCTACGGCGTGTATCTGCAGGATCTGGGCATTGGTGCTGGCGCGGCTTGCTGCCGGCTTTCCGTCGCTGCCTCGTGGCTCGATGCGGCCGGTGCCGACGGCGGCGTTGCGTGCACGGGCGGGTCGCTTGTTTCCGCGCGGTTTATGGCGCCTGCTGGTGGGGCATTTGGAGCTGGTGGCGTGGTGGATGCCACCGGTGCGGTGGCACCGCATGTGGTGATTGAGCCCGATGTAGCCACGTCTCCGGCGGGGGAGACGGACAGGGGCGAGGTACCGGGCGGTGGGGCGGAAAAGTCTCCCGCCGATTCAAGCCCCGCTGCTGGAAAGCCCACCACGGGGCCCACGGCAAATCCCTCGCTGAAACCCGCGGCCGCGACAACCAAGACCACGGTCGCCAAGACGGTCAAGCCCAAGCCTGCCACCGCAACAACTGTGGCACTCCCCAAGACCGGCGACAACAACTGGATAGCCGCTTCTTTGGCGCTTTCGCTGCTTGGGACAGTGCTCATGGCTGCCGCATGTCGGTGCTGAAGCACCCATTTCGATAGACTATGTAGAAGGCCATATTCTTAACGACGCATTAGTAGATTAATTTATTACAACAATTGCTCAGGATTTATCTAACATGTACCACGAATCGGATCATACAGTTGACGCTGCCAAGAAAGAATTAAACGCCGGCCTTCTTGAGCTGCTTGAGCGTTGCAGCTATCTATACAACGAGGCATTTTATGCCAACACGAAACTAGCAATCCTTCGCGAACTGTCTAAAGCATCTTCCGACTATGAGAATGAGGTAATTTGCGCTGGCTGCTTCTTCAGCTTTACACAACTTGCATTAACCGAATCCTGTTTCATGAATTGCGCACGGTTATTTGATGCCAAAAGCGACGTCAGTATTGGGAACTTGATAGAAGACGTCAAGTCTCATTCTGCTGAAATCGACGCACTTGCAATCTCCTTATTTAATGATCGACCAAACTTTGACAGGCTTAATCCAATCGTTCATCCATTGGCAAAGGACGAGGAGCGTTTCTACCCCAAAGAAGTTGAGTCACAACGCTCAGATGAAAAGCTGTTCGGAAATCATTACAGAATGGTTACTGTGTGTATAACCACTCATGACCTTTCCAATTTATGGAAAAAACGACTCAACAGTCTCCGTAAACTAACTGACATGCTTCGCGATCAGCGAAATAAGGTTTTCGCCCATAGCGACATGGAAGCACTGAAATATGATGAGCTTGTTAGGCGACTTCCTTTAACTTACGGCGAAATTCAAAAACTAATCGACTTCGCACTCGATCTGACAATCGAATTATTTGCAAAAATTACTGGCATTGAAAAAGATCGATTGCCCAAGAACTACAACGATATACAAGGCCTCCTAAAATATGCGGAGGTTGGCATGGAGGATGTTGAGCAGCATTTGGGTAATCTATAGGATTCAAGCGCCTGCAAGTAGTTAAGCATGCGAGCGCTTGAATCTGAAGACGATCCTTGACATAAAGTCCGACTTTCGCACAATGACGGTTTTCCATGCCAAAAAGACACTGAAGTGTGAGGTGGTTCAAATCTCAGTAATACAAATAATCAGCAGTTCAGGTCTTATGGGAATAATTCAATTCGCATCACGTTGCATCTAAGCGGCTGTTTATACTTGGATATAAACACTAAGGAGGCAGCAATGCTTTGGAGCTATGTTCAGCTAGATGACGGCACTCAGTTTGCCTACTCAGAAACACGAGACGACGGGACCGTTCGCGTAGCCGTCGAGCGCCCGGTTGATTTTGGTTTTGACCATGCAGAATGCTTTCTACCTGCGGTCAAATGGTTTAACGTCGAAGGATTTTCTACTGACGAACTGGATTTTTTGACCGAGTTCGTTAGATCAAACGCTCCGTTTATCTTCGAGCTTGCAGAACGGCAAAAAGCTGGACCGGCGGTGGCATAATGCCTCGAATTCTTGTTTTTGGACAGTATGTTCTGTTCTTTTGGATCGCGGAAAACGGAGAACCCGTTCACATCCATGTAGGGGTAAAGAGGGCGGCTGCTAACTCGACTAAGTTTTGGCTCACTAAAAATGGCGGATGCACACTTGCGAACAACGAGAGCAAGATTCCGGCTAAGGATCTCAGGGATCTTTCAAAACTAATCACCATGAACCATCGATACATTTGTGACAAGTGGCGCGAAACCTTTGGTGATGATTCCCTGACATTCTATTGCTAAACCGCAATTGAACCATGATTACGCTTGTCAACTCATGATTGCCGATGTTGACGGGCGGGACCTTCCTGTTACGCCGCTAGTGCTCCAATCGTACTTTCCGATAGCCCGGAACCCAAAGACAACCAGCACTACGCCTGGATCCAGGACCTTGTTTCCGGAAACCGCACGCGAGCAGAACTCGCCGACGAGCTGCGCCGCAATTGCGTTGTGTGTTTCGACGGTGCGTCGCACGTATAAAATCTAAGCATCCAAACTCTAACTATGAAATGGAATGGAATGGACGCCACATGGAGATCCCAAGCACCCTGTGCAGCAATGTGTACGACTTCGCGTTTTGCCCCGAGCCCTGCTACGACCGCCTGGTCGACCTCGCCGACCCCGAGGACTGGGGTCCCGGCAATCGCATCCTCAAAAACTACCTGTCGTTTTCGTTTAGCCGCGCGGTGTTCCTGACCGAGCGTGACTTGGACCAGACCGGGCCGTCCAACCTGCCGCTGGTGTTCGACGATGACCGCTGCCTGTTCAATACCGGCCTGTACACGCGTCGCTACGAGACCATCTACGGCCTGTTTGAGCCCAACACCAAGCCCGACGCGCGCCAGCACTGGTTTTTGAAGGGCTTCTTTAAGGAGAGCGACCCCATGCTGGTCTCGTTTGAGTACCTGCCGTGCCGCGTGCGCTTTGCCGAGGACCCCTCCGAGCTGGTCTTTGACTACCGCCTGCCCATCCGCTCCAACATCGACCACATTCTGGGCGACGAGGAGAACCTTACGCGTATTCCCGCTAGCCTGATGGGGGAGGACAACTCGCTGCTGCTGCGCCGTGCCTTTGAGGGCGCCGTCGTCGAAGCCGCCCGCCGCGCCGCCGCCAACTACACGCTCGCCGTGCCGCAGTTCTACGGCGGCCGGATCCAACTGCTGCTGCCGCTGTGCCTAACCGGTGACAAACCCGAGCTAGCGCTGACCATCCAGCGCGAGGACGGTTTCTACGCCGCGCGCACCTGCCTCACGCTCGACATGGCCTACAACAACGCGCGACTCATCTGCCGCCCTGAGACTTCGTGGATCAAGCGATAAAGGGCTGTTGAACTGGTGGTTTGTCGCGTACCCTGATTGCGGTTGCGCGGTTTGCTCTCACGAATTTACAATCGAGGGCAAAAAGTTCTTGGTAAACCACGCGCGGCTATGATAGTATCTCTTTTGCCGAAAGGCGACGGGCGATTGGCTCAGGGGTAGAGCATATCCTTCACACGGATGGGGTCACAAGTTCGAATCTTGTATCGCCCACCATCAAAAGCGCAGGTCAGAGGTGTTAAGCCTCTGGCCTTTTTCTTTTTGACACCAAGGGTGACACCAAGGAAAATCGTAGTCGTCTAAGGCGTCGTTTTTTATCGCACCTTTTTGCTGACGTCATTGCTAGTTTTATATAAAACGCATGCGTAATTTCATTGAATTCCCCATGTGATCCGAGCGCAAATGTGGAGACAGGGATCACATGCCCAAAGCTCCTTCCAGCGGTTTTCTATCACACGACGGTTTTTCGGCGGAACTCGGCATGCTTTTGTCAGCATCTGGTTTGCTTCCCGTACTTACCCGCATGATGCCCCGGTAGATAATCGGCCATGCCCGCAATCCGCACGGCCTACGGTCGAAACCAGGGGAGGCCATATGGACGAGATCGTCTGCGCAAACACCGCATTCCGCTACTGGCGCTGCCCACCGCAGGTGCGTGACATCTACCCGCGCCTACCCAGCTCCGATGACGGCTGGCGGGCCCTATCCCAAGCCCCTTTCGTAACCGATGTCCTCAAGACCCCGATTATCGCTGTTGCTTCGCCAGGTTGTTGTAATCACCACTCGGGATTGCGCTCCACTATTCGCTGGGAAGGGGCTTCGGATACCGGCACAACAACCGACACTCATTTAGGCTTTAGCGTCACCAATCCGCTTAACACGTTATTTACTATGACACGCTTTGTGTCCCAAATAGATCTCGTACTGGCTATGTACGAACTTTGCGGCAGGTTTTCTGTTTTCGAGCCGACCCCCGCTGTCGAAATGCAGTTAAAAATCGCGTTAAAGGAGAATCGCAATTCCAGCACGCAGGATCTGTTCGAACTTGGAGAAGGCGAAGACGAGATTCCTTGGAAACGAGTTTATGCCCGCACAACCGTAAAGGTCCCAGCAAATGAAGGCCAAACGAACAATCGCGAGGATGGAAGAGAGGTTACGAAACTCAAAGGTACTTCTCTTTGGATGAGAAAGCCGCTCATCGAGCTAAGCGATCTGCATCGATTCGCCGACAAGGTCAAAAGTCAAATGTGGGGAAAGCAGTTTTATGATGCCACTCAGCAGGTTATCGGCATTGCTGCGTCCCCACTCGAGGTCGCTGGGGTCCTGCTTCTAAGTCGTTCTCGACGTCAAGGTGGTGCAGGATTCAGATACGTGTACCTCAACGATTTAACCCCTCTATCCGTGGCAGCCCAAAGCATCGCAGGTCAAAAGGTTTGCTACGGCGACATCGTGATTGTAAACCCAATCCTAATGAAGGCAGTAATTATCGAGATCCAAGGTGAAGTCATCCATGGATCAGGCGCGGTGCTTGACCACGATGCAGAGCGCATGACTGCGCTCCAGAGCATGGGTTTCGATGTGTTCCTGGTAACCCACGATATGCTTAACGACAAAAAACAGCTAGACGCCATAGTCAAAAGCGTCTGCAGTCGTTTGGGGATTCGATATAAAGCCAAATCCGAGGCAATGAAGCGCGCCGAGACGCGACTGCGAGCAAATGTTCTGTGCAACTGGTTGGAACTCGGAAATTAGCCGGCGACAAGGCGCTAGAACGACCTAGTTTTCCTGCTAGTGAATTAGTATCATTTCAAAACCATGCCGGATTACGGGGCTGGACCCGGACCGGCCGTCCATACCCTGCATTTCGCTGAATGCGCAAGTCGTCTACCTGCGGTTTTGATTTTACCGATTACGGCATGCTCGGGGGTTCCCGGCCTGGCCCCGTAAACCGGCATGGTTTTAAAATCGCCGGGTCGGCGGGAGCGCGATTGGCCCCGATAATGGGCCCCCCCGCGGGCCGGATCCGGCATCGCGGGTCCCTTGCCCTCGAGTCCGCGCCGCGCTCTCGTCCCAGCGGCGCCCGCGCCTCCGGAAAGTTTTTCCAAAATTGTCCTTGCATCGGCGGGGGAGTTCCCGTATAGTACTTCTTCGCACGGGGGCGTAGCTCAGCTGGGAGAGCGCT